>JADHED010000043.1_pt1 | contig 164682 bp, 147 predicted proteins | sample 8952041 | NCBI WGS metagenome assembly JADHED01 (sample SAMN16124423, study PRJNA663239) | bioreactor sludge metagenome | isolation source: sludge (control) | place: India:Bengaluru | collected 2018-09-08 | reverse complement strand
GCAGACATGAGTGACTCCTCGGCTGGGTTCACTCAATCATGCCGTAACTTACTATATTATAGCTCCTTAATGCGCGCTCGCCCTGGAGGGTCGGTGAACGGCGCGGCGGGGTTAGGATGGCGATGGGTATAGAATGCAGATCCTTCCCGTACCCTGCGGGTTCCCCCGCCGCCAGGACTTTCCAGTCACCAGACCGACTCGCGGGCCTCCCCGGCATCCTCTTCCCGCCATTACCTCTCCTGGAATAACCCCTAGATTCACTAGCCATGCCCGTCGTCCCCGCCATGCAACCCTTCAACAGCCGCCCAACCATCCGCTACCTGCTCCTTCTTCTCTTCCTGACTCTGAGTGGGGTCCTGCCGACCGGCTGCCAGCAACCCGTCGAAACGGCGCTAAGTGGCGAGACACAGGGCACCACCTGGCATCTAAAGATGGTCCTGGATCGGGTCCAGGTCGAGCCGGCGCGGATTCAGGCGGAGGTCGAGGCCCTGTTCCGCCAGATCGACGACCATTTTTCCACCTGGCGGGAGGACTCGGAACTGAGCCGCTTCAACCAGGCGGAGACCACCGAGCACCAGCCGGTCTCGGCGGACCTGATCCATCTCACCCGTCTGGCGCGGCAAATCCATGACCGGACCGGCGGCTGTTACGACCCCACCGTGCAGCCCCTGTCCGAGCTCTGGGGCTTCGCCCGGGATGAGCAGCGGGTGCCGGCGGCGGCCGAGATCCAGGCGATCCTGGCCCATGTCGGCATGGACAAGCTGGAGATCGACACCGCCGGCAACCGGCTACGCAAGCGGGATAACCTGGTCAAACTCAGCCTGGACTCCATCGCCCAGGGTTTCACCATCGCCGGCATGGCCCGGATCCTGGAAGGCCACGGCATCCACAACTACCTGGCCGAGATCGGCGGCGAGATGAAGGTCAAGGGCCACAAGGCCAACGGCGCCCCCTGGCGGGTGGCGGTGGAGAAGCCCACCCCCATGAGCCGCGAGGTCCAGCGCATCCTGGAACTGCGCCAAACGGAAGGGGTCGCCGTCATGACCTCCGGGACCTACCGCAACTACTTCGAGGCCGATGGCCAGACCTATTCCCACATCCTCGACCCCCGCACCGGCATGCCCGTCACCCATCGGCTCCTCTCCACCACCATCCTGCACCCGGACCCGACCCTGGCGGACGCCTGGTCCACCGCCCTCCTCTGCCTGGGCGAAATGGAGGGACCGCGGGTGGCCGAGGTGGAGGGCCTGGAGGTTCTGTTCATCTACCGCGAAGGCGACCAGATCAAGGAGAAGATGACTGGCGGCTTCGCTGCCCAGGTCAGCCCATGAACTGGGCAGATCATGAAGACACCACTCTTGAAGAAGACTGGCCCCCGCGACGGCCAAGCCTTATTCTCCGACTCGGACCGAATTACAGGTCGGGCCCACCCGTTAATTGGCTTAGGGTTCGGACCCAACCCCCGTTGATTCGACCGCCGGCGGCTTATCCAACCCCGGCATGGCGGTAACCACACCCGTCCCTGAACCCACCCCCTGACAAGAGGCAACGACTCATGAAGCAGACAATGGCACGGCACCTGATCCTGGGCGCCCTTCTGACCCCCCTTACGGCCCTGGCGGTTGACCCGGGGCCCGGCGTCGGCGCACCCGGACCTGGCGTCCGTCACGGCGTGGGCGTGGGCGCCCCGGGGGTAGGGGTTCTGCCCGGTCCGGGAGCCGGCGCCCCCGGCGTGGGGGTGGCGCCCGGTGTGGGCGTGGGCGCGCCTGGGGTGGGCGTCGCCCCCGGAGTCGGCGTGGGCGCCCCCGGAGTCGGCGTCGCCCCCGGAGTCGGCGTGGGTGCCCCCGGCGTGGGCGTCGCACCCGGGGTCGGCGTTCAGGGGCCGATGAACCGCGGTGGCCCGGTGAACCGAGTGGGTCCACGTTGATCCCAAATTGACGGGACCCCCACCACCCAGGCCCTGGTCATGGCTTTGCCATGTCCCACCCGCCAATCCAGGAGTCAGCCGGATGAAACACACCCTCTTCGCCCTTGGCCTGGCCGCCATGAGTAGCGGCATCGCCGCCGAAACCCCCGCCACCCCCCAAAAGCCCGCAGCCTCCCAGGCGACGGCGCCGGCCCCGGCCGGCGCCTGCCCGCCGCTCCTCGACCTCAGCCTCCGCCGGCTCGCCAGCGACGAGGTCGTCAACCTGTGCGAGGCCTACCGGGGCAAGGTGATCCTGGTGGTCAACACCGCCAGCAAGTGCGGCTTCACCGGTCAGTACGAAGGTCTGGAGGCCCTCTACCGCAAGTACCAGGACCAGGGCCTGGTGGTCCTGGGTTTCCCCTCTAACGACTTCATGAACCAGGAGCCAGGTAACGAGGAGGAGATCCAGAAATTCTGCCGCCTGACCTATGCGGTGGAGTTCCCCATGTTCGAGAAGGTCAGCGTCAAGAAGGGTAGCGCCACGCCCCTCTTCGAGCGCCTCGCCGCCGCCGGCGCCCCCTATCCCAAGTGGAATTTCTACAAGTACCTGATCGACCGGAACGGCAACTATGTCGACTACTTCGCCAGTATCACCGCGCCGGATAGCGACAAGGTGATCAAGGCGATTGAACAGTTGCTCTGAGCCTCGCCGCCGCCACCGGCTGCCCGACGTTGCCGAGAACCGCGGCCTGCACCATCACGACGGCTTCTGAACGCGATGGAGAGCGCCGAAGTCGCCGGCCCGCTTGACGATCTGGTCTGCAATACGTAGCTTTTCTATAAATTATTGCGTATCCCAGGGTTCGCCATGAACACCAAGCTCACCCTCAGCATGGACGCGTCGGTCATCGAGCGCGCCAAGCAGGCGGCACGTGCCCGCAATACCAGTGTCTCGGCCATGCTCGCCGGGCTCGTCCACGGACTCGATGCACTGGATCATTCCCGCGGCGCGGACTTCATCGGTCCCCTCACGCGGGCCGCGACCGGGCTGGTGGAGTTGAGCCCTGGCAGCGCCGACGCCGATCTCCTGGGGGATGCCCTCCGGGAGCGCTACGGCAACGCCGGATGAGAATCTTCGTCGACACCAACCTGCTACTCGACGTCCTGGCAAGGCGCGAGCCCTTCTACGCGGCGGCCGCCCGCGTTTGGACCCTGGCCGAGACCGGCGCCTACGAGGCGCTAGTCTCGGCCATCAGCTTCAACAATGTCTTCTACATCGTCCGCAAGGCGCGCGACACGGCCACCGCGCGCCGGGCACTGGTCCTGCTGCGCGATGTCTTTGCCAGCGTCGCTCTGGACCAGCGCATCCTGAACCAGGCGATCGACTCGGATATCCCGGACTTTGAGGACGCCATCCAGTTCTACAGCGCACTTCACGCGCGCGCCGACTACCTGCTGACGCGCAACGTCGGCGATTTCCCGGCCGGGATCCTGCCGATCCTGGCCCCCGATGAATTCCTAGCAGCGAGGGGAGCGGGCCTGGATCTTAGCCCATCCGACCATCCGGGTGAACGCCTACACGCTGCCGCCCCACATCCAGGCTGAGGCCAGGCTGAGGGGACTCATCGTTTAATCCATCGTAAATTAGGCTGGAGGAACAGGACTATTCCGCCCCCCTTGCGGTGCCCTGTATCGGGCATCACGGGATGGCATGGGATCAGTCCGACAGGACCTCGATCCGCACCCGACCGACCCCCTCGACCTCCATCTCCAGTTGCCGCGCCGCGGCGCGGGACAGGTCGATGATCCGCCCGCCCTTGTAGGGCCCGCGATCGTTGATGCGCACGATGACCTCCTTGCCATTGTTCAGGTTGGTGACCCGGACCCGGGTGCCGAAGGGCAGCTTGGGGTGGGCGGCGGTGAGGGCGTACTGATTGAAAGGTTGGCCGCTGGCGGTCTGCTTGCCATGGTGCCGTGGCCCGTACCAGGAGGCCATGCCGACCTCCTTCTTGCTCGCCGAGCCGCAGCCGCCGGCCAACAGCGCTGCCAGGAGGGCCATGACCAGCCAGGGTCCCCTACGCCTCATCTGGCGATCTCTCCCGGCATCCGGACGCGCCACCCCCTCTTGCCGGCCCCGGCATCCCGTTGCACCAGCCCCCTCATGCCGGCCCCGGGGTCGGTTCGCCCCCGCTCGGGACCGTCCGCTCCTCGGGCAGGCGAAGGGTCAGGAGATGTTCGATCTCGGCATCGGTGAGCACCAGCGGGTTGGTCTTCATGCTGGAATTGCGGGACGCGGCGACGATGCGGGGAAAATCCGCCGCGGTGACATCCAGGCGATCGAGGGTGGGTAGCCGCATCAGCCTGGTCCAGTCCTCCAAGGTCGCCAGCAGGACCTCCAAGGCGTCCGCTTTGACGGCAACCCTAGCGCCAGCCGCATCGCCCTCCCCAAAGGAGGCCACCTGGTTGGCCACGACGGCAGCAACATCTAAAGCCTCGCCGACAGAAACGTCGGCGGTAACTCCAGCAGCCACGTCGCCCCAACCGGCGGCATGGGCTGATCGCTGGCCCGCCAGCAGGCGCCCGACGGTGGCGTACTTGGCCAGGGCCGGACCGGCTGGCTCCCGCTCCCGTAGGGCCGCGATATTGACCCGGGTGGCGGCGGCGACCAGGGTGCCACAGACCACGCCATGGGGAATAGGGAACAGGGAGCCGAGGGGCTGGGCCAGGCCATGGACCGAGCCCAGGCCGGTCTGAGCCAGGCAGATTCCGGAGAGCAGGGCGGCCAGGGCCATGCGTTCCCGGCCGGCGACGGCCTCGGCGCCCCCCTGGTACCAGGCCAGCAGACCGTCCCGGACCGCGGCCAGGCCCGCCAGGGCCAGGGCGTCCGTCAGGGGGTTGGCGCGGACCGAAAGGTAGGACTCCAGCAACTGGGTCAGGGCATCCATGCCGTTGGCGGCGATCAGGTCCGGGGGACAGGTGGCCAGCAGGTCGGGATCGACCAGGGCGACCTCGGCCATCAGGGCCTCATCGCGGAAGGACTTCTTGAAGCCGTCCGCCCCCTGACGGGTGAGGACGGCGTTTCTGGTCGCCTCCGAACCCGTACCCGCCGTGGTGGGGACGGCGATAAAGGGCGTGGCCGGTCCGCGGTAGGGCAACTCGGGGCCCACCCCTTCCAGGTGGTCCATGACCGAATTACCGGGCTTGAGCAGGCCGGCGACGGCCTTGGCCCCATCCAGCACGCTGCCACCGCCGATGCCGATGACCAGGTCCCAGCGTCCCTGTCGCTGCTCCCGGACGATGGCATCGATCTCCTCCGGCGAGGGTTCCCCGGTGATGCGCAGCAGTGCGTAGGTGAAACCGGCCGCCCCCAGCGCGGCATCCAGCCGGGCCCAGTGGGGGGAGGTGATGAAGGACTGCCCACCGGTGAGGAGCAGCATACGCCGGCCATAGCGGCCGGCCAGCGCGGGCAGGGTGGCGAGACGACCGGCGCCGAATTCGATCCGCGGCAGCCGGCCGATGGCAAAGGGCGGAATCAGGGTCATACATGAACCGGGGTGAGGTGCATGGCATCGGGTCTCCAGGGTTGGCGGCTTCGCGGTTGGGTACGGCGCAGTATAAATCCCGTTACAATCTCGCTCATCACGCGGACTTCAGCAACCCGCTCCAGTGCTTACCCAGCTTATCCAGCGCTTGCCTCCGACCTACTCCAGCACTTCCCTCCACCCCGCCGCCCTTCCCTGACCCATCCCCCCATGAGCCCCGCCGCCGAAACTGAGGCCCTGAAGGCCGAAATCGCCAAATTGCAGGCGCATCTGGCCCGGCTCTCGGGGGTCCAGCAGCAACTGATCGCCACTCGTGACCGGCTCGACCGGGAACTGGAACGTTTCGCCGGTATTCAGGCCTACAACAGTCGGGCCATCGCCATCCGCGACCCCGCCCGCTTCGCGGAGGTCACCGCCGAGACGGCCCTGGAACTCTTCGAGGTGGCGTTCGCCCTGCTCTGGCCGACCAGCCCCATGGGCCGGCCCGAGGAGGCGCCCTGCGCCGCCATCGGCATCGAGACCATCGGTCTGGACTGTGGTCAGTTACGCGCCCTGGTAGCCTCCGAGCGCTTTCGGCGCGCCGGCACCAGCCTGCTCACCGGGGAGGAATTGGGGGCCCATGCCCTCGGGGGCCTCAAGCAACTGGCCATCAGCCCCTGCATCGGGCCCGGCGGGACCCGCTTCGCCCTGCTCATCGCCGGTGTCAGCGAGACCAATGGCGACTTTTATCCGGGGCTCGCCAGCGAGCATCTCCAGTCCTTCACCGTCTTCGCCCAGCAAATCGGGGCCCTCCTGCAGAATCGCGCCGACCAGGGCATCATCGAGGACCAGATGGCCCAGCTGCGCCTGGAGCAACAGCGCCTGCAACTGGCCCTGGACGGCAGCCACGCCGGCCTCTGGGACTGGGAGATCGCCACCAACCACCTCTTCACCTCCGAACGCTGGAAGGCCATCCTTGGCTATGGCCCCGACGACCTGAGCGCCGAGGGCCGGGAATGGGAGTCCCGCGTCCACCCCGACGACCTGGCCCGCTCCAAGGACCTGGTGGCGGCCCACCTCAGCGGCGCCACGGAGGTCTACGAGAACATCCATCGCCTGCGGCACAAGGACGGTCACTACGTCTGGGTCCTGGCCCTGGCCAAGGCCCTGCGGGACGACGACGGCACGCCGCGGCGCCTGATCGGCATCCAGGTCGACGTCACCGAGCAACGCCAGGCCCGGGAGCGGGCCGAGGCCGCCGATCGCGCCAAGACCGCCTTCCTGGCCAACATGAGCCATGAGATCCGCACCCCCCTCAACGCCGTCCTCGGCATGGCCCAGTTGCTGGAGGGCGAGGCCTGGAGCGATCGCCAGCGCGACATGCTGGAACGGATCCGTGCCGCGGGCCGCAGCCTGCTGGGCATCCTCAACGACATCCTCGATCTCTCCCGCATCGAGGCCGGGGCCCTGCGCATCGATCAGCAGCCCTTCGTCCTCGACAATCTCCTCCAGCAGGTCGGCACCCTCATGGCCCCCCTGGCCCTGGACAAGCGCCTCGACTGGCGGGTCCAGGCCCCCGTCCTGGACTCGGCCCTGGTGGGCGACAGTCTGCGCCTGGAACAGGTCCTGGTGAACCTGGCGGGCAACGCCATCAAGTTCACCAGTCACGGCGAGGTCCGGCTGAACGTCCGCCTCCTGGAGGAGCGGGCGGATCGGTTGCGGTTGCGCTTTGAGGTCCGCGACACGGGTATCGGCCTGGATGCCGAGACCCAGGCCAAGCTTTTCGCGCCCTTCACCCAGGCCGACGGCAGCACCACCCGGCGGTTTGGCGGCACTGGCCTGGGTCTCTCCATCTGCAAGCGGCTGGTGGAACTGATGGGCGGCCGCATCGGCGTCGAGAGCCGCCCGGAGGCCGGCAGTAACTTCTGGTTCGAACTGGAGTTGGGCCGGGGTTTCCCGGCGCGCGCCGCGGCGCCGGCCGTCCGCGCCCTGACCCGACCAGGCCCGCGGCTGGCCGGGGCGCGCATCCTGGTCGCCGACGACAGCCAGATCAATCTGGATGTCATCGACCGCTTTCTGCAGCGGGAGGGCGCCATTCCGGCCCTGGTCAGCGATGGTCAGCAGGCCCTGCACCGGCTCGAACGGGATCCCCGGGGCTTCGACGCCGTGCTCATGGACATGCAGATGCCGGTACTGGACGGCTTCGCGGCCACCCGCCGCATCCGGGAACAACTCGGCCTGACCAAGCTGCCGGTCATCGCCTTCAGCGCCGGGGTGCTGCGAGAGGAGCAGCGCCAGATGTTCGATGCCGGGGTCAGCGATTTCGTCCCCAAACCGGTGGACATGGACCAACTCGCGGCGGTCCTGGCGCGGTGGGTCGCCCCCGCCGAGCCCTCCGCGGACCACGCCGCCCCCCCCGGGGCCTCAGCCGGAGAACCGGGGCCGCCGCCCGGAGAACCCCGTGGCGACTTTCCCGACATCCCCGGCATCGACCGGGAACGGGCCCGGCGCCAGTTCGAGGACGATCCGGAATTCTTCCTCGCCGTCCTCGGCCAATTCGCCAGCGGGGCCAGGGGTCAGGCCGATACCATCGCCGCCTGCCTGGACCAGGGCGATCACCCCGCGGCCGCCAGGGCCCTGCACCAACTCAAGGGTTCCTCAGGCAGCATCTGCGCCATGCAACTGATGGACGCCTGCCAGCGGTTTGAACGGGCCCTCAAAGGCCCCGAGCCCCACGCGGACCAGGATCTTGCCGCTCCACGCCAGGCCTTTGAACGGTCCCTGGCGGACCTGCTGGGCGCCCTCAACCCCTGGCCACCGGGAGGAACCGCCGCCCCCCTGGTCCCACCGGCCGGCGCCGCGAGCGCCACCGGGACCCCCGCTGGTTCAGGAACCCGGGCCCCAGCCGCGGGGGTCAGGGCCGATCCCCGGCTGGAGCGGCTGCTGGCGGATCTGGCCCAACAACTGGCCAGCAATCGCTATGACGCCAAGCGCACCAGTGACGCCCTGGAGGCCCTGCTGGCGGAGACCCCCCTGGCCGCCGCCTATGCCCCGGTCGCCGCCAGGATCCGGCGTCTGCGCTTCCGTGAGGCCCTGGAGGCCCTGGAAGCGATGAACCCCGCATCGCCCCCCGGGCGCAGGGCGCCCACCCACCCGGACTAAACCCCGCGCCTCCGGCCCAAGGCGCCCACCCTTACGGACTGAAACGGCACGCCGGAAAACCGCATGGCGCTGGGGATAAAGTCGGTGCCCGCCAACGGGATTTAGGTAACATAGGTCACCACTTGTAGAACCGGCCTGTCACCAGGGCGTGACGCTCATGATCGAACCTCCGCTTACGGCCCCTGACATCCTGCTCTCCCTGGACCCGGATGGCGTCATCCGGGAGGCCACCCTGGCGGGCGTCTTCGCCGCAGAAGCGGCGACGGCCTGGATCGGCCTGCCCTGGGCGGCGACCGTGCCGGAACGGGATGGGGTTCTGCTGCGGCGCATCCTTGGCGAGGTCCGGGTCCGGGGGCTTTCCCCCTTTCGCCCCCTGGTCCAGCGGCTGCCCAGCGGCCGCGAGGTCTCCGTCGAGTACACCACCTTCCGCCTGGAGGACGGTCAGGACCTGGTCGCGGTGGGCAAGAGCCTGCAGGCGGTCACCGAGATCCAGAACCGGCTGATCGAGACGCAGCAGGCGATGTCCCAGGATTATCTGAAGCTGCGCGAGGTCGAGACCCGCTACCGTCACCTGGTCAATGCCTCCAGCGAGGCCGTGCTGCTGCTGGATGCCCGGGATTTCGGCGTCCTGGAGGCCAACCCCATGGCGATGCAAGTCTTTGGCCTCAGTAGCGGCTCCCCCAAGGCCAACCCCGCCCGCCGTCTGTTGGACAGCCTCCGCCCGGAGGACCTGGATACCTTTCTGGGCATGCTGCATGAGGTGCGGGAACGGGGCGGCGCCCCGGGTACCCTGGTGCGGATCGGCGCGGCGCGACACGCCTGGTTCGCCCGGGCCTCCCTCATGGTGGCCCAGGCCCGCCAGGTGTTCCTGGTTCAATTCGCCCCGGCGGAGGGGCCGGTGCCCGCCCACCCGACCCGGGGCCAGTCACCGCTCGAACACCTGGTCGAGCGCAGCCCCGATGCCTTTACCGTCATTGACCAGCAGGGGGCCATCCTCCGGGCCAATCGCGCCTTTCTCGACCTGGTGCAGATGGGCTCCGAGACCGCGATCCTCGGCAAACCCCTGGGGCGCTGGCTCGGACGCCCGGGCGCCGACCTCACGGTGCTCCTGGCCAACGTGCGGCGCCTCGGCGCCGTGCGGCTGTTCTCGACCAAGCTGTACGGCGAACTGGGCTCCGAGATCGAGGTGGAGATCTCCGCCGTTGGCAACGCGCCGACCAATCCCAGTCATATTGGCGTCTGCACCCGCAACATCGATCGGCGTCTGTCGACGGAGAACCGGGCCAGTGCCTCGGGCCAATGGCTGGATATCCTGACCAAGCAGGTAGGCAGGACCAGCCTGCGGCGCCTGGTCGACGAGGCGACAGAGGTCATCGAACGCCACTACATCGAGGCCGCCCTGGACCTCGCCGCGGGGAACCGGACGGTCGCCGCCGAACTCCTGGGCATCAGTCGCCAGAGCCTCTACGTCAAATTCGGCCGCTATGGCCTGGATGGCGAAGAGCGGGCCGCAGCCCAGCCATGATGACTCCGCCCTGCTGCGAGCAGCTCCATCCCGCGGAACCCACCCGCTTCGGCGAGGCGAACCTGTCCAATTGCGAGCGGGAACAGATCCACCTGGCCGGTTCCATTCAGCCCCATGGCGCCCTGCTGGTGGTGACGGAACCGGAACTGGTCATCGTCCAGGCCAGCGCCAACGCCGCGGCCTTCCTCCGGCTGTGGGGACCCATCCTGGGCCTGCCCCTGTCGGCCCTGGGAGGCAATCTAGCCAGCCGCGTCCGCTCACGTCTGACGGAGCCCCTCGACACCCTCCCCGTCGCCGTGCGCTGCGAGGTCGCCAGCCTGGACCTGGCCCTCGATGGCTCCCTCCATCGCCCCCCCGGCGGTGGGCTGATCGTCGAACTGGAGGTGGCCGCCCCCTCCGCCGACTTGCGGGCCTTCGTCCAGGACGCCCTCAAGGCGATCGCCGGGGCCTTCTCCCTCCCGGCCCTGGCGGATACGGCGGCGCGGCTCTTCAAGGACCTGACCGGGTATGACCGGGTCATGGTTTACCAGTTCGATGAGGAGGGCCATGGGACCGTCATCGCCGAGGCGCGCCGACCGGAGCAAGAACCTTACCTCGGCAACCGCTACCCGGCCTCGGATATCCCCCAGATCGCGCGGCGCCTGTACGAGCGCAATCGCCTGCGCCTCCTGAGGGACGTGGACGACCGCCCCGTGCCCCTGGAGCCGCCCCTGGCGCCCTTCCAGCAGGCGCCCCTGGACATGTCCCTGTGCTGCCTGCGCGCCATGTCCCCCATTCATATCCAATACCTGCGCAACATGGGCGTGCGCGCCAGCCTGAGCACATCCCTGATGGTCAATGGCCGGCTGTGGGGGCTGGTACTCTGCCACCACGGCGGTCCCCACCTGGTGCAGTACCCGATCCGCGTCGTCTGCGACCTCCTCGCCGAGGCCATCGCGACCCGCATCACCGCCATCGAGGGCTTCTGCCAGTCCCAGGCGGAACTGGCCGTGCGCCACCTGGGTGAACGGATGATCACCGCCGTCGCCACCCAGGGGGCCTGGGAGCGAGCGCTCTTCGACCATCCCGAGGAGTTGCTGAAGGCCCTGCGGGCCAGCGGACTGGCCCTGTTACGCCAAGAGGGGGTGCTCACCGCCGGGGAGGTTCCCCGGCTACCGGAACTGCGCGCAATCGGGGCCTGGCTAGATCATCAAGCCAGCACCACGCTCACGGCCACCCATACCCTGGCCCGGCAAAATCCCCGCTTTACGGGCTTGCTGCCGATGGCGGCCGGCATGCTGGCGGTACCCCTTTCCTTCAGCCCCGGGGAGTACCTGCTCTGGTTCCGGCCGGAGCGCATCCGCACCCTGACCTGGGGCGGCAATCCCCATGAAGCGGCCAAGGGAGGCGCCGACCCCCGGGACATCTCCCCTCGCCTCTCCTTCGCCCGCTGGCAGGAGGTGGTCAAAGGGACGGCCGATCCCTGGACGCACCAGGATCTGACCACCGCCCGCCAGATCGGTAACGCCGTGGCCGATGTCATGCAGGAAGTCCGCTCCATCCGCCTGCTCATCACCCAGCATCAGGTCAGATAGTGCAGCGCCCGGCTGTCCTTCACCGAGCACCCCCTGGTTGTCGCTGATGCCACGCAACGCATCATCCTGCTGAACCAGGCCTTCGCCGGCCTGCTGCCCCCGGACCAGCGGCCGACGCACCTGGCGGACCTCCTGCCGCTCCTTGGCGATCAACCCGAGGCCAGGGCGGGGGTCCTGGACGCACTGGAGGCTCATTACCCCTGGCGGGGCGAGGTCAATCTCCCCCTACCTACCGGGCAGGCACGCCCCTATCTTCTCCGCCTCGATCCGGTGGTCTCGACACACGAGCTTCACCTCGGCTATGTCCTGATCGGCAACGATCTGAGCGATCTCCGGGCGGCGGAAGCGGCCCGCCGGCAATTCCAGGACAGCCTCAGTGCCGAGGCCCGGTTGCTCATGGTCCCCGCCGATCTGGAGGGGGACCGGCTTTCCCACGCGCTGCTGGCGGGCATCCTCGGCAATGCCCAGCTCGCCGCGCGGGAAGTGCGCAACACCCTGGAAGTGGGCCAGGTCCCCACCATTCTGTGCAACCTCCACGCCTCGGTGGCCCGCACCACCGATCTCCTGGAGCACCTGATGTGGTACGAAGCGGGCGGCGGCGCCGACCCCACCCGCCTCCCGCCCCGCCATTGACCCGCCATTTGTGCTTAAGCTTGACGACCGCATCATTGCGGTCGACACCCCGCCAGACGCCACCCGACCCTCCCCATCCCTGCCGAAAAGTGGGGTGCGACGACGATATAACCGGGTTTCCCGGTCTTGCTAGCCCAGGCCACCAAAGACCTGGGCCGCAGCGAAGGCGGCCAGGACGAGGAAAAACACCCCGCTGATCTGGTGGAGACGATGGATGGGGATGCGCCGCAGCAGGGTGACGCCCAGCCAGATGCCCAGGGCGGAGGTAATGATCAAGGCCAGGGTGGCACCCAACCAGACCGCCGCGGGGGGCAAGGTGACCGCCAGGCCCGCCACGGCCAACTGGGTCTTGTCGCCCATCTCGGCCAGAAACAGCATCATGAAGGTGGTGACGAAGATGCCATGGCCTGGCTTTTCCACCACCTCCCCGTCCGGGTCCTCCGCCTCTTCCTTGGTGAGCAGGGATTTGATGCCAAAGACCCCGAAGAGGATGGCCACCGCCCCGGCCAGGACCTGCTCCGGAATCCATTGTGCCAGGCCCGCGCCAAAGACCACGGCCAGGGTATTGAGCACCAGGAAGGCGGCCACGGCCCCGAGCAGCACGGGGGGGTGACGGTGGCGCGCGGCGAGGGTCATGCAGACGAGCTGACTTTTGTCGCCGATCTCGGCCAGAAAGATCAGGCCGAAGGTGGAGAGGATGGCGGTGAGGAATTCAAGGATGGACATGATGGGCCTGTTGCGGTGGCTAGTTGAAAAATCTCAGCTGACTGTATGAATCGGTCCCGACCGCCGCGGCGGATCTCATCCGCGGCGGGCCAGGGCGAGGTCGCATGCAGGGTTTAGCGTGAAAGTCACGGGAAAGTCTTTCATAGTCAGGGGTGTGGCTTGCCGCCTCATGACAGTTAGCGTGGCCGTCGGGAGGGGAAGCGGGTAAAGGCAGCGTCGCTGTTTCAGAGCACGTCTTCAACTCACTGCTGGGTGAGGAGGGGAGTCCTCCTCCGTGCAGACATGGACCTCGATGGTCGTGTGGACGATCTCCGCGTGGATGGCCAGACGCTGGCGGATCTGGGTGGCGGTGAGCCGGGGGTCATGGGTCACCACCGTCAGGGCACAGGCATAGGCGTTCCTGCCCACCCGCCAGACATGCAGGTCGGTGAGGCGGGTCTCGGCCTCGTCCTCAGGGGTCTCGATGGCCTCACGAATCTCCGCCACCACCGGATGGTCCATCTCCCGGTCCAGCAGTACCTTGCCGGTCTCGATCAGCAAACCCTTGGCCCAGCGCCCCACCAGAAGGGCGCCGAGGATACCCATGGCCGGATCGAGCCACATCCAGCCGTAAAGCCAGCCGCCAAAGAGGGCGATGATGGCCAGCACCGAGGTGGCGGCGTCGGCGATGACATGCAGGTAGGCCGACTTGAGATTGAGGTCCTCGTGGTGGCCGTGGCCCTGGCCAGGGGCGTGAGCCTGGTTGTGAGGATGGGCCGCGGCGGCATCATGACCAAGGTCCTGGACATGAGGATGGGGATGGGGATGGGGATGGGGATGGGGATGGGGATGATCATGACCCGAATCATGAAGGTGATGACGTCCGTGGTCCTGGGCATCGCCGTGGCCATGACCGTGGCCGTGGTGATGGGCCTGGCCAAGAATCAGGGCGCAGACGATATTGACGACCAGCCCAAGACAGGCCACGACGATGGCCTCCAGATACTGGATCGGTTGGGGCGCCAGGATTCGCTCCACCGAGCCGAACACCATCATCAGGGCCACGCCGAGGAGGAAGATGGCGCTGGCAAAGCCCCCCAGGATCTCGATCTTCCAGGTCCCGAAGGCAAAACGGTTGTCCCGGGCGAGTTGGCGGGCGCTGGCGTAGGCCATGGCGGACAGTCCGATGGCCACGGCATGGGAACTCATGTGCCAGCCATCCGCCAGCAAGGCCATGGAGTTGAACCACCAGCCGGCGGCGATCTCGATCACCATCATGGCGGCGGTGATCCACATGACCAGGCGGGTACCGCGTTCAGCGGCGGCGTTGCTCTGATCGAAGACGTGATCGTGCCTCCAGGCGGCAAGATTTTCAGTGTGCATGCTGGCGCTCCTCAGCCCGTGACCAAAGGGCCACCGAAGCCAGCGGAATTGCGACGAATGCCGAGCCGGGGGGGAAGGGAGAATGAACGGCCCACCCGGATCTGGCTGAGCGAGAGTCGCCAGGCGGCCAGGGACGGGCACCGACGGTGCGTTGCGTAAGGACGGGGAAGGCGTTCATCAGGGCATCCCGGCCGGGCTGAGGACACATGGCCATCACACCTCCCCGGCCAAGCGAAGGCGTGGTGGTCAAAGGTCTTGCCAAGCGAGGGACTGCCTGCGCCATGGCCTTGAGGGCCAAGTATGTTGACGCAAGCCTCTTCCGGGCGAAGAGCGGCTACTCCCCAATGACGGGCTGCATCTTAGCGGAAGCACTCCTGAGTGTCGATGCTCGGTACGGGACTGTCGCGCAGGGCATCGCGACATCACCGCGTCGGTTTCCCCTGGCGATATATCTCGTCCCTCCCGCCCCGCGCAGCCCTTCGACCCCCGCTACCGGGGAGCTTCCGTCCTCTGCTCCCGCTTCGCCCTCCTGCCCATGCCAGGCCCCGCTCATCCTGGCGCGATGGGTATATAGTTAGTTCAGGATCCCCGTGTAACCCTGACACCCGAGGCTCGCAATGAACTGCAAGACCCTGACCCTGACCCTGATGGGCATGCTGGGGCTTACCACCCTGACGGCCTCCGCCACTGGCTTTTACCGTTTCGAGCAATGGAGCGCCCCGGTCTGGGGTAACCCGGCCCTGCAGCCGGGCACGACCTACTATTACTGGTACCAGCCGCTCCAGCCCCTGCCTGGCAATCCGCCCGGTAACCTGTCTGGGCAAACCTACTCCCTGCCCGGGCAGGCTTACTACTGGTACCGGTTTGCCCAGCCCCAGTCCCAGCCCCCGTCGCCCGGCCTGCCAGCGCAATCTTTCCAGGGACCCTATTATTGGTACTGGTACCAGCCCTACTATTGATCCCCCCGCGCCCGGCCCCGCGCGCTAACGCCCCCGGGTCGCGGCAATGGCTTGGAGCCCCAGAGTGCCGGGGAGCCAGACGCGGTCATAGGCCCCCCGGCGGACGGATGGATGAATCAGCACGAACTCAACCCAGATGAACTCGAGGCCCTGGTAACGCGCGCGGCCCGGCTGCTCGAGTCGCTCACGGCGCTACCCCAGGGCGGTACCCGGCTAAGCTTTCTACGCCGGCGGCTGGGCACGGAGATCGAGTGCCGGGGCCTGGCCACCTTGCGGGACCTGCTGGGGCGGGCCGAGACCGGGGAGGCCGCCGCCCTGGTCGAGTTGCGCGACCGGGTGGCGGTCAACTACTCCTGCTTCTGGCGCGAGCCCGCCCATTGGCCAATCCTCACCGAACACCTGCGGCCCAAATTCCTGGCCGGGGCCCGGGTGCGTCTCTGGTCGGCGGCCTGCGCCAGTGGCGAGGAGGCCTGCTCTATGGCCATGGCCGTCACTGAACTGGCCGCAACCCTGGGCAACCCACCCGAGGCCAACGATTGGCGAATCCTGGCCACGGACATCGCCACCGCGGCCCTGGCGACGGCGGCCAGCGGTCATTACCCGGAATCCGCCTTGGGCAAGCTGCCGGCCCGGTTACGCGACCGCTATCTGCGACCCCTGACCCGCGACGGCCAGGCGGGCTGGCAGGTGCGCCCCGAGCTACGCGCCCATATCGACTTCCAGCGCTTCGACCTCGCCCAGCCCCACTGGCCACCCATCCCCGGGGCCCCCTTCGACCTCATCTTTCTCAGCAATGTCCTGATCTATTTTGACAAGCCCATGCAGGCCCGTGTCCTTGAGCACCTCGCCCCCTGCCTGAAGCCGGACGGCATCCTGCTGACCAGCCGCAGCGAGGGCCGGCTGCCCCTGGCCGCCCCCTGGTTCAAGGCCCGGGGCGATTGCGCCTATACTCCGCGCCCAGACGCGCCTCGCTGACCGGTAAAACGCCATGCCCCTGCTGACTTCGCTCAACCAGACGACCATCGCCCGGAAACTGCTGGTGGCGATGATCATCCTTGCCCTGCTGATGCTGGCCAATGGCCTGCTTGCCCTGAACCGCATCGAGACCATCAATGCCGCGGTCCGGGAGACGCATGACAACTGGCTCACGGCGCTGCGTCATCTCAACGACGCCCGGGATTGCCTAGGTGAGATCCGCCGCAAGATCAACGGCCACCTGCTGGCCCCCAGCGCCACGGAAAAGGCGGCGCGCGAACAGGCGGTCCAGTCCCTCAGCGACCAGCTCGACACGGCCTGGGAGGGCTATCTGCCGACCCTGGTCGGTCCCGAGGAGCAGGTCCTGGAGCGTAAGTTCATCGATGCCTTCGAGCGGTTGCGGCAAAAACTGCCGCCGGTGTTCGCCCTGTCGCGCCTGGGCCAGCAGCAGGAGGCCCGCGCCCTGATGCTGGAGGACGCGGAGCTGGACTATGTCGCGGCCAAGGAGGCCATGGACCGGCTGCTGGAGTTCAACCTCCGCGGCGCCAACCAGACCACCCAGGAGGCCGAGGCCCTGCACAGCCAGGCCCAGCAGTGGATCCTGGTGGGCACGGGCCTGTCCCTGGCGTTGCTGGTGGGACTGGCCCTCTACCTGCGCCAGACGGTCCTGAGACCCATCCAGAGCATCACCACCGCCACGGGGCGCATCGCCGCCGGTGAACTGGACATCGCGCTCCCCGATCGCCACTGCCGCGACGAGATCGGCGCCATGACCGCCGCCGTGGGGGCCCTGCAGTTGACCGCCCAGGCCCAGGCCCGGGCCGCCTGGGTGAAGACCCAACTGGCGGAGATCGCCGCCGCCATCCAGGGCCAGCAGTGCCTGGAGGACCTCGCCCGGGTGCTGATGGCCCGGCTGACGCCGGTGGCGGGCGCCCAGGTGGGCGTCTTCTTCCATTTCGACGCGGAGGCCGGGGAGCTGATCCTGATGGGCAGCTACGGCTACCGCCAGCGCAAGGGCCTGGCCACGGCCTTCCGCCTCGGCGAGGGCCTGGTGGGCCAATGCGCCCGCGAGAAACAGCCCATCGAGATCCGCGACATCCCGCCGGACTACATCCGCGTCAGCTCGGGCCTGGGGGAGGCCCTGCCCCGCGCCCTGCTGGCCGCCCCGGTGCTGGCCGCCGACGGCCGCCTGCTGGCGGTGGTGGAACTGGCGACCCTCACCCCCTTCGATGACCGCGGCCGGGAACTGCTAGATGGCCTGATCAAGCCCCTGGCGCTGAGCCTGGAGATCTTCGAGCGCAACCAACGCACCCGGGAACTGCTGGACCAGACCCAGCGCCAGGCGACCATCCTTGGCGCCCAGACCGAGGAACTGCGCGCCTCCCAGGAAGAGCTGGAGGAACAGCGAGAGGAGTTGCTGCAACAGAAGGACGCGCTGCTCCAGGCCAACGCCGCCATCAGCGCCAAGTCCGCCGAGGTGGAGGAGGCGCGGCTGAAGGCCGAGGCGGCGACCGAGGCCAAGAGCCTGTTCCTGGCCAACATGAGCCACGAGATCCGCACGCCGATGAACGCCATCATCGGCATGTCCTACCTGACCCTCAAGACCGAACTGACCTCCAAGCAGCGCGATTACCTGGAAAAGATCCAGGGGGCTGGCAACTCCCTGCTCGGCGTCATCAACGATATCCTCGACTTCTCCAAAATCGAGGCCGACAAGCTGGAGATGGAGCACATCCCCTTCTGGCTCGACGACGTCCTGGGCAACGTCACCACCGTCGTCGGCCTCAAGGCCCACGAGAAGGGCCTGGAATTCCTCATCCATGTCGCCCCCGGGGTGCCCGACAACCTGGTCGGCGATCCCCTGCGCCTGGCCCAGGTCCTCACCAACCTCATCAACAACGCCGTCAAGTTCACCGAGGCCGGCCAGATCACCCTGGAGATCGGCGTTGCCGCCCGCGAGGAGGAGCGGGTGGAACTCCTGGTCAGCGTCCAGGACACCGGCATCGGCATGACCCCGGAGGTGGCCGGGCGCCTCTTCCAGGCCTTCAGCCAGGCCGATGGCTCCACCACCCGCAAGTACGGCGGCACCGGCCTGGGGCTGACCATCAGCAAGCGCCTGGTGGAAATGATGGATGGGCGCATCTGGGTCGAGTCCACCCCCGGCCAGGGCAGCCGCTTCCAGTTCCGGGCCTGGCTCGGGGTCGGCAAGAACCGCTCGCGGCGCACCGTGCCGGTCTCGGTCCAGGACCTGCGCTGTCTCATCGTCGACGACAACCCGGTGGCGCGGGAGATCCTCGCCGAGCAGGTCGCCAACCTGGGCATGCGGGTCGAGGCGGTGAGTTCCGGCGAGGACTGCCTGATCGCCATCCGCCGGGCCGACGGCAACGACCCTTACCGCCTGGTCTTCATGGACTGGCGCATGCCGGTGATGAGCGGGACCGAGACGATTCGCCGCCTCCAGGAGGAGACCCTGGTGGCGGGGCCGCCGCGGGTCATCATGGTGACCGCCTTCGGCATCGAGGACGTGCGCGAGGAGGCCGAGGCCCTGGGTGTCACCGCCTTCCTCGCCAAGCCCGTGACCCAGTCCCATCTCTGGGACGCGGTGGTCGGCTGCCTGGCGCCCGCGGAGCGGGCCGCCCTCAGCGAGGAAGGCCAGCAGGCCGCCAGCGGCCAGAGCTACCGCGGTCTGGGCCTGCGGGTGCTTCTGGTCGAGGACAACGAGATCAACCAGCAGATCGCCATCGAACTCCTGGAGGCGGTCGGCCTCGGCGTCGACGTCGCCAACAACGGCCAGGAGGCCCTGGACCGCTTGACCGCCGCCCCCGAGCCCCTGCCCTGGTCGCTGGTGCTGATGGACCTGCAGATGCCGGTCATGGACGGCCATCAGGCGACCCTGGCCATCCGCCGCCAGCCCCGCTTCGCCCAGCTGCCGATCCTCGCCATGACCGCCCACGCCATGGCGGAGGAGCGCGAGCGCTGCCTGGCGGAGGGCATGAACGACCACCTCACCAAGCCGATCGACCCGGATGCCCTCTACCGGGCCCTGGTCCGCTGGTGCCCCCTGGCCCCAGCGCCCGAGTCGGGGTCGGGATCGGGGTCGGAGCCGGTGTTGGGATCGGGGTCGGGGTCGGGGTCGGCGCCACCGGCCACTGGTGCCCCGTTCATGGCGGGAATGGCGGGATCGAACCCGCTGGCCGTGCCCCGGACCGACAACCCCCTGCCAGCCGCCATCGAAGGCCTGGACCTGACCGCCGGGCTGAGCCGGGTAGCCAACAAGCCCCTGATCTACCTCAAACTGCTGCGCATGTTCGAGAGCGACCACGCCCAGGCCGCCAGCGTCGTCCGACGGGCCCTGGCCAGCGGGGACCGGGAGTTGGCCCTGCGCACCCTGCATTCGATGAAGGGCGTGGCGGGCAACATCGGCGCCACCGCCGTCAGCGAGGCGGCACGCGCGTTGGAGACCCTGGTCGCCGATCGGGTTGACGCGGCCGCGATCGAGACTGCCCTCGCCACCTTCGAGGACCGGCTGGGGCGTCAGGTGGCCAGCCTGCGCGCCGCCCTGGCCAGCGGCCCGGCCGGCGCGCCGGCCAGCAAGGCCCCGGCCGCCGCGACTCAGTTCGACCCCACCCGACTCGCCACCCTGCGGCCTGCCCTGGAGACCCTGCGCGAGCAGGTGGCGCAGAGCGACGCCGGGGCCGGCGACACCCTGGAGACCCTGCTCGATCCCCTGCGGGCGGCGGTGCCCGGGGACCAGCTCCAGGCCCTAGAGCGCGCCATCGACCGCTACGACTTCGACCGCGCCCAGGAACTGCTCGACGCCTGGCTGGGTGAGACGCCATGACCCCGGACCCCCAGGGCCTCCCCGGCTGGCTGCCTGGCCTGGGCCCGAACCTCGACCTGATCCTGAGTCTCAGTCTGTGCCTGATCTTTCTCATCCTGTGGCTGGGTGCCCGGCGCCGGGGATGCCGCCTCCACCAGACCATGCTGGAGGCGGACGATAAGGCGCGGGAGGCGACCCGCCGCGAGCAGGCCCGGGCCGAGCGGGAGCGCTTCAGCCGGGAACTGACCCTGGCCCTGCAGGGCAGCGGGGACCTGGAGGCCTTCGGGACCACCCTGCTGGAGGGGCTCTGCCGCCACCTCGAGGCCCGCGCGGCCGTCTTCCACTACCGGGACGAGGACGGCAACTACCGGCTGGGCGCCAGCTATGCCCGCAACGCCAGCCCAGCCTTCATCGACCGCTACGCCCCGGGGGAGGGGCTGGCCGGCCAGGCGGTCCTCGATCGCCAGCGCCGTCTCTGTCAGGGCGAGGCGGCGGATGGGGTCTGGGTCAGCGGGGCGACCCTGGCCAGCGCCGCGGTGAACGTCATCATCGCCCCCCTGGTCCGGGGGGAGGAGGTCCCCGGGGTCGTCGAACTGGCCCTGCTACGGGAAGCGGACGCCGACGCCCTGGCCCTCCTCGACGGGGCCCTGCCGGCGGCGGCCCTGAGCCTGGACATCCTCCTGACCCAGTTGCGCGCCCAGCGAGCCCTGGCGGAGCGCGATCGCCAACTGCGGGCCAGCGAGACCCGGTTGCGCCGCCTGTTCGAGACCGCCAACGAGGGCATCTGGACGATCGACACCAGCGCCAGGACTACCGATCTGAATCAGGCCATGGCGGAGATCCTCGGCCGCCCCCGGGAGGAGGTCCTGGGCCGGACCATCTTCGAGTTCGTGGACGCAACCAATGAGGCCATCTTCCATGACCAGGTCCGGCGCCGGCAGCAAGGCGAAACCGGAGCCTACGAGATCGCCCTGTCCCGTCCGGACGGCACCCAGGTCCCCTGCCTGTTCAACGCCACCCCCCTGCTGGACGACCAGGGGGTGCGCATCGGCTCCTTCGCCATGGTCGCCGACCTGCGGCGCTTCCGCCAACCAGCCGCCTAGCGGCCTGACGCCCGCGGAGCAAGCTGCCCTCTATGCAATCACCAGGAAGCAACTGATGAAAATGATCCGATCACTGTATCCCGCCCTGTTCATTTCCGCGTCCCTTCTGGCCCTCCCGGCTGGCGCGGAACAGGCGCGTGACCATAGCCCCACGCTGTCTCCCGGCGCGGGGGAATTCACCGTCATACCTGCAAAGCCCGGCTCCGACGAGGAGATGCTCCTGAAAGGACTGACGAGCTCCCTGATGTTACTGGATGCCATGGAGGAGGACCTGCGGATCAAGGTGGCGGCGCCCGTGGAGGCGGTGCGGCAGGGAGATGTCATCGAGGTGGTGTTCAAGGATCTGAGAATGATCGATGACGAGGCAAACGGCATCTCCTTCGGGGACCTGATCTACCGCTTCACACCGGATAGCGATGGGGCATACACCTATGGCATCCAGATGGCTGATACCTGGTCGTTACTTGAAGCGGGGCAGCCGGGGGCCAGGGTCGTGCTCGGTCGCCATGAATGCAAGGGGAGGATGGCGCATCAGTTGCTAAGTGACGTCGAATGTAGCCTGGGTGGCATCACCTTGCAGGGGTCGGGAGGTGAGGCATTGCCAAAAGGGGTGACATTTTCCATCGACGGTGCCCGCCTGAGCCTGACGCAGAAGCGGGAGCCGCAGGGTGATGTGCTGAAAGGGAACTTCCAGGTTGCCGTCGCTGGCACCAAGCTAGACAGCGGTGATGGGTCCCGGGTCGAGATCAGGACCTTAACCATGGAAAGTAGCGTTGACGGGGCCCCCTTCGCGGCCTGGGAGCGGTTCTTTCAACGCCTGGAAGGCCTCAAAGGCAAGGCCATTGAATCCCTGCCGGATGATGAAGCGGCCGCACTGAGCATGGAGGCACTCCCCCTGCTCAACGGTGCCGTCATCAAGTCAAACCTGCACATCGGCGGCCTGATGGTAGCCGAGGCTGGCACCCCCATCCTGAACCTCGACAAGGCGTCCTTACTGACCCTGTATGACGCCTCCAGAAATCTGACGGACATACGCTATGGGATCGCCATGGAGGGTTTGTCGATCGGCCTGGCGGAAGTCCCGTTGGAATTACAGCCCATGGCAGCGTCAGTGGACCTGACCATCAGTGGTCTGCCTCTGAAGGGGCTGTTTGAGGGGCTGGTGGCCCTCGCGCCCCTGCGCAGCGAGGGGGATCCCCGCCTCGACCAGTTGCTCATGGAACAGATGGTGAATAAACCCCCGGTACTGGTGATCAACGAAGTCCGCGTCGGTGGCGGCGGTTTCGATCTGCGGATGAACGGCAACCTGGAGACGCGCTTCGCCACCCTGGCGGAGTTGGCCATGGCGATGGAAGCCGAGACCGACCCGGCTAAGTATCTCTCCGGCAGCATGCACGCCAAGATCAAGGGGATGGACTTTCTCGCCGCCCTCGCCACGCGGCACGCCGGTGACAATCCCGACGTGGCGGAGATACTCCTCGCCGCCAGCGTGGTCAAGGGGTTCGGAAAACCGGCGGGCGAGGATACCTTCGACTACGACCTCTATTTCGACCCGCAGGGCAACCTGATCCTCAACGAGACGAACTTTGGCAAACTCATCGAGACGTTAGCCGCGGATTCCACGACTGAGGGGCAGGGTAAGCAAACTGGAACCAGTCAAGGCGACTTCATGGGCGACTGCATGGGGTTCGTCGGCAACGAGGGGATATGCAAGTGCCTGCAAACCCAGGTGCCACAGTTCCTCACCTTCAAGGATTACGTGCAACTGGTCATCAATCCGGAGGGATTCCCCTTCGAGGCCCTCGGGGTGGAGACGACCCCGGAGCAGCGCCAGTTCATCACCGAGCAAGCCATGCGTGCCCGGGATGCCTGTAAATAGTCACGTCGACGGTGTCCGGCCAAGATCTGGGTCTACCTTCAGCATAGGCCCCAGTTTGCATTCACCACCAGGGTGACGGCGGGGTACCACTCGTCGTGATAGTCCGGATTGCCGATATCCCCAACGAAGAAGCCGACGTTGCTCGTCAGGACCGGGATGACGAACAAGCCGGGGCTGACCCTTTCCAGCGTCATGGGCAGCCCCGCTGACCAGGCTCAGAGGAAGTTCAGATCGGCGTGGAAGAGACGTTCCACCGTTTCGATCTGACCCTTGTCCGCCAGGAAGAGGACCAGGCGGTCCTCGGCGGCGAGGCGGGTGTCGTGATGGGGGAACAGCAGCTGCCCCTGGCGGGCGATGATGCCGACGCTGGTGCCGGCGGGCAGCCCCAGTTTGGTGATGGGGCGCCCGATGACCCGGGAGGTGCGCTGGTCGCCATGGACGGTCAGTTCGATGGCCTCGGCGGCGCCGCGGCGCAGGGCATGGACGGCCACCACGTCACCACGGCGGATGTGGGTGAGGATGGCGCCGATGGTGACCTGGGCCGGGGAGATGGCGATGTCGACGGCCGTGTCCTGCACCAGGTCGATATAACCCTGACTGTTGACGATGGCGATGGTCTTGCGCACCCCTAACTGCTTGGCCAGGGCGGCGGACAGGATATTGGCCTCCTCGTCGTTGGTCACGGCGCAGAACACGTCCGTGGTACCGATGTCCTCGCCGCGCAGCAGGTCGGCGTCCCCGGCGTCGCCATGGAGAACGCAGATGTCGCTCTCCAGCGCCTCGACCAGTTGCCGGCAGCGGCCGGCATCCACTTCCAGGATCTTGACCCGGTGCCGGGGCGCCAGGCACTCCGCCAGTTGCCGGCCGATGTTGCCGCCACCGGCGATCAGGACCTTGTGATAGGGTGCCTGGGAGGGGTGGAAGGCGCCGATGAAATCGGGCAGCGCCTCGCGGGCGGCGAGGAAGAAGATCTCGTCCCGGTCTTCCACCACTGTCGTCGCCCCGGGGATGATGACCTGACCGCGGCGATAGATGGCCACCAGCCGGCAGGCCAGGCCGGGGACCTGCTGGGGGAGCTGACGCAGGGGCTGGCCCGCCATCGGGCTGCCGGCCTGGACCCGGACCACCGCCAGTTGGGCGCGACCATCGATGAAGTCGATGATCTGCAGGCATCCCGGTTGGTCGACCAGGTGGGCGATCGCCTGGGTGACCAGACGTTCCGGACTGACGATATGGTCGATGGAAATGGTCCTGGGGGTGAAGAGCTCGGGATGGGCCAGGTAGTTGGGATCGCGGACCCGCGCCAGCCGGGTGGGGGTTTTGAACAGGATCTGGGCGAGTTGGCAGGCGATCATGTTGGTCTCGTCACTGTTGGTGACCGCCAGGATCAGATCGGCCTGTTCGATGCCGGCCTCGATCAGCACGTCGGGGTGGGCGGCATGGCCATTGACGGTGCGCAGATCGAGTCGTTCCTGAAGCAGTTGCAGGAGTTGCGGATCGCGATCGATTACCGTGATGTCGTTTTCCTCGCTGGCCAGACTCTGGGCCACGGTGCGACCGACCTGACCGGCGCCGAGGATGAGAATATTCATGGGTCTTGACCCTCAGCTCCGGCGCCGCCGGATCAATGCCGCCAGTAAGCGGGCAGGAAGAGGATGAGCAGGGTGAAGATTTCCAGCCGGCCCAGCAGCATGGCGAAGGTCCCCAGCCATTTGACGGCATCGTTGACCTCGGCGAAGGTGACGGCAACCTTGCCCAGCCCCGGGCCACAGAGATTGATGGTGGCCTGGACGGCGCCGAAGGCCGAGACGAAATCCAGGCCGGCCCCCATCATCGCCATGGTCAGTACCAGGGTGCTGGAGATGTAGAGGACGTAGAACCCCCACACCGAGAACATGATCTGATCGGAGATCGGCCGGCGGCCCAGCTTGATGATCGTCACCGCCTGGGGGTGGGCCAACTGGAACAACTGGCGCAGAGCGAGCTTGGCCAGGAGCTGGACGCGGACGACCTTGATCCCCCCCGCCGTGGAGCCGGCGCAGCCGCCGATGAAGGACAGGGTCACCAGGACCAGGGGCAGGTAGAGGGGCCAGTCGGCGAAGACCGCGGTGGTGAAGCCGGTGCTGGTGAGGATGGAGGCGACCTGGAAGGCGCCATGGCGCAGGGCCTCGCCGGGATCGGCATAGGTCCCGGCCAGGTAGAGGGTGATGGCGACGATGAGGGTCCCGCCCAGGAAGATGAGGCCAAAGGCGCGGACCTCCGCGTCCCTGATGAAGGGCCCGAGGGAGCGGCGCTGCAACGCCAGGTAGTGGACGGCGAAATTCACCCCGCCGGCGAGCATGAAAAAGATGCCAATGCCATCGATCAGGGGGCTGTTCCAATAGCCGAAACTGGCGTCATGAGTGGAGAACCCCCCGGTACCCACGGCGGCGTAGGCGTGGCCGATGGCGTCGAAGAGGCTCATGCCCGCTACCCATAAGGACAGGGCGCAGGCGATGGTCAGGGCGAGATAGACCAGCCACAGGGAGCGTACCGTATCGGCGATGCGCGGGGTCATCTTCTCGTTCTTGGTGACGCCGGAGCTCTCGGCCCGGTAGAGCTGCATGCCACCGACGCCCAACAGGGGCAGGACGGCGACCGCCAGGACGACGATGCCGACGCCCCCGAGGAAGTTGAGCTGCTGGCGGTGATACTGAATAGAGGGCGGTAACTGGTCGATACCACTGCCGATGACCGTGGCGCCGGTGGTGGTGAAGCCGGAGACGGACTCGAAGACGGCATCCGCCATGCTCCACCCGAGGCCAATCTCGAAGGGCAGGGCGCCGACCATCCCCAGCACCACCCAGAAGACGGTGACCACCAGGAAGCCGTCGCGGACTGAGAATTCATGCTGCTGGCGCCCATTGGGTACCCAGAGCAAGGCGCCCGCTCCCAGCGTGATGATGAGCGCGGCCAGGAAGGTCCCCACCTGCCCATCCCCGAGGAAAAAGGCGATGCCAATGGAGGGCAGAAAGGCCAGGCTGTAGAGCACCAGAAGGATGCCGAACAGTCGCAGAATGGCGCGCCAATGCATGGTACTTGGTGTTTGGATAGGTCTGGACGAAGGTATTGCCGGGCTCAAGACGTCGCGGTGCCACCCGGGGTTAGCCATCGCCCGTCAATGGTAGTTGTCCGGGTAACGCCCGCCTTCGGTGGGGGGGGGAGGAATGACCGGTCATGGCGAAATTATCGGTAGCGAATAAGCGGGGGTCACATAAAGACTTAGTAAAATTTTTATGAAAATTTTACTTTTCTTGGGGCGTAAAACGGGGACCATTAAGGAGCCGCGAGCGGGCCGCCCCCGCTCGGAAAATGACACCCCAAGCCGCGATCGCCTTGAAGCCGATGACCCTCCCATCCGCCCTCCCTTCCGGGCGGCACCCCCTCCGCCTGCTGGTCCCTTACCTCTTCGCCCTGGTCGTGGTGGCGATCACCGTGGCCAGCGCCTTTCTGTTGCCCTGGCTCTTTCCCCACGCCAGCCGCTCCCTGCTCTTTCTCACCGGGGTCCTGGTGGTCGCCGCCCGTTCCAGCCTGGGCCCCTCGTTACTGGCCAGCTTTCTGAGCTTTCTGGCCTTCAATTTTTTCTTTACCGAACCGGTGCACACCTTCAAGGTGGCGGATGACGGTGACGTCACCACCCTGGCCTTCTTCCTGCTGGTCTCCGCCATCTCGGGCAATCTGGCCTCGCGCATGCGCCAGGAGATGGCCGAGCGCCGCGCCTCCCTGGAGCGTATCTCCCAGCTCTACGCCTTCAGCCGGCGCCTAGCCTCCGCCGCCGGCGCCGACGAGGTCCTCGACGCCCTGACCGATCAGCTCGCCCGCCTGCCTGGGGCCCCACCGGGGGCCATCCGCATCTTTCTCACCGCGACCAGCGAGGGCCCACCGGGAGGATCACCCCCCCGGGAGACGCGGCGGCGCGGCGATGATCTCGCCCTGGCGCCGGCGGAGATCCAGGCCGCCTGGGAGCGGCATGGCCCTGAGCCCGTCCAGCGGGGCCCCTGGCTCTTCCTCCCCTTGGCCACGGACCGGGGGGCCCTCGGCCTGGTGGCCCTGGCGGACATTCAGGACCCGGAACAACGGGAATCGGCCCGCAGCCTCTGCGACCAGGCGGCCGTGGCCCTGGACCGGACGCGGCTGGTGACCGACCTGGCGGGGGCCCGGCTGGCCGCGGAGACGGAACAACTGCGCGCCGCCCTCTTGTCCTCGGTATCCCACGACCTGCGTACCCCCCTGGCGGCCATCATCGGCTCCGCCACCAGCCTGCTGGAATATGGCGCGGCCTTCAGCCCGGCGGACCGCCGGGACCTGCTGACCACGGTCGCCAACGAGGCCCAGCACCTGGATCGCCACATCCAGAACCTGCTCGACATGACGCGCCTGGGCCAGGGCACGCTGCAACTCAAGCGGGACTGGGTCGATCTGCGCGACCTCATCGCCGGCGCCCTCGCCCGGCTGAAGGAGGTCCTCGCCGGCCTGGAGGTCGAGGTGCGAATCAGCCCCGAGGTCCCGCTGTTGTGGGTCCACGGCACCCTGATCGAACAGGCCCTGGTCAACCTGCTTGACAACGCGGCGAAGTTTTCTCCCGCCGAGGGACGGATCGCGATCCAGGCGGAGCGGGACGGTCAGGAGGTGGTCATCGACCTGCACGACCAGGGTCCCGGCATCCCGAAGGAGGAGCGGGAGCGGATCTTTGACATGTTTTACTCGGTGAGCCGGGGGGATCGCGCCAACCGTACCGGCAGCGGCCTGGGGCTGGCGATCTGCCGGGGCATGATCGCCGCCCACGGCGGCCAGATCCAGGCCCTGCCCGGGGAGGCGGGGTGGGGCACCCGCATGCGCCTGCGTCTGCCGCTGATGAACGCCGAGATCACCCCCCAGCCGGAGGGCACGCCATGACGACCCCCGCCGAAACCCTGCTGATCGTCGAGGACGAGGCGCAGATCCGCAAATTCGTGCGCATCAGCCTGGAGGCCCAAGGCTACCAGGTCCTGGAGGCGCGGCTGGGGGAGGAGGGCCTGGCGACCTGCCTGGCCTCCCCCCCGCACCTGGTGATCCTCGACCTGGGCCTGCCCGACCTCGATGGCATGGACTTCATCCGCCGCCTACGGGCCTGGTCCACCCTCCCCATCCTGGTGCTGTCGGTGCGGGCCTCGGAGACGGAGAAGATCCAGGCCCTGGACGCCGGGGCCAACGACTATGTCACCAAGCCCTTTGGCATCGGCGAGCTCATGGCCCGCATCCGCGTGCTGCTGCGCAAGGAAGAGCGCCGCGCCACGCCCTCCGCCCAGTTCAGCTTTCCCGGGCTGCGGGTGGACCTGGCGCGCCGCGAGGTCGAGGTCGACGGCGCCCCCGTGAGCCTGTCGCGCAAGGAATTCGCCCTGCTCAGCCTGCTGGTCGCCAGCCAGGGTCAGGTCCTGACCCACGAGCGCATCCTGCGCGAGGTCTGGGGCGCCGGCCACCAGGAAGACACCCATTACCTGCGGGTCCTGGTCGGCAATCTGCGGCAGAAGCTGGGGGATGACCCCATGCGGCCGCGTTTCATCCTCACCGTCCAAGGCGTCGGCTACCGGCTGGCGGTCTGAAGATGACCCCTAACCTCTCGCGCTCCACGCAGCGCCTGCTCCTGTTCGTGGCCGCCCTGCCGGCCACCATGGTCGTCATGGCCACCCTTTACATGCTAGGCATGGAGCACCTGGAAGGGGCGCCCCGGACCTTCCTTGAAAGCCTGCAGTGGGCCTCGGAAACCATCACCACCACTGGCTACGGCAACGACAGCCACTGGCAGCACCCGATCTTCGCCCTCTTCGTCATCCTGGGGCAGGTCATGGGCCAGTTCCTGGTCTTCCTGATCTTCCCCATCTTCCTGCTGCCCTATCTGGAGGAGCGGTTCCAGACCCGGCTGCCCCGCCACCTTCCGGCCATGGCGGGCAAGGTCCTCTTTTATCGCCACGGGCCGGCCATCGAGACCCTGCTGGAGGAATTCCGGCGCACCGCGACCCCCTTCGTCATCTACGAGGAAAACCTGCCACTGGCCCAGAATCTCCGCGACCAGGGCTACAGCGTGGTCTACGGCAACCTGGACCAGGACCCGAAGGTGCTGGGGGAGGTCGTCAACGCCCGGGCGGTGGTGACCCTAGCCGACGACCATGCCAACGCCCGCTGCACCCTGCTGGCCCGGGAGTATGGCTTCAGTGGCCAGATCTTCGCCCTGGCCAAGGAACCGCTCTACCGCGCCCCCATGCTGCGCATCGGCGCCACCGACGTCTTCACCCCGGCCCACGTCCTCGGCGGCGCCCTGGCCTCCCGCGCCAGCCTGCGCCTCAGCCCCCCCGCGGACGGCCTGCACCTGCTGGGCACCCAGCTCGCCCTGACCGAGTTCCGCCTCCGCCCCACCAGCCCCCTCGCCGGGCAACGGCTCGGGGATCTCCAGTTACGCCACCAGCACGGCGTCACCCTCATCGGCCAATGGCATGGCGGCCGCTTCACCACCCCCCAGGGGCCCGACACCCGGCTCCAGGCGGGCGCCATCCTGGTGGTCGTGGGTACGCCCGAACATCTGGAAGGGCTGGAACGACTGGCCCTGCCGATCCGCCGCCAGGGTCCCTGCATCGTGGCCGGCTTTGGCGCCGTGGGCTTCAAGGTCACGCAGATGCTGCAGGATGTCGGCGAAACCTGCATCGTTATCGACCGCCAGGGCTTCCCGGGGGTCGATATCCTGGGTAACGTCCTTGAGCTTGGCACCCTGCAGCGGGCCCGGGTACGGGAGGCCAGCGCCGTGGTCCTCGCCCTGAGTGACGACAGCGAGGCCATCTTCGCCGCCGCGGCGGTGCGTGACTATGCCCCGGAAGCGCCCCTGATCGTTCGCGTCTGCCGTGCACGGAACACGGAACGGATGTACCGGGCCGGCGCGGACTTCGCTATCTCCGAGGCCGAGGTGGCGGGGCAGATCCTGGCCTACCACCTGCTGGGGGAACATCTCATCCCCGTCGAGAATCGCATCCGCGTCAGTCGCCTCGATGCCGGTAACCTCGCCGGCACCCATCCCTGGCGCCATGAGATTCGCGAACATTCCGGGGCCAACATCATTGCCGTGGCCAGGGCCTCGGAGGTCCTGATCGAATTCCCCGCCGATTTCCAGATCCAGGCCAGCGATGACCTGCTGGTCTGCGGCACCCTCCAGGATCTGGAACGTTTCCAGCAGGTGTTTCACTCCCAGCCCTGAGCCCAGACCCAGGACGCTGGTCGTGAGTCGGTCAGTGGGCGGTCAGGCGTCGGGGTCGAGCAGCTCTCCGACGATGATCGCCGCCGCCCGTTGCGTCAGATCCTCGGTGCTGCCCCCCTTGCCGGAGAGAAAGTCCTCGGTCGTGGTGGCGCCGCGAGACTGGGCCTCGATGCTGAAGGCGAAGGGCTTGATCCGGGGGCCGGTGACCCGGATGTCCGCCCGAAGCTCGCTGCTGCCCGCCAGGCTGCCCAGCCAGACCCGGGTCTCCCGCGGCACGTCCTTGAGGTGGCGGATCTTCACCGCCACCCGGAGATCACCGCCCTGGGGGACGACGCGCTTGTGGCGGTAGAGAAACTCCGTTTCCAGTGCGAAGGCCAGGCTGGTGACCGCCTCCTCCGCCCCCGGCAGGTCGGAACTGACCGCCAGGACCAGGGTGGAGAAGGCCAGGGCCTGGCGGGTGGTCTCATGCTCGCTTCCCTGCCAGACCTCGACCTGGGTGCCACAGGCCGTGAATAACCCCAGGAGCCCGGCCAGCAGGGCGGGCCGGGCAAGATCACGGAGCCAGCGCGGCCAGGAGGTCATGTCGTCACTGACCGGCGGGCCGCCAGCGCGGTGGGATGCCCTGCCCCAGGGCGCAATGGCTAGGACCACCCCCGCCCTGATCGCGCCATGCCATCATCCGATCATGCATTGCCCGCTGTTCCGGGGTCAGGACGCTGTCCACCTGCTCCCGCATGGCCTCGCGCAGGGCCGTGGCGATGACCTGACGGGTGGCCTGCTGGACTTCCAGGATGTTGCGGATCTCGTCCCGCTGTTCCGGGCTCAGCCCCAGCCGCGCCGTCATCATGGCCAGATGGGCATCGATGCCGCCGCCGGGACCCATGCGTCCAGGGCTCATGCCCCTGGGGCCCCAGTCGCCCATCAGGCACTGGCCGTGCAGGGGGCAGCCGGCGCCGGGTCCCGCGCTGAAGCCAGGACCCGGGCCGAAGCCGGGACCCGGTCCGAAGGCGGCATCCGGGCCACCCGCCTGGGCCATGAAAGGCGAGGTGAGCACCAGCGCGCCAAGGGCGGCGGCGAGCAGATTCTTGTTCATTGGGTTGTCTCCGTAGGATTGGGCGTCAAGGTTAAAAAGGCCGAAGCAAGGATTTGCGCTGGGTCTATCACCTTTTTGCGTGGGAATGGGTATCATCGCCGGACATTTTTTCTCCAGCAAGAGATCCTCACCATGCGTTTCGCTTTAGGACTTCAGGTTTCCCTGGCCAGCCTGGCCGCCATCCTGGGCATGAGCCCCCTCAGCGCGGCCGCCGCCGACACCCCCCCGGCGACGCCGGCCTCCGCGGCGAGTCAGGCCGCCCCCGCTCCGGCGGCGGCACCCGCTTCGGCCCCGGCCGCGGCACCCGCGGTGGAGGCCAGCACCGTCATCGCCAAGGTCAATGAGGTGCCTATCACCGCCGGGGACTTGAATCGCGCCTTGCGCGCCATGCTCTCCCAGTCGCGGATGCCCGCCCCCACCGATCCCGCCCAGCGGCAGCAGATCGAGGCCATGGCCCTGGACACGCTCATCGCCCAGGAGGTGCTGTATCAGGCGGCCAAGGACGTCGCCATCGCCGACCTCGACCAGCAGGTGGCGGCCAAGATCGAGGCCGCGAAGGCCCGCCTCGGCACGCCCGAGGCCTTTGCGCAGGCCCTGGCCCAGACCGGGATCACCGAAGAGCAGTTCAAGGTCCACCTGGCCCGGGATCTGAAGATCGGAACCTATATCCAGCAGGAGGTCGACGCCAAGGTCACCATCACCCCCGAACAGGCCCGGCAGTTCTATGACCAGAATCCGGACAAGTTCAAGAAGCCCGAGTCCGTCCACGCCAGCCACATCCTGATCGGTACCGACGCCGGGGCCACGCCCGAGGCCAAGGCGGCCGCCAAGCAGAAGGCGGAGGACCTCCTGGCCAAGATCAAGGGCGGCGCCGATTTCGCTGAACTGGCCAAGGCCGAGTCGACCTGTCCCAGCGCCCAGAAGGGCGGCGACCTGGGCAGCTTCGGGCGCGGCCAGATGGTCAAGCCCTTCGAGGAGGCGGCCTTCAGCCTCCAGGATGGTGAGGTGAGCGGGGTGGTGGAGACCCAGTTCGGCTATCACATCATCAAGTCCCAGGGCAAGACCCCCAGCGAGATCGTCCCCTTCGAGCAGGTCGAGGCCCGGATCATAACCCAGCTCAAGAATCAGGAGGTCAAGAAGCAGTTGGCGGCCAAGGTCGAGGCCCTCAAGCAGGCGGCGAAGGTCGAGATGACCCCCCCGACCCCCTAACGCCGCGGGTCCAGCACCTCGGGCCTGGGACTACCCAGGCCTGGTTCCTTACCCGGTTCCGCCGCTCGCGATCCTGTGGCAACGAGCGCCGGCGGGAGACGCTGGCGCCGGGCCACCCCTCACCGCAGGTTCTTTTTGTAGGCCGGCACGACGGCGTTACGCGCCCGGGAGAAGTTGGCGAACTCCATGGTCACGCTGGCCAGTTCCACGGCGGTGAAATCGGCATCGGTGACATTGGCGTGATGGAGGATGGCCCCACCGAGGACGGCGCCGTTGAAGTCCACGCCCGTGAGGTTGGCGTTGCGCAGATTGGCGTTTTGGGCCGAGACGTTGCGCAGGTTGGCGCCGGTGAGATCCGCGTCCTCCAGATTGGCCAGGTTGATGACGCTGAAGCCGTCATCATGACGACTGGAGAGGTCGGCGCCGCGCAGATTGGCCTTGGCCAGATTGGCGTCGTTGAGATGGCTATCGCGCAAGTCGGCGCTTTCCAGGTTGGCCTGGCTCAGGTTGGCGCGGATGAAGAAGGCCTTGCGCGCGTTGACCTGACCGAGATCGGCCCCGCTGAAATCGATCCCCCGCAGATCGGCCCCATCCAGATTGGCCGCGTTCAGCCGCGCCCGGCGCGCCCCGGCCTTGCGCAGGTCGGCCCCCTCCAGCTTGGCCGCGGACAGGTCGGCGCCATTGAGCCGGGCCGCCCGCGTGGGGTCCTCCGAGCCCAATTGGGCGCCAGCCAGGTTGGCGCCGCGCAGATCGGCACCCGCCAGGTTGGCATTGAGGAGATTCGCCCCTTGCAGGCGGGCGTTGCGCAGATCGGCCCCGGCAAGATCGCAGGAGGCCAGGTTGGCCCCACTCAGGTCCTGGCCATTGAGATCCGCCCCGGACAGGGCCAGGTAGCGCAAATCCGCCCTGGTCAGGGCGGGTACCTCCAGCCTGGCCAGGACCGCGCCGGTTTCCTTGTGAAAGATCTCGATCATGCTTGCTTGACTGCCGCCCTCGTACTACTCGATGGTGAGGATGAAGCTGGCCCATTGGGGCTTGCCGCTGGCCGGGCGTCGCGTCACGCCGGCGGGATAGGCCGCGGGGTGACGACGTTTCACCAGGCTGATAGAAAACCCATAATATTATTAATTAATCGGGCATTCATAATTGACAAATGTCAATCGCATGCCGCCTCCCGGCGCTTGCGGCCTCGTATATCTGGCATCCCGCTCCGGGGAGCCGATTAGGGGGTCTGGCGGGGACGGAAGGGGATGACGGTGCGATCCCCGGCGGGGTGCTGTCGCTGACGGGCCAGGCTGGCGGCGACCAGGGGCCGCAGCTCGGCCACCAGGCGCCGGTGCAGTTCGCCCTGATCGGGGAAGTAGTGGAGGATCTCGCAAGGCACCGGGGCGTCGAGGGCCAGGCGCTCAGCGCCCGGGGGAAAGTACCAGGCGAGGCGGATCAGGCGTCCGCCGACGCCATCCTGATGGGCATAGCCGCCCTGGCTGTCGACGAAGATGACCTCACGGCGCTCGATGACGGCCTGGTACTGCATGGCGCGGATGGGGAGGAAGAGGCAGTCCCGTCCATGACGGCTGAGGAGCAAGCGCAGACCATTGACCAGTTCCGCCGGCAGGGTGCTGGCCGCGCGCCCCCGCTCGGTGGGGCGAAAGAAGGTCTCGCGAATGAGGTACTGGGCCATTCGGAGGGACCTCCAGGCTAAGGCCAAGGCGCAAGCGCCTGGCCGGCATCGCCTCGGCCATCGCCACTCTGGGGGACGGCCGGTCCCTCAGTCATCGTCGCCCAGTTCCGGATCCCAGCCCAGTTCCCTGGCCCGGGCGACCGCGGCCCCATGGATACGCGCATGGCGTTCCCGCAGCTCCGGGGGGAGGCGCGAAGGCAGATGGCCGTAAGGCTCCCAGGCCGCGGCGACCTTGTCGTAAAGGTCGTCGATGCCGGCGACCAGCCAGCCGGCGCAATCCTGCTCTTCCGGAATGATGTCGAACACCCAGGCATCGCGGATGATGTTGCCGGTGGGGGTCATGCCACCGAACTGGTCGGCGTGAATGCCCTGGTACTTTTTGGGGGGAGGGGCCATGGCGAATTACCGGCTTGGGTTACCACGCCCGCCGGCGACCAGCGGGGGAGGAGGGTTGGGGTAAGGGGGGAGCCTGGGCGCCAGGGTCAATTCAGTGATGGGCCTTTCCCCATTCATTGCTGAGCATGGATGGGCATTTCCCTGGTGTCCTTTTCCCCCAGCCAGCGGCTGATCGAGGCAGGGTCTCATCATAATGCCCCGGTCGGGGCTCGTATAGCCGAAGGTAAGCTGGAGGTGAGCAGCCGGCCTGCGGATGGGGTAAAGTTGAGGATGAATTCATGGCGGATACCCTATCCCTCACGCCTTCTCCCGGAGCCCATGCCCCTTGTCGCCCTCTCGTCCTGAGGCCCTTGTCCCGGGTCACGGCCAGGCCGCGCCTACCGACGGCCCGCGACTCCTCTGGAGCCCGGACGGAAGCACCCTCCTGGTCAGCGGGCACTGGACCACCCTGACCCTGGCCGACCTGGCTGGCATGCCTCCCCGACCCGACTTAGGGAGCGCTCGCGGGGGGGAGATCGCGGTTCCTCAGCCCGAGGCCGGCTCCAGTCCGCCCCTGGCGGAGCCCCTGAACCTCGATGGCCGCGGGTTGCTGGCCCTGGATACGGCGGGGGCCCTCCAGCTCCATCGTCTGACCGAGGCCATCGCTCTTCAAGGGTTGGCGGTGCAACTCAGCGGCTTCACGGCCCCCCACCTCAGCCTGCTGGCCCTGGTACGCGAGCGGCTGGCGGCCGCGGCCGAGGACCTGGCGGCCCTCCGACCCAACCCGGCCCCGCCGGTCCTGGCGCGGGTGGGGCAAGGCGCTTGGGAGCGAATGGGAGAAGGCCTGGGGCTGTTGTCGTTCCTCGGCGAGACCGCCCTCGCCTTCCCGCGCGTCCTGGCCCACCCTGGGCGTCTGCGCTGGCGGCAGATCCTCCAGGTCGTGGAGTTGGATGGCTGGCGCGCCTTGCCGGTGCTGGGCATGCTCTCCTTCCTGGTCGGGGTGGTGATCGCCTACCAGTCCGGGGTCCAGTTGCGCCTCTACGGCGGCAATCTCTACGTGGTGGACCTGGTCACCCTCACGGTGCTGCGGGAACTGGGCCCCCTGATGACCGCCATCGTCGTCGCCGGCCGCAGCGGCTCGGCCTACGCCGCCCAAATCGGCACCATGATGGTCACCGACGAGATCGACGCCCTGCGCAGCATCGGCGTCTCCCCCTTGGAATTACTGGTGCTGCCCAAGGCCCTGGGACTGATTCTCGCCCTGCCCCTGCTCACCGTCTTCGCCAACCTGGCGGCGGTGATGGGCGGCATGGTCATGTCGGCCCTGATGCTGGACCTGGTCCCGGAGACCTTCATCCGCCGCATCCCCGAGGCGGTCACCCTCAACACCCTGATGACCGGCCTGGCCAAGGCCCCGGTCTTCGCCGCCGCCATCGCCATCGTCGGCTGTTACCAGGGCTTCCTGGTGCGGGACGGGGCGGACAGCGTCGGCCGCCACACCACCACCGCCGTGGTCCAGGCCATCGTCTGGGTCATCGTCATCGATGCCGCCTTCTCGGTGGTCTACAGCAAACTGGGCATCTGAGCCGTGGCCGATGCCCCCATGCCCCCCTTACCCGCCGCGCCACCGGTGGCGATGCGCGGTATCCGCACCTGCTTTGGCGCGGCCTGCATCCACGAAGACCTGGACTTGGATGTGCGTCAGGGGGAGATCCTGGCCCTGGTCGGAGCCAGCGGCTGCGGCAAGTCGGTGCTGTTGCGGGAGATGATCCTGCTGGCCCACCCCACCGCCGGAAGGGTGCTGCTCTTCGGCGAGGAGGCCCAGGACCTGGACGAGACCGGAGCCAACCGGCTGCGCCAACGCATCGGCATCACCTTCCAGCATGGGGCCCTGTTCAACTCCCTGACGGTGGCCGAAAATATCGCCGTACCCCTCAAGGAGCAGACCCGGCTTCCGGCCCGACAGATCCGTGACATCGCCATGCTCAAACTGCTGCTGGTCGGCCTGCCCCCCGACGCCGCCAGCAAATACCCCTCCCAACTCAGCGGCGGCATGCACAAGCGCGCCGCCCTGGCCCGCGCCCTGGCCATGGACCCGGACCTGCTGGTACTGGATGAGCCTGGCACCGGGCTGGACCCGGTGGGGGCCGGGGCCCTCGACGACCTTGTCCTGGGCCTGCACCAGTCCCTGGGGGTGACGGTGGTCATGAGCACCCACGACCTGGACAGCCTGTGGCGGGTCGCCGACCGCGTCGCCTTCCTCGGCCGCCGGCGCATCCTCGCCACCGGTACCCCGGCGGAACTGAGCGTACGGGAGGAGCCGGAACTCGTCGCCTTCTTCCAGGGGCCTCGCGGGGCGGCACGGAGTCGGGCATGGAACCGCGGGTGAACTACGCCCTGGTCGGGCTCTTCGTCCTCGTGCTTAGCAGCGTCTTCCTGGTGACCACCCTGTGGTTGGTGGGCGTGGGTCCCACCGCCGACTACCGCACCTATGCCGTCTACCCCCCCGAGTCGGTGGCGGGGATCACCGCCGAATCCCTGGTCAAGTTCCAAGGGGTTGACGTGGGCAAGGTGCGCGAGGCCGGCATCGTGACCGATAGCGGGCCCGGCAGCCCGGCCGGCAGCGAGTCCCCCAACTCGGCCGGCTTTGGAGGGAGCGAGGGGGCGGGTGAGGGGGCTCGACCGCGCGTCCGCCTGCTGATCGACGTGCGGCGGGAAGTGACCATCCGCGCCGACACCACCGCCCGCCTGGCGACCCAGGGCCTCACCGGCTTGCTCTATTTCATCGAACTGCGCGGCGGCGAGGGGAAGAGTCCGCCCCTGGAAGCGGCACCCGGGGCACCCTACCCGGTCATCCAGGCCGAACTGTCGGACCTGGCCCGTCTTCAGCACACCGGGACGGAACTGCTGGAGGAGGCGAAAGGTGCGGCGACCGAACTGCGTCAAACCCTGGCCAGCCTCCGCACCCTGCTCGGCGAGGATGATCGGGGCCAGCTCCGGACCACCCTGGGTGACGCCAGGACCGCCGCGGCCGGCCTGGCCCAGGCCACGAGTACCCTCAACGACTACCTGGAGCGGCTGGGACCGGCCCTGGACGACTTGACCCGGACCATCGCCACCCTGCCCGGGCTGTCGGAACGGGCCGGGGTCACCCTGGAGGCAGCCGCGACAATGGCCAGCTCGGTGGGCGAGGCGGCCCGCCGCCTCGACAAGCTGGCGGGCGAGGCAGCACCCATGCTCAAGACCCTCAACCGCGACGGCCTGCCCGAGCTGACCGCCTTGCTGAACGACCTGCGCGGTCTGACCGGCCGGCTGGACCGGCTGGCGGAAGACCTGGCGCGGGACCCCAACCTCCTCCTGCAAGGCCGTCCCCGCCGTCCGGGGCCGGGGGAACGCTAATGGCCACCCTAACCCGCCGGGCACTCCTGAACCTGACCCTGATCGGCTTGGGCACCCTGCTCAGTGGCTGTAGCGGCCTCCTACCCCAACCTCCGGAGGCGCCCATGACATATCTGCTGGCACCCGAACTGCCTAGCCGCTCCGGCTCACCCCCCCCGGCCACCCACGGAAAGCGACCCTCGCTGCGGGTCAGCGCGCCGCGGGCGGAGCCGGGTTATGACAGCCATCGCATGGCCTATTTGGAGCAGGACTATCGCCTCGACAGCTTTGCCGCGCACGAATGGGTGGCTGCCCCCGCCGCCATGCTCGCCCCCCTCCTGGCCCAGGCCCTGCGCGATAGCGGTGCCTTCGCCACCGTGAGCGAAGACGATCAGGGCATCGACACGGATCTGCGCCTGGATACGGTGATCGAAGCCCTCTACCAGGACTTTCGCTCCCGTCCCAGCCAGGCCCGGGTCCAACTGCGGGTGCGGCTGGTGGATCCCGCCGCGCGGCGCGTCCTCGCCACCCAGGTCTTCAGCGACAGCGAGCCCGCGCGGACCGAGGACCCCTACGGCGGCGTCATCGCCAGCAACCAGGCCCTCGGCCGTCTGCTACCGCGCATCGCCGACTTCGCCGCGACTAACGTTGGGCGGGTGGCGCTCAAGCCCGCCAACCTACCTTAGTAAGTGGTGGTCTCACGACGCCGGACGCCATGGCTCGCGGGACCTGCAAGCATCAAGTTCAACGACGCGACCCGGCTGCCGGTGATTCTCCCCATCACCACGTGGGGCGAATTCGCGCGTCGGCTTGGGTTTGCCGTGCCCTTAACCGGCACCAGGACCACTGGGGTCGTGCGCTGTGACCAGTCGCGCGTGCTGGACCTCGCGGCGCGCTACGCACGCAAGGTGGAGACATTGCCCGCGCCACTCATGGATGAGGTGCTAGCAAGAGTTGACACGATCTTCGAGTGACCGCAAGCGGCTCAGCGCGGCTGGGAGCTGGTCCATCACATGGCGCTGGAAGCGCGCGGGGCGGGGTTAGCGTTCCCGCCAGGAGGCAACGAAGATGGCGCCAAAGCCAATCGCCAGCATCAGGTGGAAGATGAAGAAGCCGTAGCTCTGGAGCGAGACCGCCATGCCCAGGGCAGCGGCGAATAACAAGGTGAGCAGTCCCTCGATGATCAGGGACTTACCGAGGGGATTGCGCTGGCGGCGATCCAGCTTGCCCCGTTGCTGGCCGACGATGTTGAACTTGGGGGTGCGGACGAAGGAGGACTTGATGCCCAGCAGGCCCTCGATGACCGCCACGGAGTTATGCAAGCTCAGCCCCATGGACAAGGTCAGCAGCAGGGGAAAATAGAAGATCAGGGCCAGGACCTGCCGGAGGGTGCGGGGACGGGGCAGAAGGCGCAGATTGGCGACGAAGTAGACCGTGGCCACGCCCACCAGGCCGAGCAGGGACAGGGACAGGAATCCGGTATAGGCCCCCAACTGTTCCATGAAGGGCACCAGGGCGACGCTGGTCAGGGCGATCATCAGCACCGCGAGGAAGACCGAGCTGTTGCAGAGATGCGCCAGGGCATGGAGCCGGGTGGCGAGGGGAAGATCGGCCTTGAGGATCAGGGGCGTCAGCAGGCGGGCGTTCTCGGCGCCGCCCTTCATCCAGCGGAACTGCTGGGACTTGATGCCATTCATCTCCACCGGCAGTTCTGCCGGGGCCTCCACCTCCTCCAGGTAGAGGATCTCCCAGCCGCGCATCTGGGCGCGATAGCTCAGATCCAGATCCTCGGTGAGGGTGTCCGCCCGCCAACCGCCGGCATCGGCGATGGCCGACTTGCGCCAGATGCCGGCGGTACCGTTGAACTGGAGAAAATGGTGTCCCGCCCGGCGTCCCATCTGCTCGATGGTGAAGTGGACATTGAGTTGCAGGGCCTGCAACTTGGCGAACAGGGAATAGTCCTCGTTGAGATGGGTCCAGCGGGTCTGGACCACGCCGACCTTCGGGTCCTGAAAGTACCCCAGGGTCCGGCGCAGAAACTGGGGATTGGGCAGGAAATCCGCGTCGAAGACGGCAACGAACTCCCCCTTGGCGCGCGGCAGTCCGTCGGCCAGGGCCCCAGCCTTGTAACCCCAGCGGTCGGTGCGATGGATGACCTGGATGTCGAACCCTAGGGCGCGATAGTGGGCGGCCTTGGCTTCACACAGGGCGGTAGTGCCATCGGTGGAATCGTCCAGGACCTGGACCTCGAAGCGGTCCTGGGGATAGTCCAGGGCGAGGATATTGTCGATGAGCCGTTCCGCGACATAGGGCTCGTTGAAGAGGGGAAGCTGGATGGTGACCAGGGGCAACCTAGCCGGGTCCAGGGGCGGCGGGGGGGCGATTTCCCCCCGCCGCAGGTAATGGAACAGCAGATTCAGTTGCAGCAGGTTGTAGAGGAGGATGGCCGCCAGAAAAAAGCCGTAGACGACGAGGATCAGGGTTGCCAAGGGTGGCTCCGGACCGGCCACCTAGACCTGAGCCTCCGCGCCCTCCCCTTCCTTCTTGGGTACCGCCAGGTTGGCCGGGCTGACCCCGAGCAGGATGGCCACGTTGCTGGCGATGTAGATGGTGGACCAGGTACCGGAGACCAGGCCGACGAGCAGGGCCAGGGAGAAACCGCGCAGGGTCTCGCCACCAAAGAGGTAGAGGGCGATCACCACCAGGAAGACGGTGCCGGCGGTGATGATGGTCCGCGACATGGTCTCGTTGACCGACTGGTTCATGATCTGCAACGGGGTACCCTTACGCACCTTGCGGAAGTTCTCCCGTACCCGGTCGAAGATGACGATGGTGTCGTTGAGGGAGTAGCCCACCACGGTCAGCACCGAGGCGAGGACGTTGAGGTCGAAATCCAACTGGAAGATCGAGAAGACGCCGAGGACGATGATGGCGTCATGCACCGTGGCGGCCACGGCGCCCACCGAGAAACGCCACTCGAAGCGCAGGGCGACGTAGATGAGGATGCCGAACACCGAATAGAGGACGGCCAGGCCCCCTTGCTCGGTAAGCTCCTCGCCCACCTGGGGCCCGACGAACTCCACCCGCCGCATCTCGACCTTGCCGCCGGCGGCGGCCGCCAGGGTGTCGAAGACCTTCTGGCTCAGGGCGGCGTTGTTGGTCTCCCCGCTGGGCGGAATGCGCAGCAGTACATCGCGGTTGCTGCCGAAATATTGCACGGTGACCCCGGTCAGACCGGCGCCCTCCAGGGCCTGGCTGACCTCAGCGGTCTCCACGGGCTCCTGATAGCCCAACTCGATCACTGTGCCGCCGGTGAAGTCCAGGCCGAAATTGAGGCCCTGGATGGCCAGGGAGACGAAGGTGATGAGGATCAGGGCGCCGGAGAGGTACAGCGCCTTCCAGCGCTGGGCCATGTAATCGATGTAAGGGATCTTGATCTCGCGCATGGCGGCTTCCTCAGACGGGCAGGCTCTTCAGCCGTTTGCCACCCCAGATCCAGTTGATCATGGCGCGGCTGCAGGTGATGGCGGTGAACATGGAGGCGATCAGGCCCACGGTGAGGGTGACGGCGAAGCCCTTGATGGGACCGGTACCAAAGCTGAACAGCACCACCGCGGCGATGAGGGTGGTGACGTTGCCGTCGATGATGGCCGACAGGGCCTTGTCGTAGCCCGCCGCGATGCAAGCCTGGGGCGTGTTGCCGTTGCGGATCTCCTCGCGCATGCGCTCGAAGATGAGGACGTTGGCGTCCACCGCCATGCCGATGGTGAGCACCATGCCGGCGATACCGGGCATGGTCAGGGTCGCCCCCAGCAGCCCCATGACCGCCACGATCAGCACCAGGTTGAGCAGGAGCACGACGTTGGCCACCATGCCGAACCAACTGTAGTAAACGCCCATGAAGACCACCACGGCAAGGAAGCCGATGATGACCGACATCATGCCCTGGTCGATATTGTCCTGCCCCAGGCTGGGGCCGACGGTCCGCTCCTCGACGATCTGGATGGGGGCCGCCAGGGCGCCGGCGCGCAGCAGCAGGGCCAGGTTGTGGGCCTCCTCCGAGCTATCGAGACCGGTGGTCTGGAAGCGGCGGCCGAAGGGCTCGCGGATGGTGGCGACGCTGATCACCTCCTCCACCTTCTGCGTCTGCTTGACCGGCTTGCCGTCCACCTGCTTGGTGATGGTGCGGTTCTCGATGAAAACCACCGCCATAGGCTTGCCCACGTTCTCCGTGGTCATGTCGAACATGCGCCGTCCACCGGGGGCGTCCAGGGCGACGGTGACCATGGGGGTGCCACTCTGGGGGTCGAAGCCGGAGGCGGCGTCAGTGATCTGATCGCCGGTGACGATGACCCGGCGCTTGAGCAGCACGGGCCGGCCGTCGCGGTCGCGGTAAAGGCGGCTGGCCGCCGGGACCTTGCCCGCCTCGGCGTCGGCGACGCTGTGTTCGGTGTCCACCAGGCGGTATTCCAGGGTGGCGGTGGCACCGAGGATCTCCTTCAGCCGCCCCGGGTCCTGGGCCCCGGGCAACTGGACGACGATGCGCCGGTCACCCTGGCGGGCGATGTTGGGCTCCGCCACGCCCAGGGCGTTAACGCGATTGCGCAGGGTGGTGACATTCTGTTGGAGGGCGAAGTCCTTCAGTTGCTTTTCCTGCATGGGGGTCATGGCCAGGCTGATCAGGTTATCGCCACCCTGATCGACGTTCTCCAGCTTGAGATCGCTGAAATCCTTGGCGATGATCTTGTACCCGGCCTCCCGGGCCTGGGCATCGGCAAACTTGACCACCACCTGGTTCTGGACCCGGCTGACCGTGGTGTAGCGTACCTTGGCATCACGCAACTGGGTGCGGATCTCCTCCACGTAGCGATCCAGGGCCTGACCCACGGCGGCCTCCATGTCGACGTCGATGAGGACGTAGACGCCCCCGCGCAGATCGAGACCCAGGGTCATGGGCTTGAGGCCCAGTGCTTGCACCCAGCCGGGCAGGTCCGTGGATAGGGTCAAGGCGCTGCGATAACGCTCGGACAGGGTATTCTCGATGGCCTCCTGGCCACGCAACTGATCACCGGAGCTGGTGAAGCGCACCAGGAGTTTGCCGTTATCAAGGGTATCGATGCGCTTGAAGGGGACCTTGGCGTTCTCCAGGGCGGCACGGATCTCGTCGGCGCTGCCCGCGGTCATTTCCGTCCGCCGGGCGGCGGAGACCTCGATGGAGGGGTCCTGGGAAAAGACGTTCGGCAGGGCCAGGATGACGCCGAGCAGGACGATGCCCAGGATCATCAGGTTTTTCCAGAGGGGATAACGATTCATGGGGATAGGGTCTCGCGGGGATCACGGCGGGCCAGGCGATGCGTCCACGAGCCCGCCACGAGGATCATCTGGGCGAAAGGGAAGGGACTTCGGACGCCGCTCCATAAGGCTGGGAGCCGGGAGCGGCGCGCGGAGATAGGATCAGGCTATCTAACGACTCAGAGTTCCTTGAGGGAACCCTTGGGCAGGACGGACTCCACCGCGACGCGGCGCATCTTGACCTGCACACCCTCGGCGACCTCCACCAGGGCGAAATTGTCGCCCAGGTCGATGATGCGCCCGGCGATGCCACCGGCAGTGACGATCTCGTCCCCCTTGGCCAGGGCCTCGACCATCTTTTTGTGCTCCTTCTGGCGCTTGACCTGCGGGCGGATCATCAGGAAGTAGAGAATCACCACCAGACCGATGGGGAAAAGCAGACTCAGGAGGGGATCGCCCTGCTGAGCCCCGCCCATGGCCTCCTGGGCCAGGGCATCGGAGATGAAAAAGCTCATGGTTGCTCCTCGACTGGGAATGGCGTCACCGTGCGACGCCGGGGTCACGAAAATTTGCGGGATTATGCCATGGAAGGCAAAGGGGCTGTCCCCCAATTTGCCGCTCCCTGCCAAGCCCGTTCCACCCCGCCCGAGGCCGACATGCCAGCCTGGGGCTCCTCCACCTTCGACCCTCCGTCTTCCACCCCCCGCCATGAGCCCTTGTCTAGGCTGGAGTACGATGGACATCAACGCCGCCCTGACATGGGGTAATCTCAGGCCTGCCCGCCACTCCTTGCGTTTTCTGGTCTCATGCCCTCCCCCGTCCTCCTCCCCAGCCCCGCGTGCCCGCAGCCTTCCCGGCCGATGATCCTGGCCACCTGGCTGATCCTCAGCCTGGCGCTGCCTTTGTCCGCCAGCGAGGCCCTACCGACCTTGCGCGACCTAGCGCTCCTGGTCGACCCCCAGGGCACGGAGACAATTACCAGCATTGCCCAGGCCGAGGCCGGGCAATTCACTCCCCTGCCGGGTAACGGCTTCACCCGGGGCTACAGCCGCGCGACCCATTGGTTGCGCTTCACCCTTGATGCCCCGCCGGGCGAATGGTGGCTGGACCTGCTACCGCCCTATCTCGACGACCTTCGGCTCTACGCGCCTGATCCGACGCAGCCGGGCCAGTTTATCGAGCGCCGGGCTGGCGACCGGCTACCCTTTGCCGCCCGCGAGGTCCCCTATCGCGGTTTTGTCTTCAAGCTCCAGCAACCCGATGACCAACCGCGCACCTACTACCTGCGCCTGAAGACGACCAGCAGTTCCATCCTGGTCCCGCGCCTCTGGTCTACGGACGGCTTCCTCGCCATGGCCAGCCGGGAGGCGGCCCTCCTGGCCGCCAGCCTGACTGTCCTCCTGACCCTGCTGCTGCTCAGTCTCAACAACTGGCTCTGGCTGCGCGATCCCCTCCTGCCCTGGTTCATGGCGTGCATCGGCAGTCTGACCCTGGCGACGGCCAGCAGCGTAAGCGGATTCGTCTTTCAGTATCTGCTGCCCACTCACCCCGCCATCGCTGACCCGCTAGTCGGGGTGTCCGCCCTCCTGGCCTTCGCCCTGGGCACAGGCTTCTACCGCCGCCTGTTCGAGATCGACCGCCAGCGCCCCCTGCTAGATGCCTTCTACCACCTAGGTTTCTGGGCGCCTTTGGCGGCCATCCCGTTCGCGGCGGCGGGTTATCTTCCCGAGGTCATGCCCCTGGCACTCAACCTCACCCTCCTGATCGATGTCTGCAACCTCTTTCTGGCCATCGGTCTGTGGCGCCGCCGGGATGCCGGGGCGGGATTCATGTTCGCCGCCAACCTAATCAGCCTGCTGGGCATCCTGATCATGATTCTGAATCTGCTTGGGGTGATAAACGGCGGCTTTCCCGCCCTCTACAGCATCCAGATTGCCTCCCTCGGCACCGGCCTGGCCCTGCATCTGGCCCTGGGTGGGCGGTTTCGCGCCCTGCGCGATGCCCAACGGCAGGCCATCGCGGAAGCGGCCCGGGAACGGCGGATCCAGGAGGAGCAAGGGCGGTTCATCGACCTGATCAGCCATGAGTTCCGGACACCCCTGGCGGTATTGCAAACCAACCTGGACATCCTGGCCATGACCGCCCGGTCCTCGCAAGGCGAGGAGATCCGCGGCATGCGCCACGCCCTGGAGCGCCTGCGCGATCTCTTTATCAGCGCCCAGCGCAACCGGTCCTGGGAAAAGACCCACTCCCTCCAGACCCAACCCATCGCCCCCGCTCCCCTCCTCCGCCACTTGCTCGACCAGCAGGCGGCGGCCGATCCCACCCATGTCTACCGCCATGCCCTAGCCAGCGCTCAACCTTGCGCTATCCTTGGCGATGCCAGCCTGCTGCGTACCATCCTCGGCAATCTGCTGGAGAACGCGGAAAAATACGCCACGCCAGGTACATCGGTCGACGTCGGGTTAGCGAGCAACGACCATGAAGTCATCCTCACCATCGACAACGACTACCCCGCGCAGGCGAAATTGGTTTCAGACCAGTTATTGCGAAGCCACACCCGCGGGGCCAACAGTACCGGCCAGCCCGGTCTGGGCATGGGACTCTATCTGACCCAACGCCTGGCCGCCGACATGGGTGGGGCCTTGTATCTGGACTTAAAACAACCCGGCCGCTTCCGCGTGACCTTGACCTTCCCCCGCAGCGAGGGGCCCCTGCTGACATGAACCCCGCGACACCCATCCACCTCCTCTTGGTCGAGGATGATGACCTGCTCCGGCGGGGCCTGGAACGGTTCCTCACCCTGTCCGGCTATGCCGTCACGGCCGTGGGGGACAGCCTGTCGTTTTACCGGGAGATCGACGACCAGTTCTTTGATGTCGCCCTGATCGATCTGGGTCTGCCCGATCAACGGGGCGAAACGCTGGTCGCGTACCTGCGCCGGAACACGACCACGGCCATCGCCGTCATCACCGCCCATGACAATCTGGAGACGCGGGTCGACTGCTATCGTAGCGGGGCCGATCTCTTTCTCAGCAAACCCGTTGACGGTCAGGAATTGGTGGCCGCCATCGGCAGCCTGGTGGCCCGCGGTCGTTTATTGAGCAAACACGCGCCCACCGTTCCTGATTCCGCTTGCGCTTCGGCTACCTGGATACTCCAATCCCAGACCCGCGCCCTCGTTAATCCCGAAGGCCAGCGACTGCTCCTCACCGCCAAGGAGTGGACACTCTTCACGACCTTGGCCGCCACCCCGCACCACACCAGTCGCCAAGCGCTGTTGACCGCGCTCTATCAGCGCGATGACCTCAGCGCCCAGCAGGCCCTGGACACTCTCCTGCGCCGGACTCGCCAGAAGATCGTCGAAAGACTCGGCCTCCCCCACCCCATCCTTAACGAATATGGCGTCGGCTACCGCTTTGGTGGCCATCTCCTGATAGAAGCATCCTGAACCGTCATTTCCCTCCGCAGCCCCGCGCACCCCACCTGGAAGGACCCCTGACGATTAGGGCCGACGGTCATCTAAATCGACCACTTGCAGTACAGGATTAGCCAGCTCGACCTCCCCTTGGAAGCGTTCATCCTGGGAGCCAAAGTCAATTCAGCCATGCACTTGATTTGTTGAGTAAAATCTTTCGACGTTGAGGCCTCCAGGCCATTAGGGGAGTAGCCCCCGATGTCAGTTTTTGTCAGTTTTTCTGTCAGTTTTCGTTAGATGACGCTGGCGTAAGCGGTTCAGTATGCTGTCATCTACCCCCCTTTCGAAGCGCATTCCTGGCAGTCATTCACCATGAACAACCCTTGCAAGACGCGATGGCCATTGCTCGCCGCTCTTCCCCTCCTATCTCTTGTCCTAAGCGGTTGTGGCTCAGGCAGCAACCCGCTGCCATCCAACTTCAATCCCGACCAGGAACCCTGGGAGCTATTCATCCTCGGCGATAACGACCCGACCTCCCGTTTAGTGATCAATCCGGCGTCGGAAGCCGGAGTCTACGACTTCCGCATGACGATGCCAGATCACTTTTCGTGGCAGGAAGTGGACGAGGAAGAACAAAGTGCCCAGCCGGACAAGGCGCTCATGCTGTTTCTCAAGGCCTGGCAAATGCTCTACGGCGACGAATGGGCCGACGGGCGCCTGCAGACCCTGGACTTCCAAACCGGCGCCCAATTTAACCTGGCCCTCCGCCTGAGCCGCCCACTGCTGGACGAGGACACCCAGGAAATGGTCTTTCAGGCGCGGTTGGTCAACCAACTCTCCGACAACTTAAAGCAAGCCACCCCCAACAACGGCATCCCCCTGGCCCGGGTCATGCCCACGGGCCAGTGGACGGGTGAGACCACCCTTTGGGTGGAAAACGCCACGGGGGTGCCCCACCACCGCTTGAGCGAAGGCATCAACTACGAGACCCGCCAGCTACCCCTGGCCACCAAGCAAGAGGGGATCTCTCTGGTGCGGGATGCGGTGGCGGCGACCTCCGCGAACAATGTCGTCAATACCGACATCGAGAACCCGACCTGGCCGACGGGCGACTGCAAGAACGAATACCTGAAAAACCAGAACTACAGCAACTGGAAAGAATTCGTGGTGGCCTATAACCGGGCACGCAAGGACCTGCAGGCCTATAAGCTGACGGAGGACGAAATCCTCGCGGTGTCCAGGGCCTATATGATGCCCTGCGACCCGGTGGTGACGGATGGCAGCCCGGACATGCCCGCCAACGTAGCCCTGATCAAATCCATCCTCACCGAGGCCCTCTGGGACGGTCTGACCACCCAGATGGTCGTCAACGAAATCCTCACCGCCGCCCAGCGGGCTACCTTCACCTACGACAATTTTCTCAAGATGGCGGGGAAATACCCCTTCTTCTGTGGTGAACCCGGTGTCTACCAACTCAACGGCAAATCCAGCCTTGAAGAGGCTTGTCGCCGGGACTTGGCCGCCTTCTTCGCCCACGCCACCCAGGAGACCGGTGCCCACGACCCCACCTTGACGGTCCCCCTGTGGAAGCAAGCCTTTGCCCAGACGCGGGAGGGAAATTGCTATCTGGGCGACATCTGTAACCCCGTGACCGCCCAATGCCCACAGCAGTTCGTGAGCAAATGCTCGCCGACCGTGACCAATGAGTGCCCCAAACCTTGCACCAAATACGACCCCGGTAAGGGTAACTGCCCACCCATCTTTGGCGCTAGCACTGACAATGACAATGACAAAAACTGCTCAGGCCATTACTACGGCCGTGGCTTTTTCCAATTGTCTTATGTTTACAACTACCTGAGTTTCGGTGGCCAGATCCTCAACGACCCACAGCAGTTCGTCACCAACCCGGATCTGGTAGCCCAGAATGGCCTCTTCTCCCTGGGCTCGGCCTTCTGGTTCTACATGTCGCCCCAACCCCCGAAACCCTCCATGCATGACGTCATCACCGGTGGCGGGGGCTATCATCCGACCGCGCCCTATGGGAATGTCGCACTGGTCAAGGAAAGCTACATCGATTGGCAGGGCCAAACCCAAACCGGGAACAACCCCGTGGACAAGTTTATGGTGTCCATCTCCGTCATCAACGGGGGGGTGGAGTGCAGTCCCGAACAAAAATACCCGAATCCTACTGATGAACAAAAAACCCTAATTGCACAAGCCAGGGCTCAAGCCATCAGCCGCATGGAATATTTCAATAGCTTGCTGACCTATTTTGGGGCCACGCTGACGACCCTGGAAAAAGGCTATGCCAGCAACACCACCGGTTGCACCATCGACAACGGTAGTCCCTTCTCCACCAACCTCGGCCCCACGTCCATCGGCTATGCCCCCCGCTGGTGGCTGGCCGCCGATAGCTATGACAAGTGCGGACCCGTTTCCTGGCAGGCGCAACCCCCCCTGGCCTTGGCCTCGGAGAAATCGCGCGAGGTGTGCCTGGATATTTGCGGCAGCACTTGCCAGTGAACCACCTCTCACCGAGGTCACTATCAAGCCGGGAGGGAGAGAGGATGCCATCCCCTGTCTATTCCCGGTTAGTCGTCCCCTGGCCGCCCAGGCCATAGACGATGGCGGTCTTGGTGGTGCCCAGTGTGACCCATTCGTAGGCCTCCAACTGGAGGGCCTTGTAGAACTCCACGGCGCGATGCAGGGTGTCCTTGTCGAGACTCTCGCGGCGATCGTACTTGGCCTGGAAGGCGAACTCGCCGCAGATGGCCCGCTCGTGCTGGCGGTCGCGCCAGACGGCGATGGTGGTCTTGGCCTTGGGGCCAGGGCCAAAGCCCAGGCTACCGACATTCACCTGCACCTCTTCAACGGCGAAGTCGTTGACCAGGGTCATGCGATGGTCCGGGTTGGCCTGGGCGGTGGCCAGGGCGGGAAAGGACCGCATCATGTCCGCCACCGCCAGGTTCATCTGCTCCCGGGGCATGGCAATGACGCAGTTGTGCGAATAGATCATCCGGAAACCGCCCAGACCCTCGCGTAGCGGCAGGAGCTCCTCCTTGAACTTGATGCGGGCCGAGGTGGTCGGGGTGGCCGGTCGGACATCCACCGCCGCCGCCGCGGCAAATTCCGGATGACGGAACTTGACCGTCAACTCCGGCAGGCCATCGGGCCAGCCGTCCTTGTAGAAGGAGCGCAGGCGGACGATGAAGTGGTTGTTATACAGGTCATGCGTTGGGGTGTCGTAAAAAAGGACCTCCCGGACCTGATTGACGAAGGCATCCTTAGCTTCAAACACCTCCACCCCGGTTTTCTTGGCCGTGCGCTTGACGATCTTCCAGAAGTCCTTGAAGCCTTGGGCACTGATGAAGTGATGGGGTTGGAGGATGATCTTGCATTCGGAGTAGTTGATATTGTCGCTGGGGGTGTTCTGGATGATGATGGGGCTGGTGTTCATGGCGATGAGGGCCGCGTAAAAGGGTTCAGGGTGAGGGCGTCGAGGCAGTGCTTCTGACCGCGCCCTTTGCTCCAGGCCGGCATGCACCTCTGGCCAACTCAGCCCGGAACCTTAGCAGGAAGTGGGTACCTTGTATTCAGGCAAATCTCACAGGTAAATCGCTACTGGGAGGATGATCCAAAGAGGAGGGGATCATCAGGCTGGCCGTCACCCCTCCAGGAATGGCGACACTTTTACCCGCCGCATCGCCCAGACCTGCGTAACTTTCTGATACCTAATTGGTTAGCCCAAATTTGCCTTTGGAGACGTTTACCCCTCATTCCTGGCATACTTTCAATAGGGGCCCACGACGGGACCCAACATTCCCAACAATCCTTTAACCCCTCCATCATCCCCCCCCTCTCGTCATTACCCATGCCCAGCCGTCTCCGTGTCCTGGTCCTTATCCTCCTGCTAGCCGGTGCTGGTACCGGCTGGTGGTTCTTTGGCAAGGTCGGTCAGCCGGTGGGTAATCTGTACCTCTATGGCAATGTCGATATTCGGGAGGTTGAGCTGGCCTTCCGCCAACCGGGGCGCCTGGAGTCCATGGCCTTCGAGGAGGGCGCGCGGGTGCGCCAGGGTGACCTGCTGGCCGAGTTGGACGCCCGCCCCTATCGGGACGCCCTCGCCGCGGCGGACGCCGCCCATGAACTGGCGGCGGCCCAGCTTGAGAAGTTGCGTAACGGCAATCGCCCCCAGGAAATCCAGCGGGCCGCGGCGGAGGTGGACCTGTTCACGGCCCTGGAAAAACGCCTGGCCGCCGAGGTCAAACGCCAGACCGAGCTGGCCGCCACGCACTTCACCACCCAACAGGAGCTGGACAAGGTCCTCGCCGATTATGAAGAGGCGGCATCGGGGCTCGTCATGGCGCAACAGAGCCACTCCCTGATGCGGGAAGGGGCGCGGCAAGAAGACATCCGCGCCGCCGAGGCCAGCCTGGCCGCCGCCGCGGCCGCCATGGCCCAAGCGCAGACGGCCCTGGACGACACCCGCCTGCTCGCCCCCGCCGACGGCGTCGTCCTGGCCCGCATCCTGGAACCTGGTAGCATGGTGACCCCTCAGACCCCGGTCTACACCCTTGCCCTGCCGGACCCCGTCTACATCCGCGCCTTTGCCGCCGAGCCCCAGCTTGGCCAGGTCGCGCCGGGAACACCGGTGCGGGTGACCACCGACAGCTCGGCCAGGGTCTATGCCGGGGTGGTCGGTTTCGTCTCGCCCAAGGCCGAGTTCACCCCCAAATCCGTCGAGACGACCAGCCTGCGCACGGACCTGGTCTACCGCCTGCGAATCATCGTCCCCCAAGGCGACGAGGCGTTGCGCCAGGGCATGCCGGTGACCATCGAGGTCTTGCCCGCCAGCGACGCGCCCGCTCCTCCTGGATGAGCGCTGGTTTGGACGCGGCGCCGAACCAAGGGAACGGGATGGCCGGCATTGCCGGGGTGGCTGAGGTGGCCGGGATCGCCGGTGTGGCGTCAGCATCAGACACCGCGGGGGGCGAGCCCGCGTCGGCGGTGCGTCTGGCCGGGGTTACCAAGGTCTTTGGCGCGGTTCAGGCCCTCAAGGACCTGTCCGCGACCATCCAGCCCGGGCGGCTCACGGGGCTGGTCGGCCCCGATGGGGCGGGCAAAACCACCCTGATGCGGCTGATGGCGGGGCTGATGATGCCCAGCGCCGGCACGATCCAGGTCCTCGGCCTGGACACCCGGCGCGATACCGACCGCCTCGCCGATCAAGTCGGCTACATGCCCCAGCGCTTTGGACTCTACGAGGATCTGTCAGTCATGGAGAACATGCGTCTCCATGCCGCCCTTCGTGGGATGGACGGCGCCCGTCAAGGGCCGGCCTTCGACCGGCTGCTGGCCTTCACGCGCCTGGGGCCCTTCACCCGTCGCCTGGCCGGCGACCTCTCCGGGGGCATGAAGCAGAAACTCGGTCTGGCCTGCGCCCTGCTGGGTAGCCCCCGGGTCCTGCTGCTGGATGAGCCCGGGGTCGGCGTGGACCCGATCAGCCGTCAGGACCTTTGGGAGATGGTCGCCGCCCTCACCGATCAGGGCCTGGCGGTCGTCTGGGCCACCGCCTACCTGGACGAGGCCGAGCGCTGCGCCACCGTGCTGCTGCTCAACGCGGGCCAGCTCGTCTTCAACGGCCCTCCGGGTGACCTGACCCGGCGCATCGCCCGGCGCTGCTTCCGCCTCACCGCGGTCACGGGCGACCGCCGGGCACTGCTCCAGCAAGCCCTGGACCTACCCGCCGTCCGCGATGGCGTGCTCCAGGGCGCCTCGATCCGGGTCGTGCTGCGCGGCCAAGAGACCCCCCATGAGACACCCCCAGAGACGCCCGAGGGGAGACCTGATGGGAAGCCTAAGGGGAAGCCTGAGGGGACACCAGCGGGGTCAGCCGAAAGGACACCCGAGGGGGCACCTAATGAGACATCTGAGGAGACACCAGCGAGGACTCCAACGGGGACACCAAGGGGGACACCAGAGAGGACAATCGAGGGGACAACCTGGCAAACGGTCGATAAGATAGACGAGGCGACAGCCTTTGCCCAGCCCGACCTGCTGGCGCTCCAGTCCCTTGCAGCCCGGGCCAACGCCCGGCTGGAGCCGGTGCCGCCGCGCTTCGAGGACGCCTTCGTCGACCTGTTGGGGGGAGGGCCAGGCGGCATCTCGGGCCTGGCGGCGCGGATGCCCCCCGTGGACCTGGGCCTGGCGGCGGTGGTCGAGTGCCACCACCTGACCCGGCGCTTTGGGTCCTTCACCGCCACGGATGACGTCAGCTTCCAGGTCCGTCCCGGGGAGATCTTCGGCCTGCTCGGCCCCAACGGGGCGGGTAAGTCCACCACCTTCAAGATGCTCTGCGGTCTGCTCAAGCCCAGCGCCGGCGAGGCGCGGGTGGCGGGGCTGGACCTGCGCCGCGCCAGCGGTGAGGCCAAGGGCCGGCTGGGCTACATGGCCCAGAAGTTCTCCCTCTATGGCCTGCTGTCGGTGCGCCAGAACCTGACCTTCTACGCCGGCGTGCAGGGCCTGGCGGGTCAGGACAAGCGCGAGCGCATCGACGAGATGGTCGAGACCTTCCAACTCCAGCCCTTCCTCGACCGGCCCCCAGAGGAGCTGCCCCTGGGCTTCAAGCAACGCCTGGCCCTGGCCTGTGCCCTCATGCACCGCCCGCCGGTACTCTTTCTCGACGAGCCCACCTCCGGCGTGGACCCCCTCACTCGCCGCGAGTTCTGGACCCACATCAATGGCCTGGTGCGCAAGGGGGTGACCATCTTGGTCACCACCCACTTCATGGACGAGGCCGAGTACTGCGATCGCATGGCCCTCATGTACCAGGCGCGGGTCATCGCCCTCGATACCCCGGATGCCCTCAAGGCCGCGGTGGCCTTGCAGCCGGGTGAGGAACCGACCATGGAGCAGGCCTTCATTCGCCTCATCGAGCGGAGCGAAGCGGCGGAATCGCCCGGCGCCCCAAGATTGGCGACATGACCGGTTCCGCTGGCTTTTCCTTCCCCCGCCTGCTGGCCCTGGTGCGCAAGGAGGGCTTGCAGGTCGTGCGCGACCCCTCGGCCATCCTCATCGCCTTCGTCCTGCCGGTGATCCTGCTGTTTCTCTTCGCCTATGCCGTTTCCCTGGACATCCGCCAGGTGCCCATCGGCCTGGTGCTGACGGCGGAAGATCCCCGCGCCCAGTCCCTGGCGGCGGCCTTCGCCGGGACGCGCTACTTCCGGGTCACCCCCGCCCGCGATCCGCGGGAGATCATCGGCGGCGTCGAGGCCGGCGATCTCGACGGTCTGGTGGTCATCCCCGCCGACTTTGCCCGGCGCCTGGCCGATCCACGCCTGGGGCCCCTGATCGAGATCATCACCGACGGCTCCCAGCCCAATACCGCCAACTTCGTCGCCAACTATGCCCAGGGGGTGGTGACGGGCTGGGCCCAGGGTCAGGGCCTGGCCCCCGCCCCCCTGGTCGATCTGCGCCCGCGTTTCTGGTTCAACCCCGAGATCGAGAGCCGGCGCTTCCTGGTGCCCGGGGCGATCGGCATCATCATGACCATGATCGGCACCCTGCTCACCGCCCTGGTCCTGGCGCGGGAGTGGGAGCGCGGCACCATGGAGGCCCTGCTTGCCACCCCGGCGCGGGTGGCGGAGATCCTGCTGGGGAAGCTGCTGCCCTACTTCGTCCTCGGCCTCCTCGCCACCCTGGGCTCGGCAGCCCTGGCCATCGGCGTCTTTGGCCTGCCGCTCCATGGCTCATGGGGAGCCCTGTTGCTGCTATCGGCGGTCTTCATGGTCCCAGCCCTGGGCCAGGGGCTGGTGATCTCCGCCATCGCCCGCAATCAGTTCATCGCCGCCCAGGTCGCCCTCTTCACCGGCTTCCTGCCGGCCTTCCTGCTTTCCGGCTTCCTGTTCGAGATCGACTCCATGCCGGCGCCCATCCGGGCCATCACGCTGGTAGTGCCGGCGCGTTACTTCATCGCCTCCCTGCAGACGGTCTTCCTCGCCGGCGACGCCTGGGCGGTCTTCCTGCCCAACATGGCCGCCATGCTAACCATCGGCGCGGTCTTCTTCGCCCTGGCGCGGGCCAAGACCCGCAAGAGCCTGGACCCCTGAGGCAACGCCGACCACACCCAATCCACTCAGAGGCCGCGGAAAAGCTCTCTTCGAAAATCTGGAGATCAAGGACTACGAGACCGCTAGTCTTACTATCTTGAAAGATCTCGCCGCCCAACCCCTTATGATGAAAAAGCAGGCTGCCACGCCAACCTCTTGAAGAAAAAAAAGTTCTCTAAAAGCTCACAGCCGGTCTGCCCCACCCGTCCAGGACGTCAAGCCTCATGACGCTGTTCCCCACACGCCTGCGCGCCCAGATCGTCAAGGAGCTGCTGAGCATCCTGCGTGATCCCCGCGCCCGGTTCATCCTGGTGGGGCCACCCCTGCTGCAGCTCCTGGTCTTTTCCTTCGCCGCCACGCTTGAGGTGACCAACGCCAGCCTGGTCGTTTTCGACCGCGATGGCGGGCGCTGGGCCCAGGAGCTGGTCGCGGACCTGGCGGCGGCCCGGTTCGTCGGCACCCTGCGCCAGGTGCATACTCGCCAGGATCTCCACGCGGCCATTGAGCAGCGCCGCGCCCTCCTGGCCCTGGAGATCCCGGACACCTTCTCCCGCCAGATCGCGGCGGGAGGACCGGCGGAGCTTCAGGTCATCGTCGATGGCCGGCGTGCCAACTCGGGTCAGGTGGCCCTGGGCTATGTCCTGGCGGTCGCGGCCAACCTGGGGCTGACGCTCAAGCCCCAATCCCTGCTCCCACCGGAGCGGATCGGGCTGCGCCACTGGTTCAATCCCAATCTGATCTACCAGTGGTTCGTGGTGCCCAGCCTGGCGGGGATCATGGCCATGGTCGTTTCCCTGGTGGTCACCGCCTTGTCCATCGCCCGGGAGCGCGAGCTGGGCACCTTCGATCAACTGCTGGTTTCGCCCACCAGTTCCGCCGAGATCATCGTCGCCAAGACGTTGCCAGGCCTGCTCATCGGCAGCACCCTGGGCATGCTCATGGTGGCCATCGGCATCCTGGTCTTTCGCGTCCCCTTCCAGGGTTCGGCGCTGGTGCTCTATGCCGCCATGATCCTGTTCATCCTCTCCATCGTCGGAGTGGGGCTGATGATCTCGGCGATCAGCGCCACCCAGCAACAGGCCATTCTCGGCACCTTCGCCGCCGTGGTGCCCATGATCCTCATGTCGGGCTTCGCCACCCCGGTGGAGAACATGCCCCAGGTGCTGCAATGGCTGGCGGAAGCCATCCCTCTCAAGCACTTCCTGATCATCGTCCAGGGCACTTTTCTCAAGGGCCTGCCCACCAATGAGATCTGGGGCCACGCCTGGCCCCTGATGATCATCGCCCTGGTGACCTTGACGCTGGCGACCTTGCTGGTACGCAGCCGGTTGCAGTGAAGCCGGTCACGTCCGGCACTGGGCCATCTGGCCTTGGTCGCGGGGCTTGCTCCACCCCTTGGCTGGCGAGAAAACTCTGGGCGAAGTCAGCCAATCGCCCCTCCGCGATGGCGGCGCGCAGCCGGGCCATCAGGACCTGGTAGAAGCGCAGGTTGTGGAGGGTGTTGAGCCGGGCGCCGAGGATCTCGTGGCAGCGATCCAGGTGATGGAGATAGGCACGGCTGTAATGGCGGCAGGTGTAGCAATCGCACTCCGGGTCCAGGGGGCCGGTGTCGGCACGGTGGCGGGCGTTGCGAATGCGCACCACCCCGGCGGAGGTAAAGAGGTGGCCATTGCGGGCATTGCGGGTGGGCATGACGCAATCGAACATGTCGATACCGCGCAGCACGGCCTGGACGATGTCCGTCGGGGTTCCGACGCCCATGAGGTAGCGGGGCCGGTCTGCGGGCAGGCGGTCGGCGAGAAAGTCCAGGATGCGCAGCCTGTCCGCCTCCGGTTCCCCGACCGACAGGCCACCGATGGCATAGCCATCAAGGCCAATCGCCGTCAGCCCGGTCAGGGACGCGGCCCGTAGATCCTCGTACATGCCCCCCTGGACAATCCCGAAGAGGGCGGCGGGGTTGTCGCCATGGGCGACCTTGCTGCGCGCCGCCCAGCGCAGGGAACGCTCCATGGAGGCCCGCGCCTCCTCCAGCGTGGCTGGATAGGGGGTGCAGTCGTCGAAGATCATGACGATGTCCGAGCCCAGGGCGCGCTGCATGGCCATGGATTCCTCGGGCCCCAGAAAGATGCGGGAACCGTCGATGGGGGAGCGGAAGTGGACACCTTCTTCCTTGATCTTGCGCAACTCACCCAGGCTGAAGACCTGAAAACCGCCGGAGTCGGTGAGGATGGGCCCCGACCAGTGCATGAAATTATGAAGGTCACCGTGCGCGGCGATCACGGCGGGGCCGGGGCGCAGCATCAGGTGGAAGGTGTTGCCGAGGATGATCTGGGCCCCGGATGCGCGCAATTCCTCCGGGGTCATGGCCTTGACGGTGCCATAGGTGCCCACCGGCATGAAGGCCGGGGTTTCTACCAGACCGCGGGAGAAGGTCAGGCGTCCGCGGCGGGCGAGGCCATCGCCCGCCAGCCGTTCAAAACGCATCCCGGTTGCCAGCCCTGGCCCTGGCGCCGGCGCTGACAGCTGCACCGGCCCTGGCCCCAGTTCCGGCACCGGCCCCAGGACTGCCCCAGGGCCTAGTACCGGCACCGGCCCTGACAATGGCTCTGGCCTTGGGCCTGGCGTAGGCCCCTGTTCCCCCCACGCGTCAGCGACCATGGCGCTGACCTCCCGCTCCAGTCGGAGTGGGCGCAGGCATCCCTGGCACGAGGATCACGGAGTCATTCGAAGCATTTCCGTCACCCGCGGCCAAACCCGCCCCAAGGCCCCCAGAATCAGGCAAGCCCTTACCAGCATTGGCAGATGCGGCGAGACGGCCACCAGCGGTGTCGGCCAGCCAGGTCAGCAGACCATGCAAGTCGGCAATCTCCGCCGTAGGCGGATCCAGTTCCTCGGGCCAGGGAAGCCCCTGACGATTGAGCCAGAGGGCATGGAGGCCATGGTCCCGGGCCGCCTGGACGTCGTAGAGGGGGTGATCGCCGACATGCAGGGCCTGGTGCGGCGCCAGACCCGCCCAGTCAAGCGCCGCCTGGAACAGGGCGGGGTCAGGTCGGGCCGCGCCCACCTCGCCGGCGGTCAGGGACAAGCGGAAAAGGCCACGCAGGGGAGTTTTAGCCGGATCCGCATTGCCGTTGGTCACCGAAACCAGCTTGAAATCCGCAGCCAAGACGCTCAGGACCGGGATGACATCGGGATAAGGGTCGACCTGGTTGCGGTGCGCCATAAACAGGTCCATAGCCTCCGCCGCCAAGGCAGGGTCGTGGCCAAAATCCTCCAGCAACAGCTCCAGGGAGGTGCGGCGCACCAGGGTGACGTCGTGGGCGATAGCTGGCCGTTGGGCCATCAGGTCCCGCCGATGGGCCCGCAGATCACCAAGCGCCATGGCCTGGGCCAGACGCGGGGCTCGCTGGCCGAGCCAGTCATGAAGAGCGGTCTCGGCGCGCTGGATGGGTGCCATACAGGGCCAGAGGGTCTCGTCCAGATCCAGGGTGATGAGTTCGATGGGGTGCACGATCGGGAGTGGGCCAATTACTTCATGGGGACATCACGGGGACATCATTGTGCCCGAGGGAGCGGGACACGGAAACCTCACCGACGGCCAACACCTCACCGAAGGCTTAGGGGTTAAGGCAGCGCCTTTGGGCGACTAGCCTGACAAGGTCTTTCATCTTCAGGGGCGTGGCGAGAACCGACCTGAAGGTTGGCTTGATTTCAAATCGCGGCCCCCGAATTGGGGTTAAAATTCCCCCTCTGAAACGCTTGAGACCAAGATGTTCAACTTCTTCCGTAAGCCCGAGATGCCCACCGCCAACGAGGCCCTGCCCGGACGCGCTCAGGCGATGGCGGTCACCAACCGGCATTTCGTCCACGGGCATCCCCTGTTGCCGCCTTTTCCCGCGGGGCTGGAACTGGCCCAGTTCGGCCTGGGGTGTTTCTGGGGAGCGGAGCGCCGCTTCTGGCAACAGGAGGGTGTCTGGACCACGGCCGTAGGCTACGCGGCGGGTTTCACCCCCAACCCGACATACGAAGAGGTCTGCACCGGCATGACCGGCCACAACGAGGTGGTGCGGGTGGTCTTCGACCCGAAGACGGTTGGCTACGAGCAACTCCTCAAGCTTTTCTGGGAGTCCCACGACCCGACCCAGGGCATGCGCCAAGGTAATGACGTCGGTACCCAGTATCGCTCCGGCATCTACTGTTACGGCGAGGCCCAGCGCCAGGCCGCGGCGGACAGCCGTGACCGCTTCGCCGCGGCCCTGACCGCCGCCGGCCGTGGCGCCATCACTACCGAGATCCTTCCCGCCCCGGACTTTTACTATGCCGAGGACTACCATCAGCAATATCTGGCCAAGAATCCCCGCGGCTACTGCGGCCTGGGCGGTTGCGGCGTTGCCTACCCGGATTGAACCGGCCTCAACCAGGGCCCGGAGTCCAGGGTCCTCTCCCATCACAAAGACTCCGATTCAGACCAGGACGTACCTATAAGTTGCCCTCTTTACTTCCCCAAGAGTTGCCTTCCTCCTGTTACCCCGATTCCGTGGTACTAAGGCGAGCCCCCTGACTTTCTCTGACCTTCCACCACCAACCCCGCAACGACAGACGCGCGCATGAACGACAGTAACGATTTCGCGGCCCTGCTGGCCGAATTCGACCAGACCCACCAAGGAACCGCCGACAAGGCCGCCAAGCCCGGCGACCAGGTCAAGGGTCGGGTGGTGGCCATCAACGAGGAGCAGGTCTTCATCGACCTGGGCGGCAAGGCCGAGGGCGTCATGGACGCCGCCTCCCTGCGCGACGCCGAGGGCCAGCTCAGCGTGGCGGTGGGCGACGAGGTGACGGCGATGGTCGCCGGGGTCGAGGAGGATGGCAGCCTGCGCCTGGGCAATCAGCAGTCTCGCCACCTTCACGGCGCCGCCGAGTTGGAGCAGGCCTACCGCCAGCAGGTACCGGTCCAGGGTCGGGTGACCGGCGTCATCAAGGGCGGGGTCGAGGTCCAGGTCGCCGGCCAACGCGCCTTCTGCCCCGCCTCGCAGGTCGACACTCGGTTCGTCGAGGACCTCAACGAATTCGTCGGCCAGCATCTGGATTTTCGCATCACCAAGTTCGAGGGTGGTCGCCACCTCAACCTGGTCGTCTCCCGCCGGCTGGTGCTGGAGGAGGAACAACGCGCCCGCGCCGAGGCCCTGCGCGCCAATCTCAAGGAGGGGGCCGTGCTCTCCGGCACCGTCACCTCCTTGCAGGACTATGGCGCCTTCGTTGACCTCGGCGGCTTGGAGGGCATGATCCATATCAGTGAACTGGCCTTCCACCGGGTCAAGCACCCCAGCGAGATCTTGAGCGTCGGCCAGCCGTTGGAGGTATCGGTGCTGCGCATCGATCAGACGGACAACCCCAAGCGCCCGGAGAAGATCGCCCTCTCCATCCGCGCCCTGGCCCGGGACCCCTGGGCCGAGGCCGCCCAGAAATTCCCTGTCGGCAGCCGGGTACAGGGGCAGGTCACCCGCCTTCAGCCCTTCGGCGCCTTCGTCGAACTAGCCCCGGGTATCGAGGGCTTGATCCATGTCAGCGAGTTGGGTGCTGGCAAGCGCATCACCCACCCCCAGGAGGTGCTGAGCCCGGGTCAGGCGGTCGAGGCCAGTGTCCTCGCCGTCGACCTGGAGAAGCGCCGCATCAGCCTGACCCTGGATGAGACCAAGGCCGCTGAAGCCCAGTCGGATCTGGCCGCCTATGCCCCCGCGACCAAGTCCGCGGAGAGCGGCATGGGTAGCTTCGGCGCGCTCCTGAAGCGGAGCCTCGACAAGGGTCGCTGAGACCAAAAAATTTTTCCGCCGGCCCTTGACGCTGTCGGCTGAGATACTAAATTGGTAATGCGGACGCTCGCAGGAGGTCCGCGAAACCGCGTGATCCAGCTCGGATACGCACCCCAACACATATTGCTCATTGAGGATATGACCATGACTAATATTGACTTCTCTCCTCTCTTCCGCTCCATGATCGGTTTCGATCGGCTGTCGTCCGCCTTGGAGAACGCCTATCGCTCCGAGCCGGGCGGTTATCCTCCATACAACGTGGAGGTCAGCGGTGAGAACGACTACCGCATCACCATGGCGGTGGCCGGCTTCTCCCCCAGCGAGCTGAGCCTGGAGGTCAAGGAGAACATCCTTACCGTTACGGGCGCGCGCGCCGAGGAAGATAAGGAAAGCCGTTTCCTCTATCGCGGTATCGCCAACCGTGGCTTCGAGCGCAAGTTCCAGCTCGCGGATTACGTCCGCGTGGTGGACGCCCGCCTAGAAAACGGGCTGCTGCATATCGAACTGCGTCGTGAGATCCCCGAGGCGATGAAGCCTCGCAAGATCCAGATCCGCGGCGAGGGTGGTACCCTCCTCGAAGGCGAGAAAGTCAAGGAAACCGAGAGGCTCAAGGCCGTCGCCTGAGCCAATAATCGCCGCCGGACCTGAGGTCCGGTAAACCTGACAAAAGGCCGGGTTCCCCCCGGCCTTTTTCATGGGGGTTGCCGCTAACCGTCATGAGGGTGCATCCCAAATAGCTAAAAATGTCCTCGTTGAGCCCATTGAAATGAGGAGCCCCATGAAAGCCATCGGTTATCAACAAAGCCTGCCTTGCGACGACCCTGACTCCCGGTGGACGCCACCCTGCCGGAGCCAGTACCCGGTACTTACGACCTGCTCGTCGCGGTCAAGGCCATCGCCGTCAACACCGTGGACACCAAGATCCGCCGCCGCCTGACTCCGCCCCCTGGCCAATACCGGGTGCTGGGCTGGCCTGGAGGGATTCGGCGCCTGAGGACCGTCTTTCGGCGCGGGTGAGCAGGCTGCCCCAGCGGCCGCGGCGGCGGATTCCTCTCAGCCACTCAGCCTAGCTGATTCCATGGGTATGAAGTCACTACCAGGACCACCATGAGCCCTCCCTTGGCGGAGCAGATGATCTTTCAGGCCCTCGGCGGTCTGGGGCTCTTCATGCTCGGCATGCACTTCCTGTCCGATGGCCTGCGCACCCTGGCGGCGGCGCGGATGCGCGCCATCATGGAGCGCCTGGCCCGTAACCGCCTTACCGGGCTCCTGACCAGCGCCTTCGCCACGGCGGTGGTGCAGTCCAGTACCCTGATCACGGTCATGATCGTCGGCTTCGTCAACAGCGGCATCGTCACCCTGGAACAGGCCATCGCCATGATCATGGGTGCCAATATCGGCACCACGGTGACCACCATCCTCATCGCCCTACCCATCGCCCAGTATGGGCTGCCGCTGGTTGGCGTTGCCGCCCTGGTCTATGTCTTCGCCCGCCGCGAGCGCCTGCAACACCTGGCCCTGACCATCCTCGGCCTGGGGATGATCTTCTTCGGTATCAGCCTGCTCATCACCGGTTTCCGCCCCCTGCGCGACATGCCGGAGGTCCTGGCCTTCATCGCCTCGTTCGATGCCGGTAGTCTCCTGGGCATCCTCAAGTGCCTGCTGGTCGGGGCCCTGCTGACCGCGATCCTCCATTCTTCCGCCGCCATGAACGGGATCATCATCGGCATGGCCGCCACCGGCGTCCTCAACTGGCAAACCTCCATGGCCTTCGTCCTGGGGGCGGAGGTTGGAACCACGGTGACCTCCCTCATGGCCGCGGCCACCCTGAACATCCATGCACGCCGGACCAGCTATGCCCACTTCGCTTTCAACCTGGTGGGCGTCCTCCTGGCCATCGCCGCCTTCCCCCTGCTCACGCGCTTTACGGCGGCCCTCGTGGGGGGTGACCCGGGCCTGCCCAAAGTCGTCGACGGCGTAACCAGCTATCCCCTGGCACCGGTCGCCATCGCCGCCTTCGTCACCAGTTTCAACCTCCTCAGCACCCTGCTGATGCTACCCTGGATTCCCCTGTGGGCGCGCCTGCTCAACCGCATTGGAGCCGGCGCCGCGGCGGCCGCGACGGACCTGGCCATACCCCGTTTCCTCTTCAACAAGGCCCTGGAGGCCCCGCAGGCGGCGATCGAACTCCTGGAAAAGGAACAGGAGCGTTACCGCCAGGCCCTACCCGGCCTGCTGGACGGCATCTGCCGGCCAGGGCGGACGGATTCCCGGAACCTGACCAGTCTGCGCCAGTCGCTCGACACGCTCCACGAGGCGATCAGCGACTTTGGCGAGCGGCTGTGCGCCCGGGAGATGTCCGCCAGCGCCACAGCGGACGTCATCCACCTGGTGCAGATGCAGGAAACCTCGGCCGCCCTGACGCGACGCCTGACGACCCTGGTCGAGACCTGGAACAGGCACGAGCCGCGAGGTGAGACCCAGCAAGTGGCGTTGCGCTGGATCGAGGCCCTGGATGCCTTACTGGGCGAGACGCTGGCCGCCCTGGCCCGGCGCGATAGCCACCATCTGGCGATCCTGCGCGAGATGACCGGCAACCAGGGACCCAACGTCGAAAACATGCGGCGGCGTTATCTGGAATATGGCGAACGCTTCACGGTGCAGGAGCGCAAACTGCTCCTGACTACCCTGGGCAAGATCGAGGGCTGTATCTGGCTACTCCACCGGCTCTGTCGCGCCGGGATTCGGGAGCTCAAGGTAGCGGCAACCGCTTGAGCCCGGTCCCAGCCGATCGGATTCAACCCTTGCGGTCAGCCTCGGGGCTTGTGAAGAAATTTCGTTTCCTCGCCGCTTCGTACCTTCGTACTCGCGATCTCCTTGTTGGGGGTTCTGCAAAAACCCCATATCCAACACAGAGAGGTCTTTTCGCATGCCCTCGGCACTGGTGAAGAAATAGGGAATTTTTCACCGCCTCTGACTTGCTATCTCATTGTTGGTAAAGATCTTCAGAGTCCAGGCGAGAGTTTTTTCTCACAGCGTCTCACTCGCCAAGCAAGCCGAGCCGATGGCGGCGGGGTCCGCCATCGGCAATATTGTCATACAGCACCAGGAGGCTGATCTCGACTGGGCTTTCCTCCAGGATGGCGATGGCCTCGGCCTTTGCCACCTCGTCACCGCCGCCCTTTTTCTTACCCAGTTCCTCCGTTCGCAACTCCACCAGCGGTCGGCTTTCGCCCGTGGCTGGCGTCAAGAGGTGCAACACGAAGGGCGCTACCCCGGCATCTGCCGGTCCCGCCAGGACCAGCAGGCGACCATCCTTCAGGGCGGCCAGGTCGCGGATACCGGTGTCGGCGCCCAGCCTCAGCGTCATCGCCTCGGGTTTGACCTTGGCCGGTTGCTCGCCCGGGGCGAAGAGCTCCGCCACTTCAACCGCCAGGATAGCTGCCTTGTCGGGCGCGGGGGTGCGTAACCCCAGGTATAGCCGATCTCCCACCACGGCCAGCCCCTCGATCCCCGCCCCCTCGTGACCTGGCCGGCCCAAGGTTGCCGCCAGGGGACTGTGGCGAAGGACATCGGCGACCCGCCAGGTCCGCTCCACTGTCTCGGACCGTTGCTCCCGAGGCTCGGCCCGTGCCCGCGCCAGGATGAAGGACGAAGGCCGAAACTGGCCCTTGGCCCGGGAGCAGGCATGGGAACCGGTCAGGTACACCTGGTCTCCAGCGATGGCGATGGCCTCGCCGTCGAACTCCCCGAAGCCCTGGTCCTTCGCGCACAGCCCCCGCGGCCGGGTGCCAAGGATGGCATCGTCCGGTTGCTTGCCCTTGGACAGGAGCTCCAGCAAGGCTCCCGTTGGGGTCAGGGTGGAGCCGTCAAACCAGGCCCACTCCGCGAAGCGCTCCTCGTCGTTGATGGCCAGGCAGGCGCGACGGCCCTGCTGGCCCCTCTGGCCCTGATCCGGCGGCAGACAGGCGAAGCCGCTGATGCCGCGCGGGGTACCCGCCTTGGTGTCGCGGGAAATGAAGGACCGCGCCACCTCGATGGGCTCACCCAGGGATACGGGCAAAGGCCCTTGGGACCAGGCCGGGTAGGGGGCCACAGCCAAAGCTAGGTTTAGAACCAGTCCAGGGATCAGGACCGAAGTAAAAAACCTGGCCAGGATTGCACCCGCATGGGGGTGGTCTCCGTGGGGCGGGAACCCAAGACCAAGTCTCTGGCACGCCAGCCTCTTCAACATCATCCTATTTACCCCCTTACTTACGGAGGATCATCGCCGCCATAGCGGCGGGGCCATTGGTCAACTTCATCAACATCCTTCTAACCCTAAACTTCTGACCCCCATCCTGCTTAGCCCCCCTCACGCCACCTCGCGCCGCCTCATGCCGGCATCCGGATTACCCCGGTGACGATGCCGAGGATTTCGATTTCGTCATGGCGCAGAAAGAGGGGCGCCATCTCGGGATTGGCCGGTTGCAGCCGTACGCCCTCCGGCTCGACATAAAACCGCTTCAGGGTCACCTTGTCGCCATTGATCAGGGCCACCACGGTCTCCCCGTTTGCCGCCGTCTGGCGTTGTTCGACGACGATGATGTCCCCGTCCTGGATCTGATCGTCGGTCATCGAGTGGCCCCGCACCCGCAGGGCATAACTGGCCTTGCGCACCATGTGGCTGGGGATGCGGACCATCTCGTGGTCCTCGGGGGTTTCCACCGGCCGACCAGCGCTGACATAACCGAGGAGGGGAATCTCGACCCCGGGTTCACGTTCCATGTCCAGGGGCTCCAGCCGAGGATCCCACGCCAGGTGGGTGCGCTTGGGAATCAGGTAAAGAAGGGCTGACATGAGGTGCTCCGGGGCGGATGGGATGCCGCATTATTGTAACCGGACCGCCGGACAATCCGGTTCAGAGTAGTACCGGAAGCGGCGGGTGGCCAAAATCCTGGCCAACGACGGCGTCATCGGCACCGCGGAGTAACTACGTCTGGCGAAGTGGTGGCGTGCGTTTTCCGGAGCCAGAGCGTCAACGCTGAAGAGGCGTTACACGATCCTGGGACATAATCCGGCACACCTACAAAAGAAAAGGCGGCCTGAAGCCGCCTAAATACTTGATTTAACTGGTCGGGGTGAGAGGATTTGAACCTCCGACCACCTGAACCCCATTCAGGTGCGCTACCAGTCTGCGCTACACCCCGTCAGACGGACCATATTAGGTTTTGGACCCCTCAGTGTCAACCTTGGCATCGGACACCTTGGCATCGGAGCCCTTTCCAAGGAACCTCCCGGCGATATGGGGATTCTTCAGCCGCTTTAGGAGGTTGTCCGCGGCCAAGCCCTCTGGTGCTGTTAGCGTTTCTTGAGCGTGGGTAAGCCGGCGCTGTTGGAAGAATCGTCGTAGGATGTCCCCACATTCCTCGGCCAGGACCTCCCCCTGACACTCTAGACGATGATTGAAGCGCTGGTCGGGAGGGAGCAGGTCGAAGACGCTGCCACAGGCCCCACCCTTGGGATCCCGGGTGCCAAAGACGACTCGCGCCACCCGGGCATGCACCAGGGCGCTGGCGCACATGGGACAGGGCTCCAGGGTGACGTAGAGGGTGGTGCCAGGCAGGCGGTAATTGCTGGCGCGGCGTCCGGCAGCGCGAAGGGCACGGATTTCGGCATGGGCGCTGGGGTCATGGGTGGCGATAGGGCAGTTCCAGCCCTCGCCCAGGACCTGGCCTTCCCGGATCAGGACAGCCCCCACCGGCACTTCCCCCATGGCCGCCGCCCGCTCCGCCAGGGCCAGGGCATGACGCATCCAGCGCCGATCTTCCCCTTCAGGGCTCCCCCCCGCTCGGTCACCCGCAAAGGGGCCGGTTTGGGCTCTCTTCCCGCTCTCCGCAGCAAGCACCTGATAGCTGGCCGGTTTTGGCCCATCCCCTCCCGATTCCGAACTCATGCCCACCTTGTCTGGATGGTACCCCTGAAAAGGAAATTACCCGCCACGCTCATCTGTCGGCGTGGCTGGGGACCTTCCATGATCGCTAGACCGCCGGCTAAACCAGAGGCCGACCGCTGAAACGGACTCATTCCCACTCGATCGTCCCCGGCGGCTTGCCGGTGATGTCGTAGACGACCCGGGAGACGCCACGCACCTCGTTGGCGATGCGCCGGCACACGAGGTCAAGAAAGTCGTAAGGCAGACGGGCCCAGCGGGCGGTCATGAAGTCGATGGTCTCCACGGCGCGCAGGGCGATGACGTGGGCGTACTGACGGTTATCGCCGACCACCCCGACGGACTTGATGGGCAGGAAGACGGCGAAGGCCTGGGAGACCTGGTCGTAGAGGTCGGCGCGGCGCAGTTCCTCGATGAAGATGTGATCGGCCAGGCGCAGGGTGTCCGCATAGGCGGCGTGGACCTCGCCCAGGATGCGCACCCCTAGGCCGGGGCCAGGGAAGGGATGGCGATAGACCATATCCGAGGGCAGGCCCAGCTCGATGCCGATCTTGCGCACCTCGTCCTTGAACAGCTCCCGCAGGGGTTCTACCAGCCCCAGCTTCATGTACTCAGGCAGACCGCCGACGTTGTGGTGGGACTTGATGACCTTGGCCTTGCCAGTCCTGGCGCCGGCGGATTCGATGACGTCGGGGTAGATGGTGCCCTGGGCCAGCCATTTGACGTTCGGCAGCTTATCGGCCTCGGCCTCGAAGACGTCGATGAAGGTGGTACCGATGATCTTGCGCTTGAGCTCCGGGTCATCGACCCCGGCCAGGCGCTCGAAAAAGCGCGGCCCGGCGTCGACGCGGATGACCTTGACCCCCATGTGGCGGGCGAAGGTGCTCATGACCTGATCGCCCTCCCCCAGGCGCAACAGGCCGTTATCGACGAAGACGCAGGTCAGGCGCTCGCCGATGGCCCGGTGCAGCAGGGCTGCGACCACGGAGGAATCCACCCCGCCGGAGAGGCCGAGCAGGACCTCGTCCTCCCCCACCTGCTGGCGGATGCTGGCGATGGCATCCTCGATGATGTTGCGCGGCGTCCAGAGCCCGGCGCAGCCGCAGATGTCGTGGACGAAGCGGGAGAGGATGCGCTGCCCCTGGCGGGTATGGGTGACCTCGGGGTGGAACTGGAGGCCGTAGAGGCGACGCTCCTCGTCGGCGATGCCCGCCAGGGGGGCATTGTCGGTGGTGCAGATGGCCTTGAAGCCCGGGGGCAGGACATCCACCCGGTCGCCATGGCTCATCCAGACGTCAAGCAGACCATAGCCCTCCGGGCTGGCGTGGTCCTCGATGTCGCGCAGCAGGCGTGAATGACCCCGGGCCCGCACCTGGGCATAGCCGTATTCGCGATGGGTGGCCGGGGCCACCTGACCGCCAAGCTGGGCCGCGAGGGTCTGCATGCCATAACAGATGCCGAGGATGGGCACCCCGGCGGCGAAGACAGCCGAATCGGCCCGCGGGGTCTCGTCCTCATGGACCGACTGGGGACCGCCGGAGAGGATGATGCCCTTGGCGCCGAAGGTGGCGATCGCCGCGCCGTCCAGGTCCCAGGGGTGGATCTCGCAGTAGACCCCGGCCTCGCGCACCCGCCGGGCAATGAGCTGGGTGTACTGGGAACCGAAGTCGAGGATCAGGATACGATCGGCGTGAATGGCGCTGGCATCAGCCCTGAAGGTGGCGCTGACGGCGGCGCTGGCGGTGGCATCAGTCATGGGGTTCATGGCCTGTCTGGAGATTGAGCGATGTGGCGGAGACCAGCAAGGAAGTACTCACTCCAGGGGGGCGGCCTGGGGGCGTCCGGTGCTAAATCGGGTGCCATCGGATGCGCTCGATGATGGGAGGGTGCCCCTCTGCCCCCCCTCCCACGCCAGGCGGGAGGAGGTGGGCGTCTCGCCGGATCAGATTTCGATGCGGTAATTTGGCGCTTCCTTGGTGATCTGGACATCGTGGACATGGGATTCCCGCATCCCCGCGGCGCTGACGCGCACGAACTCGGGCTTGGTGCGCATCTCCTCGATGGTGGCGCAGCCGGTGTAGCCCATGCTGGAGCGTAGCCCCCCCACCAATTGATGAATGACGTTGACCAGGCTGCCCTTGTAGGGCACGCGACCCTCGATGCCCTCGGGGACCAGCTTCTCCTTGTCTGCGGACTCCTGGAAATAGCGATCACTGGAGCCCTCCTTGGCGCCCATGGCCCCCAGGGAGCCCATGCCGCGGTAGGATTTGTAGGACCGGCCCTGGTAGATCTCGATCTCGCCGGGGGATTCGTCGGTACCGGCGAAGAGGCCGCCGATCATGACCGAGTGGGCCCCGGCGGCGATGATCTTGGCGATGTCGCCGGAATAACGCAGACCACCATCGGCGATGGCCGGCACGCCGGTGCCGGCCAGGGCGGCGGTGACGTTGGCCACCGCCGTGACCTGGGGCATACCGACCCCGGCGACGATGCGGGTGGTACAGATAGAGCCGGGACCGATACCGACCTTGACCGCGTCCGCCCCGGCGGCGACCAGGTCCAGGGCGGCGGCCCCGGTGGCGATGTTGCCACCGATGACCTGGATCTGGGGATATTCCCGCTTGCACCAGGCGACCCGGTCCAGCACCCCCTGGGAGTGGCCATGGGCGGTATCGACCACGATCACGTCCACGCCGGCCTCGACCAGGGCGGCGATGCGCTCGTCGGTGCCGGCGCCGACGCCCACGGCGGCGCCGACCCGCAACCGCTGCAACTCGTCGCGGGAGGCATTGGGGAAGTCCTTGGCCTTCTGGATGTCCTTGGCGGTGATCAGGCCCCGCAGTTCGAAGGCGTCGTTGACCACCAGCACCTTCTCGATGCGGTGCTTGTGCAACAGGGACAGCACCTCCTCACGGCCGGCGCCCTCGCGCACCGTCACCAGGCGGTCGCGGCGGGTCATGATGTTGCGCACCGGGTCCCCGGGGCGCGTCTCGAAGCGCAGGTCACGACTGGTGACGATACCGGTGAGATGGCCGTCCTCGGTCACCACCGGCACACCGGAGACATTGTGGGCACGGGTCAGGGCCATCACCTCGCCAATGCTGGTCTCCGGGGTGACGGTGATGGGATTGCGGATGATGCCGCTCTCGTACTTCTTGACCGTCAGCACCTCACGGGCCTGACGCTCGGCGGACATGTTCTTATGGATGATGCCGATGCCGCCCTCCAGGGCCAGGGCGATGGCCAGGCGGGATTCGGTGACCGTATCCATGGCCGCTGAGACCAGGGGGATCTTGAGCTCGATGCCGCGGGTCAGCCGGGTGGTCAGATCCACCTGATAAGGCAGGACGGTGGAGTGAGCCGGGACGAGGAGGACATCGTCGAAGGTGAGGGCTTCCTGAATCAGACGCATGTGGGCCTCGCTCGAAATGACCGTGGGGGATGGGGAAGGGCGGGAAGTATAGTTTTCCCGGTCGGACCGGTAAACTGCCGACTCTGGAAGCCTTTCTCAACCTGACCTCCGGCGGCTTTTTCCCAACCAGATCGCAGGCGGCATTTTGCAACCGGGTAGAGACAGGTTCGAGCTTGATGGTCATCGCCAAACTATTCTCACTTGTCAGTTGCAACCGGATCGAGCAACGTCTGGCGAAGGCCCATTAACCCTATCCCCGTGGGCTGCTCATCGCCACCCCGATTACCGATAACCCCGCCTGACGCGCCACGACCGACCCTACCCTTGTCCCAGGCCCCTCCTCACCGCTTTCCAATCGCCCCCATGGCCACCGCTTACGACCTCGACCGCGACATCTGGACCGTTTCCCGGCTGACCCGCGAGGCGCGGGCGGTCTTGGAGGGCAGCTTTCCGCTACTCTGGGTGGAGGGCGAGATCTCCAACCTGTCCCAGCCGGCCTCCGGGCACCTCTATTTCTCCCTCAAGGACCCGGCGGCCCAGGTGCGCTGCGCCATGTTCCGCAACAAACGCCTGCTGCTGGGCTTCCGCCCCGCCAACGGCCAGCAGGTGTTGGCGCGGGTGCGGGTCAGCCTCTACGAGGGCCGGGGGGACTTCCAACTGGTGGTGGAGCACCTGGAACCGGCTGGTGAAGGGGCCCTGCGCCTCGAGTTCGAGCGCCTCAAGCGCAAGCTGGCGGCGGAGGGACTCTTCGATCCCGCCAGCAAGCGATCCCTGCCGGCCTTTCCGCGCCAGGTGGGACTCATCACCTCCCCCACCGGCGCCGCGGTACGGGACCTGATCAGCGTCTTCGGCCGGCGGTTTCCGGCCCTGCCCCTGGTGATCTACCCCGCCCAGGTCCAGGGCGAGGGGGCCACCGCGGAACTGCTGGCGATGCTGGCCCTGGCCAACCGCCGGGCCGAGTGCGATGTCCTCATCCTCGCCCGCGGCGGCGGCTCCCTGGAGGACTTGCAGGCCTTCAATGACGAGACCCTGGCCCGGGCGATCCGTGCCTCCGCCATCCCGGTAGTCACCGGCATCGGTCATGAGATCGACTTCACCCTCGCCGACCTGGCGGCGGACCAGCGCGGGGCCACGCCCTCGGCGGCGGCGGAACTGGTCAGCCCCTCCGTGCCCCATCTCCAGCAGCGCCTGGCCGCCCTGGATCAACGCCTACGCCAGGCCCAGGGCCGCTATCTGGAGGGCCTGCGCTACCGCTGCCAGACTGCCTCGCACCGCTTGCACCGGCAGCACCCCCTGGCGGAATTGGAGCGTCGCCAGCAACGCACGGACGATCTGGAGCGGCGCCTGGGCGAAGCCCTGCGGCGGCGCCTGGATAGCCTGCACCGACTCCGGGATCAGGCCGGGTCGCGCCTGCTGCACCTGAATCCGGTCACCCGCCTGGCCGTCCTGCGGCAACGCCTGACCGCCCTTGACGACCGTCTGCGCCAGGCCCCGTCGCGTCAGCTCGCCCTCCGGCGCGAGCACCTGGCTGGCCTGGCCCTGACCCTCGACGCCCTGAGTCCCCTCGGCACCCTGGCCCGCGGCTATGCCATCCTGCGGCGCGGCGATACCGGGGAACTGATCCGCGACGCCTCCCAGGTGGCGGTTGGCGAGCTGATCGCTGCCCGCCTGGGTCGGGGCAATCTGACGGCACGGATTGAGGGCACTTCCTAGCCGTACATCAGCGGTTGTGTTTTCGATTGGGGTGGAAGACATTCACAGTGTCCTCCATCCTCAGGGGTGACTGTCCCCCCCCATGACAGTTTGCGGAAAAGATCAGCGAAGCCTTTCGTTATCCAGGGGGTAGCCGTCCCCTCATCACAGTGAGTGGTTACCACTGGTGACTTGTCCAGCCAACGGGCCATGCCTTTACCGATATTGGCCCGTTTGCTCACCGCCAATGCGCTTCGCAATCTGATCTTTCCGTCCGCTCTCGCCGTTGGCTCAGGCCAGGGTATTGGCCCTGGAATAATCGCCTTTCCTCACCGTGCCCATAAACTGATCGCCACTCAATAAGATCAAGGCCATCTTCTTTCACCGCACTTTTGTTATACCTGACGGCAATTACAAAACCCAGTTCACAAACCGCCAATCAAGTTGCTATGATGTTTAAGTTATCTTTACCCATTCACCTTGATTGGAGGCATCCGTGGAATTTGAACGCATGAGCCCGGCGGAAATTCAGCAGCATCTTGCGGCAATCGAACAACAACGCGTCAATGCCCTGCAGGCCCTGAATCAGGCCAAGGAGCAGGCCAGACAGGACCTGGCGGAGGTGATCAAGGACATGATCGCCGAGCGTGGTTATACCCTGGACGATATCGTCCCTCTGCTGACCGCGAAAAGACGCCGCTCCTCCACCCGGCGTCACAAGGCGCAGGAACCCGCGGTCGCCGCCGCCCCCACCCCCCAGGGCAGCTACTATGTCGACCCGGAAAATACCGCTAATGTCTACGTCAAGGGCGCGATACCCGGCTGGATGAAACAGAAGATGCTCAGTCAGGGTCTGGATCCCAAGGACAAGACCGATCGCAACAGTTTCAAGGCCAATTATTTACAGCGCGTGGGCGGCTGATGGCCCAAGGCCTGGCGGACGGCGACACATAAAGTAATGGCCTGGACGGCGGGGCTTCGCGGTGTTGCGCTGAAGAAACCCCGCCGTCACCCGGATAGCTTTCTCACCCTTTGAAGGATTTTCCCAGCCGACTCAGGATCGGGTCGTAGATGCCCCGTTGGTCCTCGGGATACTCGATATAGAAGGTCTTGAACATGTCATTGGAGAGGAAGGTCTTCTGGTAAAAAATCTTGGGGCCAATATAGCCGGAGATGACAAACCAGTTGTCCTTTTGCCGTTTGTAGGTGACACGCTTGCTGATCTTGGGGGTGATGACATCCCGCGCCTCCTGCTGAAAGAGATCCTTGATGCTCTGCTCCGCGACATTGGGCGTGCCATAAATGATCATCTGCGCCTGAAGATCCTCGGACGCAAAGATCTGACCATCGCCCTTGGGCGCATCGCCGCGCGGGATGAGGAGGCGGGAGGGATACTCGATCGAGTAGTTGAAACGGGGATTGGCATAGGTCTGGAACGGCTCGGCTGCAAACGGGGTTTGCGCTAGCAACAAGAACAAAAGTGGCAGGTAGCGGATCATGGTAAGGGTCTCTCGCCTCTGGTGAGGTCCTGACTTGAACATCAGCCCTTGCGCCGGACAAAGTCCTTCAGGCGCTGGCGCTGTTTGATCTGACGGGGGGTAAGGGGATTGCGGCGGCCCTCGTAGGGGTTTTCACCGGTGCGCAATTCGAGACGCAGCGGGGTCCCCTCCAATTTGAGGAGTTTGCGAAACCGATTGACCAGATAGCGGCGGTAACTCTCCGGCACCTCCGCGGTCTGGTTGCCATGGATGACGATGATGGGTGGATTGCGTCCACCCTGGTGGGCATAGCGCAGTTTGATGCGGCGACCGTTCACCAGGGGGGGCTGGTGTTCCTGGACCAGATCCTGGAGCAGGCGGGTGAGTTCCGGGGTGGACAGGTGACGCACGGCATTGGCATAGGCCCGATCCACCTCGTCCAGGAGCAGGCCAACCCCGCTGCCATGCAAGGCGGAAATGAAGTGCACGGCGGCGAAGTCGAGGAAGGCCAGCTTGCGCTGCAAGCCCTCGCGGATGGCGTCGCGTTCCTCCTTGGTCAGGCCATCCCACTTGTTGATGGCGACCACCAGCGAGCGGCCGCTCTCCACCACGTGGCTGGCCAGAGTGGCATCCTGCTCGCCGATTCCCTGGCGGGCATCCAGGACCAGGATCACCACATGGCAGGCCTCGATGGCCTGAAGCGTCTTGATGGCGCTGAATTTCTCGATGACGTCCTGCACCCGTGCCCGGCGGCGCATGCCCGCCGTATCGATGAGGGTGTAGTCCTTGCCCGCGCGGCTGAAGGGGATGAAGATGCTGTCGCGGGTGGTGCCCGGCTGGTCGAAGGCCACCAGCCGGTCCTCGCCCAAGAGGCGGTTGATAAGCGTGGACTTACCCACGTTGGGCCGACCAACGACGGCCACCTTGATCCCCCCCTCACCCAGGGCCTCGACGACCGGCGGCGTGGGGACGGGCCGCACCCCTGGGGCCTCCTCGCTCCCCTCCGCCGGGGTGCCGAAATGGTCCGCCTCGGCCCCAGCCCCCTCGGCGACTTCCGCCATCCTGCCTCCGGCCTGGGTGGGTAGCGATCTGGCCTCTGCCATTTCCTCCTTGGCTGCTTCCTCCTTCGCCGCTTTTTCATCCGCCGCCTGGTCAGCACTGACGCCAGGCGCCTCTTCCGACGGCACGGTAGGCAGGGTGCCGATTGCCTCACCCGCCACCACCCCGGCCTCCGCCAGGCGGGCGAAGACCCGGTTCATCAGACTGGAGACGCCACGACCCTGGACGGCGGCAATGGCCACCGGTTCCCCCAGGCCCAACTGGTGAAAATCGGCGCTGGCCAGTTCCGGGTCCAGGCGGTCAGTCTTGTTGATGACCAGGGTCACCGGCTTGCCAGTGCGACGCAGCCGGGCGGCGATATCCAGATCGGCGCCACTGCACCCCTCGCGGGCATCAACCATAAACAGCAGTTGGTCAGCCTCCTCGATCGCCAGGGCCACCTGGCGCTCCATCAGGCTCTCGACCCCGTCCGCCGCCCCGCTCAGGCCACCGGTATCGACGACGATATAGGCGCCGGGCCCGATACGGCCGACGCCATACTGGCGATCACGGGTCAGGCCCGGAAAGTCGGCGACCAGGGCATCCCGGGTGCGGGTCAGGCGATTGAAGAGGGTGGATTTGCCGACATTGGGCCGGCCGACGAGGGTGAGGACGGGGAGCATGGGTGGCCTGAGAGGTCAAGCAAGGGCCGCGCCTAAAGCGCGGCGGAGGAAAGGGGGGTGGCTGAGTAGGTCGGTTGGTCTGGTCATTATGGGCGTCCCAAGTAACAACCGCCAGCCAGCGGGTGAAGGCGGCTCAGCGCTTGTCAGTTCAATAAGGACGCACCAAAACCCGGAGCCTGATGGCATTCATCCCTGGCCATGCATCAGGAACTCCGCTGGTTATGGAAGAGGCCCGACCTGGAAGGCTCAAGAACGGCAGGTGAAGAGGGTGATCCCGCCCCGCCTTACGGCTGTCAGGCCTTGGTCGAGGCCGGTTGCGGCACCTGGGGTGATGCCTGAGGCACCGACGTCATCGCGGAGTCGGGGTACCGGCAGGGCCCGGGTTCGGGGTAGCCGTGGAACCTGGGGTCGTAGGACCCAGCGTCGCGGAACGCGGGGCCGCAGAATCCGGGATTGCTGTCCCCAGCGTCGAGGCGGAAAGGGTCCCGTCCGCCCCCAGCACGATGATCCGCCCGCCTATGACCAGGGGGGGGGCCTGGATGGCGCCCTTGGCCAGCCGCGCCCGGCCCTGGAGATGGCCATCACTGCGGGCCAGGAGGTGGATATAGCCCTCCAGGTCGCCGACCAGGACCGTGTTCTCCACCACGGCCGGGGCGGATAGGATGCGATAGCGCAGGGACTCCTGCTTCCACAGGCCGGCGCCATCGTCGGGCTTGGCGGCCCAGACGAGGTCATCGGCATCGGTCACGTAGAGGGTGTCATCGGCCAGGGTCAGGCCGGCATAGGAGGAGAGGGCGCGCCGCCAGAGGACGGCACCGCTGGTCAGGTCCAGGGCCGCCAGATCACCGTTGTAGGCGGCCACGTAGATCGTCTGCCCCGCCACCACCGGCGTGGCGTTGAGATCGGCGATCCGCTCCAGTTCCGAGCGCCCCCGGGGCGGGGTCACGGTGGTGATCCACTCCGGCAGGCCGCTGGCCAGTTCCACCTTGGCCAGGCGCCCACCGGAGACCCCGACCAGGGCATAGTCGCCCAGGATCAGCGGGGTGCTGCTGCCGCGCAAGGTCAGGATCGGCGCCTGGAAGTCGTAGTGCCACAACTGCTCGCCGCTAGCGGCGTTAAAGCCGAAGATACTGTCGTTGAGGGTGTGGAGGATCACCTGCTCTCCGCCGGGGAGGGAGGCAACGCGGGGGATCGAGAGGATCTCGCTGCCCACCTGCGCCCGCCACAGCTCAGCGCCATCCGCGACCGCGAGGGCGAGCAGTTCGCCATTGGTCGTACCCACCACCAGACGCGTGCCGGCCACCTCCGGACCACCGCTCAGGGGCAACCCCGTGTCGCGCTGCCACAGCACCCGGCCATCGCTGGCGTTGACGGCGGTGACCAGGCCCCGGGCATCGGCGACGAAGAGTTGACCATTCTGGTAGGCGGGGACCAGGCTCAGGCGCCGGCCGTCCGTGCCCTTACCCGTATTGATCGACCAGAGGGTGGTCAGGCCCCGTTCCGCGGCCACCGGGGTCAGTTCCGTGGGTGGACGGGGATCCTTTTCCCCCGCCAGCCAGGGGATGTAGCTGCACCCGCTCAGACCCAGGCCCAGACCCAGGAGACCGAGCAGGACGGGCGCGAGACGCGGCGTGAATCTCATGGGCCTTTCCCCGAAATCGTCGTGGTGCCAGGCGCTGGTCAGCCAGCGGGAGGCAGGTTTTCGAGCTTCAAGCGCAACAGGGCGGTGTTGGCGGCGCCCTGGGCGATGGCCCGTTCGTAGTCCGCGCGGGCCTCGGCGACGCGCCCCCCCGCCAGGGCCAGATCCCCGCGCAGGGCGGCGAAGTCGGCGGCGAAGGGCCCGCCCTGGTCCTCGCGGGCGATGAGGGCTTGGGCGGCCTCCCGCTCACCCTGGGCGATCAACAGGCGTGCCAGGCGCAGGGCGGCCACCTTGGCCAGCCCCGGCTCCGGGGCCTTGGCCATGGCCTGCTCCAGGGCCTGACGGGCGGCCTGCGGCTGTTGGGCCGCGATTTCGACCTTGGCCAGCATGAGCTGGGTCAGGGCTGCATAGGCGCTATCGCCATGCTTTTCCAGTAACAGGCGAGCCTGGGTGCGGGCGGCATCGGCATTGCCGGTCTGCACGGTGGCCACCAGTTGTTCAAAGGCCGCGGAGGCCTGCTGAGCCTGGGTCTCCTGATAGTCCTCCCAGGCCCGCCAGCCAAACACCGCCGCCAGGCCAATCGCCAGGCCGCCCGCGACCGAGAGGCCGTTTTCCTTCCACCAGCCCTTGATGGCTTCGACTTTTTCTTCGTCGGTTTCGTAGACGTTCAATCCGTTCACCCTGAAAGTGAATAATGCAGCACTGCGTAAGCTTAATATGAAAGAGCTCCGCCGGGAGCTTTATCTGCGAGGCTGCCCGCCACCGCCTGGGCCCAAGGTATTCGTTCAGCCCCCTCGCGCCCGATGAGGGCCTCGGTGATACAAGGTGCTGACCCAACGACTCCCTCCCCCCCGGGCGGGGGAGGGTTGGGGAGAGGGGGTATGCATGGTATCTGCCCAAGACCCTGAGCCGCTAGGTGGCAGCCTAATCGCAGCCGGAAGCCAGGTCAGGAATCTCACCGGGCCCTGACGATGAAGGCCCGGGGTTCTCTCACGCCTGGGCTGGCGTCGCTCGGGCGGCCAGCAGATAAGGACCCAATTCGGCTATTGGCAGGTCGCGCTGCTCGCCCTCCCGGCGCAGGGGTTTGACCCCCACGACCTCGCGTGCCATCTCCCCCTCACCGAGGACCAGGGCAAAGCGGGCGCCACTGCGATCCGCCTTCTTGAACTGACTTTTGAAGCTGCCACCCCCGCAGTGACACTGCAACCGCAGGTCCGGGGTCAGGTCGCGCAGCCGCTCCGCCAGGGCCGGTGCGGCGGACTGCGCCGCATCGCCGACGGCGACCAGATAGGCATCCAGCGCCGGGGGCGCGGCGGGGTCGCTGGCCGCGGCATGCCCGAGCAAGGCCACCAGACGCTCCAGCCCCATGGCGAAACCGACCGCCGGGGTCGGCCGGCCGCCGAGCTGTGCGACCAGGCCATCGTATCGCCCGCCAGCGCAGACCGTGCCCTGTGCCCCCAGTTCGTCGGTGATCCACTCGAAGACGGTACGGTTGTAATAGTCCAGTCCCCGTACCAGGCGGGGATTGACTGCATAGGGGATGCCGGCGGCATCGAGCCCGGCACAGAAGGCGGCAAAATGCTGTCGCGAGGCCTCCCCCAGATGATCAAGGAGGATCGGGGCCCCGGCGATGACCTCCCGCAGCTCCGGGTTCTTGGAGTCCAGCACCCGCAGGGGATTGGTCAGCAGGCGCCGGCGGCTGTCCTCGTCCAGATGGCAGTGATGGGCCTCCAGGTAGGCGACCAGTTCGGTACGGTAGGCGGCCCGCTCCTCGGTCTCGCCCAAGCTGTTGACCTCCAGGCGCAAGCCGGTCAGACCCAGGGTCCGCCAGAGGCGCGCGGTGAGGAACAGGACCTCCTGATCGATGTCCGGCCCCTCCAGGCCGAAGACCTCGACGCCGATCTGGTGAAACTGCCGGTAACGGCCCTTCTGCGGCCGCTCGTGGCGATACATGGGCCCCCGGTACCAGAGACGACGGGGTTGATCGAGGAGACCATGCTCGATGGCGGCCCGCACGCAGCTCGCCGTGCCTTCGGGTCGCAGGCTGAGGCTATCGCCATTGCGATCCGGAAAGCTGTACATCTCCTTTTCGACGATGTCCGTGACCTCGCCGATGGAGCGTTTGAAGAGCTCCGTCACCTCCACCAGGGGGGTGCGAATCTCTTGGTAACCGTAGGACTCGAGGACGCGCCGGGCGCCGTCCTCCAGCCGCTGCCAGAGGCCGATCTGGTCGGGCAGCAGGTCATGCATGCCACGGATGGCCTGGATGTTCTTAGCCATGGGAATTCAGGGACGGGGATGCCGCGGGTCAGATTTAGGAGTGGCTGGAGTGTCGGGGGCCGAAGTCGAGGCAGGAGCCGGGGCCGGGGCCGGTGCCGGGTTCAGGATGAAACGGGCAACATTGCCCCGCACCACAGACTGGAAGTCAAAGGGCTTGCCGCCTACCAGGATCTCCACGGCAGCGGCATTGCCCAGGATCAGGGAATAGGGCGGCTTGCCTCCCAGGAGGTACTGGTCGCCCTTATCCATTTCCCCCACCAGGGCATAGTTCATGGTGCTGTCGCGAATGTCCACGGAGGTGGGACCGGTGAAGCGGATGACCACCTCCAGCCGGTCCTCCACCTGAGCCACGTCGGCCTCGGGGGGGCTGGTCGAAGTGGTCGTGACGGGTCCGTCGGCCTCCGGGACCCGGGGGGTAGCGGAGTTAGCCGGCGTGAACCCGCTGTCGATTGAGTCTTCCTCCTCCACCGGCTCCGGGACCAGTTCGGCCTCGGCATCAGGCTCGACCCCCGCCTCGGCCTCGATCCCAGCCTCGGCCTCGATCCCAGCCTGAATCCCAGCCTCGATCTCATCCTTGCTCCCGGCGGACGGGGAAGGGGTAAGGGCCTCCTCCCCCGGGGGCACCACCGACCGCTTGGCCACCGGCAGATCCCGTGACGGTTCCTCCGCCCCGGGGGAACGGGGCTGAGTCAGGTGCTCCGCGATGGGCTCCTGACCGCCCTGGAGGGAGTCCGGCATCGCCGTTGGCCGCTGCGTCCACCAGGCCAAGACCAGCAGAAGCACGACTAGCGCGGCGGCCAGGGCCACCCAGGCGAAGTCTTGCAGCTGGGTCCAGCCCCGGTTCTGGGTCCGGCCCCTGTCCTGGGTAGAGTTCTTAACCCTGATCCGGTCCTGATCCTTGGTAGGGTCCTTTTTCCTACTCCGATCCTTATCCTTGGTGAAGCCATTATCCCTGGTCCGCGCCTCATCCTTGCCCCGTGCCCTGTCCTCGGCCCATTCCCTGGCCATGGTCTGACCTTCAGGGCGGCCCTCGGGCCACTGCCTTTCCTGGTCAGGGACGGTCCCGGGCGGGGATGAGGCCAGGTGGGCGGATTCCAGGCTGGGCGTATCTGGGCTGGCGATTCCCATACTGGAGTTTCCAGGGCCAGGTATCCCCGGGCCGGAGGTTCGCGGACGGGGGGTTTCCGTGCTGGGGGCGCCCCAACCGAACCGGCCTAGGCCCCGGGGACGTCCGTCTGGACTTGGCCGCGGGGTTGCCGCTGGCTTGGCGCCCACGACCTCTTGAGACGGCTTAACCCGGGCCAGGAAGGTCGCGGACCTGGGCTTGGGTGCGACGGGCGACCGGTCCTGGTGGGTCCGATAAGCCGCGACCAGGGCATCGGGGTTCAGATCCATCAGGCGGGCGTAGTTCTTGAGGTAGCCGACGACGAAGACGGGATCGGGCAGGGCCGCGTAATCGTCTTCCTCGATGGCCTGGACTCGTTCCACGGTCAGGCGCAATTCCCGGGCGACCTGACGCAGTTCCAGACCCCGATGTAGCCGGGCCTGGCGCAAGCGCTGGCCAGGACCGGGTGGCAGACCGGCATCGCTGGCCGCGCCTGGCGCGATGGGCGGCAGCGCTGCAATGCCGGGGGTGCGGCCGGCACGGCCGGGGGCGCGGCCAGGATCGAAGGTATCAGACATCTTGGCTCTCAGAGAGACTGGATTTCCGGGGCATCCGGATAATTCTGGCGCAGGAGTTTCTCGTAGCGCGCGGCCCCCGGACGGGAACCCAGGGCGCGCTCGATGCGCACCCCCAACAGCAGGGGCCGGGCACCCCGCCCCCCGGCGGCGAGATAACGTTCGAGATAGCCCTTGGCAGAGCGCTGGCGGCCTTGGTCGTACTCCAGTTCCGCCATCTCCAGCAAGGCGGGGACATAGCCCGGATTGGCGGACAGGGCCCGGCGCAGGGCCTGCTCGGCGGTGGCGGCCTGGCCGGCGCGGCGCGCGCAGATCCCGGCGCGGGTCTCGGCCACCCAGGGGGCGTTGAAGAGGGGGTTGTTCAGCGCCTGCTGGTACTGGGCCGCCGCGCCGGCGAAATCGTTCCGGTCACAGAGAAAATTGCCCCAGGCCATGAGTAGGTAAGGGTCATTGGGGGTCAGGCCCAGGGCGATGCGGAAATGCCGCTCCGCCTCGTCATATTGCCGCAGTTGCTGATGGATGGTGGCGATGACGTTGTGGGCCTGGGCATGATCCGGGTCCTCCGCCAGGGCCTTCTGGGCATTGTTCAGGGCCGGCTCGATCTCCCCCAGACGGTAATATTCGGCGGCGATCTGGACGTAGAGGTCGCCAGGACGGCCCTGAGGGTTATCCGACCGGACCCCCTTGTCGCCAGCGCAAGCGACCAGCAGCAGGCTGGCGATCAGGGCGGACAGGCCGCCAGCCCGGCGGCCAGGCCGCGTCACGCGGCGACCACCGGCTGGGGCCAGCCCGCGAAGGCCGGGGCACGCCCGGCCCGGTCGCGCACCCGCCCCACTAACTGACCACAGGCAGCGGCGATCTCGTCCCCCCGGGTCTTGCGCGTGGTGGTGAAGATACCGGAACGGATCAGGCGGTCACGGAAGGCCTCGATCCGCTCCAGGGGCGAGGTGCGGAAGTCGCTGCCCGGGAAGGGATTGAAGGGGATGAGGTTGACCTTGGAGCGGGTCCCCTCCAGCAGCCGGATCAATTGCCGGGCGTGGGTCAGGCTGTCGTTGATGCCGTCGAGCATGACGTACTCCCAGGTCACCCGCCGGCGGGGGTTGTCGCCGATGTAGGCGCGACAGGCCGGAATCAGGGCCTCCAGGGGATACTTGCGATTGATGGGCACCAGTTGGTCGCGCAGGGCATCGGTGGGGGCATGGAGGGAAACGGCCAGGGAGACGTCGCTGACCTCCGCCAGGCGGTAGATGTTCGGCACGATGCCGGAGGTGCTCACCGTCAGGCGCTGCTTGGCGACCATGTAGGCCAGGTCGTCCTGCATGATGGCCAGGGCCTTGACGAGGTTGTCGAAATTGGCCAGGGGCTCGCCCATGCCCATCATGACGATGTTGGAGGGCGCCTCGCCCAGCCAGCGGGCGGCATGCCAGACCTGAGCGATGATCTCACCCGGGGTTAGGTTGCGGTTGAAGCCCTGACGGGCCGTGGCGCAGAAGGCGCAGTCCAGGGCGCAGCCGACCTGGGAGGACACGCACAGGGTATGACGCCGCTCCTGGGGGATCAGGACCGGGATGTAGACGCTCTCCACCCGCTGGCCATCGGCCAACTCCAGGACCCACTTGCGGGTGCCATCAGCGGAGGGGAACTCCTCCACCAGGTGGGGCGTGCGTACCTCGGCAATCTCCTGGAGTTGGGACCTGAGCTTGAGCGACAGGTCGGTCATGGCGCCAAAATCCGTGACGCCATGCTTGTGAATCCATTTGAAGAGGTTGCGGCCATGGAAGGGCTTGTGGCCCAGATCCGTCACCAGCCGCTCGCAGCCCTGAAGGTCGAGGTCCAGCAGATTTAGTCGCGCCGGGGCCAGCCCGGCAGGGCGGGCAGGGTCTGGTAGCGTCAGGGACACGGAAACGTCGGCCATGAGGATGGTGGCGCAATCTTCAGCTATTAAGAATGAAGGGAGGGACGGCGGCCCGTCGCCCGCGACAGGGGATGGCGGGCCACTGGGAAGAAGAAAGCGCAGGGACCCGCCCCGGATGGCAACCCTGAGTACTGAGAGGCGGAAGTTTACCCAGTAGCCGGACGGGTGGCAAACCGCCCCCCCCGGGAGAAATGGCTCAAGGAGCGGCGCCCTGGGCGGAATGGCGCGCAGTGCATGGCCGCCTAGCTGCCTGATACCACCTCTCAAGCGCCAACCCCCTTAGCACCCAGTGGTACAAACACCGCGAGCACCCGCCTTGGGACCCAAGCCTGGCGGAACTCGGGCAGGCCCCGCGCGCGCCTTGCGGACCCGCCACCGCCCCCCTAGACTCCCGGCCCTTGACCGCCCTACCCAGCCCGGGGAACCCGAATGATCCGCTATTCCGTATTCAATGGCGATGCCGACGGCCTTTGCGCCCTCCAACAACTCCATCTGGCTGACCCAGGGGAGGCGATCCTGGTCACCGGCGTCAAGCGGGACATCGGGCTGTTGGACCGGGTGGAGGCCCAGGCTGGAGACCTGGTCACCGTTCTTGACCTGTCCCTGGACAAGAATCGCCCCGCCCTGGAGCGAGTCCTGGCGGCGGGGGCGCGGGTGCGGTATTTCGATCACCACTTTCCCGGGGAGATCCCCCGGCACCCAAGGCTGGAGGCCCACATCGACACCACCGCCGACCGGGGCACCAGCCTATTGGTGGACGACTACCTGGGTGGGCGCTTTCGTGCCTGGGCGGTGGTCGGTACCTTCGGCGACAACTTCGACGAGTCGGCGCGGCGCGCCGCCCAGCCCCTGGGCCTGACCGAGGCCCAGCTCATCGCCCTGCGGGACCTGGGCATCTACCTCAATTACAACGGCTATGGCGCCGAGGTAGCCGACCTGCACTTTCCCCCGGATGCCCTCTTTCGCCGGCTTCAACCCTACGCCGACCCCCTGGAATTCATCGGCCGGGACCCGGCCTTCCACCAGTTGCGGGACGGCTTCGCCGACGACATGGCCAAGGCCCGGGCCGTGAAGGCCACGCTGGACCAGCCCGGTCATCGCCTGCACATCCTGCCGGCGGCACCCTGGGCGCGCCGCGCCGGTGGCGTCCTGGCCAACGAACTGGCGCGCGCCGCCCCGGACCAGGCCCATGCCCTGCTCACCCGGCTCCCCGCGGGCGGTTTCGTCGTCAGCCTGCGCGCGCCCCTGACCCGTCGGCAGGGGGCGGACGAGCTTTGCCGGCGTTTCCCCACGGGTGGCGGTCGCCCGGCCGCGGCGGGCATCAACCAGTTACCGGAGGAGGCCTACGGGGACTTCGTCACCGCGTTCCTCGCCGCCTTCTAAACCTTGAATTCTTAACCCCGCCAGCCCGCCAGGATCTCCAGGCACTGGCGATTCATCTCCCAGGCCCGTTCCAGACTGTCCGCCTCGGTGTAGGCCCGCAGCTCCGGGGCATTGCCCGAGGGACGTAGGTGGGCGATCTCCCCCGTGGCGAAGGTCAGGCGTACCCCGTCGGTGGTATCGATGGCCGCCACCGGGCCAAAGCAGGCCCCGAACAGCTCCTCCGCCGCCGCCAGGTCGCTGACGCCATCCCCGACGCTGAGGGGGTGCAGACGCGCCTGGCTAAGCGCCGTGGGAAAGTCCTTGAGCCGATCGCTGGCGGTGAAGCGGGGTGGCAGGCTGGACGCCAGGGCGGAGAGGCTCAGGCCCTGGTCCCGGGCCGCGAGCAGCAGGGCGATCGGTACCAGGAGGGCATCCCGGGTCGGCAGGGCCGGCAGGCGGCGACCGTCACGGACCAGATCGGTGGCGGTGAGGAAGCCACCATTGGCCTCGTAGCCAACCACCGGGGCCAGCCCCGCGGCCTTGAGGGCCGCCATGCCCTCGATGACGTAGGGCGAGCCGATCCGGGTGCGGCGCACGGCCCGGAACCAGCCGGTCTTTTCCAGGGCGGTGTTGCAGCTCACCGGCGTCGCCACCCCTTGCGCGCCGAGGTGGCGGGCGCAGAGGATGCCGGTGATATCACCACGCAGCCATTCGCCCCGCTCGTCGCTGATCAGGGGCCGGTCACCATCGCCATCGGCGGAGACCAGGGCCTGATAACATCCGGTCGCCGCCCATTCCCGGCCCAGGCGCGCGTCTTCGGGGCGGATGGCCTCGGTATCCACGGGGATGAAGACCTCCGACTGGCCTAGCCGCTCGACCCTGGCGCCGAGTCCGGTCAGCACCTCGTACAGGGCCTCCCGGGCCACGCTGGAGTGCTCGTAGAGCCCGATGCTCATCCCCGCCAGGCAGCCGGCGGGAAAGAAGTCCAGATAGCGGGCCACGTAGGCCCGGTAACCCGCGGGGTCCTCCGCCGGCAGGGGGCGGGCGGCAGCGGGCATCAGGTCCCCCTCCGGGGTGAAGAGGCCCGGGGGAAGCGCGACGGTTTGAGCGCGAATCCCGGCCTCGTCGGCCTTGAGGATCTCGCCCCCGGGCAGGTTGAACTTGATGCCATTGCGATCGTCGGGGATATGGCTGCCGGTGACCATGAGGCTCGGCAGGCCCTGGCCCAAACCAAAGGCGGCCAGCGCCGGGCTGGGGATCCGGCCGAGATACCGCGGCCGATGACCAGCGTCCGCCACCGCCTGGGCGCAGGCCTGGAGGATACGGCCGGTACTGGGCCGATAATCACCCGATAGGGCCACCTCACCCCCCGCGGGCAGCACGCCAATCGCCACGCAGTAACGCAGGAACCCCAGGGTGTAGGCGTAACATACCCGGTCGGTCATGTCCTCCACCCGGCCCCGGGCCCCGCTGGTGCCGAACTGCACGCCGCTTTCCGTCATCAGATCACCGATCTGCATCCCCTGTCTCCTGGCAGTGAAGTGGTTGTGGTCCCGGCCAGCCAGGCCGGGACTCCCGTCGCTACCCTATGGATTGTATACGTAACGCCTAGCGATTTTCAGGCGGACGAGGGCAGGTCCGGTGGCGAGGGGCAAAGCCGGTGGCACAGCCGGGGGACGACAAGCCGCGCAACCGATACTAGAATGCAGGTGACCTCCACCCGTCCTCCGCGGATTGGTCGATCGGTCGGGTGCCCAAGAATTTCTTCACCCCACAATCAACGCCATCAAGTAGGAGTCCCCCATGCTTGACAAGAGCCCCTACCAGCTTTTCGCCTCGGCGGCGGCTTTGAGCCTGGCCCTCAGCCAGGCCGCTCTGGCACAGACCGAGGCCTTACCAGCGGCTCAGGCGGCCGCCATCCCGCCCCCACCCGCACCGCTGGTCTCGCCCCCACCCGCCCCCGCCGCGCCTCAGGTTCCCGCGGTCACCCCCCCGTTAGCCGCCGAGGCACCGGCGACCCCCGCCCCCGTTGAGGCGCAGGCGCCCGCCGCCCCCATCACGGCCCAGACGCCCGCGGTTCCCGCCGCCGAGGCACCCGCGGCCCCAGCGGCGGCCCCCAGCCCGGCCGAGAAGGCCCACGCGGCCCATGCCGCTCATGCCGAGGCCGCCATGAAGCGCATGGAGGAGCGCCAGGCCGAGATGCTGGCCAAGCGCAAGCAACGCTACGAGGAACTGCGCAAGCGCGCCGAGGCCGCCGGCCTGACCCTGCCCGAGACCCCGCCTTGGGAGGAGGCCGGTTTCACCCCACCGGAGATGCCGGCCATGCCGGAGATGCCCAGCATGCCGGAAATGCCCGCCTGGCCCGACCAGGCGGGCATGGGCGGCATGAGTGGCATGGAAGGCATGGGTGGTCCCCAGGGTCAGGATTGGCAGGCGCGGCGTGAACAGGCCTGGCAGGCCATGCGCGACCGGGCCGCCCAGCGCGGGGTGGACATGCCCGAGCAGGCCCCCTGGAGCCTGCTGACCCCCGAGGAGCATCGCGCTCACCTGGAGCAGATGCGCCAGGCCGCCACCCCCGAGGAACGGGCCGCCCTGCGTGATCAGCACTGGGCCGAGATGCGTGAACGCGCCGCCGCCAAGGGGACGACCCTGCCCGAAACCCCGCCATGGAAGGAGGCCGAACAGCGCCGCGAGGCCATGAAGGCCCGGTGGGAGAACTATCGCAAGCTCATTGACCAGATGTCCGCCGAGGAACGTGAGGCGGCCGAGGCCATTTTCGGCCAGATGCCCCAGCCCCCCGAGATGCCGGCCATGCCCGTCATGCCGGAGATGGGCCGGGACATGATGCCCAACCTACCTTATGGTGGGAATTTTGGCGCTCCGGCCCCCCGCGGCTATCCGCCGGTCGCCCCCGGCTATGGCGGTCCTGACTTCAGTGGGCCTGGGCCCGGATACGGTGGTGGTCCCGGTTATGGCGCGGGACCCGGTTTCGCCACTCCCGGCTATGGCGGACCTGGCTATGGAGGTCCCGGCCCTGGTGGCTACGATCAACCCCGTCCCTGGTCGGGCGCCAACCCTGGTCAGATGCCGGCACCCATGATGATGCCCAACAGCGGCTATAACCGCTGGTAGCCCGGCTCCCGGGCCACTCGCCGGGTGCGCGCCTGCCCCCTGAAAGGGCTCGCGCACCCGGCGCTCACTACAACGATAACGGGGACACCACTAGGGGGAGCTTCCGCCCATGAAACTCATTCGCAACCTGCTGGCCATCATCGGACTCGTCAGCCTCATCGCCGCGGGCTATGCCTATGTTCGCCTGGCCCCGACCCTGGCGGAGTTCGACAGCGAATTCCCGCGTGTCTATGGCGATCTGGCCCAGCGCCTACTGGAGACCGGCGATCCGGGTGTGGCCATGATGTGGGCCGTGGAGGTCGAGGAGGGCCTGACCCCGGAGGATGTCATCCAATCCCTCAAGAGTCTCGCCACCAGCCGCAATTTCCTCTTCGTCGGCGAATCGCCTTTTTACAAGCAGATCAAGGCCATCACCGGGGAAGATTATCGCTACGTGAACTTCCTGTCCTTCTGTGACGCCAAGGTCGGCAAGATCATGCTGGAGTACCGGGACCAGTACAGTGGCTTCATGCCCTGCCGCATCGCCCTGGTGGAAAACAAGCAAGGCCGCCTGTGGCTCTATTCCCTCAATCTGGAACTGATGATTCACGGCGGCAAGGCCCTGCCGTCCGAGCTGAAGGAATCCGCCCAGCGGGTCAGCCAGACCATCCAGGAAATCATGCAGGGGGCTGCCAAGGGCGAGTTCTGAACCAACCTCCCGATTCGGGCGGTTCCCTAACCGCCCGCACCCGCCTGAATCCTTCCCGTCCGTCCGTCCGGAAGCCCCCCGACACCCCTCACTCCTTACCCCTCCTCCCTCATCACTCATCCCTCGAATTAAGCTCGCCGCCAGACACCGGCCTGGATGCGCGTCACCCCTTACCGGGAGTGACCCTTGGGCACGAGCGGGGAGTCTCCTCAGCCCGCCAACTCCAGCCACTCATCCAAGAGATCATGGACCGGCGCGACGCCTTGGCGGTCCAGGGCGGAGAAGCCCGCGACGCGGATGCGTTCGCCCTCTCCCGCCAGCGCCCGCCGCACCTGGGCCAATTGCGCCAGGGCCGCGCCGCGCTTGAGCTTATCCTGCTTGGTCAACAGCAGGAGCACGGGGCGCTGGACCTCACGACTCCATGCCAGCATGCGCTGATCGAAATCCGTGAGGGGGTGGCGGATATCCATCACGATCACCAGCCCCACCAGTGATCGGCGCTGATAGAGGTACTCAGCCATCAGGTCCTGCCATTGAAACTTCACCGCCTCGGCGACCCGGGCATAGCCGTAGCCCGGCAGATCGACCAGGCGCCGATCCTCCTGACCGGCCGCGAAGAAGACGATCTGCTGGGTGCGCCCCGGGGTCTTGCTGGTGCGGGCCAACTGGCGCTGATCACAGATCAGGTTGATGGCGCTGGACTTGCCGGCATTGGAGCGACCGGCGAAGGCCACCTCGCGCCCCTCATCGGCGGGGGCCTGGTCCAGGCGGGCCGCGGCGCGAAGAAAATAGGTTTGCCGGTAGCGGGGATTCATGGGGTGGGTACCCCGGGAGGGACCATCCGGGCTGGGTTCGTCTTCGCTGTGGAGCCGGTGTCGGCAACCTTATCGGCATCGGCATCGGCATCGGCATTGGTGCTGGCATTCGCGTCCGCGCGCCGCCAAGGCCCCGACTTGCCGCCAGCCTTCTCCACCAGGCGCACCGCCTCGATGCTCATGCCCCGATCCACCGCCTTGCACATGTCGTAGATGGTCAGGAGGGCCACCTGTACCGCGCACAGGGCCTCCATCTCCACCCCCGTCTGGCCCTGGGTCTCCACCCGGGCCTGGCAGACCACCCGGGAGCCGGCAAGGTCGGGCTCCAGATCGAGGCGGATATGGGTCAGGGCCAGCGGGTGGCAGAGGGGGATGAGGTCGGCGGTACGCTTGGCCCCCATGATGCCGGCGATCCGGGCGATGCCCAGGACATCCCCCTTGCGATGGCCACCGGCCAGGATCAGGTCCAGGGTAGCCGGCTCCATGCGAATCCAGCCCGCGGCAAGGGCATGACGGCGGCTGACGGCCTTGCCCCCCACGTCCACCATCTGGGCCTCGCCACCGGGGGTGAAGTGGGTCAGCGTCGTATTTGCCTCTGTCACCGCGGGGCCTGGGCCCGCCGCTCCCGGGCCTTGTCGAGTTCATGGGTCTCGCAGGCCAGGGAGGCCAGATCGACCAGAAACCAGGTCGCCGGGGCCTGACCGACCCCGCCGACCGTGCCCGGATTCAGCAACAGGGTCTGCCCGCCGCGGATATTGGGCACCCATTGCTGCTTGGGCAGGTGACTATGACCACAGCAAACCAGATCCCAATCGCCGGTAGCCGCCATGGCGTTGGCATAGTGCGGGTAATGGACCATGAAGATCCGCCGCCCGGCCAGTTCGATGCCGGCATCCATGCCGTGATACTGGATCACGCTGCTTGGATCGGCGGCCAGCCGACCAAGGGTGAACATGTCCCCGGTGTTGTTGCCGTGGATGACATGCACCGGCAGGCCATACTTTTCCAGGCAGCGCAAGGTACTGGGCGCCACGACATCGCCACAGTGCAGCACCGCCTCGGCCCCCAGGGTCTTGGCCTCCGCCACCGCGGCATCCAGGAGCGGAATATGGTCGTGACTATCGGACAGGAGGCAAACTTTCATGCGGGAATAGGGGCGATAAGCGGCCTAAGCAAATTTCCAGTTTCCGGTTTCCGACTTGTCCCCGGAGGAACTCGCTCAATTCGGTAACCAATGGAAGAGCGGTTTCTCAAGCCGGGGACCGGAAGGCCAAAGAGGGTCAGAAATTGGGCTTTTCCGGCGCGTCCTCGAACATCTTCACGCTGGCCAGGATCTCGGCCTTGGCCTCGTCGGCGCCACCCCAACCGGCGATGCGCACCCATTTGCCCTCGTCCAGGTCCTTGTAATGCTCAAAGAAGTGGGAAATCTGATCAAGCATGACATCGGGCAGGTCCCGAAAGTCCTGAACGGAGCGGTACTGGCGGGACAGCTTGTCGGTGGGCACGGCCAAGATCTTGGCGTCGTCGCCAGACTCGTCGGTCATCTTCAGCACCCCCACCGGACGGCACTTGATCACCGAACCGGGGATCAGGGGATAGGTGGTGAGGACCATCACGTCCACCGGGTCACCGTCGTTGGAGAGGGTGTGGGGCACATAGCCATAGTTGCAGGGGTAGTGCATGGCGGTGTTCATGAAGCGATCCACGAACATGGCGCCGGTCTTCTTGTCCAGCTCGTACTTGACGGGGTCCGAATGGGAGGGGATCTCGATGATGACGTTGATTTCGTTGGGGACGTTATCGCCCGAGCTGACTCGGTCCAGATTCATGAAGGTTCTCCGTGGGCGTCGCCAGGGCGCCTACAACTACAGAAAAAAAAAGAGGCCGGCGCACCCGCGCCGGCCTCACGAATTGTCCTCCTTCCCCACGCCGGGCGCAAACCCGGCGGGGGAGGCGGTGAGCGGCGGTGGGGGACCTCAGCCCCCCACCGCCCCAACCCCAAGCAAAGCCCGGGGTGAACGCCTGGGCATCAGAGCACCGGCACGATCAAGAGGGCGACGATGTTGATGATCTTGATCAGCGGGTTGACCGCGGGACCGGCGGTGTCCTTGTAGGGATCACCGACGGTGTCGCCGGTCACGGCCGCCTTGTGGGCATCGGAACCCTTGCCACCCAGGTTGCCGTCCTCGATGTACTTCTTGGCGTTGTCCCAGGCACCGCCGCCAGTGGTCATGGAGATGGCGACGAACAGACCGGTGACGATGGTGCCGATAAGCAGACCGCCCAGGGCCTCCTTGCCCAGGGTCAGACCGACCACCACCGGGACCAGGACCGGCAACAGAGAGGGGACGATCATCTCGCGGATGGCGGACTTGGTGAGCATGTCCACCGCCTTGGAATAGTCCGGCTTTTGCTGGTAGGTCATGATGCCCGGCATCTCGCGGAACTGGCGCCGTACCTCGTTGACGATCCCGCCCGCGGCGCGTCCCACCGCCTCCATGGCCATGGCGCCGAAGAGGTAGGGCACCAGCCCACCGATCAGCAGGCCGATGATGACCATGTGGTTGTCGAGGCTGAAGTTGAGGTTGGTATTACCCGCCGCGCTCAGGGCGTGGGTATAGTCGGCGAAGAGCACCAGGGCGGCCAGGCCGGCGGAGCCGATGGCATAGCCCTTGGTCACGGCCTTGGTGGTGTTGCCGACGGCATCCAGGGGGTCGGTGATGTTGCGGATCTTCTCGTCCAGCTCGGCCATCTCGGCGATGCCACCGGCGTTGTCGGTGATGGGGCCGTAGGCGTCAAGGGCGACGATGATGCCGGTCATGGAGAGCATGGAGGTGGCGGCGATGGCGATGCCATAGAGGCCGGCCAGCTCATAGGCGGCCCAGATGCTGGCGCAGACCGCCAGCACCGGGGCGGCGGTGGACTTCATGGAGACGCCCAGGCCAGCGATGATGTTGGTGGCATGGCCGGTCTGGGAGGCCTCGGCGACATGGCGCACCGGGGCATACTCGGTGGCGGTGTAGTACTCGGTGATGATGACCATGAGGGCGGTCAGGATCAGGCCGATGACCGAGGCGCCATAAATGGCCCCGTTGGAGTAGGCGGCGTTGGTGCCGGCGGGGTCGACCATCCAGGTGACCGGAATGAACAGCACCAGGGCGATGGCACCGGCCACGCCCAGGCCCTTGTAAAGGGCAATCATGATCTTGGTGTCACCCTCCTTCGCCTTGACGAAGAAGGTACCGACGATGGAGGCGATGATGGCGACGCCACCCAGGGCCAGGGGATAGACCACGGCGGAGGAAAGGCCGACCATTAGGGAGCCGAGCAGCATGGTGGCGACCACGGTGACGGCGTAGGTCTCGAACAGGTCGGCGGCCATGCCGGCGCAGTCACCGACGTTGTCGCCCACGTTGTCGGCGATGACCGCCGGGTTGCGGGGGTCGTCCTCGGGGATACCCGCCTCGACCTTACCCACCAGGTCGGCGCCCACGTCAGCGCCCTTGGTGAAGATACCGCCGCCCAGTCGGGCGAAGATGGAGATCAGGGAGCCACCGAAGCCCAGGCCCACCAGGGCATGGAGGATCTTGTCCTGGGGCACGCCCATGCCGGAGAGGACCACATAGTAGCCGGCCACGCCGAGCAGACCCAGGCCGACCACGAGCAGGCCGGTGATGGCGCCGCCACGGAAGGCGACCTGCAGGGCGGCATCCAGACCATTATTGGCCGCCTGGGCGGTGCGGACGTTGGCGCGCACCGAGATGTTCATGCCGATGTAGCCGGCCGCCCCGGACAAGACCGCGCCGATGACGAAACCGATGGCGGTGTAGGAATCCAGGACGAAGAAGAGGATGGCGGCCAGGACCACGCCGACGAGACCGATGGTGGTGTACTGGCGGTTGAGATAGGCCTTGGCGCCCTCCTGCACGGCCGCCGCGATCTCGCGCATGCGATCGTTGCCGTCGGGGAGGGCCAGGATCCACTTCACGGACCAGACGCCGTAGGCCAGCGCCAGGAAACCGCAAAGCAGCGCAAAGATCGAACCTGCTGTCATTCGGGTTAACTCCTCTCTGATGGGTGAATCGTCGTTCGTAGCCGCTCGGAAGGTTGGCGCCCATAAGGCGCCCCATCCCGTCCGCGCCACGATTCAATCACAGAAAGCGGCAGCCGTCACGAAGCAGTCACAATTTTCGGCTGATAGCCACCGTTGTCGATCGAATCCGGCCGGTTAGCGACCAACCCGGCTGAAGTCCATGCCCGGCCGCAGCCCAAAGCGGGCCTCAAGGGCAAACTCCCGGATCAGATCGTCGGCGGCCGTCAGGCCATGTTCGCGTTGGATCTCCCCCAGCAGCAACCTGACGGCGTTACGGTTGTAACCGCCGCCGAAGGCCAATTGCTCGGCGATGATCTCGCGGGCGCGATCCAAGGTCATGGCCAAAGCTCCTGGGTGAGGGAAGAGGGGACGCCGGGATGGTTGGCCCTGACGCCAGCAGCGCCGGCGTCAGGGCCAGCAAGCTCAGAGCGCGAAGGGCGCCAGTTTCTTCGGCACCGCCACATTTTCCAGGGTGACGTACTTGGGCATGCCCTTCTCGTAAGGGGGATAGTCCTCCCCCTCGATCAGGGGATAGAGGTAGTCGCGGCATTTATCGGTGATACCGAAGCCATCCGCGGAGATGAAGTCCTTGGGCATGAACTTTTCGACGTTGGCCACCTCGGACAGGGGCGCCATGCCGATCTCCCAGACGTAGGGGCTGGTGGACTTGCGCACCACCGTGGGCATGATGGAATTGTGGCCGGCGATGGCGTATTCGACCGCCGCCTTGCCCAGGGCATAGGCCTGCTCCACGTCGGACCTGGACGCCAGGTGGCGCGCGGCGCGCTGCAGGTAGTCGGCCACCGCCCAGTGGAACTTGTAGCCCAGGGCATCCTTGACCATGTTGGCCACCACCGGGGCGGCGCCGCCGAGCTGGGCGTGGCCGAAGGCGTCGCGGGTGCCCTGCTCGGCCAGGAAGCGACCATCCGGCCAGTGGCAGCCCTCGGAGACGCAGACGGTGCAGTAGCCATACTCCTCGACCTTGGCCTTGACCGCCGCCAGGAATTTCTCCTGATTGAACTCCACCTCGGGGAAGAGGGTGATGACCGGGATGCCCTGATCCGCCACCAGCGCGCCGGCGGCGGCGATCCAGCCGGCGTGGCGGCCCATGACTTCGATGACAAAGATCTTGGTCGAGGTGGCGCACATGGAGCGGACGTCGAAGCTGGCCTCCAGGGTGGAGGTGGCGATGTACTTGGCCACGGAGCCAAAGCCGGGGCAGTTGTCGGTAATGGGCAGATCGTTGTCCACCGTCTTGGGCACATGGACGGCCTGGACCGGGTAGCCCATCTTCTCGGAGAGCTGAGAGACCTTGTAGCAGGTATCGGCGGAGTCCCCGCCACCGTTATAGAAGAAATAGCCGATGTCGTGGGCCTTGAAGACCTCGATCAGGCGCTCGTACTCGCGCTGGTTGGCCTCCAGGCTCTTGAGCTTGTAGCGGCAGGAGCCGAAGCCACCGGAGGGGGTATGACGCAGGGCGGCGATAGCCGCGGCCGACTCCTTACTGGTGTCGATCAGATCCTCGGTAAGGGCGCCGATGATGCCGTTGCGGCCGGCATAGACGTTGGCGATCTGGTCGGTATGCTGACGGGCGGTCTCGATGACGCCGCAGGCGGAGGCATTGATCACGGCGGTGACGCCACCGGACTGGGCATAGAAGGCATTCTTCGCGGACATGGTTTCCCCTCGTTACTTCTTGGTCTGCTGATTGTGGTCTGCTGATCGCCTGGCCCTCAGGGAGGTGAGGGACCAGGACTGGTTGCGGGGCCCGTGGAAGCTTCTACCATTACGGAGCGCCCTCCATTTCCCGACTCGGTGTCTCATAAGCTCACAACGCTGAGGCTTGGTTTTTTGGGTCGGAAGCCAATGGGCTGGAACTCGGGTGGTCACCGGCCCGGCATCAGGGGCGACGACGCTTGGGTTTGGGCAAATCCCCGCGCTCCTGGGCGACATGATCCGCCTGGGCCTGGAGCAGGGAGACGGCGCATTCCGCCAGGTCGTCATATTCGTCCACGCCGGTGCCCATTTGCTGATGAACCCGGTAAAAGAACTGGCAGCGGTAGCGTCGGTCACCGGTCTTGAAGATGACGAAATTACACCCCTCGTCATCGTTCCAGAATATCACCGGGCAGGAGCTGAGTTCCCGGTCCGAGGGATGGAGACGGATCTCGGCATCGGCCAGCTTGATCTCCAGGTCGCGGCCATAGCGCTCCTTGAGCGTGGTCTGGACGATCCAGCGTTCGGATTCGGTGATGTCGGCGATGTCAGCCATGTGTTTGTATATCCTGCGCGGGCGTTGCTGCGGATAGGAACGGTAGTTGGTGCCGCTCGCATGTTATCGGTGCCGGTGGCGGTGCTCCCTGACTGGCATGAGGGCCAACCACACCCCATAAAATGCCAGGCTACGCTGAGGTATTTAAGGCCAAGCCTCATGAGGAGGCGGAATACTCCCATGATAATAAGAGAATTTTCACTAACTTCGGCGCTTATCAATATGGGAGGCACCCAGCCACGAGGGCCCAAGTCCCTTTCCCGAACCGTGCCCGCCCTTACGTAGGTTAGCGTGAAAGTCACGGGAATGTCTTTCATGATCAGGGGTGTGGCTCTGCCCCCTCATGACAGTTATTGCAAATAGACCAAGGGTAGCCAAAACACGGACCGGCGCCCAATCCAAAACTTGGATATGCGGATGGAATTTGTTGATCGGGGCGCGCGCCGGCTTGAACTTGATCGCGCAAGACGCGGCACGGCACGGCACGGCACGGCACGGCACGGAAAAGTCTAATTTTTCAGCATGGTGGCGCGCACCCTCATGCCCGTGAACTTCGCCCTCAGCGTCGCGCCAGGCTGGGCAGATCCGCGCCCTGGCCCAGGGCTTCCGCCATGAGCAGGCGCTTGAGGGGTGGCAACCGGTCCGCGACCGCCAGGCCGGTGTTGCGCGCCGCCACCAGCAGGGGATTGGCATTGCTGAACAGCCGCTTGAACCCATCCATCGCCCCCAGCATGCGCAGGTTATCCCCGCGGCGGGCGCGCTCATAGCGGCGCAGCGTCCAAAGACCGCCGAGATCCCGTCCACGCTCCAGGGCGGTGGCAAGATCGTCCGCCAGTTGGGCGGCGTCGAGCAGGCCCAGATTCACGCCCTGACCCGCCAGCGGGTGCACGGCGTGGGCCGCGTCGCCGATCAGGGCTAGCCGGGGCCGCACATAGGGATCGGCGTGCTGGAGGCGCAGGGGCAGGGCGACCCGTCGGCCGACGGCGGTCACCGTTCCCAGGCGGCGTTCGCTGGCCTCCTCCACTTCCCCACGAAAGGCGGCATCGTCCAGGGCCAGGAGGGCGCGCGCCCGGTCCTCGGTCACCGACCAGACGATGGAGCAGCGGCCGTCCGCCAGGGGCAGAAAGGCCAGAGGGCCGGTGGGCAGGAAGCGCTGCCAGGCGGTCTCCCGGTGGTGCTCGCTGGTCTGGACGTGGGCGACGATCGCCTGCTGGTCATAGTCCCAGCCGGAGGTGGCGATCCCCGCCTGCGCCCGCACCCAGGAATCGCGGCCATCGGCCCCGACCAGCAGGCGGGCGCTGAGGCAGCGGCCATCATTGAGGGTGAGCCGGGCCCAGTCCGAACGCACCTCTCCCTTCAGCGGGACCGGCAAGGTCAGCGCCGCCCCCCGGGCCGGGCAGAGCAGGGTCACGTCCGGCGCCGCCTCCAGGTACTCCCAAAGAGCCACCTGGGTGACGCGGTTCTCAACAATATGACCCAGATCCGGCTCGCCCAGATCGGCGCTGTCGAAGTGGATGCTGGCGCCGCCGACGGCGTCCCAGACCCGCATCTCGCGGTAGGGGCTGACCCCCAGTTGCACCATGCGCTCCCAGACGCTGGGCCCCCGCGCCGGGCGGAGACGTTCCAGCAGCCGCTGACTGGCGCGACTGAGGGCGGAGACGCGCAGATCGATCTCCCCCTGGGGCCAGTGGCGCTGGGGCTCCCGGGCCTCGGTCACCGCGATGCGCAACCCCCGGCCAGAGCAGGCCGCGGCCAGGGCCGCACCGACCATGCCGCCGCCCACGATCAGAAGATCAAACGGGGGCTCGGTGTCAGGGGTCTTCATTGCTTCAGCCTCAGACTGACTATTGGGGGTAGCCCCCGCGCTAGTCGCGGTAGGTGGCCGGCGATCCCCATGAACCTGGCCGCCAGGGCATGGCGGAGCGGAGGCAGCAGGTCCAGCCCCAACAGCCCAAGGTTACGCCCCAGGCGCAAGGGCGGCCAGGGGTTAATGAAAAGATGAGCGAGCAGGTCAGTGGCCAGCCCGGTCCGGTCCTGATCACCGCCGCGGAGACGACGATATTCCACCAGGGCGGCTGCGTCGCCCGGATCGACCCCGGCGCGGACCCGATCGACCAGGACCTGGGCCAGGGCGGCCAGGTCGCGCAGACCCAGGTTGAGCCCCTGACCCGCCACGGGGTGCAGGGTATGGGCGGCATTGCCAATAAGGACCAGGCGCGGGCGTACCGGCTCCTTCGTCAAGAGCAGTTTAAGAGGCCAGGCCAGACGCCGGCCGGGACGGGACAGGGTGCCGAGGCGATAACCGAAGCGCGCCTGAAGGCGGGCGAGGAAGGCGCGGTCATCAAGGGCGAGGATGCCCATGGTCTCGTCCTCCCGGGCGGTCCAAACCAGGGAATAACGCCCTTCGGTCATGGGCAGCATGGCCAGGGGGCCGGTGTCGGTGAAGCGCTCGAAGGCCACCCCGGGCTGGGGCCGATCCGCGGTGAGGGTGGTGATGATGGCGTCATGGCCATAACTCCGTTCCAGCACCTGGAAACCCAGCCGCTTGCGGATGGCCGAGTCCCCGCCATCCGCTGCCACCAGGAGGGACGCGCTGAGCAGCAGGGAGGCGTTGCCGCTGGCCACCTCGATGTCCACCCGCTCCGCCCCGAGGTGAAAGCCGACCAGTCGTGCCGGGCAGAAGATCTCGACGGCCCCGAGCCGGGCCTGGATGGCCTGGCCGATGAGTCGCGCCGGGGCCACGTAGCCCAGGGCCGGGACCCCCTCCTCCGCGCAGTCCAGGTGGGCGAGGCCGAAGTGGCCCCGCTCCGACACATGGATCCGCTGGATGGGTTCGGCATCGCCGGCGAGGTCGTCCCATAGCCCTATTCCCTCTAGGATGCGGCGGCTGCCCCAGGACAGGGCGATGACTCGCTCATCGTAGCTCGGCTCGGCCCGGATGGTCGGGGCCACCGCCTCCACCAGGGCGACGCGCAGGCCGGCCGCCCCCAGGGCGCAGGCCAGGCTGCCACCGACCAGGCCGCCACCCACAATGATCAGGTCGTAGCGGGTTCCTGTCATTCCGGCTGCTCCTCCCGTCTCAGGCGCTCATCCAGGCCTCGATCTCGGCAACCGTCTTGGGGGCCTGGTGGGTCAGGACCTCATGGCCGTCCGTCCTCACCACCAGGTCGTCCTCGATGCGGATGCCGATACCGCGGAAGCGCTCGGGGACCTCCTCGCGCTCCGGGGCCAGGTAAAGACCAGGCTCCACGGTGAGGGCCATGCCCGGCTCGAAGCGGCGCCAATCGCCTCCGTGCTTGTAGTCGCCGACGTCATGGACGTCCATGCCCAGCCAGTGGCCGGTGCGGTGCATGAAATAGGGTTTATAGGCCTCGTCGCGGATCAGCTTGGGAACCGCCTTGCGCCCCCCCGGCAGGAGGCCCAGTTCCACCAGGCCCCGGGTCAGGGTCTTGACGGCGGCCTCGTGGGGCTCGATCCAGCGGTTGCCCGGGACGACCTTGGCGATGGCGGCCGCCTGGGCCTCCAGGACCAGCTCGTACAGTTCCCGCTGGGGCGGGCTGAAGCGGCCGTTGACCGGATAGGTGCGGGTGATGTCGGCGGCATACCCTTCCAACTCGCCCCCGGCATCGATGAGCACCAGGTCCCCGTCCTTAAGGCGTTGGTCATTGGCGGCATAGTGGAGGATGCAGCCATTGGCCCCCCCGCCGACGATGGGGGGATAGGCATGAAAGCGTGACCCGCTCGCGGCGCAGGCCCGGGCGAATTCTGCCTCTAGTTCATACTCCCAACGCCCCGGTTGGCAAAAACGCATGACCTGGCGATGGGCCGCGGCAGAGACCCGCGCCGCGCGGCGCATGAGCCTGACCTCGGCCTTGGACTTGAACAACCGCGCCTCGTGAAGCATGGCGTCGAGATTGACCAGCGCGGTCGGGGCACGAACCCCGGCGCGGGCCTGGGCCCGCACCGCCCGGATCCAGGTCATGACGCGGGCGTCCAGGTCGGGGTCCTGGCCGAAGGGGTAGTGGAGCTGATCGCGATCGCGCAGCAGCTTGGGCAGTTCCTCATCCAGGGCGGCGATCGGGAAGGCCTGGTCCGCGCCGTAGCGCTCGACGACGCCCTCGACGCCAGCGCGGTGTCCCTCCCAGCGCTCGCGCTCCGGGTCCCGGGGGCGACAGAAAAACACCACCCCCCCCTCCTGGCGGCCGGGCACTAGGACCAGCAGGGCCTCCGGCTCAGGGAAGCCGGTAAGGTAGCTGAAGTCGCTGGACTGGCGATAGGGGTAGTGGGTGTGGCCGTTGCGCACCCGCTCGGGGGCCGTGGCCAGGAGCGCGACCCCGGTCTCGCCGAGGGCGGCCAAGAGGTGGCGCCGGCGACGGCGGTATTCGGCGGGGGTGATCGCGGCGGCTGGGGACGAGGGGATGGGTGGTAGGGTGGCGTGGTTGGCGGCCATGGTCTCAGCTCCGGGCATGACCCGTCTCTTCATGCAAGAGTCGGACGGCGACCCACAGGAATTCCCGCAACTCCATGAGGGCGGACTCTTCTTCCTCGTCTATCTCTTCTACCTTTTTGCCTTCGCCCTCACCGTCCCCCGCGGTACCAGGGACCAGGCTATCCAGATCCAGGCGGGTGATGGCCAGCAGGTCATCAAGCAGTTCACGGCCCTGGTCCGAGAGGGCCTCGGCCTTGAGTCCAGCCAGCCCGAGACCGAGGAGCAGGCCGCGGGTCCAGTCGTAGATCCCCTCCGCCCGCTCCCGCAAGGAGGCCTCCTCCGTGGGAAGGACCAGGGACAAGGCCAGATCATCGCCCGCGAATTGGGCGCGTGTCTCCCGGGCGAGAAGCCGCAGGGAAGGTGGCAGGTCTTCCAGTCCCAGTTCGTCGTCATCCGCGACCGGGTCGGGCCTGGCCTCTGCCCCCAGGACCTCCCGAGCCCAGCGCGCCTCGGCGTCCGGGACGCCGAGGCACAGCAGACCACAGAGCAGACCATGGGCCTCGGCCGGGGAGGCATTCAGGGGCGAGTCCTGAAGTCCCTGGGCGAGTCGGGCGTAGGCGGTATCCATGGCGATGGTCATGAGGGTGTTTCTGGCGCTCTCAATGTCGAGGCGATTTAAGTGGGATCGAATCATAGCATGCCCGGCAAGGCGCAACGGTCGCGCCCCTGGCCGAGGGTTACGGCCACGGGATGCGACCGATTGACCCCGAAGGTTGGCCCTTTTATAGTGGCCTTTCGTAACTTTGGAAGCGATACCGTGAGCCATTTCGATATTCAGGTCCTTGAACAACAGGTGGATGAGCTCATCCAGATCTGTAGCCGCCTGCGCGAGGAGAATACCTGGCTGCGCGCCAGGCAGGCGACCCTCGCGGACGATCGCGCCCAGCTTGTCGAGAAGACCGAACTCGCCCGCAGCAAGGTCGAGTCCATGATCACCCGCCTCAAATCCATGGAGGAAGACCTGTGAAGCAAGAACAGATCCCCGTCACGGTACGTATTCTGGACAAGGAGTACCGTGTCGCCTGCGGCCCCCAGGAACAGGAGGGCCTGCTGGAATCCGCCCGCCTGGTGGACCGGCGCATGCGCGAAATGCGCCAATCGGGGCGCATCATCGGCGCCGACCGGATCGCCGTCATGGCGGCCCTCAACATCGCCCACGAGCTTATCCAGTTGCGCCAGCATCAGGGCACGGGGGGGGAGAACGCCGACGCGGGCCGGCTCAGCGTGCTGCAAAGGCGGATCGCGGGTGCCCTGGACACGCAAAGAGAACTGGACCAGAAGGCGGAAACCGTATAGTCTTTAGCTCAGACATTCCCTGCAGTGTTCGATGATGGCCTGGGTATTTTCTTGAGCCTAATCAATGCCCTGGGGGCACGACCGTCGAGCCGTTGCGCATGTCCGCCTCCGAGCGGGAAGCCTGAAGCAAAACCAACTGTCCCCACTTGAACCCTCCGGTTCAAGAACAAAGGTCTTGACGGCACAGGTGGGGGATGTCCCCTCTTTCTCCTTCTCGTGAAGCACCCTTCTGTCCTGCGGTCTGAATTACGTGCCCGGCGGCGCGCCCTGTCACCCAGCGTGCAACGGAGCCATGCCGCCAGCGTGGCCCGCACCCTGGGGAGCTTCTACGTCTTTCTGCGCGCGCGGCGCCTGGGTGCCTACCTGGCCGCCGATGGGGAGCTTGACCCGGCTCCCTTGCTTGAACTGGCTCGGCAACGTTACAAAGAATGCCATCTGCCGGTCCTGCGCCCGCACCCCCGGCGCAAGCTGTGGTTCGTCCGCCATCGCCCCGGCGAGCCGCTGACGCTCAATCGCTTCCAGATCCCCGAGCCCAGTCTGCGTCAGGCCCGCATCCGCCTGGCCTGGGCCTTGGATCTGTTACTGCTGCCCCTGGTGGGTTTCGACGCCGACTGTAACCGCCTAGGCATGGGGGGTGGCTTCTACGACCAGACCCTGGCCTACCTGAGGGACCGCCAACACTGGCGTCGCCCCCTGCTAGTCGGGCTGGCCCACGAATGCCAGCGGGTGGAACGACTGGCGATCCGTCCCTGGGACATCCCCCTCGACATGGTCGTCACCGAAGCGCGCATCTACCTGCCGCCCCGCCCGCTAGCAGCTCAGGATGCGCCTAGGATCGCCACCTCGGACTTTGATGTTCCCTGATCCTGATCCTTCCCCTGACCCTGCCCGGGATTTGCGTTTAGCCGACACAAAACCTGGCCGCGGCGGGACTCAGCACCGACCATGCCCGGACCCGGCTGACGACATCCCAATCCCAGTTCTGTCGTTCCCTTCAGTCCCCCACCGCCCCGGCGAAGATGCGGCAGGCGGGATTCGCGGTCTCGTCCCAGTAGCGATAGCCCAGTTGATCCAGACGCTGGGTTAAATCCGGCCGCTCCCCAGCGGGTACCTGCAACCCCATCAGCACCCGCCCATAGGCGGCGCCGTGGTTGCGGTAATGGAACAGGCTGATATTCCAGCGCCGCCCCAGACCAGTGAGGAAGTTGAGCAGGGCCCCGGGACGTTCCGGAAACTCGAAGCGTACCAGCATTTCGTCACTGATCCCCCTTGCATGCCCACCCACCATATAGCGGATATGCAGCTTGGCGGTCTCGTTGTCGGACATGTCCAGGACGCCAAAGCCCTTGTCCTCCAGCCGGGCGATGAGCTCGCGGCGCTCCTCATCGCCCCGCCCCAACTCCACGCCCACGAAGACCTGGGCGCGACGCTCATCGGCGTAGCGGTAGTTGAACTCGGTGATCTGCCGCTTGCCCAGGGCGCGACAAAATTCCAGGAAGCTACCCGGACGTTCCGGGATCTCCACCGCCAGCAGGCCCTCGCGCCGCTCACCCAGCTCCGCCCGTTCGGCCACATGCCGCAGCCGGTCGAAATTGATATTGGCCCCGCTCTCGATGGCCACCAGGTTCCGGCCCTGCATGCCTGTCGCCTGGACATGGCGCTTAAGCCCCGCCAGGGCCAGGGCACCCGCCGGTTCGGCGATTCCGCGGGTGTCGTCAAAGATGTCCTTGATGGCGGCGCAGATTTCATCGGTGCTGACCAGGATGACCTCGTCCACCCGCTCCCGGGCGACGCGGAAGGTCTCCTCCCCAATCAGCCTTACCGCCACGCCATCGGCGAATAGACCCACCTGCGCCAGTTCCACCCGCCGCCCCGCCGCCAGGGCGCTGTGCAGGGTGGGGGCGTCCTCCGGCTCCACGCCGATGACCTTTACCTCTGGTCGGACATATTTGACGTAGGCGGCTATCCCGGCGATAAGCCCCCCGCCCCCCACTGGGACGTAAACGGCATGCAGGGGCTGGGGGTGCTGGCGAAGGATCTCCATACCGATGGTGCCCTGGCCGGCGATGACCTCCGGGTCGTCGAAGGGGTGGATGAAGGTCAGGCCCCGCTCCGCCACCCACTCCATGGCCTGGGCATAGGCCTCATCGTAGGAATCCCCGTGCAACACGGCCTTGGCGCCGAAGCCGCGCACCGCCTGGACCTTAATGGCCGGCGTGGTCCGCGGCATGACGATGGTGGCCTGGACCCCCAGTCGCGCCGCCCCCATGGCCACCCCTTGGGCATGATTGCCGGCAGAAGCGGCGATGACCCCGCGCTCCAGCGCCGCCGGGCTGAGATGGACGAGCTTGTTATAGGCGCCGCGTAGCTTGAAGGAGAAGACTGGCTGCAAGTCCTCGCGTTTGAGCAGTACCTGGTTGCCCAGACGGCGTGACAGACCTTGCGCGCGGGTCAGGGGGGTCTCCTGGGCCAGGTCGTAAACCCGGGCGCGGAGGATACGTTCGATGTAGCTTTCTGGCATGGCGGACATTTTATACCTTTGTCCCGGCGCCCAAGGGTATCGCGAGGCGATGCATGGCCCTTCATGGCCGAGGCGATACCCCGGGAAAGGGGAGCGCCTTTGCTATGATGCGCGTGCTTAATTAACCGGACGAGGAGCCCACCATGAATCAAGACGAAATGAAACGCCAGGCCGCGGAGGCCGCCCTGGCCTATGTACAGGGGGGGGTGATCGGCGTCGGGACGGGCAGCACGGTCAATCACTTCATCGACTTTCTGGCCCGGATCAAGGGGCGGATTGATGGTGCCGTCTCCAGTTCCGAAGCCTCCACTCAGCGCCTGCAGGCCCAGGGTATCCCGGTCTTCGATCTCAACAGCGTCGGTGGCCTATCGCTCTATGTCGATGGGGCCGACGAGTCCAATCATCGGCTGGAGCTGATCAAGGGCGGCGGCGGGGCCTTGACGCGGGAGAAGATTGTCGCGGCCGCGAGCGAGCAGTTCGTCTGCATCGCCGACGAGAGCAAACTGGTGGAGGTGCTGGGGCGCTTTCCCTTACCTGTGGAGGTCATCCCCATGGCTAGGAGTTATGTCGCCCGTGAATTGGCCAAGCTAGGCAGCAATCCCATCTGGCGGGAGAATCTCGTCACCGACAATGGGAATGTCATCCTCGACGTGGAAGGCCTAGCCATCCATCAGCCCAAGGAATTGGAGCAAAAGATCAACAACATCGCCGGTGTAGTCACCGTAGGACTCTTTGCCTTGCGGGGGGCTGATGTTCTGGTCCTGGGCAACGCAATGGGTGCCCGCGAGGTAATACCAGAAAGCTGAACGTTATAAAGGGTAATTTACGATAGTTTCCCTATCCCTAAATGCGAAAACGGGGCCAAAGGCCCCGTTCATCTGTCTCAGACTGAGACGAGCTAAGCTTAGAAGTTGTGCATCATGCCCAACTGGAAGCCGTTCCAGTCAATACCCTGGGTTTCCGGGGAGTAGAGACCGGTCGACGCATTAATCAGGTCGAGTTCATCGGCATCGTTAGCAGTGTAGAGCAAGAAGGCCTTGGTGCGCTTGCTCATGTTGTAGTCGACGCCGAAGGTCCAAGTCTTGTAGTTAAAGTCTTCACGACATCCAGCGCAAGCTTCGTAGTAGGCACCCGTGTCAACGTTATCAACAAATCCAGCGTAGCTGTAGATGTCCTTCTGGGTGTTGCTGCCGTACATGGCCTTGATCATGAAGTTGCCAAAGGTGTAACCGGCCTGGACGTTCCACAGATCGGCTTTGGCTTCATCGGCCCAGTAACCATTGTCCCAACCTTCATAGATACCGGTCAGGGTAAAGCCATTCCAGTCAAGAATACCCAAGCCGACACGCCACTTGCCCCAAGTCTCCGCATCACAGAAATCGGTGTTGCAGGCGAGGTCGCCATTCAGACCTTCGTATGCGAGGCTGGCGTACCAGGGACCATTCTTGTAGATACCAGCGAAGGAGTAGCCTTCAGCCAAACTGTCAGAATTCGGATTCCATCCGCCCAGGGCGGTAGCACCACCACCGGCGTGGACAGCAGCGGCGAAGGTGAAGCCGGAGAAGCTGGGGCTGATGTAGGCGACAGCATTGTCAACCCGAAGATCCATGAAGCCAACGGTGTTGTTGTAGTCGGCCATGGTATCGGCGAAGAGATCCAGGGGACCCGTGGAAATCTTCAGGGGGGTGTCATGACGACCAGCAAGCACGGTACCCCAACCGCCGGCCAAGCCAGCGAAGGTATTACGCATGGTGATGGCTTCGTTGCCAACGGCACCGTTGTTGTTGCTGTCGGAAAGGCTGAAGCCCAATTCGATCTGGTAGATTGCCTTCAGACCATTACCAAGGTCCTCAGAACCCTTCACGCCAATCCGGTTGGCGGGACCCTGCGGAGTAACCACAAAGGGGTTCTTAACTTGGACGTACTTTGAACCCTCAAGAGTTCCTTGGTTGACCCAACCCGACTTAATGGCTTGGTTGTCGCTCAGACCCCAGCCCTTGAAGCCGTCTTCCTGATCCATGTAGGAAATGCCGACGTTCAACTTGCCGTAGAGGGTGGCATCGGCCATGGCGGCCGCAGGCGCGGCCATGGCGGCGGCGACGGCCAGGGTAACGAGTTTCTTGTTCATGGTTTTCTCCACTGTTGCTGATTTGCCAGTATGGACTGCTGAAAAGTTATACGCGTTATGCGTGTGAGGAGAATAATAGACCAGCAAGGGGGATGACGCAACAGTTTTTTCTAAAAAAGATACAGTTTACGCAACTGTTGCGGATACCCAACATTGGGCACTTAACCATGTCGTAACCGTTTGTTACGGTTAGCTTTTGATTACCTTGACCCAAGGATGAACCACGGCAAACTCGGCTCAAAAAGCCTGTTTGTCGCTATCGAGACGGTGTTTTAGGAGGTTCAAGGCCAGTAAGGAAGCTCCAATACGTTGCATGCACGCCACGTCAGAACCTTGTCCCGACGGAGGGCACATCCTGAGCCTGACCTTGCCGGATTGGCATGGAGTTCGACGGTTTGCTCGGTAACCGGACAAAGCAAGGCCCGCACGTGGCGGGCCTGAAGTTGGCTGGGGGACGTGGATTCGAACCACGGTTAACGGAGTCAGAGTCTTGTCTTTTCAACAGGTTACAATAAAAGACAATCAAGAAATCAAGCGGATAGGTTCCCGCTTTGATTGCCCTTGCTTGTGGATAAATGCCCCTTTTTTGGGCCAAGTGCGCCAACAGTGCGCCACGGGTCAGCCGGGGGGATCGTGCCCGGTCATGTTAAAGGTGTCGGGCTGGGGGAGGACCAGGGCGGCATCCTGGCAGGGCCGGGCCAGGCTTCCGGGCGGTCCCCGCTCCCCAATCGGGGGCCTTCCGAAACGTGATGGGGGACCGAATGGGGGACCGCTACAGCGAACGTCAACAAAAGGCAAATAATGCCAAGATGTTACGCGCAATATCGGCGGATAATATGTCCGCCAATGCCTTTTGGGGGGTGATTGGGGCAGGCGAACGGCCCGGACGGGGCCGGGCTTGGGTGGGATCAATCCTCGGACAGGACGGCGCTCCCTACGGTGTTGCCGTTGTAGTCCATCAGCTGGACGGCATCGGCCAATTCGTCCGGGGCGGCGGTCTCGATCCGATCCGCCAGCTTACGCAGGATGCGGGCCAGCTCCGGGCCTGGCTCAGGGTCGAAGGCGGCATTGTCGGCGGCGATCTCAACAAGGTAGCGCATGGCGGGCTTGCTCTCCGGTGGGGGGGGTGGTGGCGGGCCATGTTACCCCAAGCCTGGCCAGGGCCGGGCTCATACCTTTCGGGGAGGACGTAGCAAGCCCCCAGGGCGGCCGGTGGCCCGCTAGGCGGCTCAGCCTGGCCCCGGTCGCCCTCGGGCTTGGTGTCGGTATGGTCGCCCCGGCCGGGGCTTCCTGGGGGCGTCTAGGGCCTCTGGCGGGGCGGACGATAGGCGGGGCCTCTTGGCATAGCCTTGCATGGGGCCGGTGTCGCCTATCGAGCGATAGGCGGAAGGGTGGCCATGCAAGGGGATGCCAATCGGCCGGGCCTATCAGGTCGCCACGCGACGGCCGGCCCGGACCCTATAGGCCCGGTGGGGCGGGCCAGGCTCAAGCTCCACTCGGGAAGTAAATCCCCCGCCAGCGGTGGGGACTACGCGAACCACAAAACGGGGTGCCGGGGGGTGCAGTTCCACTCCCTGGGTGATGCGGTGGGCCTGGCTCTTGGAAAGCCCATAGCGGCGGGCCAAGGCCCTAAGGGTTTGCCCGGTGGCGCGTTCCTGGCATAGGGCCAGGTTCCGCAGGGCGCGGGCGTCCGGGGCGGGGAGGGAGGGGGTACGGAATAGTTGCCTTAATCCCATAGGGGTTTCCTGAGGCTGGCGGGCAGCCTCGAACCTTCGCATAAAAGGTTGCCGGGGAGGACCCGCTAGACCTTCCGGGGGGAAATCCCGCCCTCGCGTATCAGGGCAGCCAGGCCGGCCAAGCCCATATCAAGGGCTAGGTCGGCATCCTCCCAGGCAATGGAGAACAGATCGCCCCGGACTGCACTCAAAGGCAATCGGCAGCGCCACGCGGCGCGGTCGCCCCTGTAGCACAGGGCCGGCCACTTGCCAGCGGCCTCCGCTTGGCGGCAAGCCTGGCTCCACCACGCGGCAAGGCTGGCGGGGGTGATAGTCGCATACCTTTTGCACTCGATAGCCAACAGGGCCAAGCCTTCCGCTATCGGCCCGCTCGCCCCCTCCTCAAGCTCAAGATCAAAGCCCCCGCCCCTGGCCTGGCTCAGGTTGCGGCGAAGGCGAACCCCAAGCAGATCATGAAGGCAGCCCGCAAGCTCCCGCTCCGCTCCGCTTCCCTTGCGTCTTGATCCGGCCCCGTTCACTGGTCCGCCCCCGCCAGCAGCCGGGCTTGGTGGCGCAGCTCCCGGACGCACTCCGCACGGGAGGAAAAGACGGCTTCGGCCGGGATGTATGCCTGGCCAGTGTAAGGTTCGAGGATGGCCCATGCCCCCCGCAGCTCCCCCAGCAGGTGGACGGGGCGCGGGTCGGGGGCAAGCTCCCAAGCCAAGACGGGGGCCTCAGTCTCGGTATAGGTCCCGGTGTCCGGGTTCCACGCCAGCTCGAGGATACGGCGGCCGGCAGTTTCGGGTATCAGGTTCATGGCAGGATGCTCCGGTCAGTGAAGGGTGCCCGGCCCGTCCATCAGGGCCAGGACGGCAAAGGGGTCCCATTGCCCCTGAGGGATCGCCAGCAGGGCGCAGCTCCCGGCCGGGTCCCGGTAGGCCAGGATGACGGCCCCGCGGGTATCCTCCGGGCGGATCAGGCCGGCCACTACGGCGGCGTGAATCTCAGCCTGGCCCAAGGTGACATAGGCCCGCGGGGCGTCCATGCCCCGAAATAGGTCCGCATAGAAGGCGGCGGTGTCTTCCCCCTGGGGGTGGCCAGGCTCAGCCCCCGCGGGGTCATCCTCCCCGCCCCAGGGGTCCGCGTCATCATCGGCGGGGACCAGGGCTAGGGCGGCGGGATGCCAGCGGCGCAGATCGGCCATGCTGGCGGGTGGGGTAAAGGTGGAATCCCGCCAGCCGTCCGGGAGGTGAATCAACCAGCGGCGGCAGGTGGCCTGATCCTCCGCTTCGGCCCGGCTCAGGCCCCCGTCATGTTCGAGGATGGCGGCGCGCTCCTCCCAGGCTTCACAGCTTGGGGAGGGGGTGGCAGCGGGCTTTTCGGCCGGGAGGGGCGCGGGGGTCGATATTTGATCCCCAATATCCCCAGAATTCGATTTCCCCCCCTGTTTTGGCAATTCTGGGGATTGTGGGGATTTTGGGGATCGCTTTTGCGGGTATGCCTCCCGCCTCCCATCAGTCGAATTGTGGGGATTGTGGGGATTTTGGGGATCAGGTTTTGGGGTCCACCCCCTCCACCCCCTGGACGAATTTTGGGGATTGTGGGGATTTTGGGGATAGGGTTTTGGGGGTGCGCTCGCCCCCGTTTGGGCGGGGGCTTCCATCAGGTCTCGCCAGCTCATAGCCAGCCCCCCGCCAGATCGGGGCGGATGATGATCCGGGGCGAAGGGGGGCGGCCGGCCCCGGTGGGGGCGGGGGTGACTAGGACCAGATACCCCCGCTCCTCCAACAGCTCAAGGGCATTGACCAGGGCGGAAACGCGGGGAAATGATCCCTTCAGGGCTTGGTAAGCATCCCGCAAACTGGCCTCGGTACGGCGGCCCCGTTGCAACCAAGCCCAGACTTTTTGGGCCTGGCTTACTCCCGGATCGCCCCCCATCAGCAGCATGGCGGCCATGCCATGGCGCAGACAGGCGGCGGCGATCTCTAGGGCTTGCTCCATGGTGGCCAGGCTGATAGCGGTCTCCCAGGGGCGCCCATGGGCGTTTTCGATCCCATGCAAAACAGCGGCGATCCGGGCGGCCCCTCCGGGAATCTTCCCAGCCAGGTCAGGCGCGTGTTCATACTCGCCCCCTGGCCTCATGCCATGCTCCACGGCGCGGGCGAAGTCTAGCCACTCCCCATAGGCCGGGCGGCTCAGGGTCAGCAGGTGGGGTTGCTCCCGCCCCTCTTGATCCAAGGCCGGGTGCCAATCCAGCATGGCCCGGATGCCTTGCCGGTAAGCCCTGGCTACCCCCTCGGGCAGACAAGCCCCCGCTCGCTCCTCCCCCAGGTCACGAAAGCCTAGGGGGGACGGGGGCAGCAGGTAGAGAAACCTTCCCAGCAGGCCCCGGCCCCGAAAGCCGGGTTGATTGGCCAGGCCCCGCAGGGCCTCGGGTTGCGGGGATAGACCAATGGTCAGGCGGGGGGAGAGCAGGTAAACCGGGGGGCGGCCTCCCCTATCCACGCGCTCCGGGTCTCCGCTCCATGCCTTCAGGACCAGATCAAGGTTCGGGATGCCCTTGGAGTAACGGCCCGCCAGCATGTCAAAGATACCCGCCTCGGACGATAGCCAGGCCATGCACTCCCCCTGATCCGCCAGCATGGCCCCTAGGCGCTCCGGGGTGGCGTCACTGGTCCATAGTTGGGGGGTGACTGGCGGCGGGGATATTTGGGCTTCCAGGGCGGCGGCCTCATTGGCGGCGGCTAGGATTTCATACTGTTCCTTGGCCCTGGCAGCGGCGGCCCTGGCAGCATTGGCGCGGGCTTGTAACGTCTTGGCCTCGCTCTCAGCCTGGCGGATTTCTTGGGCCATGCTGGCGGTGGCCTCCCGCTCCCATTCAACCAGGGGGGCGCAGCAGGCGGAATGGACGGCGGATTTCCGATTGCCAGGGGGAAGGCCAATCGCAAGCCACAGGTTGGAAGGTTCTCGGTGGCCATGGCTTACCTGTACCCGCAGGCGACGGGCGCAAGGTACGGCAGCAGCAGCCAGGGCCAGGCCGGTAGCCAGTTCGGGAGGGGTTTCGGTGGACAGGGCCAAGGCTTGAGCGAAAGCCCCCGCCCAGCCGGGCAGTACGTCCGCTCTCAGCCTGGGGAGGTCCGGGGTTTCGAGTTCTACCAGCTCGGGCCAGGCATCATCGGCGGGAGGGGTGGCCCTCGTTTTGCGATCCCCAATATCCCCAATATCCCCAAAATTCCGATTTTGGGCTTGGGGAGGGGTCGAAATGCGATCCCCAATATCCCCAATATCCCCAATATTCCCCCTGGGGGTGGTGATCCCCAGCAGGCGGGCGGCGGCTTTCACGGCCTCCCGATGGTCGCCCCCATGCTCCAGAACGGTGAACAGGGAAAAGGCATCATGGGGCGGCCCGGCTAAGGGGTCGCTGGCATGGTGACAGTGAATCCGCCCCGTTTGCGACAGGCGCACAATGCCAGCCAGGCCACTTGAGGAAAACGGGCTCAGCCAGCGGTTAGGCCCCTTGGGCGTGTAACCATGGGCGGCCAGGATCGCGGCCGGATCATGGGCGGCATTGAAGGCGTCGATTACCGATTCCCCGCCAGCCCGCTCCCTGGGTGGGGCCTTGACTTCCGGCTCCGGTGCCCATGGGCACAGGGCCTCAAGGTGGGGGCGCCACTGGTCCCAATCGGCCCACAGCTCCCCCAAGGCAGGCGGCAAGGTGCCCAGCTTGGGCAGCTCCCAGGGTGGCGTTATCCACTCATACGGCCTCCCGGTGTCGGGGTGGATGGTGGGCGGCAAAACATCCTGCACAGGTCCGCCCCGCAGCTCGAAAACGGTAACGGGTTTCCCGCCCTCCTCCCTGGGTGGCCAGGCCAGGCTTTTCCGGGTCAGGTCCACGTCAGCAGGGGCGCGGAAGATGGCCCGCAGGCGCTCGGGGTTCCCCCGAACCAGCATGGCCCCGGAGAGCAGGGCGTCCGGTTCCAGCCCCAGGGCGTCCAGAACGGCGCGGGCTTCGGGGAGGGAATCAAGGTCCAGACTGACCAAACGGCTCGCCCCCAGGACCACGCCAAGGCCCTCCTTCGGGTTGGCCAGCCAGTATTCAGCCGGGAGGTTCCCCTCGGGCCAGCCGGGAGTTATAGGGCCTTTCTTGCCGGGCGGGATGGCGCATAGGCAAAAGCCCAGACGGTGGAAGTATTGCGCCCACTCATACCGCGGGGCGTCCGGGGCGGGGTGGGGATGGTGCCCGGCCGGGCTTGCGGGGGCGGGCTCAGCCGGGCGCCGGGTAAGCCTGGCCTGTAGTTCGGCCAGGGCCTCCGGGGTGGCGGGTGGGGGTGGCCCCAGGCGGCGAAATGCGCGGCCGGTGGGGGTGGGTTGGGTCTCTACCATGGTCAGGCTCCGGGCGCCCATGGCCGGGCGCCCACGCGGTTAGAAGGGGATGGCATCATCAAAATCAGGACCGCCAGCCGGTGGGGCCGGGGGGCGGGTAGCCTGGGGATCAGGCGGCCATGCTCCGGGGGCTTGGGCTTGGTGCGATCCCTGCCAGGGGGCGGACGGCGGGGCGGATGGGTGGGGGTAGCCATGCCCGGACGGGGGCACAGCCTGGCCCCCAGCGGGTGGGGACCAGGGGGCGGCCGGTGGCGGGGCGGGCCGGTAATCGAAAGATTCCGCAGTCTCCGCCAGCCGCTGAAATCTCTTGGGCAAGCGGTCGAAGGTGGCGGCGTCATATTCCTTGAGGTCGAAATAGACGGGGGGCACGCTCGGGGCAGCGGCAACCATACCCCGCGGCATTGGCCCCACGCTGACCACGTTGCAGAAGATTCGGCCCTCCTTGGTCACATGAGCGGTGGTGACAATCGCCCCCATGCCCAGCAGGCCGGCCAAGTCGAAACCCGCGGCCGGCTCACGGCCCCCGCTCAAGGCCAGGATGCGGGCGTAGAATTTCGACTTTTCATGCATGGAAGCGGTCATGACTTCCTGCACAGCCAGGCGGCGCCCATCGGGGCCAGGCTCCCCCAGCTCCCAGGACAGGCCAACCAGCTCGCGGACTTTGGTCTCCCCGTTCCACGTGGATTCATGACGGCCCAGAAAGGCCAGGCATGTCAGGACGGCGGCCTGGGTGCCCTCGGGGGCTATCACGAAATCGCCTTGATCCTCAGTTTTGCGAAAGGTGCGCATTTTCAGTTCTCCGTGGGTTCGTCGGATTCGTACAGTTCGGACATGGCCCAATTCGGTAGGGCAAGCTCGGTGATGGTCTCCGGGTAGCCTGGCCAGCGGCCGGACTCGAGGCATTGGGCATACAGGGCGCAAGCTTCCCGCCAGCGGCGCCGGCCAAGCTCAAGGGCGGCATCGCTCATGCGATAGATGCCCACGGCGAAGGGGGCGGACTTCTCCACGGCCAGGATGACGAAATCCCGAACATCGGCCCCCAGGGCGGCGGCGCCGGTCAAATAGGCGCCGGCTTGGGTGGCGTAGCCATAGTTCAGAACGGCGCGGGCGAAGGCGGCCGGGGATGCGTCAAGGGTGGTCTTGAGGTCCAGAATCGCCCCCGCCTCAAGGCGGGCCAGGTCCGCCCTCCCCTTGCATGGGCAGCCGGTCTCGGGGTCATCCCAGATCAGGCTTAATTCGGGGGTCCCGTCCGCCAGCAGGGCCGGGGCCAGGGGATGGGCCAGGATGCCCGCGGCCATGCCGGCCACTTGCTCACTCTCCGCAGCGGTCAGGACGGTTTTGCCCTCGCTGGCGGCGACGAATTCGCCCCACAGGGCCTTGCCCGCATTGGTCCTACGGTCGCACTCGGGGGCCACGGTAAAGGCCCGGTCGAAGGCGGGGCGGCCTTCCAGGGCCAGGCTATGGACGGCCTTGCCGATCCGCAGGGCGGGGGTTTCGGCGGGTGGGTGGTCCCGGTTGTATCGGTCATGGGCGGGTGACTTGCTCAGCAGCTTGGCCCTGGACGGGGACAGGCGATCTAGGGCCAGGTAATCCGGAAAGGGCAGGTCTCGGTGAAAGCCGGTGGCGATCATGCGGCGGCCCTCCGGCTCTGGCGATCCAGCCAGGCGAAATACCGATCCTCATCAATCAAAACCTTCCGGCCATTGCGAATGATGGCCTCGGATTCGGCTAAGCCGTTGGTCGCCTCATTGAATATCTGCCAGCGAATTCCGCCCTCGGGAAATGCTGGATGCTTTTCCGCAAATTGCTTTACGGTTAACAGGGTGCGGGTTGCCATTTCTTGCCTCCCCATTGCGGGGCTTGCTTCGGGCGGCGGGATGCCGTCCGTTGCGGGCAAGATTGGCGAAGATTAGGCGGGGTGAAAACTGGCCCGAACTGGCCAGATATGAAAATCGGGCCAGTTCGGGCTAGTTTGGCGAGAATGAAATCAGCAGGTTATGGCAGGGGGCGGCCAAGCAAATCAGGCCAGTTTATTCCGCAGGGCGGGCAGGTGGTTTCGGTAATAGTACGTTATTCCGGGCTTGCGCCCAGCAAATTGCAACCAGCCGGATATGCAATTATCGAAGGTGCGAAGGGAAATACTGAATTGCTTTGGCGGGGTATCGGCAGCCTGGCACAGTTCCAATAAATCAGCCTTGGTGCCAGGCATGGCGGCAAGATCAAGGTCCGGGTCCAATTCCCGCAGGGCCTCAATGATGCGGGCCAGGCGCTCCCTCCGGGGGATAGGACCACTTCCCGGCAGGGGGGCGGTAGCCTGGCCCTGGGGCGGTTCGGTGGGCTTCTCAGGGGCGGCGGGCTCAGGGGGGCGCGGTAGGGCGGCCCTGAGGTCGGCTATTTCGCGGCGCAGCTCATCGGCGTCGCTCTCCTTCGCGGCCAAATATCGCTCAATGGCGGATACGCTCTTTTCCATCGCCTCAGTGTCGCCCCGTCCGCCCCCCAGCAGGCTTTCAAGGGGGGAAGGTTGGGGAAATAACTCGCCCCATGCGGCCGGCCACGTCAAGAGATCAAGCATTTCGGCGGTGCGCTCAAGCCCCTCGAGGGGGTTGTCCGGGGTGGTACTCATGACGCGGCCCCGAATATCCGCTTGTTCATGGACTCCACCACGCGGGCGGTATGGGCCGGGCTCAGGTGGGCGTATCGCTTGACCATTTCCAGGGTTTTATGCCCCAGGACTTCCGCGATCTCAGCCAGGCTTGCCCCGTTCATGGCCAGGTATGACGCGGCGGAATGTCGCAGATCATGCCAGCGGAAATCAGCGATCCCGGCCCGCTTCAGGGCGGTCAAGAAAGGGGTCCGCAGGACCACGGGGCGAAAGGTGGGGGCCTGGCTGGAATCCGCTCCGGGGGCGCGAATCTTGCGGCCGGGAAAAATCAGGTCGGTATCCAGGCGCCGGACCTTGCTCCGCTCCCTGAGCAGTTCCAAGGCCAGGCCCGACAGGGGCAGCGGCCGGATTTCCTTGTTCTTGGTGTCATACAGGGTGGCCACGCGGCGGGAGAAATCCACTTGGGGCCAGCGTAGCCCCAGGATTTCTTGGGCGCGGGCGCCGGTAGACAGGGCCAGGACCACGGCCGGATACAGGTCCGGGCTTTCGCTCTCCCGGCAGGCTTTCATCAGCCGGGTCAGTTCGCCGGGGATGGTCTCCCCGTTCGGGCCAGGCTCATCCTCGCTCAGGTAGCGGACCCGCCCCCGCGGCTCCTTGGGCTTGGTGACTTTGCTCAGGGGGTTGGATTCGATCCATCGCCACTCGTTGACGGCCACGGTCAGCAGGTGGGACAGCACGGCCAAGTAACGGGTAACGGTGGCGGGGGTCCGGTAGCGGGCCGGGCTTTCCTTTGCTGGGGTGCCTGGCTTGCGGGGTGGCTGGCGGGGGGTGATGGGTTCCTTGCCCAACAGCTCCCGGTGCTCCGCCAGCAGGTCCGGGGTAATCTCGAACAGGGTTTTTGCCCCTAGGCGTTTTTTCCACCACGCCAATTGGCGCAATTGATCGCGGGCGGTGGATGCTTCCTTGGTGGGCAGAATGTCCCGGATGTAGCGGTCTATCGCCTCCCCCAGAGTGCGGCGCTTGGCTTCCACGGTCCCGAAGTGTCGCCCCTCCCGGATGGCGGTCTCGGTGGCGGATGCCCAGCGGCGGGCATCGGTCAGGCGGGCGAAGGTTTCGGAAATCCGCGGCGATCCCTTCAGCCGGACTTCCACGCGATAGGACTTGCTCCCGTCTTGGGCTATGCGCTCGGTAATGGTGGCCATGGGTCAGCCCTCCCCCGCCAGCTTGGCCACGGCCTGGGGCCTCATGCGGGATTCGTAACGCTCGAATCCCCCACGCCACTCCTCCGGGGTGCCGTCGATTGGGGCCAGGCTTCGCTTGCGGTCGAAGATGACGGCCTCAGCTTCGTTGCGTCCATCGTGGAACAGCATGATTTCAGCTCGGGGGGCTTCAGATCGCAGGACCAGGGGGCGGCCATTGCGATCCGCAAACCGCATAGCGAACCAGCAGGCGCAATCCCGGTCGGTGGTCCATGAATAGCCCCTGGCAGCTTCGGCATGGGTCAGGTGGGAAGTGCCCCGCCAAACAGTAACCACGTCGGGCAGGTGGGCCGGCAGCTCGAAGGCGGCATAACGAAACATCCTCCGCAGGGGGGCGCGATGTTCCCTTGCGGCAGCTTTCAGCCAGCGGTGATCGTGCTCCCAGGCGGAAGCGAGAAAGGCGCGAAAGGCGGGGACGGGTATCCGGGCTCGCCATAGCGCCACGGTGAAAAATCCGCGCTTGGGGTTGTCCAGTGCCCAGCTCAGGGAAAGGGCGCTCTCAGGATTGCCCGCGAAGGTGGGCGCGATATATTTCACGGCCCACGGTTCGGCCATGCTCTCCAGCTTCGGCAGAATCCGGGCGCGATTAAGGTCAAAATAGGCGGTAGCCATTGCCGGGCCTCTCAGTCAGGTCGGGTGGTGGTCAGGGCCTCGGGCCGGGTTCCAGCCGGCTCGGGGCCCGCTTCCGCTTCCTCAGCGGATACCTAAAGGCTACAACAAACGGCCAATAAAGCCAATTACAGGATTGACAATCCTGTATCCCCCCTCCGCATCCCCAAGCCATGCTTACCTTTTCCCGGTGCGCCTTGGTGCCATGGCGCACTCAGGGCGCAATGGTGGAAAAATCGGGCGCCAATTCCCCAGCGGGTGGCTAGGCTTTTCAAGCCTCAGGGAGGGGGCGGCGGATGCCTGGCCAGGCAAGGGCGCAGTGCGCCACGGATGCGCCACGGGGGCGCCTTGATGGTGGGGGCTTGTGGAGAAGTGCGCCAAGAGTGCGCCACGGAAAAGAAAAGGGCCTAGTCTTTCGATCTAGGCCCTTGATTTTATTGGCTGGGGGACGTGGATTCGAACCACGGTTAACGGAGTCAGAGTCCGCTGTCCTGCCGCTAGACGATCCCCCAATGTGCTATAGCGTTAAGGAGTGCGGTAGCAGTTCTTAAAAGATTATGATTAACGCGAATATCAGACCGTGAACAACACGGTAAGCACCAAAGACAAAGTTTAACGCTTGCTGTACTGCGGGCGCTTGCGCGCCTTATGGAGACCGACCTTTTTACGTTCGACCTCACGGGCGTCGCGGGTAAGGAAGCCCGCCTGACGCAAGGGACGGCGCATGGCCTCATCATACTCAACCAAGGCCCGGGCAATACCATGACGGATTGCGCCCGCCTGACCCGTGGTACCACCACCCGTGACGCTGACCTTGACGTCCACCCGATTCAGCATGTCGACCGTTTCGAGGGGCTGACGGACGACCATCCGTGCCGTCTCGCGACCGAAGAAGTTGTCGAGGGGACGATCGTTGACAACGATCTTGCCAGAACCGGTCGTCAGATAGACACGGGCCGCGGAGCTTTTGCGGCGACCAGTGGCGTAGTGAATTTGCGACATGAGAGATTACCTGATCCTAGAAATCTAGCGGCTTGGGCTGCTGGGCGGCGTGGGCGTGTTCGGGGCCGGCGTAGACCCGCAGCTTGGAGAGCATGGCACGGCCCAGGGGACCACGGGGCATCATGCCCTTGACGGCATGGTTGATCACCCGCTCCGGGGCCTTGGCCAACAGCTTTTCCAGCGAGATGGACTTGAGGCTGCCTATGTATCCGGTGTGATGGTAGTAAATTTTGTCGGCGAGCTTGTTGCCGGTCACGCGCACCTTGTCCGCGTTGACGACCACCAGGTAGTCACCCGTATCCACGTGGGGCGTGTAGCAGGGCTTGTGCTTACCGCGCAAACGGCGCGCCAACTCGGTGGCAAGACGCCCGAGGGTCTTGCCTTCGGCGTCGATCAGATACCACTCGCGGCGGACCTCCGCGGGTTTGGCACTCACAGTCGTCATGTCCGTTGCTCCAGGGCCTGGAAAGTGTCGAAATGGGAAAGACCGCGGATTTTATAGGAGGGCCTTCCGGAAGGCAACATTTTCGCCCACGACACCTTTTCCCCCCGGCAATGATGACGCCTGAATCCTGTTTCACCCGCGGCTTTTGGCGCAAGACCAAAGTGGTGGCAGAAAGGTAGCAGGAAGAATCGCCTCGATGATCGGTGTCAAGGCCGACCACGCAATCGCCATCACCCCGGACCTGGGTCAGCCCGGCAGCCGCAAGCGCTCGACGGCCTGGCCTTGCAGCAGGTGCTGTTGCAGGATTTCCTCCAGGTCCTCACGGTCGACATAGGTATACCAAACGCCCTCCGGATAGACGACCAGGACCGGACCCTCATCGCAACGCGCCAGGCAACCGGCGCTATTGATGCGCACGCCCCCCTCCCCGGCAATGCCCAGTTCCTTGGTCCGCCCCTTGAGATAGTGCCGCAGCTCGTCGGCGCCATACTGGGCGCAGCACTGGCTGCCATCTTCGCGCCGGTTGGCGCACATGAAGACGTGATAACGGTAAAAGGCCACGATGGATCTCCCCTCGCCAAATGAACCCGGAATCGCGGGACAGGGTACCATTAGCGGCCAGGAATGAAACCTGCCCGCCACCGCGCCGAAGGTGGCTCGGCCAGCACAGGACCCCAGGGCCTGGCCCCGGATTCGCGACCAGTCCCCGACCCACAGACCCGTCCTCGTTACCCACTCCCCAGCATTGACTGCCATTCCCACCGCCAAAGACCTGGCAACAGTCGCCGATCGCTGCGTCCGCTGCGGCCTCTGTTTACCGCACTGCCCGACCTACCGCCTGGCGCGTCAGGAAGCCGAGTCCCCCCGCGGACGTATCGCCCTGATCCAGGCCTGGGCGGAGGGGGAGCTGAACGACACCCCCGCCCTGCGGCAGCATCTGGATTCTTGTCTGGAATGTTTGGCCTGCGAGCGGGCCTGCCCGACACTGGTGCCCTTCGCCAGCCTGATGGATGGCGCCCGGGCGGCGCACTGGCGCACCCAGCCCGCCTGGCGCCGGGTCCTGCGCCAAGCCTGGCTTGCACTACTGGCCAGTACCGGCGCGGCCGTCGTGATCGGGGCGGCGGGCCTACTCTACCGAGGGCTCGGCCTGGCACGTCTGGTGTCCGGGAGTGGTCTGACTCGTTGGCCGGTAATCAGGGCCTTGCACCGCCTGGCCCTGCAATTGGAAGCGCTGCCCCGCATCCCTCCGGCTACGGCGGCGCGCGAGGCAACCCGTGGCCCTATTGGCCTTTTCCTCGGCTGCATCGCCCGTACCGCCCAGCCAGGGGCCATCGCGGCCAGCGTCCAGGTCCTGCGCCGGCTGGGCTATGTGGTCGTCATGCCGCCCGGGCAGACCTGCTGTGGTGGCATGCATCGCCATAATGGCCTGCCAGGGTCCGCCGATGATTATTTGGATACCAACGCGAGAGCATTCACCGATCTTCCCGTGGTGGGTCTGGCCAGCGCCTGCATCGCGGAACTGCGCGCTCAGCCACATCTGGCCGCCACCCAGGAGATTTGCCGCCTGCTCGCCGATCTGGACTGGCCAGCGACCGTCCCCCTGCGGCCCCTGCCGGGGCGGATCGCCATCCATGTGCCCTGTTCCCACCGCAACCGATTGCGCGATGCCCAGGCGGCCCGTGAGCTGCTGCGGCGGATTCCCGACGTTGAACTCATCGATTTGCCTGAGAATGACCTTTGCTGTGGCGCGGCGGGGACCTATCTCCTGCAGCAACCCAGCCTGTCGCACGCCTTACTCCGACCCAAGCTAGCCCACCTGGCCGCATCGGGGGCGCGTCTCCTCGTCACCACCAACACCGGCTGCGCCCTGCACCTGGCCGCCGGGGTCCGGGAAGCGGGTCTGGCGGTGGAGGTCCTGCATCCGGTTGAGGTCATTGCCCGGCAACTTGCAGGCACGGAACCCGCGTTTGACGGGGAGGAGCATGCCCTGCCCTGATCTCGTCCTGAGCTACCTGATCCTGTCCTGCTGATCCTGTGCTGCGTTACTCGATCTTGTCCTGAGCCACCTGATCTTGCCCGCCGCTTCCAGATATTGCCCTCTACCACATATTGTCCTCTGCCACCCTCTCCTTTAGAGATCGACCCTAACCTGAAGCCCTGCTGAACGACCTCATCCCGGCTTTTTGCCAGACATACAGGGCCGAAAAAGACACCCTCACCACCTCGAAATCCCTTCCATCACCATGATAAATCGCGATTTAACCCCCGCGGACCAGTTGCTGATCGGCGTCGACCAGGTCCTTCGCACCCTGTTTGGACCGCCCCAGGTCACCGAGCGCCCCAATCCGGCCACCGGACTGGCGGACACGGAACTCGACGAACAGCAACGTCGCCATGTCGCTCGCCTCATGCGCATCAACCATACCGGCGAGGTCTGCGCCCAAGGGCTCTACCAGGGGCAGGCCCTGACGGCAAAGCTGCCTGAGACCCGCCACAAGATGGAGCGCTCGGCCCAGGAGGAAAACGATCATCTGGCCTGGTGCGCGCAACGCATCGAGGAACTGGGCGACCGCAAAAGCCTCCTCAATCCCCTCTGGTACGCGGGATCCTTCACCATCGGCGCCGCCGCCGGCCTGGCGGGGGACAAGTGGAGCCTGGGCTTCGTGGTGGAGACGGAACGTCAGGTGGAGGACCACCTGGACGAACATCTGGCGCAGGTGCCCGCCGAGGACCTCAAGACCCGGGCCATCCTGGAGCGGATGAAGGCGGACGAGATCCACCATGCCGACCTGGCTCAGGCCGCTGGTGGGGCGGACCTCCCCACGCCCATTAGGCTGGCCATGCGGCTGATGTCGAAGGTGATGACCCGAACCGTCTATTGGGTCTGATCAGCCTCTTGCCGGCACTCGCCCTTAGCCCTCGCGAATTTCGTAATCGTGGGTGATTTGGGCAGTGGCCCCGAGCATGATGGAGGCGGAGCAATACTTCTCGGCGCTGAGGGCGATGGCCCGCTCCACGTGTCTCTCGCTCAGATTGCGTCCGGTGAGGATGAAGTGCGCATGGATGCGGGTGAAGACCTTGGGGTCCTCGGCGGCCCGCTCCGCCTCCAGTTCCACCTCGCAGCCGGTGACCTCCTGGCGGGCCTTGCGCAGGATCGTCAGGACGTCGAACTCGGTACAGCCCCCCATGCCCAGCAACAACAGTTCCATGGGCCGGGGGCCCAGGTTGCGCCCGCCAAAATCCGGGGGGCCGTCCATCACCAGGGCATGCCCACTGGGGGACTCGCCAACCATGGTCACGCCTTCCAGCCATTTGACACGCGCCTTCATGGGTTACCTCGCTGTACACATCCAATCTAGTAAGTGCTCATGCCGGGCTGAAAGTCAGCTCAGCCGCCGCCGAAAAAGAGTTGCCCCAGGGCCGCGCCCGGGTCCGCGGCGCGCATAAAGGCTTCCCCGACCAGGAAGGCATGGACGCCGTGGGCACGCATCAGTGCCACATCATCCATGGTCAGTATCCCGCTCTCGGTGACCAGCAGCCGGTCCGGGGGGATAGCGTCCAGCAGGCCCAGGGTGGTGTCCAGGCTGACCTGGAAGCTGCGCAGGTCGCGGTTGTTGATACCGATGAGCTGGCCCGGCAGGGACAGGACCCGTTCCAGTTCCGCCCGGTCGTGGACCTCGATCAGGACATCCATCCCCAGTTCCAGGGCCTGGACGTTTAGGTCCGCCATCCGGCTGTCGTCGAGACAGGCGGCGATGAGGAGGATGCAGTCCGCCCCCAGCAGGCGGGCCTCCAGCACTTGGTAGGGATCGAGGATAAAGTCCTTGCGGATCACCGGCAGACGGCAGGCGGCCCGGGCCTCTTGCAGGTATTCATCGCAGCCCTGGAAGAAGTCCCGGTCCGTGAGGACGGACAGACAGGCCGCCCCGCCGCGCTCATAACTCCGGGCGATATCCGCCGGGTGGAAGTCCTTTCGCAGCACTCCCTTGCTGGGCGAGGCCTTCTTGATCTCGGCGATCACCGCCGGCTGACCGGCGGCCACCCTGGCCTGCAAGGCGGTGGCGAAGCCGCGTGGGGCAAGGGAAATTAGCTCCGCCTCAAGCGTCGCATAGGGCCGGCGCTGGCGCCGCTCGGCCACCTCCGCCACCTTGCGGTCCATGATCTTGCGCAGGATGTCGGGGATCTCGGCCATGGTCATGGCGGGCACCGCTCAGCCGAAGCTCTGGGTCAGGGCCACCAGCCGCTCGAAGCGCCGCCGGGCCTCGCCGCTGTCGATGGCCGCCGCCGCCCAACGCACCCCTTCGCCCAGGCTGGGGGTGAGGCCCGAGACGTAGATGGCCGCGCCGGCATTGAGCAGGACGATATCCCGGGCCGGACTGGGAACACCATCGAGTACGGACTTAACCAGGGCCAGGCTATCTTCCGGTCCGGACACCCGGATGGCGTCCAGGGGCGCGCGGGCCAGGCCATAGTCCTCGGGACGCAGGGTGTAGCGCTGGATCTCGCCGTCCTGGAGCTCCGCCACCTCGGTGTTGTCACCGATGCTGATCTCATCCAGGCCGTCCCGGGCATGGACCACCAGGACATGGCGGCTGCCCAGGCGTTGGAGCACCTCCGCCAGGGGCACCAGCAGGTCCTCGCTGAAGACGCCCAAGACCTGATTGGGCACCCCGGCGGGATTGGTGAGGGGGCCGAGGATGTTGAACAGGGTGCGCACCCCTAGCTCCCGGCGGGGGCCGATGGCGTGCTTCATGGCGCTGTGATGCCCGGGGGCGAACATGAAACCCACGCCCACCTCATGGACGCAGCGGGAGACCTGCGCCGGGGTCAGGTCCAGTCGCACCCCCGCCGCCTCCAGGACATCGGCGCTGCCTGAGCGGCTGGAGACGGAGCGGTTGCCGTGCTTGGCGACGTGACAGCCCGCCGCCGCCGCCACGAACATGCTGGCGGTGGAAACATTGAAGGTACCTGAGGCATCGCCCCCGGTGCCGACGATGTCCACTGGCCCCTGAGGACCGGTAGCGCCCGCCGCGAGGGGCGGCAGGTCCAGGGTACCGTCGACGATGTCCACCGCGTCCCCCAGGTCACTCACGTCCACCGGCGTGGCCAGTTCCCGCATCACGGCGGCTGCGGCGGTGATTTCCGTCACCGTCTCGCCCTTCATGCGCAAAGCGATGAGAAACCCCGCGATCTGGGCCGGGGTGGCCCCACCCGTCATGATCAGCCGCATGGCGGCCGTCATCTCCTCGCTGGTCAGATCGTGACGGTCAACGACCTTGGCGATGGCCTCTTTGATATCCACGGTGCGGATCCTCCTGGTCTTGACCCTCGGCCTCGTCGGGAAGCGAGACCCGGTCTGGTCTTGTTAATGGCGATGGGGAACGGGCCCCTCAGCGGTCTTCAAGGAAATTGCGCAACAACTCGTGACCCTGGCGGGTCAGGATGGATTCCGGATGGAACTGCACCCCCTGGACCGGCAGTCCCCGGTGGCGCAGACCCATGATCTCGTCGCGCTCGCCCTCGGGCGTGCAGGTCCAGGCCGTAATCTCCAGGCAAGCGGGCAGGCTGGCCTCCTCCACCACCAGGGAGTGGTAACGGGTCGCCTGGAAGGGCCGGTCAAGGCCGGAAAAGACCCCCGTGTCGGCGTGATAGATCGGAGAGGTCTTGCCATGCATGACCTGGCGGGCCTTGACGACGCGGCCGCCGAAGGCCTGACCGATGGACTGATGGCCGAGGCAGACGCCAAGGATAGGCACCCGCCCGGCGAACTCCTGGATCAGGGGCACGGAGATTCCCGCCTCCAGGGGCGTGCAGGGCCCCGGCGAGACCACGATCCGTTCTGGTGCCAGGGCCGCCACCCCCGCCAGATCGATCTCGTCGTTGCGGTAGACCCGTACCTCCGCCCCCAACTCGCCCAGGTATTGGACCAGGTTGTAGGTAAAGGAATCGTAGTTGTCGATCATCAGGAGCATGGCGCGACTCGGTTACCGGATACTCATCAACGATGCCAATAGGCCCGCGATTATATAGACATCGCCCATCCATGTTCGGGTTTACCGACGCCTCCCCCTGGCCTGACCGAAGACAGTAATAGCGCCTGACAGAGCCATTTTGCCCCGGATCATGCCCGACACACGCTTCGGCACCCGTAGCCACAACTGGGCCCCGCTGGTCGGCACGTGGCGGGGCGAAGATCATGGCCTCACCGCAACCCTTCGCGCAAAGCCTGTTGCTCAAGGGGAATCCCAGGCGCGATCATAGCGACTCCAGCGCGGCCGGATCGTCCGGCGGCCAGGGGCCAGGGCCCGGTTGACCGGGTGAGAAGGGGACGCTGATCGATGACCGAATTCATTCAGGACATGCTCGCCTGGATCGCGGCCAATCCACACTGGGCGTACCTGCTCATCTTCGGCGTGGCCATGTTCGAGTCCCTGGCCCTGGTGGGCATGCTGGTCCCGGGGGCGGTGATGATGATCGGCGCCGGCCCCCCCATCGCGGCGGGGGTCCTGAGCTTCTGGCCAGTTATGGGCTGGGCGGTGGCGGGGGCTATCGTCGGCGACGGCGTCAGTTACTGGCTGGGGCACCATTACCGGGAGCGACTCAAGGAGATGTGGCCCTTCTCCCGTTACCCGGACAGCATGGCCCGGGGGGAGAAATTCTTTCGGGAATATGGGGGTAAGAGCGTCGCCTTTGGCCGCTTCGTCGGACCGGTGCGGGCGGTGATCCCGGTGGTGGCGGGCATGATGGGCATGGAGCCCAAGAAGTTCTACCTCGCCAACGTCCTCTCCGCCCTGGCCTGGGCCCCGGCCTACATCGTCCCCGGCATCGTCCTGGGGGCCTCCCTGGAACTGGCCTCCGAGGCCACGGCCCGCCTGGGCATCCTCGCCCTGGCCCTGATCCTGACCCTCTGGCTGGTCGGCTGGGGGGTGCATCGCCTTTTTCTCTTCTATAGCCCCCGGGCCGGGCGCTGGGTGCAGGGCCTGCTCCACTGGGCGGATGTCCATCCGCGCCTGGGCGAGATCGCCCGCGCCCTGGCGGACCCCCATCACCCCGATGCCCGCGCCCTGGCCAGCCTGGCGGGCTTCCTGCTCCTGGGCGCCCTGGCCTTCGCCCTCATGCTGGGACTGGCCATCGCCGAGGCCCCGGACTGGCCGCTCAACCAATTGGTCCTCAACCTGGCGCTGAGCCTGCACAGCCCTGGCGCCAGCCACCTGATGGCCGCCCTCAGCCGCCTGGGGGATGTCGCCGTGATCCTGCCCCTGGGGATCGCGGTCCTGATCTGGTTGCTGGCCCGCGGCCAACGGCGTCAGGCCGGCTACTGGCTGGCCGCCCTGGCCTTCGGCCTGCTGGCGGCGCCGCTACTCAAGTGGCTGCTCCAGGTACCGCGGCCGGACATCGGTCTGGAAGGTCTATCCCCCTGGGCCTTCCCCAGCAGCCACGTCTTGCGCGCCACGGTCGTCTATGGCTTTCTGGCCGTCTGTCTGGCCGGCGCCGGGGCCATGAACCTGGCCTGGCGCTGGCTGCCCTACGCCAGCGCCGCCCTGCTGATCACCGCGGTGGCCATCGCCCGGCTCTATTTTGGCGTCCACTGGCTTACTGACGTCCTCGGCGGGCTGGGGCTGGGCCTGGTCTGGGTGGCCGCCCTGGGGCTGTCCTTCCGTCGCCACACCCGGCCGGCCCCCTCCTGGCATGGCCTGGCGGCCGTCTCCAGCCTGGCCCTGATCCTGGCCTATGGCCTAGCGAGCCTGACCTTCCATCGCTCGGATCTGGTCCTCTACGAGCCCAAGCGCGCGCGCATCGACCTGACCGCGGCCGCCTGGCAGGCCCAGGACTGGGCCCGGTTGCCCCAGTGGCGGACCGACCTGCGGGGGGTCAATGGCCAGCCCCTCAACCTGCAATACGCGGGCGGGCCCCAGACCCTGATCCAGGCCCTGCAGAGCCAGGGCTGGCAAGTCGCCGATAGCCTCTCCCCGGAAAACGCCATTCGGCTCCTTTCCCCGTCCCTGCCCTTGGCGGAACTGCCCCTCATCCCTCACGTCCACGACGGCCATCATGAGGACCTCGCCCTGATCAAGCCCGAGGGGGAGGACAACCGCCTGGTGCTCCGGCTTTGGGCCACGCCCTATTGGATCGATAGCCGCGCGCCCCTGTGGATCGGCAATGTCACCGCCCAGCACCGCCGGATGATCCTCAACCTGGTGGCCCTGCCGGCGACGGGCACGGACACCGCTCAGCCCCTGGCCAAGGTCCTGCCGGACCTGGGTACCCTGGCGCCACGGCAGCCCGCCGCCGGGGGTCCCTGGCTGCTTGGCGGCGCGGAGTGAGGCTTGCTGGCGATCTCAATCCCTTGAAGCCGCCCAAAGCCTGAGCCGCAACCCGGGCTCCGTACTCAGGCCCACCGTGGTGGAGACGATCTGACCATCACCAGAGAGGATGAAGCTCGCCGGCACCCCCCGCACCCCCCAGCGGGAGGCGATGGCGCCATCGGGATCGGGGATGACCGGGAAGCTTAGGCCGGCCTGTTGCAGGTAGGCGGCGATCTCCGCCGGCTCCCCGGACTGGAGGGCGACGGTCAGCACCCGGTGATCCGCGGCGATGGCGTCGACGCTACCCTCCATGACCCGGCAGATCGGGCACCAGCTTCCCCAGAAGTGCACCAGTACCGGTCCGCCCCGCCAATCCCCCAGATCCCGCCACTGGCCGTGGAGATCGAGGCCCGCCAGGGGCGGGGCCGAGCCCTGAGCCAGGGGGCGGCTCTTCCACCAGTCCACCCCGGCGATGACCAGTACCACCAGTGTGATGTTGACCAGCCAGCCCCGCCAGCGTGGCGGCCGGGAACGGGGAGTGGCCGGCGGCGTTTGACCCGAAACGGGTGGGTTAGGACCTGATTCTGGTGGGGAGGGACCCGTTCCGGGAGGCGAAGAGCCCACTCCCGGCGGAGTGAAGTCAGAACCTGACGGAAGGCTAGTGGTTCCAGACAGCTTCCGATCCAGGTCCGGCGCGGGGCAACCCTTGTCATGTGGGTTGACACCGCTAGCACCTGGCGTGGGGACCTCGGTCGCTAGCAGCGGTGCCGCAGCTGACATCAGGCAGTCATCAGACGGGGCCCGCCGCGGCCAGGGCCGCCAGCAGGCGTTCGTGGATGCCCTGGAAACCGCCGTTGCTCATCACCAGCACCTGATCGCTCCTCCGGGCCTCCCGGGCGACCTGCTCCACGATCTCATCCACCCGGGAGCAGATGGTGGCCCGCGGCCCCAGGGGAGCGAAGACCCGGGCGGCATCCCAGCCGAGATCCGGCGGGGCATGGACGTAGATGCGGTGGGCCAGGGAGAGGGAGGCCGCCAGGCTAGCGTTATGAACACCCAGGCGCATGGTGTTGGACCGAGGTTCCAGTACGGCCAGGATGCGGCCGATGCCCCTGCCGCCGACCATTCCCGCCGTGCCAGCGGTCAGGGCGGTACCGGCCTCCTCCGCTGTGGCGGGCTCGGCGTCGGGTAAAAAGAGCTGCCGTCGCTCCGCCTGCCGGCGCAGGCCCTCCAGGGTGGTGGCGATGGCGGTGGGGTGATGGGCGAAGTCGTCATAGACCCGGATGCCCCGGACCTCGCCCCGCAACTCCAGCCGGCGCTTGACCCCCTGGAAGCGGCCAAGGGCGGCCAGGCCCCGGGCCAGGGGCACCCCGGCATGGCGGGCGGCGGCGAGGACGGCGAGGGCGTTGGCGACGTTGTGGCGCCCGGTCAGTTCCCACTGGACCTCCCCCACCGGCTTGCCCTCTTGATACACGGCAAAGCGGGAGCCATCCGCCGCCAGCAACTCCGCGGACCAGTCACCCCCATTCCCCACCGACTCCCGGGGCGTCCAGCAGCCCATGGCCAGGACCTGATCCAGGGCCGCCTCGCCCTCGGGGTGGATGATGAGGCCGCTGCCCGGTACCGTCCGCACCAGGTGATGGAACTGGCGCTGGATCATACCCAGGTCGTCGAAGATGTCGGCGTGGTCGAACTCCAGGTTGTTGAGGATCAGGGTGCGCGGCAGGTAGTGGACGAACTTGGAGCGCTTGTCGAAAAAGGCGGTGTCGTACTCATCCGCCTCCACCACGAAGAAGGGCGCCTCCCCCAGGCGGGCGGAGATGCCGAAATCCCGCGGCACGCCACCGATCAGAAAGCCTGGCCGGAGCCCGGCGTCCTCCAGCACCCAGGCGAGCATGCTGGCGGCGGTGGTCTTGCCGTGGGTCCCGGCCACCGCCAGGACCCAGCGATCCCGCAGCAAGTGCTGCTTGAGCCACTCCGGTCCCGAGACATAGGGCAGGCCCCGATCCAGCAGGTACTCGATCACCGGCAGGCCGCGCTTCATGGCGTTGCCCACCACCACCAAGTCCGGGGCCGGGTCCAGGTGGCTGGCGTCATAACCCTCCATGAGGCCGATACCTGCCGCCGCGAGCTGGGTGCTCATGGGGGGGTAGACGTTGGCGTCGGAGCCGGTCACGGTGTGGCCGAGGGCGCGCGCCAGCAGGGCGATGCCGCCCATGAAGGTACCGCAGATGCCGAGGATGTGGAGGTGCATGTCAGGAACCGGGGAAGAGGGTGTTGATGAGGGTCGAGGCGAAGAGATTGTAGGCTACCGCGATCAGGACCCCCTGCCCCAGGCGCAGATCGAAGCCATGGCGCAGGATGTGGCCGGTGACCAGCAGGCTCCAGACGAGCAGGAAGAGCAGGGGCAGCCCCGCCAGGGAGGTCTCGCCCCGGGACTCGGCGCCGGAGAGCAGCAGCAAGGGGGCCACGGCGATCAGGCTGAGCAGGGCCCCGGCCCCGAGCAGCGCGGTGGCGAGCTGGAGGAAGCGGGCCGGGCGCCGGGTCAGACTCAGGGCCAGGTGCAGCAGGGCCAGGGTCAAAAGGGCGTCCGCCAGCCCCTGCCCCAGGGCGACGGGGGCGGAGAGGTCCGCCGCCAGCCCCACCAGCCAGGAGGCTACCAGGTTGACCACCAGGATGAGGCCCATCAGCGCGCTGGACCCCGGCAGGTCCTGGGGGGCGCGACGCAGCAGGCAGAGTTCGACGAAGAAACGGATCAAGGCCGCCATGGGCGTCACCTCCACCCAGGAAGAATGGATCGCCAGCCCGCCAGCAGGGCTGCCCCCAGCATGGCCAGGGCCAGACCAATGGGCAAGGCGTTGCCGAAACGGGCGAAGGGGGTCGCGCCGGAGCGGGGCTCAACCAGGGCGCTGAACAGGCCCCGCTGGAAGGCCGGTACCGTGCCCCGGACCTGGCCGCGGTGGTCGATGAGGGCGGAGATCCCGGTGTTGGTGGCGCGCACCAGCCAGCGGCCGGTCTCCAGGGCGCGCATGCGGGCGATACCCAAGTGCTGGTGGGGGGCCAGGGAATCCCCAAACCAGGCGTCATTGCTGACATTGATCAGATAGGCCGCCTCCGGCAGGGCCTGGATCACCTCGGCGGAAAAGGCATCCTCATAGCAGATGGAGGCCCCGACCTGGTGAGGTCCGACCCGCAGCAGGGGGCGCGCGGCGTCCCCGGCGCTGAAGTCCGACATGGGCACCGCGAAGGCTTGGGCCAGGGGACCCAACAGCGAGCGCCAGGGCATGAACTCGCCGAAAGGCACCAGATGGCGCTTGCCGTACAGGTCCTCCCCCTCGGCCCCCAGGCTGATCAGGCCGTTGAAATAGGTTTGTGCCTCATAGTCCAGCACCGGCAGACCGATGACGAGCTGGGCGCCCGCCTCCCCGGCCTCCGCGGCCAGAGGTTCCAGCAGCGGTTCGCGAACCCGGTCGAGGAACTCGGGGATGGCCGTCTCGGGCCAGACGATGACCTGGGCCTGCTGGTCGAAGGCCTCCCGGGTCAGTTCCACATAGGCCCTGAGGGTGGGGTAGAGGGACTCCTCGTTCCACTTCAGGGACTGGGGAATGTTGGCCTGGAGCACCGCGGCGCGGAAGGGCTCCCCCACGGCCTGGGTCCACTCCAGTCGTCCCAGGCCCAGGCCCGCCAGCCAGATCAGGGCCAGCACGCCGGCCAGGCCCCAACGCTCGCGGGAACGGCGGTGGCTGAGGCCCATACGGGGAGTGGGCGCGGGTTCCCGATTAGAACCCGGGTCCCGCACCGCAATCAGGCACCAGAGAAGACCGGCGGACAGGGCGACCAGCAGGCTCACGCCATAGACGCCGAGGAGGGGGACATAGCCGGCCAGGGGCCCCTCCACCTGGGAGTCACCGGCATTGAGCCAGGGGAAACCGGTGAGGAACCAGCCCCGCAGCCACTCCAGCAGGACCCAAAGGGCGGGGAAGATCAGGAGCGGACTAGCCCATCCCGCCAGGCGTCCTCCCGGACCTCCCGGCAGGCGGCCCGTCAGCCAGGCCGTCAGCGCACCGAGCAGGCCGTAGTAGAGGGCCATGGCGAGGATGAAAATGAGGGTCAGGCCATGGGCCAGCCAGACCCCCATGTTGCCAAACTCGTTGAGGCTGACACGGATCCAGAAGATGCCGAAACCCAACAGGCCGATACCGAAACTCCAACCGACGAGGAAGCCCTCCCCGGTTGGCCGGCCCACCAGCAGACCATGGAGGACCGCCAAAGACACCACCAGCACCAGGGACAGGCCAAAGGGCGGAAAGGCCAGTACGGCCAGGGCGCCCGCCGCCGCGGCGAGGAGGGCCGCCCAAGGCATGGCCAACCGCGAGCCCGTGGTCGGTTCGAGCGGGAGGGGGTTCATGGGGTCTGCCCCCGGGTTTCCGGCAGCCATCCCCTGCCGCCGCCACTGGTCAGTGGGCTCAAGCACCAGCGCCCCAGTTGCACGCTTCTACAGCCGGTCGGAACAGGGTACATCAGGCGCTTTCCGTCCGGGCGGCCGGGCCGTCCAGGCCACCCGTTCCGTCCGCGCCAGACACACCATGTTCGCCAACCGCCCCCGTGGCCGGCTCAAAGTCCAGCGAGGCCGAGTTGATGCAGTAGCGCAGGCCCGTCGGCCGGGGGCCGTCGTCGAAGACATGGCCCAGATGGGACCCGCAGCGCTCACAATGCACCTCGATGCGGATCATGCCCAGACTGGTATCCCGCTCGCTGGCCACCGGGGCCCCGTCCAGGGGCTGCCAGAAACTTGGCCAGCCACTTCCCGAGTCGTACTTGTGGGCGCCATCGAAGAGGGGAGCGCCGCAGCCGGCGCAACGATAGACCCCGGGGGCCTTGAGGGCATGGTAGCGGCCGGTAAAGGCCCGCTCGGTACCCTTTTCACGGCAGACGCGGTACTGCTCGGGGGTCAGCCGGGCCCGCCACTGCGCCTCGGTCAGTTCGATGTCCTTGCTCATGTTCGTTCTCTCGCCTTCAAGATCCAGATTCCAGGAAAAATAGGGGAACCCGAGCCGTACCCCCGCCCCGCGCCTTCGCTTAGGGTAGTATTTTGCCAGCAACCGCGCCCGCCAGCCCGGAACCTTTGCCCCCTCCCTTCCAGCCACCGGAGTCCGCCAGCCTCATGCCGCCCCCTCCCCCGCCCCCCGGGTCCAGCCGGTCGCGCCGGCCACTGCCTCGGGGGCCCCTGGTCCGCCTGATCCTCATGGTCTGCGCCATCGGGCTGTTCCTCATCGGCTATCAGTGGGGCAATCAGCGCCGCTTCGGCCAGCCCCCGGCCATTAGCGGCGTGCTCGTCACCCCCCCCATGACCCTGCCCGCCTTTACCCTGGCGGACGGCACCGGACAGGCCTTCGGTCGCGCCCAACTGGAGGGGCGGTGGACCCTGCTGGCCTTCGGTGACCTCGGTCAGGCCCGGGGTCAGTTGGCGATCCAACGCCTCCTGGACGTCTACCACCACCTGCCCGCCACCGCCGAGCCCCGCCAGCGCCTGCAACTGGTCCTCGCCACGCCGATCCAGCGCGACGAACTGGCCCAGGACTTCAGCCGGCTCTCCCCGGCCTTGCGGCTGGTGGCCGGGGAGGCCGGCGATCTGGGCAAGCTCGCCACCCTGCTGGGGGAACCAGCGAACCCCGCGCCCCAGGATCGCTCCGTGCTTTATCTCATCACCCCCGACGCCAGGCTGCTGGCCTTTTTCACCCCCAGCCAGGCAACCCAAGAGGTGGCCGCTGACCTGACCCTCCTCGCCGACTGGCCCCTGGAGGCCCTGGAGAACCAGAACCGTGACTAAACCCATCCGCGTTCCCGCCCCCGCTCCCGCTCGGGCACCCGCGCATACACCCCACGAATCGCCCGACACCAGACCCGGCTGGGCCGACCGCCTGTTCGTCGGCATGCAGTATCTGCTGCCTCAACACCTGCTCGCGGCCCTCATGTACCGCTTCGCCCGGCTGCGCTGGCGGCCCCTGAGCGCGGCCCTCATCCGCGCCTTCGCCCGCCACTTCCGGGTCGATATGCGCGAGGCCCTGGAGTCCGACCTGGGGGCCTATGCGAGCTTTAATGCCTTCTTCACCCGCGCCCTCAAGCCCGACGCCCGGCCCCTGCCCGCCAGCCCCACCGCCATCGCCTGTCCGGCGGATGGTGCCTTGAGCCAGCATGGGGACATCGACGCGGATCGCCTCTTTCAGGCCAAGGGGCTGGACTATGGTCTGGAGGAACTGGTTGGCGACGCCGACTGGGCCCGCCGTTTCCAGGGCGGCAGCTTCGCCACCATCTACCTCTCCCCCCGGGACTATCACCGGGTCCACATGCCCTTGGCTGGCCGGCTATGGGAGATGATCCATGTCCCCGGGCGCCTGTTCAGCGTCAACGGCGCCACCGTCCGCCTGGTGCCCCGGCTGTTCGCCCGCAACGAGCGCGTCGTCTGCCTCTTCGAGGGCGAGGCCGGACCCTTCGCCCTCATCCTGGTGGGGGCCATCTTCGTCGGCGGCATGGAAACGGTGTGGGCCGGCGAGGTGACCCCCGCCCGGGGCCAGTCGCCCCGCCACCACTATGGGGACGATGAGCCCGTGGACCTGGCGCGGGGGGCGGAGATGGGGCGCTTCAACATGGGCTCCACCGTGATCCTGCTCTTTCCCCCCGGGGCGGTGACCTGGGAGGCCACCCTGGCTCCCGGTGTCCCATTGCGGATGGGGCAGACGCTCGGTGAACTGAAACTGGCCGACACCCCCTGACGGGGGTTTCCCCGCGGGAACTTCCCCGGAACGAGACGCTTCGCGCAAGGCATCTGTATGGACTTAGATGCCAGTCGGGAACAATGCGGGGCGATGAACAACGAGGCACCCAGGTAAGGTGTTCACCCTGTGCCTTTGTCACGGTCTCTCAGTGCGGTAGCAGCGAAGGCTGCTTACCCGCGGCCTGGAGCACCTCGAAGGGGTCCGGCCCCCGCCGCTCGCGCCCCGCGTCGCGCAGCCGGGACAGGTAGTCCAGCCAGAGCGGCTGCCAGCCGCGGCCGAGCTTGTAGAGATAGCCCCAGTCGTAGAGCCCGGACTTGTGACCGTCGTCGAAGAAGATCTTCAGGGCATAGCGGCCGATGGGCTGGAGATCCCGGATGTTGACCTGCTCCTTGCCCACCTGGAGCACCGCCTCATCCGGGCTATGGCCCCGCACCTCCGCCGAGGGCGAATAGACGCGCAGGTACTCGGTGGGTAGGTGAAAGCGGGCGCCGTCGTCAAAGGCGATCTCCAGCACCCGCGATTGCTGGTGGAGTTGGATGTCGGTCGGGAGGGGATGGGATTCCATGGGGTCGAGGCTCGATCTCAGGTATAGACGCGCAATACAGCTTTCTTTTCGGCATCCGATGGGTCGGGTCGGGTAGCCTCCGGCGGGGGACGCCGTGAATACGTCCCTGTAGGCTTGGCACCCGCATCCATGCGGGTGACACCCCCGCCGGAGGCCACCCGACCCGTGCTGACCCAGGCCGTCCCTGCCGACACATGCCAACCCGTGCCGACCTGGGTTACCGAAAATGCATTGGCGATGGGTAGCGGCGTCGTTGTCAAATGGGGGCAGCCCGGGGCGCGGATCAAGCCCAAGCGGGCCCAGCCACCATTGCCGGCACCAGAATCAGATCTGGGCGATGCCTGGCACCATCTCTTGCACCAGAATCCAAGGCCTGACGACCAGGGTCCAGAGATGAGCGTCGGCGGCCAGCCAGTCCCGCGCCTGCCGGTCGCTGACCAGGGCGGCTCGGCCACCATCCATCCAGGCCCGGAACTGGTCCGCCCGATCCCCGGACATGGTCAGACCGACCTCGATCAGGTCCAGGTCCGGGGCCACCCAGACCACGGCTCCCTGGGCGAAGAAGCGCTGCAATTCCCGCCAGGGGGCGGTGGCGGTCTCGCCCAGGAGCTTGGCGCGGAGCAGGGTCTGCGCCTCGTCGTCCCGGTTAGGCCCGTCCCTATCTGCCACCATGGCCTCAGGCCCGATGGCGCAGGAAGTAGTTCAGCAGGGCCGTCGTCGAGGCATCGTGCCCCTCTCCCACCTCCCCGCCCTTCATCTCGCCCAGGATGACCCCGGCGAGTTGCTTGCCCAGCTCGACCCCCCACTGGTCGAAGGAATTCAGGCCCCAGATGATCCCCTGGACGAAGATGCGATGCTCGTAGAGGGCGATCAGTGCCCCCAGGGCGCGGGGGTCGATCTGCTCCGCCAGGATGGTATTGGTCGGCCGGTTGCCGGGGAAGGTGCGATGGGGCACCAGGGCCGTGATCCGCTCCGGGGCAAGCCCGGCCACCTCCATCTCCGCGCGGGCCTCCGCCGCCGTGCGCCCGCGCATCAGGGCCTCGGTCTGGGCGAAGAAGTTGGCCATTAGCTTGGCCTGGTGGTCCCCGATGGGGTTGTGGCTGCGGACGGCGGCGATGAAGTCCGCCGGGATCAGTTGGGTGCCCTGGTGGATGAGCTGGAAGAAGGCGTGCTGACCATCGGTGCCCGGCTCGCCCCACACCACCGGCCCGGTGGTGTAGGTCACCGGCAGGCCCTCGCGGGTCACGCCCTTGCCGTTGCTCTCCATGTCCGCCTGCTGGAGATAGGCCGGCAGGTATTTGAGGTACTGGTCATAGGGCAGGACGGCATGAGTCCTGGCCCCGGCGAAGTTGGCGTACCAGACGCCGAGCAGCGCGAGGATGACCGGCACATTGTCCTTGAGGGGCGTGGACTGGAAGTGGTCGTCCATGGCGTGGGCGCCCTCCAGGAGCTGGCGGAAGCGGTCCATGCCCACCGCCAGGGCGATGGGCACCCCGATCACCGACCAGAGGGAATAGCGCCCCCCTACCCAATCCCAGAACTGGAACATGTGGCGCGGGTCGATGCCGAAGGCCGACACGGCAGCGGCATTGGTGGAGACGGCGACGAAGTGATCGCGCACCGCCGCCGGGTCACCCAGGTGCTTGACCACCCAGCGCCGGGCGCTCTGGGCGTTGGTCATGGTCTCCTGGGTGGTGAAGGTCTTGGAGGCGATGATGAACAAGGTCTGCTCGGCCTCCAGTTGGCCCAGGGTCTCGCACAGGTGGGTGCCATCGACGTTGGAGACGAAGTGGACGCGCAGATCGCTGGTCTGGTAATGGCGCAGGGCCTCGCACACCATCAGGGGTCCCAGGTTGGAGCCGCCGATGCCGATATTGACCACGTCGCGGATGGGCTTGCCGGTGAAGCCGGACCAGTCACCGCTGCGCACGGCGGTGACGAAGCGGTCGATCTTCTCCAGTTCGGCGTTGATGCCGGGCATGACGTCCTCGCCGTCCACCATGATGGGGCGATTGGCGCGGTTACGCAGGGCGACATGAAGGACGGCGCGGTCCTCGGTGTTATTGATGTGCTCGGCGCGGAACATGCGGCGAATCCAGCCCCCCAGGTCACGGGCCTCGGCCAGATCGAGCAGCAGGCGCAGGGTCTCGTCGGTGACGATGTTCTTGGAGAAATCGACGAAGAGGTGGGGGGCGCGGCGCGACAGGCGCGTGGCGCGCCCCGGATCGGCGGCGAAGAGGTCGCGCATCTGGACCGCGGACATCTGCTTCCAGTGCGCCTCGAGGGCCTTCCATTGCGGGGTCTCGTTGACTAACGCCATGACGGCGGACTCCTGACGGCTGGTGGCGCTCCGCCCACCCGCAAGACACCGGGCACCGCGCAGCGCCGAAAGCAGGCCCAGTTTCCATTCCCGAAAGCTTGCGGCGCGATGACCGCGCGGGCCCTTTTATGCTAGTTTGTGCCCTTTTGCGGGCCAGGGGGCTGATTCTACCACCAGGCGGCGATCAGGGACGCCTGCCCGCGTGCGCCAGAACGGTCTTCGTCATAATCCTGGCCGGATCGCGTGAGGTTGTGGCCCGCCCGCTACCCTTGAGGTAGCGGCGCCTGGTCTCGCGGGAAAGGCCCAGCATGGGAGCGCCTCGCCATCGACGCCCAATCCTCCACCAGTCGCCGCCGCATCCTGTTCGCCAGCAGCGAGGCCCATCCCCTGATCAAGACCGGCGGCCTCGCCGACGTGGCCGGAGCCCTGCCCGCCGCTCTGCGCGAGATCGGTCACGACGCCCGTCTGATCATCCCCGCCTACCCCCAGGCCCTGCGCCAGTTACGCGAACTGCGGCCCCTGGGCGACGTCCGCCTCCCCCTCATGGGGCGCACGGCGCGCATCCTGGGCGGGCGCCTGCCCAACAGCGAGGTGCCGACCTACCTGGTCGAGGCCCCGGAACACTTCGCCCGCGAGGGCAATCCCTACACCGACACCAGCGGTCGCGACTGGGGCGACAACGCCGACCGCTTCATGCTCTTCTGCGAGGCCATCACCCGCATCGGCCTGGGTTGCCCGGTACTGGACTGGCGCCCGGAGCTCATCCACTGCAACGACTGGCAGACCGGCCTGGTCCCCGCCCTGCTCCATGGCCAGCCGGACCGCCCCGCCACCGTCTTCACCATCCACAACCTCGCCTACCAGGGGCTCTTCGACCGCGCCACCTTCGACCGGCTGCACCTCCCCGAGGTGTTCTGGACCCTCCACAGCCTGGAGTTCCACAAGCAACTCTCCTTCATCAAGGGCGGCATCGTCTTCGCCGACCGCGTCAACACCGTCAGCCCCACTTATGCCCGGGAGATCATGACCAGGGAGCTGGGCTGCGGTCTGGACGGTCTCCTGACGGGGCTGGGCTGGCGCTTTTCCGGCATCCTCAACGGCATCGACTACCGCGCCTGGGACCCGGCCACGGATAGTCACATCCCGCAACCCTACGACGCGGACAGCTTCAGTCTCAAGGCGGAGAACAAGCTGGCCCTGCAGCGGGAGTTCGGCCTGCCGCGCAACGAGGAGGCCCTGGTCTTCGGTCATATCGGCCGCCTGGTCCCGCAGAAGGGGGCGGACCTGATCCTAGGGGTGCTGCCGCGGCTGCTGGCGCATCCCAACACCCAGTTCATCCTCCAGGGCTCCGGGGAGAAGGCGACGGAGAAGGCCCTGCTGGCCGCCGCCCAGGCCCACCCCGACCGGGTGGGTATCACCGTTGGCTATGACGAGGCCCGGGCTCATCGCATCGAGGCCGGCAGTGACGCCTTCCTCATGCCCTCCCGCTTCGAACCCTGCGGCCTCAACCAACTCTACAGCCTGCGCTACGGCACCGTGCCGCTGGTGCGCCGCACGGGGGGCCTGGCGGATACGGTGATCGACGCCGGTAGCGCGGGGATCGAGCGCGGGGAGAGTACCGGCTTCTGCTTCGGACCGGCCACCCGGGAGGGTCTTTGGGAGGCGATGGAGCGCTGCATCCACCTCTATCGGGAGCAGCCCGAACGCTGGCGGCAACTGGCCCTCAACGGCATGGCCCAGGACTTCAGTTGGACCGCCAGCGCGCGGCACTATGAGTCGCTGTACGACCAGGCACTGGCAGGTTAGGCCGGCCAGCGCCTGGGAGGCCACGCCAGGAATTGTTCAGCGATAACTGATGGTTATCACCCAATCTTACCCCCTCTCCCCAACCCCTCTCCCACGAGGGGAGAGGGGCTGTCTTGCTCCCTCCCCCCTGGCGGGGGAGGGCCGGGGAGAGGGGGTCAGTCAATCGCGGCCACGCCCTCCCTCCCCCTGACGGGGGAGGGTTGGGGAGAGGGGGTCTGAACAGTGCCCTGAGTTCAGGAGAGCAGAGGGGGTCCCGGATCAGAGCAGATCGGCGACGATCTCACGCTCACCGAGCAACTCCTGCTCGGTCACCTTCATCCGTTCCTTGCCGAAGTCAGTGACCTCCAGGCCCGGGACGATCTGGTAATTGCCCGCCTGGCAGGTCACGGGGAAGGAATAGACCAGGCCTTCCTGGATGCCGTAGCTGCCGTCGGAATGGACGCCCATGCTCACCCAGTCGCCCTCGGGGGTGCCGAGGAACCAGTCGCGCACGTGATCGACCACCGAGGCGGCGGCGGAGGCGGCGGAGGAGGCGCCGCGGGCCTCGATGACGGCCGCGCCCCGGCGCTGGACGGTGGGGACCATGACATCCTTGTACCAATGCTCCGCCACCATACTCATGGCCGGCTGGCCCTTGACGGTGCAGTGAGTGAGGTCGGTGTGCATGGTCGGGGAGTGGTTGCCCCAGACGATCATGCGCTTGATGTCACCCGGCAGGGTGCCAGTCTTCTTGGCCAGCATGCCGATGGCGCGGTTGTGGTCCAGACGGGCCATGGCGGTGAAACGCTCCCGGGGCAGGTCCGGGGCGTTGGCGGCGGCGATCATGGCATTGGTGTTGGCGGGGTTGCCGACCACCATGACGCGGACCTCGCGGGAGGCGTAATCGTTGATAGCCCGCCCCTGGGTGGAGAAGATGCGGGCGTTCTCGCTGATCAGGTCGCTACGCTCCATGCCCTTGGTGCGGGGCTTGGCGCCCACCAGCAGGGCGTAATCGGTATCGCGGAAGCCGACCTTGGGATCGTCCGTCAGCACCACGTCATGGACCAGGGGAAAGGCGCAGTCCTCCATCTCCATGCCCACCCCGCCCAGGGGGCCCATGGTCATGGGCAGTTCCATTAGCTGCAGGATGACGGGTTGGTCGGGACCAAAGACGTCGCCAGCGGCGACGCGGAAGGCCAGGGCATAACCAATATTACCGGCGGCGCCGGTGATGGTGACCTTAAGGGGCTTTTTCATGGCTTATCGCATCCTCTCATGCCAGCTTCGCGTGGCTGGACTGGGGCTAGGGCTGGGGCAAAAAAATTCCGGCTGGCCCGGGCCGCCGGAGGGTCGCCGGTCAGCGGAAGGATGAAGTTCCGCGCCGGGTAGAAACGGTGGTTCCCGAACTGGGCGGAGCCGGACCCGACGGCGGGCCTCAGGCCGCCTGCGCCGGGATGGCGTCACCCGTGCGGATGACGCGATTGTGCTCGTCGAGGTAGACCAGGCTAGGGCTGAAGGCCGCGGCCTCGGCGGCATCCATGGCGGCGTAGGCGCAGATGATCACCCGATCGCCCGGAGATGCCTTGTGGGCGGCGGCGCCATTGACGGAGATGACCCGGGAACCACCCTCGGCGCGGATGGCGTAGGTCGTGAAACGCTCGCCATTCGTGACGTTGTAGATCTGGATCTGTTCGTACTCGCGGATTCCCGCCAAGGCCATCAGACGCTCATCGATGGCGCAGGAGCCCTCGTAATCGAGCTCGGCGTGAGTCACGCAGGCACGATGCAGTTTGCACTTGAGCAAAGTCAGTTGCATGGGGGAAATCCTCTGGCGGACCTAAGGCAGAAGCCGTAAAAAGCAATGGGCGACATTGTATTTCAAAATGGCGGGCAAGTTGTCAAATTCTGCTGCGCCGCAACATAACCCGGTTCAGCGCTCGACGCGCACATTGTCGATCAGTCGCGCCCGTCCCAGGCGAGCCGCGGCCAGGACCACCAACTCCCGGTCCCCCGCCTGGGGGAGCGCGAGATCGGCGGCACGGCGCACGCTGAAGTAATCCGGACCGAAGCCAGCGGCGGCGATCTCCTCCCCCGCCTGGCCCTCTACGGTGGCGATGTCCTGGCCCTGGCGCAGCCGCTCGGCGCAGCGCCGCAGCGTCTGGTAGAGGGCCGGGGCCCGGGCCCGCTCCTCCGCCGTCAGATAGCCGTTGCGGGAGCTCATGGCCAATCCGTCGGCCTCGCGCACCGTCGCCAGGCCATGGACCGCGACGGGCAGGCTCAGGTCCAGGGTCATGAGGCGGATGACCTGGAGTTGCTGGAAGTCCTTCTCGCCAAAGACCGCCAGGTCTGGCTGGACCATGTTGAACAGCTTGCACACGACGGTTGCCACGCCGACGAAATGGCCAGGCCGGCTGGCCCCGCACAGGATGTCCGAGATACCCGGCACCTCCACCCGCGTCTGCTCCGCCTGACCCCGAGGATAGACGGCCTCAACGGTGGGGGCGAAGAGCAGGTCGGTCCCCGCCCCGGCCAGCAGTTCCTGGTCCCGCGCCAGGGTACGGGGATAGGCGGCGAAGTCCTCCTGGGGCCCGAACTGGAGGGGATTGACGAAGATGCTCACCACCACCCGCTCCGCCAGGCGACGCGCCTCGGCCACCAGGGCCAGGTGACCGGCATGGAGGTTCCCCATGGTGGGGACAAAGCCGATCCGCTGGCCCGCGTGGCGCCAGGCGGCGACCCGCTCGCGCAGGGTGGCGATTCGTTCGCAGGTTTCGAGGGTCATGGGCGCGGCTCAGTAGGCCGTCTGCTCCGGGCCGGGGAAGGTCCCGTCCCGCACCGCCGCCGCGTAGGCCGCGACCGCCGCGGCCAGGCTGTCGCGCCCGGCCAGGAAGTCCTTGCTGAAGCGCGGCGCGCCCCGGGGATTGAGCCCGAGAAGATCGTAGAGCACCAGGACCTGACCATCGCAGCCGTTACCGGCGCCGATCCCGATCACCGGGATGCGCAGGGCGCAGACGATCTCCCGGGCCAGGTCCGCCGGGACGCATTCCAGGACCAGCAGCCCCGCCCCAGCCTCCTGCAAGGCCACGGCATCCTCCAGGATTGCCAGGGCGGCAGCCTGGTCGCGCCCCTGATAACGGTAACCACCCAGGCGGTGGATGGACTGGGGCAGCAGGCCCAGGTGGCCGCAGACCGGGACCCCATGGGCGGTCAGGCGCTTCACCGTCTCAACCAGATGGGCCCCGCCCTCCAGCTTGACCATCTGCGCCCCGCCCTCCTGCATCAGCCGACCGGCGCTGGCCAGGGCCTGTTCCGGACTGGCGTAGCTGAGGAAGGGCATGTCCACCACCTGAAAGGCCCGCCGGCGCACCCGCGCCACGCAGGCGCTGTGATAGACCATCTGCTCCAGGGTCACGGGCACCGTGGTCTCCTGACCCTGCACCACCATCCCGAGGGAATCCCCCACCAGCAGGACGTCCACCCCCGCCTCCTCCAGTAGGCGACAGAAACTGGCGTCGTAGCAGGTCAAGGTGACGATGCGTTCACCCCGCTCCTTCATGGCGGCCAAGGTCGAGCGGGTGACGGGTTTGGTAGTCATGGAGGGCATCTCGGTGAGGGATGGCTGAGGCGGGTCCTGGCGGGGCAGTCGGGCGGTCGGGAAGTCGAGGAGTTGAGGAGTCGAGGCGTCGAGGCGTCGAGGCGTCGAGGCGTCGAGGCGTCGAGGCGTCGAGGCGAGGCGTCGAGGCGTCGAGGCGTCGAGGCGTCGAGGCGTCGAGGCGTCGAGGCGTCGAGGCGGGATTCTGCCAGTGAAGTCTCACCCTAACAAGCCACTGAGTTCGGGGCTGTCATAGCCAGCACAAGATCGAGTCTCTTACTCCCTCCCCCCTGGCGGGGGAGGGTTGGGGAGAGGGGGTCTGATCGGATGTCAGAAGCGCAGCTTGGATCAAGGTGAGTTGACCGGGGGATCGGCTATCCGCACCGGCCGAGTGTCCTCCCGGAGGCACGCGGCCAGCAGTTCGCCCAGGCGACCCATTCCGGGGATCGCCAGGTCCAACGGCGCCAGGTCGGCCAGGGGCACCAGGACGAATGCGCGCTGGGCCAGCTCCGGGTGCGGCACCCGCAACCCCTGGACATCGATGATGGCCTCGCCGTAAAGGAGAAGATCCAGGTCCAGGGTCCGTGGTCCCCAGCGCTCCCCCGACCGGTCGCGGCCATGACGGTCCTCGATGGCCTGGAGGGCCGCCAGCAGGGCGGCGGGAGCCAGCCGGGTTTCCAAGGCGGCGACGGCATTGATGTAGTGCGGTTGCGCCACCGGGCCCATCGGCGCGGTCAGGTAAAGGGGTGAGACCTGGCGGAGGCGGCTTGCGGGGACCTGGTCCAGTTCGCCGATGGCCCGCCGGACCTGGTCCTCGGGGTTGTCCAGGTTGGCGCCAAGGCCGATGTAGGCCAGGGCCGGGGCCTCCTCAACCGCCATCCCCGACCCCACCGCCGCCGGTGGCCCCGGCCTCGCCCGCTCCCGCCCCGTCGCCAGCCGCGGGACGCCGGCGCCGCCGCCGCTTGCGGGCGGTGCCGTTCATCCCCTCCCGCTCCGGCGTCGTGCCCTCCTGAAAACGCGTCCACCAGTCCGCCAGGGCGGGATCGGCTTCGCCGCTCTCCGCCCGCAGGAGCAGGAAATCATAGGCGGCGCGAAACCGGGGATGAGCCGCCAGCCGTTGGGGGCGCTTGCCATCCAGTTGCTCGAAGCGGGGCTGCAATTCCCAGACCTCGCGCATGGGCAGGCTGAAACGTTTGGGGATGCTGACCCGGGCCAACTGGGCCGCCAGCACGTCCTCCCCCGCCCGGATCATGGCCTCGTAGGGGTCCTGACCCCGGTCGACGAGGGTGAAGTAGCGCCGGCGCACCGGTTCCCACATCAGCAGGGCGAAGAGGAAGGCCGGGGCCACCGGCTTGTCCTCCTGGACCCGCTGATCGGTGTTGGCCAGGCCCCGGCTGACGAAGGTGATGGGAAAATCGTGGTCCTCGTGGGCCAGACAGTCCTCCGTGGCCGGAAAAAGCTGACCGAAGAGGCCATAGTGCCGCAGCTTCTCGAAGGCCGCCAACCCGGTGCCGGAATGCAGCAGCTTGAGGACCTCCTCGAAGAGGCGTGCCGGCGGCACCCCGGCCAGCAGCCGGCCCCGCTCCCGCAGGGGCCGCTCGCAGGCCGGGTCGATGTTGAAGCCGAGCTTGGCGGCAAAGCGCACCGCGCGCAGCATGCGCACCGGGTCCTCCCGATAGCGCAGTTCCGGATCTTCGCCGATCAGGCGCAGGCGGCCCGCCTGCAAATCCTCCAGACCACCGGCATAGTCGATCACGGAAAAATCGGCGATGTTGTAGTAGAGGGCATTGACCGTGAAGTCCCGTCGCAGGGCGTCCTCCTCCCGGCTGCCATAGAGGTTGTCGCGAACGATCATGCCATTTTCGAGGTGGCGGTCACCCGGTTCCTCATCTTCGTCCAGGCCGGCGCCACCGCCGCGGAAGGTCGCCACCTCGATGATCTCGGGGCCGAAGTGGACATGGGCCAGACGGAAGCGGCGACCGATCAGGCGACAGTTGCGAAAGATGCGGCGCACCTCCTCGGGGCGGGCGTCGGTGGCCACGTCGAAATCCTTGGGCTCCCGCCCCAGGAGCAGATCGCGTACCCCCCCTCCAACCAGCAGGGACTGGTAGCCCTCCTGTTTCAGGCGATAGAGGACTTTGAGGGCGTTCTCGCTGATATTGGCACGCGAGATACCGTGCTGGTCGCGGGGCACGATGCGGCAGGCAGGGAAATCTGGATACAAGCTAGTGTCTTTTCCTGGCGGGAACGGGTTCCGGAGGCGTTCCTCCCCGGACCCGAAAATCGATGATGACGAAGGGTCCTTGCCCCCTGGCCTCGCGGCGGTGCGGTTCCAGGCGATTAATTTCATGCGCTGGCTTGAGAAGCGCCGGGCGCCGCGTATAATACGCGCTCTCCGCTATTTCTTCTCGCTCCCTTCGTCTAGCGGTTAGGACGCTGGCCTCTCACGCCGGTAACAGGGGTTCGAATCCCCTAGGGAGCGCCAATCCCCCCTCCACCTTTCCCCTTCCGTTCGCCCAGCCACCCCGGCGACTTTCCCGCCGCCCTCATGGGGTAAAGTAGGGTCCTCCTCAGCCACCGGAGTGAACCCGCCATGACCGAACCGCTCTTTGCACTGGGCCAGGTCGTCATCACCGCCAATGCCAAAGGGGCCATGGAACAGCGTGGGCAATGGCCCATCGTCCAGACCATGCTCAACCGCCATGCCCTGGGCGACTGGGGTGACCTGTGCCCGGATGATATCCAGGCCAACAACGACGCCCTTCACAATGGCGCCCGCCTGCTGAGCGCCTATCAGTTCGAGGACGGCTTCAAGGTGTGGATCATCACCGAGGCTGATCGCTCGGCAACGACGATTCTGCTCCCCGAGGATTATTAACCTGGGCAACGGGTTACTGGCGCCTCGCTCTTGGTTGAATGGCAGAAAGGTCGTTTCGTGGTCCACTCAGAAATGGGTTTCCTAAGAAACTTCGGCCACCGGTGCCGGTTCGAGGACATAGCTGAACGAGTTTCTGCGCCTACAGGGGCGGGGCGCGGCCCCGGGGAGGGTTGTTTCGCAAAATGGCCTTTTTCGCGCCGCCGCACGTTGGGTTCCAGCGGTGGTTTGGGTTCGTTTCGTAGTAGGGCCTCTTCCAAGGGTCCCACTTACCCGATCAGCCCTTCAGCCCCCGGCGAACCTGGCACGATGGTAGGCCAGGTAGGGTTGGTGCTGCTCGGCCACCCAGCGCAACCGGGCCAGCTGATCCAACCCCAATCGCCGTTTCTCCCGGTCGGGAAGGGCGTCCGCCACCAGCATCAGGCCATCGGGGTCAAAGCTGATCAGAAAACGATCGAACAGCGCGTCCAGATTGGCGGACAACAAGAATCCATTGAACACGTCCAATCGCTCGGCGTCCGATGCGCAGTCGGCCCAGGGCCTGGCATGGCTGGCGCGCAGGACTTCCGGGACGGCGATCCCCGTGACGGCACAGGCCCCACCCCAATAGTCCATCTGAGCCTGGCGAAAGGTCTGCTGGCCCACCCGTTGGCGGACCAGGCGCTCAACTTCGGTGCCCAACAGGGTGGCGGGCAGTTCCCGCACGGCGACGGCAACCCGCGCCTCATAATCCTCAGCCGCCTGGCGGGGCAGGGCCTGCGCCAGGCTAGCGGCACGACGCAGCAACTGGGCCAAGTCAGCCTCCCCGCTGGCCAGAAAGGCCCCTGAAGGGTCGCGCGGATACTGGCGCTCCAGCTCGGGTTGCAGGGAGGGTGACTGGCTCGCGAAGTTCACCAGGTACTGGTGGTTGGTGAGCAGGATCCTGGCCCTGGCGCGATGACGGGCCGAGCCCAGGGTGACGGCATCGGCGTCGGCACTGATCCCGTATTCGAAGCCATTGTCAGCCCCAAGCTTTTCGATCAGGGCGATTTGCAGGGGTGTCATCATCACTCGCCAGCGTAAGGAGACAGGCGCTGAGACAGGTCATTGTCAAGCAAATGAAACGCATGCTAAACGCGGCTGGTCAACGGGCTGCCTCGTTAACCGTCTTTATCCAGGCTTCGCTATCCGGACAATCCATGATGGCCTCGGCCAAATCCTCTAGGGCCTGGTAGCTGGTCACCTGATCGAGCAACGGGGCGCTTCTTAAGGCAATTTCGTCACCAAAGCGCTTTCGAGCTTGACGTATCAGGAGTAACCGCTCGTGTTGCAACCCCTGCTGTATCCCCTGCTGCATCCCCTGCTGCATCCCCTGCTCGATACCCTTGCGGATACCGATGCGCTCAACGCTCGTCACGTAGGTCATTTTCTGAACACCCTCATAAGTTTGAATTTCTGACCAGAGCCTGTGCTCCAGTTCCTCTGGCAGGCGCAGCATCCAGTCGATGAAGCGGAACAGTTCCAGGATATCGCTCCGCCCCCACCCGCGACGATACAAGCCCTTGGCCAGGGCCAGCTTCGCCTGGTAACGCGCCTCGGGGGCCTGGCGCGTCTCCTGGGTCTTGAGGTGCGCCTGGATGACCACAGCGAAGGGATTGGCCGAGGCCTCCAGTTCCGCCCACCGGGACCGGTAGTCCAGCAACTTGACGCTGGGGAACCGGATGCCGACTTCACAGCCCCAACGTCGCCAGCCGAAATGATGCGGACGCCAGTCAGGCCGCTCATCGGCCAGGACCGCCAGGCTCACCACCGGGCGCCGGTGGCGGTCATAGATACGGTAGTTGTAAACAAACAGGCGTTCCGCCAGATCCGCCTCGGCGCCACCCTGTACCTCGATGTGGATCAGCAGCCAATCCTCCCGGCCCTGGCGATCGACCACCCGCACCAGTTTGTCCGCCAAGCGTCGACCCAACTCGGCATCGCGCGCCACCTGCTGGAGTTCCTTGTCCAGAAATTCGTAACCCTGGGACCAGTCGATGCCGGCGTGGGCCTCGGGGAAGAGCAAGGCCAGGAAATCGGGCAGATACCGCTCCAGGGCCTCCTTCCACGGGGAGTCGTAGTCATCGTTTGGGTTCCCGGGAGGGAACAGGTCTGATGGTGTCATCGCTGGCCATCCTTCTGGGGGAAATCGCGGAAGCAACCGAGAGTCCTTCAGATATTCATGTTTCCATGGCTCAGCCCCGCCTTGCCAAGCGCGTCGCCATCGCACGGTCACTGATCTCCCGGATGCTGAGGTCCCGGTCAAGTTGCTGGCGCCATTGGGTGTAGTCGAAGGGTTCACGCTGGATCAGGGCGATAAAGCGCACCGCCTCGATGAGAACGTTGGCATCCAGATAGGTGCGCTTAGTCATTGGCCAAGCCACCACGGCGCTGACGTAGTTCCTCGTCCAGTTCCTCCGGTGATAGCAGCCGTCCATTACTGGCAAGGTAGGCTTGGCGCAGCCGGGACAACCGTTCACCCAACGGCGTTCGCGGACCGCTGGTCTGGAGGGACTCATCCTCGCCCAACGGTTGGATATGGATGCGAATGAGGGCATTCACTGGCAACTCTTCCGGTAAACGCAGGATATGATCAGGGGTGAACCGTGTTTCCATGATCAGTGCGGTCATGCTGTTCTTATCGGCTATTCTTGACTAGATCCCAACACGAACAACCTAATTGCTTTTGATCCCACTTCCGGCTAACAGGGTCAGTCGGGCCTGACCCCATGCCCCGGTGGAAATTGAGCCCATTATAGGGTTTAGAGCTGCTCCCCGAGGATTATTGACCTCGATGTGACGGGTGAGCGCTTGTGAAGAAAAAGGCTTTTTCTTAGCGTTAGACAAGCTATCTCGTTGTTATTGAAACATCCCGCACCATGCGCAGAGGGTTTTCATAGCCTCTGAGTGGGATCGAGCACCGGGTTATTCTTCCAACCTGAAGGGCGGGTGGCGTCAGTGGCCCGCCTTGCCAACCCTTGGCCCATCCGGTCCTATCCTGGTGTAAAGTTTCCCTTCACCCCAACACCCGGAGGACCGTCATCATGAAAACCCTAGCCTTCGCTTCCTTGGCGCTGAGCCTGTCCCTGGCGTTATCCCCCCTGGAGGCCAAGGAGGTCGGCCTGGTCGAGGGGGGTCTGACCCTCCATGCCAACCTGGAGACCGCGGGGGCTGACTGGCAACGGGAACCCTTCGTGGTCATGACCCACGGTACCCTCGCCCATGGTGAGATGGAGATGCTGCGGGGGCTCCAGGCGGCCCTGAAGGACCGCGGCATCGGTTCCCTGTCCCTGACCTTGAGCCTGGGACTGGATCAACGGCGCGGCATGTACGACTGCGCCCAACCGCACCGCCACCGGCATGAGGACGCCCTGAAGGAGATCGGCGCCTGGCTGACCTGGCTCCAGTCCCAGGGGGTGAGCAAGCCCGTGATTCTGTTGGGCCACTCCCGTGGTGGCAATCAGGTGGCCCGTTTCGCGGCGGCCCACCCGGAGGCGGCCTTGAGCCATCTGGTCCTCATCGCCCCCCAGACCTGGACCGAGACGGGCACCGCGGACGACTATCAGCAGCGGTTCGGCAAGCCCCTGGCCCCCCTCCTGGAACGGGCAGGCCAGATGCGGGACACGGGCAAGGCCGATGCCCTGCTGGAGGGCGTCGACTTTCTCTACTGTCCCGCCACCCAGGCCAGCGCCGCGGCCATTCTCTCCTACTATGGCCCGGACCCGGCCATGGATACCCCCGGCCTCCTCCCGAACATCAAGGTCCCGGTGCTGGTGGTGGCCGGCAGTCAGGACCAGGTAGTCCAGGGGCTGACCGCGAAGATGCAACCCCTGGTCGATGGCCAGCAGGTTCAACTGCTGGAACTCGATGGGGCGGATCATTTTTTTCGCGATCTTTACGCTGAGGACATTGCCGATGCCGTCCAGGCCCTGGTCAGCGGCGACTAGGCACAACCGAAACCCCGAGCCGCCGATCGCTCGCCTCCATCACGTGCCGACCCACGCCCGTGGCAGTAACACCTGAGCACCATCAGCCCCATGGAACCGCCCCTTTCGCCCTTATCACCCCCCGCCTTTCACATGTCCCCCGAGGAGTTCCGCCGGGCGGGCCATGCCCTCATCGACTGGATCGCCGATTACCGCCAGCGGGTCGAGTCCCTGCCGGTGCTGTCCCAGGTCAAGCCGGGGGAGATTCGCGCCGCCCTGCCTGAACAGCCGCCACTTCAGGGTGAACCCTTCGCCGCCATGCTCGCGGACGTGGAGCGTATCATCCTGCCCGGCATCACCCACTGGCAGTCGCCGAATTTCTACGCCTTCTTCCCCGGCAACTCCTCGGGCCCGGCCGTCCTGGGCGAACTGCTGTCGGCGGGTCTGGGCGTCCAGGGCATGATGTGGCTGACCAGTCCGGCCTGCACCGAGCTGGAGACGCACCTGCTGGACTGGCTGGTGGACATGATGGGCCTGCCCGAGAAGTTCCTCTCCACCGGTCCCGGCGGCGGGGTGATCCAGGACTCCGCCTCCAGCGCCACCCTCTGCGCCCTGCTGGCGGGGCGGGAGCGGGCCACGAACTTCGCCGTCAACCGGCGCGGCGGTACCGGCCGGCTGGTCGCCTACGCCACCTCCCAGACCCATTCTTCCCTGGAAAAGGACATGAAGATCGCCGGCTTGGGGGTGGAAAACCTGCGCAAGGTGGCAGTGGACGACCACTTCGCCATGCGGCCCGAGGCCCTGGCGGCCCAGATCGCCGCTGACCGGGCGGCGGGGCTGACCCCGGCCTTCGTCTGCGCCACCGTCGGCACCACCTCCTCCAATGCCATGGACCCGTTGCCGGCCATCGCCGCTATCTGCCAGGAGCAGGGCATCTGGCTGCACGTGGATGCCGCCATGTCCGGCTCGGCGACCATCTGCCCGGAATTTCGCTGGATCATCGACGGTCTGGAGGGAGTCGACTCCTACTCCTTCAACCCCCACAAGTGGCTGTTCACCAATTTCGATTGCACCGCCTTCTTCGTCGCCGACCGCAAGGCCCTGATCGAGACCCTGAGCATCCTGCCCGAATACCTGCGCAACGAGGCGACCAAATCCGGGGCGGTCATCGACTACCGGGACTGGCAGATCCCCCTGGGGCGCCGCTTCCGCGCCCTCAAGCTGTGGTTCGTCATCCGCCATTACGGCATTGAGGGCCTGCGCCACCACATCCGCCAGCACGTCGCACTGGCCCAGGCGTTCGCGGACTGGGTGCGGGCCGACGAGCGCTTCGAGCTGGTCGCCCCGGTGCCCCTCAACCTGGTGTGCTTCCGCTACCGCGGCAGCGACGCCGACAACCAGGGCCTCCTCGACCGCCTCAACGCCAGCGGCGATCTCTATCTGACCCACACCCGGCTGAATGACCAACTGGTCCTGCGGTTGTGCATCGGCCAGACCTACACCGAACGTCGTCATGTCGAGCGGGCGTGGGAGTCGATTCAGAAGGTAACCAACCGCCTTGGCGTTACCCAATAGCAGCCCCGGGAGACCCTGGAGGCCTGGCTCAAGGGAGTGGACGATAACCTCTACGCCCAGGCCGCCGGATGCGATTGCGTGCCCGAAGATGACCAGGGCTGATTTAAGTCGCCGGCTTGCGACAGTCGCCGGCTTGCGACTATACTGAGCCTGAGTCCCGGGTTCGCCCGCGCAGGTTGTAACCGTTCAGCCCCCCTCTCCCCAGCCTTCCCCCTCCCGGGCCTTCCCCCGCCCAGGGGGAGCAAAAGAATCAGCGGCTGGTGCCGCCGAAGCCCTCCTGGGGCGCGAGGGATCTGAACGAATACCCCCAAGCAAGCACCCGAGTTAACCCCACCCAACTGGAAAGGGTCCGGCCCTGACCTGGGGTCGGGTAGAGCCACTCACCCTGAACCGAAATTCTCCGGGCCTCATCCTGACGTTGGCATGCACGCTTGACCCCGCTCCTCTTCAATGTCGCCGCCCTCACTGGTCAGATCCTGGTCGTCTTCGTCGTCTACGGCCTCATTGACACCTATGTTCCCCGAGCCCACCGCCCCGCCCTCCACGAGGCCGGCCAGGCAACCCTATTCGCCCTGGTCGGGCTCTACGCCCTCTCTGCCCCGATCGAACTCCTGCCGGGGGTGATCGCCGATCCCCGGGGGGCCATCCTGGCCGGCGCCTGCCTCTTCGGCGGCTGGCGGGTGGGTCTGGTGACCATGCTGGCGATGGTCGGCTATCGGCTCGCGGCCGGTGGCGCCGGTGCCGGCGCGGGGGCCATGGGCATGGCGGTGGAATATGCCTGCCTGCTGGCCTTGCTCCTCCCGCCCCTGAACCGCTGGCTTTCCCCCCGCGCCTATCCGCAGATCCTGGTGGCCGCCGTGGCCATGAGCCTGGTGGAACCCTGGTCCCTGTTGCTGATCCCACCGCCCGACCTGGGGCGCCAATTGTTCCTGGAGGCGGGCTTCCCCCTGGGACTGCTGCAATTCGTCGCCACCCTCACCCTGGGCACCCTGCTCAAAATCCAGCACGAGCGCCAGCGCCTGGTCACGGAGCTGCACGCCCGCAATGTCGCCGTTGACAATGCCCAGGAAGGGATCGCGATCACCGACGCCGCCGGGCGGATCCTGACTGTCAACCCGGCCTTCACCGCCATCACCGGCTATCCCGCGGGGGAGATCCTCGGCCAGGGCCTGGCGCGCCTGGCGGCGGAGGACCTGGAGCCGGCCTGGTTTCAGCCCGGCTGGGAGGTCATGGCCACCACCGGCGGCTGGCGCGGGGAGATCCGCAACCGCCGTCCGGATGGCACCACCTATCCGGTCTGGCTCAGCCTCAGCGCCGTGCGGGACGCCGCCGGCAACCTCAGCCAGAGCGTCTGCGTCTTCACCGACATCAGCCCGATCAAGAATTACCAGGCCCAGCTCGAACATCTGGCCTATCACGATCCCCTCACCGGACTGGCCAACCGCGCCTTGCTGGGCATGCGCCTGGAACATGCCTTGCGCGCCGCCCAGCGCCAGGGGCTGCTGCTGGGGCTGTTCTTCATCGACCTGGACCACTTCAAGCGCATCAATGACAGCCTGGGTCACAGCCTGGGCGACGCCTTGCTCAAGACCGTGGCGGAACGCCTGCAGACCGCCATTCGCGGCGTGGATACCCTGGCCCGCCTGGGTGGTGACGAATTCGTCATCCTGGCGGAACGTCTCCAGGTCTGGGAAGAGGCGACGGTACTCGCCCAGCGTCTGATCCAGGCCCTGGCCCCACCCCTACGCCTGGGCAGTCACGAGGTGTACCTATCCGCCAGCATTGGCATCAGCCTCTATCCCCGGGACGGGGAGACGGTCGAGACCCTGCTGCGGAACGCAGATACGGCCATGTTCCGCGCCAAGGACGAGGGCCGCAATCACTATGCCTTCTACTCCGCGGACATGACCCGGGCGGCCCTGGAGCGGATGCTCCTGGAGACCAAGCTACGCCGGGCCCTGTCCGGCCGGGAGTTGGTGCTGCATTATCAGCCACAGATCGATCTGCGCACCGGTCGCCCGATCGGGCTGGAGGCACTCGCCCGCTGGCCCGATCCGGAAGAGGGGATGATCCCCCCGGTGAAGTTCATCCCCCTTGCCGAAGAGACCGGCTTGATCCATGAACTGGGGGCCTGGGCGCTGCGGGAGGCCTGCCACCAGGGCCGCGCCTGGCGGGATCAAGGCCTGGACTTCGGCCGGATCGCGATCAACGTCTCCGGCCAGCAACTCCAACGCGGTAATTTGCTCGCCCATGTCCAGGAGGCCCTGACGGACAGCGGCCTGACGGCCGAGTACCTGGAACTGGAGATCACCGAGACCGACCTGATGCGCCAGGATGACCACGTCCTGGAGGTGCTCAACCAGTTGCGCGACCAAGGCGTGATGATCAGTATCGACGACTTTGGCACCGGCTATTCCTCCCTGGCCCGCCTCAAGCGCCTGCCCGCCGACAAGCTCAAGATCGACAAAAGCTTCGTCAGCCGCCTGCCGGAAAACGAGAATGACGCGGCCATCGCCAGTTCCATCATCGCCCTGGGGACGCGCATGGGTTTCGCCGTCCTGGCCGAGGGGGTGGAGACCGCCGCCCAGCGGGATTTCCTCCTGACCGAGGGCTGCAAGCAGGCCCAGGGTTACTGGTTTGGTCGGCCCCTGCCCCCGGCGGACCTGACGTCCAGCCTCCTTCCTCCCGCCGCCAGTACTCCAGGGACCTGACGACGCCCTAGCGGCGCCCGCCTCAGGTCCGTCCGGAGGGCTTGCCCCGCAAGGTCTCCAGCCTCCCGAGCAGAGGCCCCAGCACGGGGTCGAGCTTGCGCCGCAGCAGGCTGCCGCTGGCGGTGGTATCACGCAGCACCGGGCGCAGGCCCCGGGGTCGCGACGTGGGCCTCGGCCTCGGCCAGGAGCGGTGCCAGGGCCAGATCCACCCGCCCGCCGGGACGCAGCGCGGCGAAATAAGCCGCCAGGGTGTCCAGGGTGGTGAGGACCAGGTCCTGGGTCGATGGCTTGGCGAGCACCGCGGCCACGGTCTTCAGCCAGGTCTGTCCGGGGGCGGACAGCACCCGCCACAGGGCCGCGGCCCAGGGATTGCCCGCCTCCTTCAGGGGCTCCAGGTGGGGGGCCAGGGCGGCGAGGTCGCCGCGGGCTGGAACCGGGTCCGGTAGCTCGTCAGGGCAGGCCTGGAGAAAGCCCAGGGCGTAAGCTGGGCGACGCGCGGCCTTGCGCCAGATGTCCAGGCGGTGCTGGGCGTCGATGAGGCCGGGCTGGAGGATCAGGCGCACCGATTCCGCCATCTTCTCCGTCTCGGTCTCGAAGGGCAGGTAGTCGACCAGGTAGCTTGCCAGGATCGGCCCCATGCGCCCCTGGACGATCGCCGGATTGCCCAGCATGCGCCGGGCGTTCTCGGCATCCTCCAGGGCCCACCAGGCACGCCGGGCCAGTTCGTCCGTCAGCCCAGGGGAGCAGACGGCGGCGACCACGGCCTCCGGCTCTCCCAGCAGCAGGAGCTGGGCCAGGCTCTCGTCGCGCATCTGGCCCATCCGCGTCCAGCGCCGCAGGTAGGTGGGATAGCCGCCGGGGGAGCCGAGGATATGCCCCGAGATCAACTCCCGCACCGCCCGCACATAGGCCTCTGGCCGCGCCGTCGGGCGCAACTGGATACAGGCCTCGCCCCGCGCCGACAGGCCATGGACCTCAAGCCGCGACTCGTCGATGCGGATCGCCTGGGGCTGGTTGGCCAGCAGCACGTTCAGGCGCAGATTGTCCTCGTTGGAGAGTTCGATCATGTTCGGAGCGGATAAGGGGACGGGGGTGGATTACGACGGGCGCGCGTTCAGGCCTGGCCGCGAAGGCGGGTGCGGATACCTGATAGATGCCGCATTCCAGTTTTCGGCAGCGGTCGGGAGGATCGGAATCTCCCCCGCCACGCAAATTCAGGTCGCCCTGGCGCGGGGCTTGACCGCCGCCGACCAACCCAATCCGCTCAGCCCTCCGTCGGCGGCGCGAAACCGCTGTCCTTGGGATTGAGGAAAATGAAGTGGAACTGGCCGGGCTCCAGTTCGACATAGTCGAGGGTTGCCTGATCGAGCAGGGGGACATATTCCGGCGCCATCACTACCGGGACGCCATCACAGTCCAGCCGGATGTCGTCTTCGGTGCCCTCATCGAAGCCCATGCGGTAGTCGATGCTTCCATCAGCCTTTTGCTGGGCCGCCAGGCGCAGGGCCAGCCCCTTGGTGCCCCCCTGGCGGGCGGCCTCCTCGACTTGCGTCACGGCGGCAGGGGTAAGTTTGAACATTGCCTCGTCCTCTTGACTGAGCAGTAGCCGCCAGGGTCCGGGATGGGGCTGGCGGGTTGACTGCCATGATCGTTTGTTATTGACATCGCCGATCAATCATCGGCCTTTGCGGTTCCCCCCGGCCCAACCGCGGCGCAAGTGCGCGGTCAGGGGTCGTCAGGCCTGACCGGGCTAGTTGCGGGAGACAGGGCCCCACCTGGGCCGTGATCCGCCGCGGGCGGCCTTCCCGGTGTGGTAGAGGGCATGATCCGCCGCGGGCGGCATTCCCGGTGGCGTTGCGGGTAGGCATTCTATACCGGCCGTCCCCCGGTTTTCGCTTCGGCTCAGCCCAGACTGAGCCTGTTGCGGGCGACACAGCGCCGCACCTGGGCGACGAAGCGTGCCGGCCAGTCAACGCCCCCCACGTGGCGCAGATGGGCGTAACTGGCCACCAGGTTCTTATAGAGGATGCCGTCGTGACGGCCATCCACGCCACTGCCCCGCAGGACCTCATAGCCATAGACCCAGTTCGGGTCCGGCGCGACGATGGCGGAGTGGTGGAACTCGTGGGCGCGGATCTCCTCCTCCTGATCAGGGCGGCGGGGCCAGGGGAAGGTCGCCAGTTCCCGCAGCCGGATATAGCCCCGCCCCTGCGGGCGCTCGTGCATGGCCACGTCGGCGTCCAGGACCCCGCAAAGCGGCACATAGTCCTCGCCCCAGCGCAGACCCCGACAGAGGTACATGAGCCCCCCGCATTCAGCGTAGACCGGACCGCCAGCCTCGATAAAGGCCTTCACCGCGGCGCGCATGGCGGAATTGGCGGACAGGGCGTGCATGCGGTATTCGGGGAAGCCGCCGCCGATGAAGAGCCCCGCCACCGGGGGTAGCTCCGGATCACGCACCGGGCTGAAGGGGATGAGCTCCGCTCCAGCGGCTTGGAGGGCCTCCAGGTCGTCGGGGTAGTAGAAGCCGAAGGCCTCGTCCCGGGCAATCCCGATGCGCACTTTTTCTCCCGTCGCCCCTGCCACACCTGGCACCCCTAAAACCCCGGGTCCTGCCACCCCAGGGCTGGAAGCCGTCAGGGCGGTGGTCGAGTCCACCGCCAGGGGCGGAGAGGGGTCATCGGCCGTGGCCGACGCCAAGGCCGCACAAGGGTCAGCGGCAGGGAGCGGCGGCAGGGGCGGGCTGACCGCCGCGATGGCCAGGAGCCGATCCAGGTCCACCTGACCGGCGACCAGACGGCGAATGTCCTCGATCTGTTCCTCGGCCTCGCCACTCTCGGTACTGGGCATCAGCCCCAGATGGCGTTCCTCGATCCGGGGCCGGGACTCCCGGTGGATGGCCCCCAGCAGGGGCAGGTCGGTGTAGTGTTCCACCACCCGGCGCAGGTTGGTCTCGTGCCGACTGCCGCCAACCTTATTGAGGATGAGACCGGCGATGGTCAGGGCTGGGTCGAAGGCCAGGTAACCCAGCAAGAGTGGCGCCAGCCCACGAGTCATGCCCTGGACGTCCACCAGCAGGACGACCGGCGCCCCTAGCAGCTTCGCCAGTTCGGCGTTACTGTTGCTGCCGTTGAGATCGGTGGCATCGAAGAGGCCGACATTGCCCTCGATGAGACCCAGGTCGGCCCCCACCATGCCCCGGGCAAAGGTGGTCTGGATCTCCGCCGGCTCCATGGTGTTGAAATCCAGATTCAGACAGGGGCGCCCGGCGGCCTGGCCCAGCCAGAGGGGATCGATATAGTCCGGGCCCTTCTTGAAGGGGCGCACCCGGTGGCCCCGACGGGTCAACTCCCGGCACAGCCCGATGGTCAGGGTCGTCTTGCCGGAGGACTTGTGGGTGGCGGAGATGTAGAGACGGGACATGCGCTACGGATTTCAGGTCCCTGAAGACGGTAACGGGGATGGCACCCACGGGCGCCATCCCCGCGCGGGAGAATTTGACCTACCCGTTCAACCCCCCTCTCCCCTTCCCTCCCCCGCCAGGGGGGAGGGAGCAAGAGGGTCGGGGGCTTGTGCCGCCGCGACCCGCCTCGGGCGCGAGGGGGCTGAACGAATACAATTTGACCAGGTTTAGGCCTTGACCGCGGCGTGCGGGTCGATCTCCTTGTCGGCCAGAGACTCGGGGAGGAACTGCAAGGCGCGCAACCCCACCGCGGTGATGAGCATCGCCACGGCCACCCCGCCCAGGCCCAGGAGGAACTCGGGAAGGGACGGGGCATAGCCGGAGATCTGCCCACCCACCCCATCGTGGAAGCCGGATTCGAGCAGGGTCTTGTCCGGGAAGAGGTTCATGGGGAAGGCCTGGCCGCCGATGACGATGACGTACAGGCTTGCCAACCCCCCCAGGATGACCAGGGCGCTGGCCCCGGCCAGCCAGCGCCGATCCCGCCCCAGCACCGGGTGCAGGATGATGCCGAAGGGCGCCAGCAGGCCCAGGAATACCCAGCCAAACCAGAAGGCGACGGTGTAGCGGCCCCCGCTGACCAGGTAATAATTAACCAGGTCATAATTCTTGGCGCCGTAGAGCTTGGTCAGGAAGTAGATGAGGATGAACAGCAGGACCCCAGCGATGAAGATGGCCATCAACCCCTTGAGGCGGTTGAGGAGATAGGCCCCAATGGGCCGGTCATCCTGGGCGCAGGCGAACATCAGGACCAGGATGAAGACTGCCAGGCCGTAGAGGAAGGACATGACGATGAACATAGGCGCCAGCACTGCGGTGTCGAAGGCCTGGCGGGCGACGATGAAGCCGAAGATGGAACCTGTGCCCGTGGTCAGCAGCAGGCGCCAGGTGAAGGCCAGGGTGCCGGCGGTCTTGTAATAAGCCTTGAGACGCCGGTCCATCATGGTCACCAGGTAGGCGATGACGATGGCGACGAAGCCCGAGTAGAGCAACACGTTCCAGGCGAAGATGGAGCGGAAGTTGTAACTGGTCATGGCCACGATCAGCCGGTCCGGACGACCCAGGTCCAGCACCAGCACCAGCAAGCCCCCGATGAGCAGGGCGACCGCCAGCAGGCCGGAGAAGCGTCCCAGGGGCTGGTAGGGCGTCTTGCCGAAGACGGTACCGATACTGGCGAGGTTGAGGGCCCCGGAGGCGGCGACGATGAGGAAGATGGCGAAGAGGTGCGGCGTGCCCCAGACGATCTCATTGGTCATGCCGGTGACCCAGTGGCCCTGGTGCTCCATGTACCAAAAGGCCAGGCCGCCGATACCGGCCACGCTCGCCAGGAGCGCCAGCAGGCCCCAGTAACGCTGGGGGGCCAGGTGCCATTCGCGGTAGACGATTCGCTTCATGTCCAGTGTCCCCCCGGGTCAGACGCCCGCGTAACGCACGCCCGTGTTCAGGGCGAGATTTTCCCGGAGTTGCCGGCTGGGCAGCTTGGCCAACGCCTGGCTCAGCGGACTGGCCGGATCCCTGAGGTCGCCGAAGAGGATGGCGCCATGACCCGCGGCGGCGCAGGCATCGGCGCAGGCGGTGGAGGCCTGGCCGTTATCCCGGCGATGGACGCAGAGGTTGCAACTCTCGACGCAGCCCTTGCCCCGGGGGGCCAGGGTCAGCTTCACCTCGACATTGGTATGGATGAACGACCGCGCCTTGTAGGGGCAGGCCATCATGCAATAACGGCAGCCGATGCACAGATGCCGATCGACCATGACGATGCCGTCGGCCCGTTTGAAGGAGGCACCGGTGGGGCAGACATCCACGCAGGGGGGGTGCTCGCAGTGCTGACACATCAGCGGCAGATTGCTGACCTTGCCGGTCAGGTTGTCCTGGACCTTGACCTTGCGAATCCAGCGGGCCTCCTGCCGGTCCCAGAGGGCGGGGTCCGCCCCCTCGGGCATGGTCTGGAGGTCCAGGCCATTCTCCCGGTTACAGGCGGAGACGCAGGCGGTGCAGCCCTCAGCGCACTTGGTAGTGTCGATGAGCATGCCGTAACGGACCTGGTCCGTCACGGGCTCGGCCCTGGGTTGCCCCGCTGTCGGGCCGGCGGGCGCGGCACTGGCGAGGGTGTGGAGCAGGACGCCGGGGGCAAGGGTGATGGTCGCCACCCCCGCGGCGGACCGCATGAAGCCACGGCGGCCCTGATCGATCGCTTCGCTGGGATTGTTCATGTCGTTCGCCTTCTCAGCGGACTGTCGGCTGGGGATGACCAGGCGGCAGCCAGGAACCCGGGGCCACGCTCGGGGCCTGCGCCGCGCCACCAATGCCCTGGCCCGCGGGGCCCGCGACGGGGACGGTGGCATGGCAGTCAAAACAGTTCAGCCGCACCGCCGCGAACTCATGGCAGGCGCCGCAGAACTGCCGCTCATCGTTGACGGGCACCGGCTGCCCAGTCGGGCCTGGGGCCACGTGGCAGGCAATGCATCCCGCCAGGCTGTGCTTGGTGGAGCGAATGCCTTCATGGACCGTCGCGTCGCGCTGGTGCTTGATCACCTCCATGTGATTGCGGCGCATGAAATCGGTCGGCTCCACGCAGCTTTGCGCCTGCGCGGCCTGGGATCCAGGGATCACGAAATTGCTCCCGCCGGCCTGGACCGCCAGGGCCAAGAAGGCCCCGGCCAGTCCGAGGAGGACGCGGCCGCCTGTGACAAGGGCACTTGCCATCGTCTTCTCCCGGATGATTACTCGCCAAGCCCCATCTTGATGTAGCCGGTGGGGCAGACATCGGCGCAGATATGACAGCCGATACAGCGCGTGTAGTCGGTGGCGACGTAGCGTCCGGTGGTGTTCTTGCCCTTCTCGACGCGGTACACGGCGTCCTGAGGGCAGAAGATGACGCAGTTGTCACACTCGAAGCACATGCCGCAGCTCATGCAGCGCTTGGCCTCGTCGATAGCCTCCTTCTCCGACAGGCCAATGACGCGCTCCTTGAAGTGGCCCAGGACATCCTCGGCCGTCGGCACCTCTTCCTTGCGCAGATTGCGGGCGTGGTAACCGAAGTGGCCGAGGAAGAGCTCGTCGTGAGGGATGATCTCGGCGCCGGAACGGTCCTCGTAGTTGTGGATCGCCCAATTGCCGCCGGAGGTCCCGCGCATGTCGCCCCGCTCGGCCGGATCGAACTTCTCGGGGGCCAGGTGAGCCTCCTCCATCTTGCGCAACAGGTCGAAGTGGTGGACATCGACCTTGGGCCTACGGCTGAACTCTTCCTGGCGCAGGTATTCGTCGATGGAGTCGGCGGCCACCGAGGCCTGGCCGATGGCGGTGGTCAGCAGATGCGGGCGGATGATGTCTCCGGCGACAAAGTGGCCGGGCTTGTTGGGCACCTGGTGGAACTTGTCGGCATTGATCAGGCCGCGACCATTGTCAAGGCTCTCCAGGCCGGTGAGATCGCCCCCCTGACCGATGGCGGAGACGATCAGGTCGGCCTCGATGACGCGCTCGGTCCCCTCGACGGGGATGGGACGCATGCCGTCCATGGTGCAATCGCAGACCTTGAGGCCCGTGGCGCGGCCATCCGGCCCCTTGATCAGGGCGACGGGCATGACACCATCCAGGATGGTGACCCCCTCGGTCAGGGCATCATGGACCTCGTGCTCGGAGGCGGTCATCTTGGTCCGCGGGAAGAGGGAGGTCAGGGTAACCTCGGCCCCCTGGGCCTTGGCGGTGACCGCGGCGTCATGGGCGACGTAGCCGTCATGAATGACCGTCTCGGGCAGGTCGGAGGGCTTGGCGTTCTCGATATGGCCGATACGGCGCGCCACGGAGACGACGTCGATGGAGGTGTCGCCACCACCCACGCACACCACCTTGCTGGCGGTGACCTTCATGCGCCCTTCGTTGAAGGCCTTGAGGAAGGCGACGCCGGAGACGCAGTTGGGGGTGCCGGCCCACCCTTCGACGGGCAGGCCGCGACCGCTCTGGCAACCGATGGCCCAGAGGATGGCGTCGTAATCCTTTTCCAGTTGCTCGACGGTGACGTCCTGACCGACGCGCACGCCCAGCTTCACCTCGACCTGGCCCATGTCGATGATGCGCTGGATCTCGGCATCCAGCTTGTCACGCGGGACGCGGTAGCCGGGAATGCCGAACTTGAACATGCCCCCCAGGCCCTGGTTGGACTCGAAGATGGTGCAGGCGTGGCCCTTGCGGCGCAGTTGATAGGCCGCCGCCAGACCGGCGGGACCGCCACCGACGATGGCCACCTTCTTGCCGGTATCCGGGCCGGCGACGAAACCATAGCCGTTGGCGATGGCGGTATCGCCGATGAACTGCTCGACGGAGTTGATACCGACGAAGTCTTCCAACTCGTTACGGTTGCAACCGTCCTGACAGGGGGCCGGGCAAACGCGGCCCATCATCGCCGGGAAGGGATTGGCGTCGGTGGAGCGGCGGAAGGCGTACTCCTGCCAGTCGACGCCCACCGGTGGCTTCTCCTGCTGACGCACGATGGCCAGCCAGCCGCGGATGTCCTCACCGGAGGGGCAGGAGCCCTGGCAGGGGGGCGTCTTGTGGACGTAGGTTGGACACTTGTGCGAGGTATCCTGGACGAAGATCTTCTCGGTGAGGCTGTGCCAGACGTTATCGCCGTCTTTGAACCGCCGCCAGGAAACCTTGGTCTTCATTTCTGCGCTGGAAGTCGCCATGGATTGTTCTCCGTACCAGTGGGAACCCGTGTTTTGAATTCTGTGCCGACGCGGATCAGGCGCGCCGGCGGCAATGGATGCGCGCTCAGTCCTCGTCGTCCGCGGACTCGTCGTCATCCTCCTCCTCGTCTTCGTCGTCCAGGTCATCGTCCTCCCCGGGGGTGAGGACGATGGCGTTGGACACCAGTTGGTGCACGCTGACGATCTGCTCCATCTCCATGCCGTAGTAAGGCAGGACCTTGGTGAACTGGCTCTTGCAGATGGCGCAGATGGCGGCCATGTGGGTGACGCCCTTCTCCTGCATGACGTTGTTGAGCGCCGTCATGCGCGGCAGGGCCCCCTTGACCCGCAATTCCATGAGGTCGTCGGTGAGGAGACCGCCACCACCACCGCAGCAGAAGGTGCGCTCGCGGATGGTGTCCTCGTCCATGTCATGAAAATGGTTGCACACCGCCTTGATGACGGCGCGCGGGATATCGAACTGACCACCCGGGGTCGGGCCCATGCGGCTGGCGCGGGCCACGTTGCAGGAGTCGTGATAGGTCAGCACCATGTCGTCGTTCTGGGTCTTGTCGAAGTTCAGCTTGCCCTGTTGGATGAGGTCATGGGTGAATTCGCAAATGTGTTGGGGTACCGGATAGCGGGGATCGAGGAAGTCCCAGGGGCCGGCCAGGGTGTTGAGGAAGCTGTAGGCGACGCGCCAGGCATGGCCGCACTCGCCGAAGACGATGCGCTTGACCTTGAGCTGGATCGCCGCTTCGCGGATGCGCTGGGAGACCCGCCGCATGTTCTCGTAGGAGCCGATGAACATGCCGAAATTGGCCGCCTCGGAGGCGTGAGTGCTTAGGGTCCAGGAGACCCCGGCCTCGTGGAAGACCTTGCCATAACCCACCAGGCCATCGACATGGGGCTCGGCGAAGAAGTCCGCCGAGGGCGTGACCAGCAGGATCTCGGCGCCAACCTTATCGATGGGGTAGCGCACCTTGACGCCGGTATCGTCGTAGACGTCCTCTTCCAGACCCTCAAGGGTATCCCTCAGGGCCGGACCCGGCAGTCCGAGGTTGTTGCCGATCTTGTAGACCTTGCCGATGATCTCGTTACAGTACTTCTGGCCAACGCCGATGTGGTCCATGATCTCGCGGGCGGCCATGGAGATCTCGGCGGTGTCGATGCCGTAAGGGCAGAAGACCGAGCAACGGCGGCACTGGGAGCACTGGTGGAAGTAGCTGTACCAGTCGTCCAGCACCTCCTGGGTCAGATCCTCGGCGCCCACCAGTTTGGGGAACCACTTGCCGGCCAGGGTGAAATAACGCCGATAGACCTTGCGCATCAGGTCCTGACGGCCCACCGGCATGTTCTTGGGGTCCTTGGTGCCGATGTAATAGTGGCACTTGTCGGTGCAGGAACCACACTTGACGCAGGCGTCCATGTAGACCTGCAGGGACCGGTAGCGACTGAGCAGATCGCCAAATTTGGCGATGGCCTTGTTCTGCCAGTCGTCCACCAGTTCGCCGGGGAAGCCCAAGGGCTCCTGATGTTCGGGTTTGGCGACGAAGGGCCGGGAGTGGGCCATGAGCCCAGGGGTGACCTCCGGAATCTCCAAGTAGGGTTGGAGCTCGGGAACCTCCAGGTTAGCCTTTGCCATGATTCAACCTCGTCCGCAAAGCTTGTCTTATCGTGCCGGGGTCCGGTGGTCGCGGTCTGTTGGTCGCGTCGCGCGCCGGATTGCCAGACCGCGCTTTATTGTTCGAGCCGCCGGGCCCAGGGTGACAGGTGCCGCTCTTCACGCGGGTTGTCCACCTGATTGCGCGTCGGGCTGAAGAAGAGTCCCGGGGCATGCAACAACTTGCTGTAAGGGAAGACGATCATGAGGATGGCCACCAGCAGCAGGTGCAGCAGGAGCAGAGGGTCCGCGGGCAGGGGCTGGATATGGAAGCTCATGAGCCCGAGGAAGAATTGCTTGACCGAGACGACGTCGACGTGGACGGCGAAGGTCATGCCCAGCCCCGTCAGACCAATGCCGATCAAGAGGGCAAGGATCAGGTGATCCGAGGGTCCGGTGATGTAGCGGACCCGATCGACCAGGAAACGCCGCCCCCAGAGGCCGGCGAGGCCTACGACCATGGCCATGCCGCCGTAGATGCCAAAGGGTTGAACGAGTTCGATGGGAAGCCAGACCGGATCCATGAAATAGCGTAGGTGGCGCAGGGTGACCAGGAACAGGCCGAAGTGGAAGATCCAGCCAAAGAGCCAGGTCCACTTGTTACCCTTGAAGAGGCTTTCGAAGAGCACCACCTCCCGGACGAGACGGAAGGCGACGCCCCCCTTGGTCACCGGGGCCGGCGTGGTAGGGATCTTGAGGGGCGCGGGGGTACGCGCGTATTGCGCAATCTTGTTCACCAGGCCGACCAGGAGAATCAGGGCGGCAAGATAGAACAACGAGGCATATACAACGGTCAGGAATGACATGCTCCGCTACCTTCAATGGATCCGATGATCGGCCGGGACAGCCAGGGCCCCGCCTTGTTCGCCGCTCGCCCTCGTTATCAAGCCGGGGCGAGGCGGATCCGTTGTACTATCACCGGATCCGCGCTACGCGGCCACCGCGACCCGTGGGTCGCGCATGCTGACTGGGATCAGACGCAACCGGTCGGCTTGGGCAGGCCCGCGTAACGGCAGGCCTGCTTGGCCGGGCCGTAGGGGAAGAGGCCATAGAGGTACTTGCTGTTGCCCTTGTCCTTACCCAGCTTCTTGCCCACGGCCTTAGTCAGGACGCGGACAGCGGGGGCGATCTGATACTCTTCGTAGTATTCGCGCAGGAAGTTGATGATGTCCCAGTGCTCCTCGGTCAGTTCCAGGTCGTCTTCCTTGGCCATGACGCTGGCGACGCCGGGCACCCAGTCATTGATGTTGGCCAGATAGCCTTCTTCGTCGGTTTCAAAGGTCTTGCCGTCGACTACGATGGGCATGTTGGTGATCTCCTCGATCGGTGTGAAAGTTAAACGGGGCTTACAGCCAGGCCTGGACCTTGTCGTGTTCCGTGGTGAGATCCACGAAACCGGCGTAATCCACGACCTGAATACCTTCGATCAGACGATCCTCGCGGAAACCGCGGGCCTTGAGGTCCGGGCCGAGTACGTAGACCGACACCTTGCCGAGGCCCGACTTGACCAGGGACTCGGCGCTCGAACCCACCAGGGCCGCATAGACGCCATCCTCGATGAGGAGTACGGCCGCGCCCGGGGACGCGAATTTGAGGCAGGATTCCAGCGAGTTGCGCTCGAAGGGGGTTTTGTTGACGGTGTGCAGGATGCTCATGGTTACCCTCCTTAGAAGCTGAAGACCACGTCGGCCTCATCCATGAGCTCGGTGACGCGGGCGGCATCCACCACCTCGACGATGTTCTCGATCTCTTCCTCGGTATCCATATCTTCGTAGGCGATCGCGACCAGGTCATCCTGGGTCAGGCCGCGGGCCGCCAGGGAATCCGCGTCCACGTAGATGTTCTTGACTTCATAGTCGCCCAGGGTGCGGTAGGTGGGCGAGAAGTTCTTCATGCCGATGCCGGTGGTGTCCTGGCCCTTGACCAGTTGGTAGACACCGTCATCGACGAACATGAGACTGACCTCCTGATCGAAGGCCGCGCCGATCAACACCACTTCCAGGGACTCCCAGGCATAGATGGTGCCGTAGGGGGCCTTCCGGTTCAGGTACATGAATTTCTTGACGACTTCGGACATGACGCTGACTCCTGTTAGTCGCCGAAGACGACGAGGCGATCCGACTGGATGGCGGCCTCGACCAGTTGCCCGAGGCCCGAGATGCGGAACCTGGGATGAATGTTGGTCGCGTCCTTGCCGTTGCGCTGGGCCTCACCCTCGTCGACGATGCCGCGGCGCTGGGCGGCGGCCACGCAGACCACCATGTCAAGGTCATACTTCGCGGCCAGGTCGGCCCAGCGGTTGACGACGTGACGATCGTCCTGGGGCGGCGTGGTCAGGCGCGTCGAGTTGTTGACCCCGTCGTGATAGAAGAAGACGCGGAAGACCTCATGGCCCTTCTCCAGCGCCGTCTTGGTGAAGAAGTAGGCGGTATCGGAGGCCTGATGCTGATAGGGGCCTTCGTTGATCTGAATAGCGAACTTCATTGCAACCTCAAGCAGGTGTGGCGGCCCCGGGGGCGAGCCCGGGGCGCCGATCCCTTAGAAGCGGATGTAGTTGGAGGCGTTGAAGCTGGCCCGGGCACCGCGCCAGGTATCGATGTGATACTTGGTGAAGGGCAGCTCGACCTCTTCAAAGAAGCGCGGCCAGCCGATGCGCTCGATCCACTCGTTGACGCGCTCCCAGTCCCGGGCGCCTTCCTTGTAGGCCTTGAGGATGCGCTTGACGATGGCGGTGGCCTCCGGCCAGCGCGGCGGGTTGTTGGGGATGCCGGCGGCGACCAGCTTCTGGAAGGTGGGCTTGCCGCGGGCGTTGGAGTGGTTGCCGCCGACCCAGATCGCCAGCTTGGTGTGCTCGGCGTCGTTGATCTGCATCGGGGGGCAGGGTGGGTAGCAGGCGCCGCAGCAGATGCACTTGCGCTCGTCGACCTCCAGGGAGGGCTTGCCATTGACGATGGCGGGCCGGATGGCGGCCACCGGGCAGCGGGCGACGACGGAGGGGCGCTCGCAGACATTAGCCACCAGGTCATGGTTGATCTTGGGCGGCTTGGTGTGCTGGACGTTGATGGCGATGTCCCCCTGGCCGCCGCAGTTGA
>JADHED010000041.1_pt1 | contig 165050 bp, 158 predicted proteins | sample 8952041 | NCBI WGS metagenome assembly JADHED01 (sample SAMN16124423, study PRJNA663239) | bioreactor sludge metagenome | isolation source: sludge (control) | place: India:Bengaluru | collected 2018-09-08 | reverse complement strand
GCCATGAGGCCGTCGTAGCCGAGGATGTCGTCATCGGCGTGCGGCGCGATGATAACGACGCTACGCAGCTGAGCGAGCAAGCTCACGGGCGCGCATGTCCTCATGCTGGCGGTAGAAGTCGATCGTCTCGTCGATCAGGGCTTCAAGGTCGACCCGCGGCTCCCAGCCCAGCGCGCGGGCGCGGTCGATCACCGGCGTCTTGTGGATCGAGACCGCCTCCTCGTAAAGCGCGCCGTGGATCTTCTTGGCATCGGCATAGACGACCGTGGACGGGTTGCCGAGCCGGGCGTTGATATGATCGGCGAGAGCACGGACGGTGATCCGGTTGGAAGGGTTGCCGACGTTGAACACCTGCTGGCCGCTGGCAAGCGCCTTGTCCATGAAATCGACCAGGAAGCGGGTGAGATCGACGGCGGAGAGAAAGGCGCGCGTCTGCTCGCCGGTGTGAAAGACGGTCATCGGCTGGCCCATGAGGCCCTGCTGGACGAACGTCGGCATGACAAACCCACCCGCCTTCGACTGCCGCGGGCCGGTGACATTGAACGGCCGAATGGCGATCGCGCGCAAGCCGCGCTGGATGCTGTTCGCCAGCATGCATTCGGTCAGCGTCTTGGCGATCGCGTACTCGATGCGGGCGCTATAGGGCATCGGAACTTCGATGGTGTCGCCCTCGGCGAGATCGCCGCTGCGACCGTAGGTTTCGGCCGAGCTGAAGGTGCACAAGGGCTTGTCTTCCTTGAGGCAAGCCTCGATCATCTGATGGGTGGCATCGACGATCGCGAAGCCGAGCCGGCCGGCGTACTTGAGGATGCCCGCCGGGCCGACATGCGAGGCCGCATGGATCACGCGATCGAAGGGGGCAAGCGTGCCACCGGCGGCAAAATAGGCCTCGACGCTCTCACGGATGATGGTGACGTTCGGGTTGCCGCGGTACCAGGCGCCGTCGGTTACCGCCGCAACCATCGAGTCGAGCAGGCTCACCCGGTGCCCTGCCGCCAGATAGCCGTCGGCGACATGGGTGCCAATGAAGCCGAGGCCGCCCGTGATCAGGACATGTTCCTTCTCGGCCGCCGCTGTCGTGGATGCATGACGCGCTTTTTGTTGCCCCAGGGTCATCGCCGCTCCTCGTCTGTATTCATTGCCCGGCATGGTTGGCCGGCGCAGCCGATCCCCCGCTCCGTCCGCTTTTCTCAGCGGGTTGAGGCGGCCCATCGATTGCACGCGTTTATTGGTCCGGCTTTGGTATCAATCAGACGGGCGGAATGCAGCCCCCGTTAGGGTACTTCAATTGGCTGCGGACGGCACGCGGCGGGACCAGCGGCTTGGCGCGGCCCCCTGTGCGGCGCGGGTGGCCGCGAGTCTCGACTCAGACGGGTTCGATATCGAGGCCGATGTCGAGGATCGGCGCCGAGTGGGTCAGCCAGCCGATGGAGACGATGTCGACGCCGGTGGCCGCGACCGCGGGCAGCACGTCGATGCTCATGCCGCCCGAGGCCTCGGTGATCATCCGGCCATCGACCAGACCTACGGCTTCGCGGAGCGTTGGCGGTGCCATGTTGTCGAGCAGCACCGCGTCGGCGCCGACGGCAATCAGCTCGCGCAATTGGTCGAGCGTGTCGACCTCGACCTCGATTTTCACCATGTGGCCCAGGCGCTGCCGCGCGCGGGTGACGGCATTTCGGATGCCGCCGACGGCCGCGATGTGATTGTCCTTGATCAGCACGCCGTCATCGAGGCCGAAGCGGTGGTTGATGCCGCCGCCGACGCGGACGGCATACTTCTCCAGCGCGCGTAAGCCCGGCGTCGTCTTGCGGGTGCATGAGATCCGCGTCGTCGTGCCTTCGACCGCCTTGGCGGCGGCGCGCGTTGCCGTGGCGATGCCCGACATCAGCGAGACGAGGTTGAGCGCCGTCCGCTCCGCCGTCAGGATTGCCCGTGCCGGGCCCTCGACGCGAGCGAGCGTGCTGCCGGCGGTGACGTCGTCGCCGTCCTCGTGCTGGGAGTGGGTCGTGATTTCCGGCGACAGGATCGCGAACGTTGCCAGCGCCACCTGCAGGCCAGCGATGCGGCCGGGCTTACGGCTGACCAGGCTCGCGTGCGCACGGGCGTGTTCCGGCACCACGACGTCGGACGTCATATCACCGGCGAGGCCGAGATCCTCCTCCAGCGCGCGGCGGAGGATCGGCTGGAAGATCAGGGGATGAAGGGTCGCGATTTCGGCCATCGGATGTGCCTTGCAGGAATTGAAGGAGAGGGGGCCGGCTGTCAGCCGGCGTTTGTAGCGCGTAAAGGGGGGATGGACGCAGGCAGGCGATGGTCGAGCTCAGTCATGCTGATCACCTGCCGGTGCTGCCAGCCGGCATCGGTCTGCGGATAATCGCTGCGGAAATGAGCGCCACGGCTTTCCGTCCGCCGTTCGGCCGCGTGAACGACCAGCCGCGCCGAAAGCAGCATGTTGCGCAGCTCGCCCCAGGCGACGATGGCGGAATAATCATTGGCCGGTCCGGGAGTGCCGATGGTCCCGGCGCTGTCGTCCGCGCCAGCGCTGGCTCGCCGCTCCAACTCTGCTTCGAGCGTGGCGAGTTCGGCCGCCGCCCGTGCGAGCCTCTTGCCGTCACGCAGGAGGCCGGCATAGAGCGTCATGATGTCGCGCACGCGGCGTCGAATTCGGCCGAGCGCCTCCAGCGGCAAGGCGGCGGCGGGAAGCAGCACGCGCGGACTCTCGACCGCCGAGGCGAACGAGCCTTCCCCGCCGCGGATGCTGGCGGCGACACGCGCCCCGAATACAAGCCCCTCCAGCAACGAGTTGCTGGCCAGCCGGTTGGCACCGTGGACGCCGGTGCAGGCGACCTCACCGCACGCCCACAGGCCTTCGAGCGTGGTGTGGCCGTCGCCGTCGGTCGCGACGCCGCCCATATGGTAATGCGTTGCCGGCGTAATCGGCACCGGCTCCCGGGTCGGCTCGTAGCCGGCCTGCCGGCACAGCAGCAGCGCCTGCGGAAAGGCCGCCGTGCCGCGGCTGGCGAGCGCCGGGCGCAGATCGAGGAACACCGGTTCGCCGGTTGCGCGCCGTTTGGCGATCGCGCGCGCCACCACGTCACGCGGCGCCAGCTCCGCCAACGGGTGCTCTGACGGCATGAAACGCCGGCCGGCCGCATCAAGCAGCACGGCGCCGGCACCGCGAAGTGCTTCCGTCAGCAGCGCGAGGCGTTCGCCGCGCTGCGCCTGGCGCGGCACCAGCGCGGTCGGATGAAACTGCATGAACTCGAGATCGGCCATGCGGGCGCCGGCGCGCGCCGCCAAGGCGAGGCCGTCGCCGGTCGCTTCCAACGGCGTCGTCGACTCCAACCACAGTCCGCCGACACCGCCTGAGGCGAGTACGACCGCGTTGGCGTGGACCTGGATCCGCCCGAAGCTCTTGTGGACCGCAACGACGCCGCCGATGCGGCCGCGCTGGGCGATGAGGTCGAGCACGAAGGCGTCGCTGACGAGGCGGATCGAGGGCGTCGCCCGCGCCATTTCGACCAGCGTTTCGCTCAGGTTGCGGCCGGTGGTATCACCGCCGGCATGGACGATGCGGGCTTTGCCGTGCGCAGCTTCGCGCCCCAGAGAGAGCATCCCGTCGGGTTTGCGATCGAAACGCATGCCGGCCGCAATCAGGCGCCGCACTGCCTCTGTGCCCTCGCGCGCCAGCACCAGCGCACGCTCCTCGTCAACGAGGCCGGCGCCGGCGTTGACGGTATCCCGCGCATGCTGTTCCGGCGTATCGTCGCGTCCCATCGCGGCGGCGATGCCGCCCTGGGCGAGCGCCGTCGAGCCGCTGACGGGGGAGGCCGTCTTGGTCATGACGATCACCGGCGTTGGCGCCAGCGCCAGGGCGCAGGCCAGCCCGGCGACGCCCGAGCCGATGATCACGACGTTAGTTCGCCAGTGCTGGCAGGCCGTTTCCTCGGTTGCCATGCGGAATCCTCCGTTTACCGGCCGACGGCAAGCATGCGTTCGACGGACCGGCGCGCCCGCTCTGCGATGCCAGGATCAACCTCGACCCGTGGCTCCAGGGTTTCAAGCGAGCGGTGAATTTTGTCGAGCGTAATCCGCTTCATGTGCGGGCAAAGATTGCACGGGCGGACGAACTCGACGTCATCGAGCTCGGCGGCGACATTGTCGCTCATTGAGCACTCGGTGACCATCAGCACGCGGCGTGGCCGCTTCGAGCGCACGTAATCGATCATCTGCGCCGTCGAGCCGGCGAAATCGGCAGCCGCAATCACTTCCGGCGGACACTCCGGATGGGCGATCACGACGAGGTTATCAAAGCCCTCGCGGTAGTGCTGGATCTCGGCGGCGCTGAATCGCTCGTGCACTTCGCAGTGCCCATGCCAGCTGATGATCTTGACCTTGGTTTGGGTCGCAACGTACTTCGCGAGATACTCATCGGGAAGAAACAGGACGCGATCAACGCCCAGCGATTCGACGACCTTGACCGCGTTCCCGGACGTGCAGCAGATATCCGTTTCCGCCTTCACTGCCGCCGACGTGTTGACGTAGGTCACGACCGGCACGCCGGGGTAGCTGGCGCGCAGCGCGCGGACGTCTTCCGGCGTGATCGAGTCGGCGAGCGAGCAGCCGGCGTCCTGATCGGGGATCAGCACCGTCTTGTCCGGATTGAGGAGCTTTGCCGTCTCCGCCATGAAGTGCACGCCGGCGAGTACGATCACATCCGCATCGGTGTCGACTGCGCGCTGGGCGAGCGCGAGTGAGTCGCCGACAATGTCGGCAACGCAGTGATAAATCTCGGGCGTCTGGTAGTTGTGGGCCAGGATGATGGCGTTGCGTTCGCGCTTGAGGCGCTGGATGTCGGCGACCAGCGGTGCGTGTATGGGCCACTCGATGGAAGGAATAACGCGCGCCACACGCTCAAAAATCGGCGCCGTCGCCTCTGCGACCTCAGGTGTATAGGCAAGCGCAGCAGCAGAACCTGAATACATCGTAAACCCCGCGCAGACTCTCGTTCGTGTTATTGCGGCTCTAGTTGAGCATGAGTCGCAATATCTGCGACGGTCCGCCGTGTCAACACCGCCGGCCGGCGCTGCAACTCACTGTAACATGATTTGACACCCGCGCTTGGGCTCGGTAACGAGCCCGCCGCCCCATGACTGGGCTTAACCGGGGGCACGGGTTGGGGATTGACACTTGGGCCGCGAATCCCCGAAACCCCTTCGGGCGGAAGGGAATGCGGCGGCAAGGCGCGGGAAACGGAACCCTAGGATTATGAGACGCATTGGCTTGCTCGGCGGTTCCTTCAACCCCGCCCACGATGGCCACCGCTACATCTCCCTGGAGGCGCTCAAGCGCCTAGGCCTAGACCAGGTGTGGTGGCTGGTATCACCGCAGAATCCACTCAAGGGAACCGCCGATATGGCGCCGTTTCGGCAGCGCCTGAGGTTTGCACGCACGGCTGCCCAGCACCCGCGGATCATCGTGACCGACGTTGAGCAGCGGCTTGGCACCGTTTACACAGTCGATACCTTGCGCCGGTTATTGCCCAGGTTTCCGGCTTGTCGGTTTGTCTGGCTGATGGGGGCGGATAATCTGATCCAGATCGGGTCCTGGAAAGGCTGGCGGGAGATCTTCGTTTCCGTGCCCATTGCAGTTTTCGCGCGACCGCCGTATTCTTCGCTCGCACTGGTTGGAAAGGCTGCGCGGGTTTTTGCGTCGGCGCGGCTGCCGGAAGCGCGGGCAACACAGGTCGCAACAATGCGGCCGCCGGCATGGGTCTACCTGCACATGCGGCCCCACCCGGGCTCGGCGACTCGTATCCGGCAGCACGGCCGTGCCGACGCGGCGCAGGGTGCCGTCATCCGACGGCAGTAGTGAAGCGTGAGGAGACGCAAGCGATAGCCGAACACGCGGAGACGATGGCGTTTGCGACCGCCCCTGCGGTGGCTAACGCACCTTCGGCGGGACTTTCCTCGCCCGAGCTATCCTCGACCGCCATGGTTGGGCTGATCCTGTCCTCGCTTGACAGCGACAAGGCCGAAGAGGTCGTTGTTATCGACTTGGCGGGCAAGTCCAGCATGGCCGACACCCTGATTATCGCCAGCGGGACGTCGAGCCGCCATGTCGGCTCGATGGCTGATCACATCCTGCGCCGGCTGAAGGGTGCGGGCGCGGCTTCGGTCGTCGTCGAGGGCCGCGCAGCCGGCGATTGGGTCTTGATCGACGCGAAGGATGTCGTCGTCCACCTGTTCCGGCCCGAGGTGCGCAGGTTCTACTCTCTCGAACGGTTGTGGGAAACGCCGGCCTCGCTCTTAGGCACGGCCGCTGGCCGCTCGGCGCAGGCCGGGCTGTAGCCGGCAGCCGCCTGGGGGGCCGGGCGTGACGAAGGGCTCGGCCGCGGCTTCACGTCCGCCCTTGATCAGCGAACATGGCGGTGAATATCTTAGGCGTGGCGAGACACCGGATTTGTTGCCGGGCATCGTGCGGCACGCGGCTTTGTTTGCGCCACAACCACCATGCGGCATCAAGCGTCGCGTAGTGTGCCCGTCGATAGGGCGATGCGAACTGCCCATGCCGATGATCTATGGAAGCAAAGGACTACGGATGACGAGCCGCTGGTTTGCCGCAATGGCAGTGGTCATGCCGTTCTGCGCGTCGCTTGCCCTCGCTGCCGAGCCGAAGCAGGATCCTGCCAGCACATACGAGCTCCTGAACCTCTTCGGCGATGTTTTTGAGCGGGTGCGCAGCGACTTTGTCGACGAGACATCGGACGAGCAGCTCATCGAGGCCGCCATCAACGGCATGCTGACCTCACTCGATCCGCACTCCGGCTATCTGAACGCGGAGAAGTTCGGCGACATGAAGGTGCAGACGCAAGGCGCCTTCGGCGGCCTCGGCATCGAGGTGACAATGGAGGGCGGCCTGGTCAAGGTCGTCTCGCCGATCGACGACACGCCTGCGCACCGCGCCGGGATCGAGCCGGGCGACCTGATCACGCACCTCGATGGCGAGCAGGTGCTGGGCATGACGCTGTCCGAGGCGGTCGAAAAGATGCGCGGTCCGGTCGGGAGCCAGATCCGGCTGACGATTCGGCGGAACACCGCGCAGCCATTCGACGTGACGCTGTCACGCGCCATCATCAAGATCCGGTCGGTGCGCTCGCGCCTCGAAGGTCAGGTTGGCTATCTGCGAATCAGCTCGTTCAACGAGCAGACAGATAGCGGCGTCAGCGAGGAAATGGCAAAGCTCAAGCAGGCCGCGAACGGCAAGCTGCAGGGCGTCATTCTGGATCTCCGCAACAACCCGGGCGGTCTGCTGTCACAAGCGGTCGCCGTGGCCGACGCCTTCCTTGAGCAAGGCGAAGTCGTCTCGACGCGGGCGCGCAAGGCGGACGACGCGCAGCGCTTCAACGCCCGGCCGGGCGACCTGGCGGATGGGCTGCCGATGGTGGTCCTCGTCAATGCCGGATCGGCTTCGGCTTCCGAGATTGTCGCCGGGGCGCTGCAGGATCACGGCCGCGCGATTCTGCTCGGGACCAAGTCGTTCGGAAAAGGTTCCGTGCAGACGATCATGCCCTTGAGCGGCCACGGCGCGATGCGGCTCACAACGGCGCGCTATTACACACCCTCCGGCCGTTCGATCCAGGCCGTCGGCATTGAACCCGATATCGTCGTCGAGCAGGCGCGCATCGAAACAGTGGCGCAAGCGCGCGAACGGCGCGAAGCGGATCTGCGGGGTGCGCTCGACCGGCAGCCGGCGCCGGAGGGGGAGCCGAAGGCGGGTAGCCCCTCTGAACCGGCAGCGCCAGACGAAGCCGCGAGCCAACCGGCTCCCGGCCCCGATTATCAGCTCATTCGGGCCATCGATCTCGTTCGTGGCTTGTCCCTGTTCGCCAATCGGTCTGGATCGCCCTCCCGCTAGGACATTGCTGCCGAGATTGAAGCGTCCTATGGTTGCAGTTGAGGCCCTCTCCAGCGGTTTACGCGCGGGCCTCGCCGGGCGGCGGTGAGAGAAGGGCGATGGGTGGGTTGCGGGCGCTGCGCTGGGATCCAGGTGTTCGCGGGCTCCGCGCGCTTGGCGCCCGGCTCAAGGCTCCGCCATGGACGCGCCTGCTGGGCGGCGGGCTCGCCCGCCGGGCCATTCTCGCGGCGGGCTTGAGCGGTGCCGGGGCGCTGTTGCTGTTCGGATTGGCAGCAGTGTTCTTTGGCGCTTCCGATGTCGCCTCTGGTCCTGCCATTGAAATGGCGGTTCCGGCGGCGGGACCGGCTGATCGCGCTGCGGTGCCGGAGCCGATGGCGGACGAACCGGCGGCGGAAGGCTTTCACGTCGCTGCGGTGGTTGCCGAGGCCTATCGCGGCATTACCCGCGCGCCGGCAGCCGAGCCGCTTCCCGCGGCTCCGGTTCCCGATCTGATCGAAAGCCGTGGGGCCTTCCGCCTGCCGCGCGTCGGTGTCGATGGCCGCCTTCCCTACGAAGCATATGCGCGGCCCTTTGACCGTCGCGATGACCGGCCGCGGCTGTCAATCGTTATCTTCGGCTTCGGCCTCAGCGCGACCGCAAGCCAGGCGGTGCTCGACCATTTGCCTGCCGCGGTGACTCTGGCCCTTGATGCGTACGCGGCGGACCCCGGCCGATGGCTTGTCGCGGCACGGGCGGCAGGCCACGAGGTTTTTGCGGCCCTGCCGATCCAGGCGGCCGATGGCGAGCGCATTGACGCCGGGCCGCGGGCGCTGGTTCCGGGCGCTGCGGTAGCCGGCAATCTCGCCCGGTTGGATCAGATCCTGGCGCACTGCACCGGCTGTGTCGGCGTGATCGCGCTGGGCGGCGAGGGGGTGGCCGACTTCGAGCCGCTGCTGCCGACGTTGCGGGTGGTGCAGCAGCGGGGCCTGATGTTCATCGATGCGGCGCGTGCCGGGCAGCGGCCGCTGGTCCCGATCGCCGATCGCATCGGTCTTCCACACGCGTGGCTGGACACGACGATCGATGCCGAACCGAGCGCGGCAGCGATCGACGCCAAGCTGCGGCGGCTGGAAGAGGCTGCGCTCAAGACCGGAGTTGCGGTTGCTGCTGCCGGAGCCTCGCCGCTCGCCGTGCGCAGGCTGGTGCTATGGTCCGAAACTCTGGCGGCGCGCAACCTGGTGCTGGCGCCGCTGTCGGCGGCAGTTGCACCACAAGTGGTGGCGGACGCGCCGCAATGACGGCACCGCTCGCCTATCGCCGGGGTGTCGGCGCCGTCTTGCTGAACGACGAAGGCCTCGTCTGGGTCGGCCGGCGGACGGACGTGCCGGGCGGCGCCTGGCAACCGCCCCAAGGCGGCATCAAGGCCAAGGAGGAGCCGGAAGCGGCGGTCCTGCGCGAACTGAAGGAGGAGGTCGGCACCGACCGCGCCGTCATCATCGCGCGTGCGTCCGCCTGGCTCAGCTACGACCTGCCGCCGCACGTCGCTGCCAAGCGATGGAAGGGGAGGTACCGCGGCCAGACGCAATGCTGGTTCGCGCTGCGCTTCACGGGGCGCGAAAGCGACATCGACGTGGCATTGGCCAAGCATGCCGAGTTCAATGCGTGGCGCTGGGTCACGATCGAGGAACTGCCCGGCCTTGCTGTCGCCTTCAAGCGTCCCGTCTATGAGCGTGTGGTGGCGGAGTTCCGCCCGCTCGCGGTCCCGTCAACGGCCGGACCAAGCGTGCCTTGATCCCGCGTGGTCCTTGCTGCGGGTGCGATATCCCTTCATTGTGCGGCCATGAACGCCCTGCCCGCTAGAGGTGCGCTCGTCACCGGAGCCGGCCGCCGGATCGGCCGCGCGATCGCGCTCGACCTGGCGCGGGCCGGCTGGGCGGTGGCTGTCCATTACCATACCTCGGCCGCGGCTGCCGAAGCGGTCGTGGCCGAGATTGCCGAAGCGGGCGGGCGCGCCTGCGCCCTCGCCTGCGATTTGATGCGCGAGGCTGATACCGAAACATTGATCAGCCGCGCCGACGATGCGCTCGGTCCGATCACCTGTCTCGTCAACAACGCCTCGGTGTTCGAAAGCGACCGGCTGGAGACGGCGAGCCGAGCCTCCTGGGACCGGGCGATGGAGGTCAATCTGCGGGCGCCGTTCGTGCTGATCCAGGCACTCGCAGCCGCGCTGCCCGCCGGCGTGCAGGGCAATGTCGTCAACATCCTTGACCAGCGCGTCTGGCGCTTGACGCCGCTGTTCACCTCCTACACCGTGAGCAAGGTCGGCTTGTGGACGCTGACACAAACGTTGGCAATGGCGATGGCGCCGCGGCTCAGGATCAACGCGGTTGGCCCGGGTCCGACACTGCCGAGCTTGCGGCAGACGGATGCGCAGTTTTGCCGGCAATGGTCAAAGATGCCGCTCAAGCGGGCGGTGGCACCTGAAGAAATCGCGGGCGCGGTCCGCTTCCTCCTTGACGCTCCTTCCATCACCGGCCAGATGATCGCCGTCGATGCCGGCCAGCACTTGGGCTGGACCGCGGATGCGACGCTTCTCGCTGACGACGAGTAACAAGATGCAGCACCGTCCTAAGGACACCGTTCCCCCAGCCGCGGCGACGCCGCCGGGTGCCTCGTTCAGCCAGCCTCTGCGCGTTGCCGACGCGCGCAACGCGATCCGCCACGTTTTCATTCGCGATCTCGTGCTGCCGTGCCGGATCGGTGTCCATCGGCACGAGCACGGCGCCCCGCAACGGGTGCGTATCAACCTCGATCTTGCCGTGAGGGACGACCGTCAGCTCGGCGATGAGCTCGCGAACGTCGTCTGTTACGAGGAGATCAGCACCGCCGTGCGTGCTATCGTCGGCCGCCGCCACATCAACCTGGTCGAGACCCTCGCCGAGGAGATCGCAAGCATGTGCCTGGAGGATGGCCGTGTCCGATCGGCACGGATCCGGATCGAGAAGCTCGATGTCCTGCCGGATGCGGTCAGCGTCGGCGTCGAAATCGAGCGCTTCGCTAACCTTTAGCGCTGTCGCCGGGGCTGCAGACGGCCGGCGGCGGTTGTCGGCAGACGGGAGTCGGCCTAGGTCGCGAATTGTTGCAGTTGTATTTCACGACTTTTGCACAGGTGGGCTGGAGTGCCCGAATGGCATCGCCATCGGCCGGAAACTGTACGGCGAAACCGCGGCTTCCCGCGCAAGCGTCTATAAATCATGTGTAATCAAGCAATTAGCGATGCGGCTGGTTGTTGTGCAGGTTTGCCAAGCGATTGACGCCCGCGTCGGCACCGGCGCAAACGCGGGTTTTTCAACAAAGTTTTCCACAATCGCAGCGGCGTACCGGCCTTTTCCAAGCGTGCGATCCCCGTTGGCGAGGTCGCAGCCGTCACGCGCGCAGTGAGCGCACCAGGTCGAGGTTGTCGTTGATCCAGGCGCCAAGCCGGCGGATGCCATCAGCGATCGGCGTTGCCGGGCTGAAGCCGACCGCGGCGGCCAGGTCGCTGACGTCGGCATAGGTTTCGATCACGTCGCCCGGCTGCATCGGCAGCATCACCTTCTCCGCCGTCCGGCCGAGTTCCTGCTCCAGAAGCTGGATGAAGTCCAGGAGTGCGACTGGGCTGTGGTTGCCAATGTTGTACACCCGGTAGGGCGCGCTGGCGCTGCGGGCCGGGTCGGCCTGCGGGCCGGTGGCCGTCGGATCGGGCGCCGGAGCCGCGTCCATCACCCGGCGCACGCCCTCGATGATATCGTCGATGTAGGTGAAGTCGCGGCGCATCTGGCCGTGGTTGAAAACCTGGATCGGCCGCCCTTCAAGAATCGCCTTGGCGAACAGGATCGGCGCCATGTCCGGCCGCCCCCACGGCCCGTAAACGGTGAAGAAGCGCAGGCCCGTCGTCGGCACGGCGAACAGGTGGCTGTAGGTGTGCGCCATCAGCTCGTTCGCCTTCTTGGTCGCGGCGTAGAGGCTCACCGGATGGTCGACGCCGTGGTGCTCGGAGAACGGCACGGCAGCGTTGAGGCCGTAGACCGAACTCGATGACGCGTAGACCAGATGCTTGACGGGCGTGTGGCGGCAGCCCTCGAGGATCGAGAGGAAGCCAACCAAGTTGCAGTCGACGTAGGCGCCAGGATTGATGAGGCCGTATCGGACGCCGGGCTGGGCGGCGAGATGAACCACCACCGCCGGCCGCGCGTCGGCAAACAGGTGGCGGACCGCATTGGCGTCGACCAGATCACCCTTGACGAAGCGGAAACCGGGCCGGCCGGTCAGCTGCGCGAGGCGCGCCTCCTTCAGCCGCACGTCGTAGTAGGCGTTGAGGCTGTCGAAGCCGATGACGGCGAAGCCCTCGGCCAGCAGGCGATCGCTGAGATGAAAGCCGATGAAGCCGGCCGCCCCGGTCACCAGCACGGTGTCGCCGCGTTCGAGGATCATGCTCTGTCGGAGCCAGACCGGCGCTGTGCGCGCGGATGCGCGGCACGGTGGACCTCGGCCAGCCGTGAGAGATCGACCGCGGTGTAGCGCTGCGTCGTCGACAGCGAGGCGTGGCCGAGCAGTTCCTGGATGCTGCGCAGGTCGCCGCCGCCGGCGAGCAGATGGGTTGCGTAGCTGTGGCGGAAGGCGTGCGGCGTTACGGTTTCAGCAAGGCCGAGCAGCGCGCGCAGGCGGCGGATCTGCCGCTGTGCCACGCCAGCCGCGAGCGGTCCGCCGCGCACGCCAAGGAACAGCGGCCCGGCGGGACCGGGATCGTAGGGGCAGGCGCCGACGTAGGCGGCAACCGCGCTCGCAACGACATCCAGCACCGGCACGACCCGCTGCTTGCCGCCTTTGCCGGAAATGATGAGCGCCTCAGCCAGGGGTACGGCGCTGCGCTTCAATGCCAGCGCTTCGCCGATGCGCAGCCCGCAGCCGTATAGCACCGCCACCAGCGCGCGGTCGCGCAGAGCGATCCAGGGTGTGTCGCTCAACCGCTGTATGGCGCCGAGCGCGGCGGCTGCCTCGATTTCGGAGAGCGGCCGCGGCAGTGTCCGCGGCAGCTTTGGTGTCCGCACGCTTGCCGCTGCAGGGACATGGGCAAGGCCGCGGCGGTCGAGGAAACGAAGAAAACTGCGCACGGCGGCCATGGTCCGTGCCGTCGACCGTTTGGCGAGGCCGCGTGTCCGGCAGTGGGCGAGGAAGGCACGGAGATCGGCAGCCGCAAGCGCATTCATCGCCGCCAGGTCGGGCGGGCCGCCGAGATGGCGGGCGAGGAAGGCGAAAAAGCCGTTGAGGTCGCTTGCGTAAGCCTTGAGGGTGTGCGGCGAGCAGCGCCGCTCGGCCGCGAGCCACTGTCGCCAGCCATGCGCAGCCGCATCGACATCGGCGGCGGCGTAAGGGCTCAACGGTGGGTCGGCAGCACGCGCTTGAGGCACAGTTCGGTCACCCGGGCAACGAACTCCAGCAGTTCCGTTCCTTGGCGCGGGTGGAAGGTGTCCTCCCGATGCGCGCCCAGCGCCAGCACGCCGCTAATCCCCGGCGCTCCCGGCTCAAGGCGCGCCAGCGCTGCCGAGCGCACGGCCTTGGCGGCGGGATCGAACAGCGGGCAATCGTCGTCGAACTGCCGGTACAACAGCACCTCGTTGCCTTCTCCAATAAGGCGGTCGACGTCGCCGGGTGCCAGGCGCGCCAGCGCGGTGCAGTCCTGCGGCAGCGCGTCGCCTTCCTCAAGGCCCAGAGCCGCCGCATCGACATCGAGAAAGATCGGCAAATCACCGGTCACCACCCGCACCAGGTGGTCAAGGTCCTCGGCGGCGATCAGCGCCAGCACGGCTGCGTGCGTGCGCAGTTGTGTCGCCATATTGACGCGGCTGGTCTCGATGACCGATTGCGCGCAGTCGCGCAGTCCTGCCAATTCGCCGCGCAGAGTCTCCACCATGTAGCGCTGCAGGTCGACGACGCTGTCGCCGCTCCAACGCACCGGCGGACTGATCTCCTCGACAAGATCGGGGCAGAGTGAAAAGAAATCGGGGTGATCCCGGAGAAATCCGGCCACTTGCTCGTGTGTCAGCGTCCTGCTGCAGGAAACCAGATCTGGATCGATCTCGCTCATGCGAATATGTTCCTTTCCGAGCCACTTCTGGCGCCTATAGCAGATTCGTTTTCGCCTCGCTAATCGCCGCTGGGGACACTGTTGAAGAACCACACGTTTGTTGCAGAACCGCAACTATCGTACCGCGGCGGTGACCGGGTGGCCGTGCTACTGCCGTTGCCGCTCGCAGGCGCCTACGATTATCGTGTTGCAGACGGCATGGAACTCGCGGCCGGCGATTTCGTCGAGGTCCCGCTCGCGGCGCGGACACTGACCGGTGTCGTCTGGGGGCCCGGCAGCGGTGCCATCGCAGAGGCAAAGTTGAGGCCGGTCCGCACGCGGCTCGCCGCGCCGCCCCTGCCGGCGGTCTCCCGCCGCTTCGTCGATTGGGTCGCTGCCTACACGGTGAGCGCGCCGGGCGCGGTGCTGCGCATGGCCATGCCGGTGCCAGACGCCTTGCGGCCGTCGGCGCCGGCCGTGGGCTATGTTCTGGGCTATGTCCGGGGCGAGTCTCCTTCGGTTCCGGGGCTGAAGGCGACGCCGGCACGCGCGCGCGTCCTGGCGCTGCTCGAAGACGGGATGCCGCGGCCGGTGGTGGAGATCGCACGCGCAGCGGCCGTCAGTGCGGCCGTCGTCCGCGGTCTGATCGCGGCCGGTGCCCTGGTCAAATGTGCATTGTCGGCGCCGGAGCCGCCGCCGGCACCCGATTGGCGGCGCCCCGGCCTCGCGCTTTCCGCCGGGCAGCGGGCGGCGGCGGCACGGTTGCAGAGCGCGGTCGGCGCCGGCTTCTCGGTCACGCTCGTCGACGGTGCGCCCGGCTCCGGCAAGACGGAAGTGTATTTCGAGGCGATCGCGCGTGCGCTCGCGCAGCCGGCTTCAGGCTCCGTGACCGACGCCCAAGTTCTCGTGCTGTTGCCGGAAATCGCGCTGGGTGCGCAGTGGCTGATGCGCTTTGCCGCCCGCTTCGGTGCCATGCCGCTCGTCTGGCACTCGGAGATCGGTGCCGCCGAACGCAAGCGCACCTATCGCGCCGTGTCCGAAGGGCGGGCACGCGTGGTCGTCGGCGCTCGCTCCGCCCTGTTCCTGCCGTTTCCGAATCTCGCGTTGATTGTCGTCGACGAGGAACACGAGGCGTCGTTCAAGCAAGAAGACGGGGTCACCTATCACGGCCGCGACATGGCGGTCGTGCGCGCCCGGTTGGGCGAGATCCCGGTGGTCCTGGTGTCGGCCACGCCGTCCCTGGAGACGGTGGAAAACGTTCGCTCGGGCCGCTATGGGGCTGTCGCGCTGCCATCCCGCCACGTGGTTGCCCCACCTGCGATCGAACTCGTCGATCTGCGCCGCGATCCACCGCCCAGGGACGGCTTCCTCGCCCCAACAACGCGCCACCGCATCGCCACGACGCTGCAGGCAGGCAGCCAAGCGCTGTTGTTCCTTAACCGGCGCGGCTATGCCCCGCTCACGCTGTGCTCGGCCTGTGGCCACCGCTTGTGCTGTCCCCATTGCACGGCGTGGCTGGTCCAGCACCGCTTGAGCGGCCGTCTGCAGTGCCACCACTGCGGCCACGCCCAGGCGATCCCGCCGGCCTGTCCCGCCTGCGGCCATGCCGGCAGCCTGGTCGCCTGCGGTCCCGGTGTCGAGCGGTTGGCGGATGAGGTCGCGGCATTGTTCCCGGCCGCGCGGACGGTGCTCGCGACCAGCGATACATTGACAGGGCCGGGCGCCGCGGCGGCACTGGTCACCGCGATCGAGGCGCACGCGGTCGATATCATTATCGGTACCCAGATTATCGCCAAGGGCTATCACTTTCCCTTGCTGACCTTGGTCGGCGTTGTCGATGGCGACCTCGGACTCGCCGGCGGCGATTTGCGGGCGGCGGAGCGTACCTTTCAGCTGCTGAGCCAAGTCGCAGGACGGGCGGGACGGGCGGAACGGTCGGGCCAGGTGCTCTTGCAGACGCACATGCCGGAGCATCCGGTGATGCGTGCCCTTCAGGCCTACGACCGCGAGCGCTTCCTTGCTGCCGAAGCGACAGCGCGGCGGGAGATGGGGATGCCGCCCTTCGGCCGGCTGGCGGCGGTCATCGTCTCCGGCGCGGACGAGGCAGCAGTCGAGACGGCCTGCCGCTGCCTGGCCCAATCCGCGCCGACCGCGGCCGATGTTCGCGTGCTGGGACCGGCACCGGCACCGCTGGCGCTGCTGCGTGGCCGGCACCGGCGCCGCTTTCTCGTACACGCTGGCGTCAAGGTATCGGTTTCGCGCCTGATGCGGGAATGGCTCGCTGCGATCCCAATACCGGCGAGCGTGCGCGTGCAGGTGGACATCGATCCGATGAGTTTCCTTTAGCGATAGTGGGTAGCCCCGCTCGCGAAATCACGATTGCCCGGCGGACGATGGAACCGTCTCAATTGTCGGTTTATCCCGCTGCCGGCCGCGGTCCAGCCAAAGCGGGCCGGCGCGACGGGCGCCCACCGCCACAGCGCGTCTCCGAAGCCCAGGAAGGCAGGGGGCGCTCCTTGGCCGTGTGCCCCCGGATGCCATGTTGCAAGAGCGAATTGGGTATGTTAGAGAGCAATGATCCGCAGGCGAGAACGCTCGTTTGTAGGACCGGCAGGCCTCTCCGCGAGCGGCAGACCTGAAGCCAAGAACAAGAGGACGTTCCCGGGTGACATCCGCAACCACAGGTTTAGGGGGGCTGACGGGCCGATACGCCCAAGCCCTCTTCGAGCTGGCGGAGCAGGAGAAATCCCTCGACCGGATCGCTGATGAGCTGTCGCAGCTGGCGGCCATGATCCGTTCCAGCGACGATCTCCTGCGCCTCATTCGCTCGCCCATCATCGCGCGTGACGATCAGCGCCGCGCGATGGAGGCGATCATCGAGGCAATGGAAGGGAGCGCGTTGACGCGGCGCTTCGTGAGCCTGGTGGTGAGCAAGCGGCGGTTGTACGCACTGCCCGATATGATCACGGCCTTTCTTGGCCTGATTGCGGCCCGCCGCGGCCAGGCTACGGCCGAGGTGGTCTCGGCCAAGCCATTGACCAAGGCGCAGGCGGCCGCAGTTGCCGCTGCGCTCAAGTCTGCCGCCGGGATGGAGGTCGCGCTTGCAACCCGCGTCGATCCCGCGATCCTGGGTGGACTTGTGGTCAAGCTCGGCTCGCGCATGGTCGACAGCTCGTTAAGCGCTAAATTGAACCGTTTAAGCCTCGCGATAAAAGGGATGGGGTGATGGAAATTCGCGCCGCAGAGATCTCCGCCATCATCAAGCAGCAGATTGCCTCCTTCGGCACGGAGGCAGAAGTCGCTGAAGTCGGCACCGTACTTTCCGTCGGCGACGGGATCGCCCGGGTTTATGGCCTCGATCAGGTCATGGCCGGCGAGATGGTCGCGTTTCCTGACGGCACCAAAGGCATGGCGCTCAACCTCGAGGAGGATAACGTCGGCGTCGTGTTGTTTGGCGATGACCGCGCCATCCGCGAGGGCGATGTGGTCAAGCGCACCGGCGCCATCGTCGACGTTCCGGTTGGCAAGGGCGTACTCGGGCGCGTGCTCGACGGCGTCGGCGAGCCGATCGACGGCAAGGGACCGGTCGACGCAGCCGAGCGTCGCGTCGCCGACGTCAAGGCGCCCGGCATCATTCCGCGCCGCTCCGTGCATGAGCCGATGCAGACCGGCGTCAAGGCGATCGACACCTTGATCCCGATCGGCCGCGGTCAGCGCGAGCTTGTCATCGGCGACCGTCAGACCGGCAAGACGGCGATCATCCTCGACACCATCATCAACCAGAAGCGCATCAACGATCTCGCCACGGACGATTCAGGAAAACTGTTCTGCATCTACGTCGCGATCGGCCAGAAGCGCTCCTCGGTGGCGCAGTTCGTCAAGACGCTCCGGGATTATGACGCGCTGAGCTACACTGTCGTCGTCGCGGCGACGGCATCGGAGGCAGCGCCGCTGCAATACCTGGCGCCGTACACCGGCTGCACGATCGGCGAATACTTCCGCGACAACGGCATGCATGCGGTCGTGTTCTACGACGACCTGTCCAAGCAGGCTGTCGCCTACCGTCAGATGTCCTTGCTGCTGCGCCGGCCGCCAGGGCGCGAGGCCTACCCTGGCGACGTGTTCTATTTGCATTCACGGCTGCTGGAACGGGCGGCCAAGCTCAACCAGGACAATGGCAACGGGTCGCTGACCGCGCTGCCCGTCATCGAGACCCAGGCGGGCGACGTCTCGGCGTACATCCCGACCAACGTCATCTCGATCACGGATGGTCAGATTTTCCTCGAGACCGAGCTGTTCTACAAAGGCATCCGGCCGGCGGTGAACGTCGGCATCTCGGTGAGCCGGGTCGGTTCGGCAGCACAGATCAAGGCGATGAAAAAGGTGGCCGGTTCCATCAAGCTGGAGCTGGCGCAGTACCGCGAGATGGCGGCGTTTGCTCAGTTCGCCTCCGACCTCGACGCCTCGACGCAGAAGCTGCTGGCCCGCGGTGCGCGTCTGACGCAGCTCCTGAAGCAACCGCAATTCAGCCCTTATCCGGTCGAAGAGCAGGTTGTTTCGATCTACGCCGGGACGCGCGGCTACCTCGACGGGATTGCGGCCGACGACGTCAACCGTTTCGAGGCGGCACTCCTGGAGAGCATGCGCGCCAACGCGGCCGATGTGCTGGATGCGATCCGCGCCGCTAAGGACTTGACGCCTGAGATCGAGGAGAAGCTCAAGGCCTTCCTCGACCGGTTTGCCAAATCCTTCTCGTAGCCGGCACGCCGGCCTGTAGGGCGAGGATAGGGGCAGGGATCGATGGCGAGCCTCAAGGATCTTCGAGTTCGCATCAACAGCGTCAAGTCGACGCAAAAGATCACTTCAGCGATGAAGATGATCGCGGCGACCAAGTTGCGCCGGGCGCAGTCGGCGGCCGAGGAGGGGCGGCCGTACGCGCGAAAGATGGAAGCAATGCTGGCGGGCATGGTCGGCACGCTGGCAAGTCGCGAAACGGCGCCGAAGCTGATTTCCGGTTCCGGGGAGGACCGGTCTCATCTTCTGATCATCATCACCGCCGACCGTGGCCTGTGCGGCGGCTTCAACGGCAACGTCGTTCGCGAGGTGAAGAAGCGCATCTCGGTCCTGCGGCAGGAGGGCAAGGCCGTCAAGGTCATCTGCGTCGGCCGCAAGGGGCGCGATGGCTTGCGGCGCGATTACGGCGCGTTGGTCAGCGAGACGCTTGAGAACGTGACGCGCGCCGGCGCGCAGTTCGGCCCGGCCCGCGATCTTTCCCGGCGGCTGTTGACGATGTTCGAGGCGCGCGAGTTCGACGTCTGCACGGTCTTTTACAACACGTTCAAGTCGGCGATGTCGCAGGTAGTGACGGCAAAGCAGATCATCCCCTTTGAGCTGCCGGCGGCCGCGGCAAGCGCGGCGGCGGAAGGGGCGCTTGCGGTGGGGTCGTACGAACTCGAACCGGGTGAGGGGCCGCTCCTGGACGCGCTGCTGCCGGCCAATCTGGCAATGCAGATTTTCGGCGCCTTGTTGGAGAGCTTCGCCTCCGAGCAGGGGGCGCGCATGACGGCCATGGACAACGCCACACGCAACGCCGCGGACATGATCGGCCGCTTGACGCTGACTTACAACCGGACGCGCCAAGCGATCATCACCAAGGAACTGATCGAGATCATATCTGGCGCTGAAGCGGTTTAACAACGCCGCCGCATTGACAAGGCGGCGCGGTAAGGAATTGACGAAGGAGCGAGCGCAATGGGCAATAACGCGATGGGGACCGTCACCCAGGTCATGGGCGCTGTCGTCGACGTCCGCTTTGAGGGCGAACTGCCGAACATCCTGAACGCGCTGCATGTCGACATCGGCGGCCGCCGGCTGGTCCTCGAAGTGGCGCAGGAGCTCGGCGAGGCGACCGTGCGTACCGTCGCCATGGACACGACCGACGGACTCGTGCGCGGGCAGCGGGTGACCGACACCGGTCAGCCGATCAGCATTCCGGTCGGACCGGAAACCCTGGGCCGCATCATCAACGTCATCGGCGAGCCCGTTGACGAACGGGGGCCGCTCGAGGCGAAGAAGTATTACCCGATCCATCGGTCAGCGCCCTCCTTCATGGACCAGTCGACCGAAGCCGAGATCCTCGTGACCGGCATCAAGGTTGTTGATCTGATCGAGCCTTACGTGAAGGGCGGCAAGGTCGGCCTGTTCGGCGGCGCCGGCGTCGGTAAGACCGTCATCATCATGGAGCTGATCAACAACATCGCCAAGGCCCACGGCGGCTACTCGGTTTTTGCCGGCGTCGGCGAGCGTACCCGCGAGGGCAACGACCTCTACCACGAGATGATCGAATCGGGCGTCATCCAGCTGGGCGCCTCGGGATCGAAAGCGGCGCTTGTCTATGGCCAGATGAACGAGCCGCCGGGCGCGCGCGCGCGCGTCGGCCTGACGGGGCTCACCGTGGCGGAATACTTCCGCGACGAGGAAGGCCAGGACGTGTTGTTCTTCGTCGACAACATCTTCCGTTTCACCCAGGCGGGCTCGGAAGTCTCGGCGCTGTTGGGCCGCATCCCTTCGGCGGTGGGCTATCAGCCGACGCTGGCGACCGACATGGGTACCCTGCAGGAGCGGATCACGTCGACCAAGAAGGGCTCGATCACCTCCGTGCAGGCGATTTACGTGCCGGCCGACGACCTCACCGACCCGGCGCCGGCGACCTCGTTCGCTCACCTCGATGCGACGACCGTGCTCAGCCGGTCGATTGCCGAACTCGGCATTTATCCGGCTGTCGACCCGCTCGATTCGACGTCAAGGGCTCTCGACCCGCGCATCGTTGGCGACGAGCATTACAAGACCGCGCGCGAAGTGCAGCGCATCTTGCAAACCTACAAGTCGTTGCAGGACATCATCGCCATCCTCGGCATGGATGAGCTGTCGGAGGAGGACAAGCTCACCGTCGCCCGCGCGCGCAAGATCCAGCGCTTCCTCTCGCAGCCGTTCCACGTCGCCGAAGTGTTCACCGGCTCGCCCGGCGTGTTCGTCAACCTCGACGACACGATCAAGGGCTTCAAGGCGATCTGCGCCGGCGCCTACGATCACCTGCCGGAGGCCGCTTTCTACATGGTCGGCACGATCGAGCAAGCGGTCGAGAAGGCGAAGAAGCTGGCCGCGGAAGCAGCCTGAACCAGGCGGGAGGAGGGACGGCACGATGGCCGAGACCTTTCTGTTCGAAATCGTGACGCCGGCCAGGCTCGCCCTGTCGTGTGATGCGGCGTGCGTTATCATCCCCGGCGGGGCCGGCCATTTCGGCGTCCTCCCCGGTCATGCCGCGATGCTATCGACGATCGTTCCGGGCACCATCGAGCTGCGCGACAAGAGCCTCAAGATCCTCGATCGATACTTCGTCGAGGGCGGATTCGCCGAGATTACGCCGGAGCGGTGCACGGTACTGGCGGAGGTGGCAACGCCATTGCAGGAAATCACGCGCGACGACGCCGAGGACCGGGTGAAGCGTGCGCATGACGCGCTGATGGTCTCGGAGGCACTGAACGTCCGCGTGACGGCGGAGCGCGATCTGCGCACGGCCGAGGCGATGCTGGCCGCCGTCGATGAGTACGAAAAACAGGGCACGCATTAAGCGCTTTGCTGCCCTGCTTGCTCCGTCTTGACCGGACGGCGGATTCCCGCTTCAAGACCCTTGCGCCGGCGATAGCAACCCGGGAACCGGCGGGGAGAACCGTTGATGCGTCTTTATCTCATTCAGCACGGCGAAGCCGTACCCGAAGACATTGACGTCAACCGGCCGCTTACTGCGACGGGGCGCGGCGATGTAGAGCGCCTCGCACAGTTCATGAAGGAGTCGGGTATCCGGGTTGACCGTGTCGTCTGCAGCGACAAGCTGCGGGCCAGGACCTCGGCGGACATCCTTGCGGCTGCCGTCGCTGACGCCTCCGCTATCCAGGTGATGGAGAAGGGGCTGCTGCCGAAGGACTCGACCGAGGGCCTTGTGGATAAGGCGGTGGAGTGGAAGGACCCTACCCTCGTGGTCGGTCACCAGCCGTTCATGAGCCGGTTCGTTTCGCGTCTCGTGCTTGGCAGTGAGCATCCGCTGGTCGTTGATTTCGTGCCCGGGACAGCCGTTTGCCTCGTCCGCCGCTCCGTGACGGGAGCTTGGTTCATCAACTGGACGGTGACGCCGGAGTTGTTGCGGCGCGACCAGCCCTGAGCGGCGAGAGCGTTCTCGCCGGCGCAGCACCTTGGCCGGAAACCGTTGCAGACGCAATTGCGCTGCAATCCCGGCTGCGGGACCACATCGAGCGCGCTGACCGCTTCGCGCCGCCCGTGACGGTGGCTGGCATCGATGCCGCCTATGGCCGGCGCGGTGGTCCGGCCCATGCCGCGGCCGTCCTGTTCGATCTTGCGGCGCTGACGCCATTGGAGCAAGCGGAGGCGACCGTCGCGACAGCGTTTCCGTACGTCCCCGGCTTGCTCAGCTTTCGCGAAGGGCCGGCAGCGGTGGCCGCAATCGGCTCGTTGAGCCGTAGGCCGGATGTCTTGATGTGCGACGGTCAGGGGATCGCGCACCCACGGCGCATCGGTATCGCCAGCCATCTGGGCCTTGTCCTTGACCTGCCCGCAATCGGCGTCGCCAAGTCGCGGCTGGTCGGCAAGCACGGTGAGCCGGGTCCCAACCGTGGCGACTGGACGCCGCTTGTTGACGGTGGCGATGTCATCGGCGCCGTCGTTCGCACGCGCGAAAAAGTGCGGCCCGTGTTCGTCTCGATTGGCCATCGCGTGAGCCTTGAGACGGCGATCGCGCTCGTCCTCGCCTGCACGCGGCGGTTCCGCCTGCCGGAGCCGATCCGTGCCGCTGACCGCCTATCCCGCTGCATTGGGGCGTAGTGGGCGGGCGGCATGCCACTCGTGCAAGAGTGGCCATCGTGCAACAGTTTTTCGCGTTGATAACTGATCGTCGATCTTCGCGGTGGCAGAATGCTGCGTCGCACCACATCTACTTTGCATGCGTCCAATTCGCACTCTCTTTGCGCACGAGCGCTTTCGATACGCCGAGCACCTCTGCAGCCTTGATGCGGAGGCGCGCCGGCTGCGCTTTGGCCGCGCGATCAGCGATCAGGGTATCCACGACTCCGTTGCCAGCCTCGCACGGATTCCGCACGCCATCCTCGTGCATGAGGATGACAAGCTTGCGATCGCGGGAGCGGCCCTGGTGACGTCCAGCGATCGCGCCCTGGCCGAACTGGCCTTCAGCGTCGACGGCGCCTGGCGTCGCCAGGGGCTCGCCACCAGCCTTGCCCGCCGGGCGTTGTTGTGGGCGCGCAATCGCGATATCGGGCAGATCGGCATCTTCTGCCTGGCCGAGAACGTGTCGATGCGGCGGCTGGCGCAGCGGATCGGGGTTCACCTGCAGATCGAGGGGCCCGATTGCGAGGGCACCCTCGTACTGCCCCGGCGGACGCCGTTCTCGCTGATGGAGGAAATGGTCGTCGAGCGGACGGGGCTCGTCGACCATTTTGGCAAACGTAATCGCCTGTACCGTCTGCTGCCGCCGAACCGGCGACGGGCGGCCTGACGCTTCCCTGTCAAGCGGGCGTCGTGGTTCGGGCGAAAGGCGGCGCTGCTTAAGCCGCGCGCACCGACTGAAGAAAGGTGTCGACGGAACGGCGGATGCCCTCGGCTTGGCGAGAGAGCTGTCCGGCCGATTGCAGAACCTCGCCCGAGGCGGCGCCGGTGTCATGAGCAGCCCGGGTCACCCCGGCAATGGTGCTGCTTACCTCCTGCGTTCCGACCGACGCCTGGTCGACGTTGCGGGCGATTTCTCGCGTCGCCGCGTCCTGTTGCTCGATGGCGGCGGCGACCGAGGCTGCGATCGCGTTGATCCTGCCGATCGTTGCGACGATGCCCTCCATCGCCTGCACGGTACCGCGGATCTCGGTGCGAACAGTGTTGATCTGGCTTGAAATCTCATCCGTCGCACGCGCCGTCTGGCCGGCCAGGGCTTTGACCTCGCCCGCCACCACAGCGAATCCCTTGCCGGCATCACCGGCGCGGGCAGCCTCAATGGTTGCATTGAGGGCGAGAAGATTGGTCTGGGCTGCGATCGAGTTGATCAGATCGACGACGTCGCCGATCCGCTGCGCCGCCTCGGCAAGGCCGCGCACGCTGGCCCGCGTGCCCTCGGCCTGACCGGTGGCATCCGTGGTAACCGTGTGCGCCTCGGTCATCTGGCGGCTGATCTCGCGGATCGAGGCCGCCAACTCTTCCGCGGCTGCAGCCACGGTCTGCACGTTGGCCGATGCCTGCTCCGATGCCGCGGCAACTGCCGTCGCCTGGCGGCTGGTCTCTTCGGCCGTCGCCGACATCGCTTGTGATGTCGCCTGCATGGTACCGGCCGCGCCGCCCACCGCCTCCAGGGCCGTCGCGACCTCGCGATCGAAGCTGGCGATCATCGCTTCCACCCGTCGCGCCCGCTCCTCGCGCGCGTTCCGTTCCTGCGCCTGCTCGGCCTCCAGCCGCTCGCGGGCGACGGCATTGTCCTTGAAGACGCCTACCGCCTTTGCCATCGTGCCGATCTCGTCCCGGTTGTCCTGCGCGGGGATGCTCACGCTGGTATCGCCGGCGGCAAGGCGCGTCATCGTTTCGGTCATGCCGATCACCGGCCGGGTGATGCCGGTCTTGATCAGCCAGGCGAAGATCACGCCGAGCGCCGCCGCGACCACGGCGATGCCGAGGTTCATCATCATCGCGCTCGCATTCGCCTCAATGGTGTCGCGCTCAATCTTCTCCCGCTCTGACGTCATTTCCTGCGATAGGGCCTGCGCCAGTTGCGCCGCTTCGCTCTCGGCCTGAAACATGGCGCCGTTGACGAGTACGGAGTAGGTGGAGCTTGCCTCGACGACGTTCTTGAACGCTTCGGCATACTCGACCGCAAGGCTCGCCGCTTCTTCCATCAGCACCACACGCGCAGGGTCCTGCAACGCGTAGATTCCCTCCTCGGCGGCTTGCGCGAACGCGTTCAGTTTGCTTCTGGCGGACTCGGCCGTCTTCGGGTTCTGGTCGTGCAAGTAGCGTTGGGCGCTTAACCGGGCCTGCATCAGCTTGTCCAGGACAAAGTATGCGTGCGCAGCCGGCTCGAAGTCGGCTTCCCCCATCGAATAGTCGATGATCCTGTTCAAATTGTCGGCGGCAGTCTTGTCGACGACGTTCAAACGCTTTTCGACCTGCTCATCACGGCGAGCCCGTGCCGCACCGACGCGTTCGATATTCGCGACGTAGTCGCTGATGTGCTTTCCGATCTCCGCCGAACGTTCTTTGCGGGCCGGCTCGAGAATGCTCGCGGTCAGCGCTTGCGCTTGCTCGGTCAAATCGGCTCCGATCTTCCGTGCCTGGCTGAGATCGTCGGTGTCGCCGTCGAGCACGAAGCGCAGCACAGCTTGCTGCATGTCGCCCAGACGTGCCCTGATGCTCAGGACGTCTGCGGTCTGGTCGCTGAACTGCACGTAGGCACGGCTGCGCTCGCTTGCTCCCATCAGGCTCGAATAGCCCGTGTAAGCGAGAACCGCCATCAGGCCGAGGACAATCACAAAGCCGGCATAAATGCGCGTGCCAATTCTGAACCGCCCCATCAGAGCGAGAATGCGCATGACGTTAGTCCTTCGTTCAAACGGGGGCGTGAACACCGCACAGATGCAGGCGCACAAGGCACCGATCGGGGCGCAGACTCCCCTGTCTTTGCGAAGGATGATTTAGGCCGCGCTGCCTTAAACCGCGGTTAACGGAAGCCCGCGGCTACGGCTCAGCGAAGGGAGCTTCTCACGCAGGTGCGAGGCCAAGGCGGCGATCACGCTCGCGCAGCCACCACACCACCGGCAGCGCGAGGACGACCATCCACGCCTTGCCGACGATCTGCCCCGGCAGGTACGTGAGGCTGCCGAAGGCGAGCAGCAGGAACAGGGCGGAATCGACGACCAGACCGGCGATGCTGCTCAAGAAAACCGCGAGCACAAGTCCGCGGCGCTGCAGCGGCGTGAACACGGCGCAGTCGGCGAGCTCGGAGACGAGGAACGCGACCGCTGATGCAAGCACCAGGGAAGGCGGGGCAAGCGCGGCCGAGAGCAGCGCACCGGCAAGAATTGCGCCCAGCACCCAGGCGAGGCCGAGCCGGCGCTGCACAAGGTCGCGCAAGACAAGGGCAAGCCCGATCATCAGCACGCCGCTGGGTGCGCTCAAGCCGGGTGCGACCGGGATCAGGCACGGCCCGTGCGGAACGCAGACGGTCCCGACATGGCCGATCAGCCAGTTGGCTGCCGGGATGCAGGCCGCAAACGCGGCAAGGAAGGCCAGACCTTCCGCCCGTCGGCGATCGATTGGCATGCGTTGTCGACCCGCTGATGGTGCCAAAGCCGCTCTACTTAACCGGCCTCTCCTGCCCCCGGCAAGCTTGGTAGCGCCGGTAGCCGTCGGCACGTAAGCTGCACGCGGGGCAGTTTCCGCAGCCGTACCCCCAGGCGTGCCGCACCGAGCGTTCGCCGCGATAACAGGTGTGCGTTTCCTCGACGATCAGATCGACAAGCGCTTGGCCGCCGAGGCTCTCCGCGAGTGCCCAGGTTGCGGCCTTGTCGAGCCACATCAGCGGCGTGTGGATGACCGCGCGGGTGGCGAGGCCGAGATTGAGCGCCACCTGCAGCGCCTTGATGCTATCGTCGCGGCAGTCGGGGTAGCCGGAGAAATCCGTCTCGCACATGCCGCCGACCAGCGCCCCGATGCCACGGCCGTGGGCGATGACCGCGGCCAACGTCAGGAACACGATATTGCGCCCGGGAACGAAGGTCGAGGGCAGGCCGTTGGCGGGGATGGTGATTGGCTGGTCGTGGGTGAGTGCAGAGGCGGTGATGCTGGCGATCACGCCCAGATCGATCGCGTGATGGCGTCCGAGCCGGCCGGCCCAATCGGGAAAGCGCACTGCGAGTCCCTCGCGCACGCGCGCCTGGCAGTCGAGTTCGACCCGGTGCCGCTGGCCGTAATCGAACGAAACCGTGTCGACGGCAGAAAATCGTTCAAGCGCCCAGGCGAGGCAAGTGGTGGAGTCCTGCCCGCCCGAAAACAGCACGATGGCGCCGCCGGAAGGTGGGGCAGCGGGATTGGCCGGATCGGCGGTCATCGGTGTCGGTCTGGTCCCTGCATCGGCGTTGCTCTATAAGTCCTTGCGACAGGCCGATCGAGGAGCATCGTTGCGCATGCGTGTGTTGTTCGTCCACCAGAACTTCCCCGGCCAGTACAAGCATCTGGCGCCGGCGCTGGCCGCGCGCCGCGATTGCGAAGTGGTGGCGCTCGCGATCAATCGGCAGCCGACGCCGGACAACATCAAGCTCGTCTGCTACGAACCAAAGCGGGGTAGCTCGCAGAGTCTGCATCCATGGGTTTCCGACCTCGAAACCAAAGTTATCCGAGGCGAGGCGGCGGCACTGGCGGCTGCGCAGTTGAATCGGGAAGGCTTTCGTCCGGACGTCATTTGCGCCCATCCAGGCTGGGGCGAGGCGCTGTTTCTCAAGGACGTCTGGCCGGACGCAAGAATGTTGTCGTTCATCGAATTTTATTACGAGTCGCAAGGGAGTGACTTCGCATTCGATCCGGAGTACGCGGACACCAGCCTCGCCAGCCTTTGCCGCCTGCGGATGAAGAATGCCAACCACCTCCTGACACTGATTGCGAGCGATTGGGCGATCAGTCCGACCCAGTTCCAGCGCGACCAGGTGCCGGCCCTGTTTCACGACAGGATGAGTGTCATCCACGACGGCATCGACACCGCTCTGGTTCGGCCGAATCCAGCCGCAAGATTGGCGCTGGAGAAGGCGGGCGTGACGCTGTCGCGCGCGGATGAGGTCATCACCTTCGTCAACCGCAATCTTGAGCCCTACCGCGGCTTTCACGTCTTCATGCGGGCGCTGCCAGAGATCCAGAAGCGTCGGCCGAACGCGTGGGTGCTTATCCTTGGCGGTGATGAGGTCAGCTACGGCGCTTCGCCGCCGAAGGGGCAGACGTATCGGCAGATTCTCATGGCCGAGGTCGGTGCCAAGCTCGACATGAGCCGGATCCGCTTCCTCGGCCGCGTCCCATACGGCAACTTCCTGAAGCTCCTGCATGTGTCATCGGCGCACGTTTACCTGACGTACCCGTTCGTGCTTTCGTGGTCGATGCTGGAGGCGATGGCGGCGGAGTGCCTCGTCATCGGCTCCGCCACGGCACCGGTGGAGGAGGTGATCGTCGACGGCGAGAACGGCCTTCTGGTCGATTTCTTCTCGCCCGAGGCCATTGCGGATGCGATCGACCGCGTTCTCGACGATCCCGACCGCCTACAGCCGCTGCGGGCGCGGGCGCGGCAGACGGTGATCGAACGCTACGATCTGAACACGGTCTGTCTGCCCCGCCATCTCGCCCTTGTCGATGCGGTTGCCGAAGGCCGGCTGCCACCGCAAGGACAGGACGCCCCGGCGTCACCGACCGCGGCCGCCATGCGCCGGGCCCTGCAGGCCAAGCGCGAACCGGAATACCGCCGGCACGTGAGCCGACGGCGCCGCTAGTGTACCGGCACAAACAGAACGTACATCCCGTTTGCGCCAAAAGTGCAATTGAGTCAATGTGTTGTGCAGCGACAACCCTGCTCGGGCGTGAATCGCCCGATTGGGTCGCTGCACGAGGACCGGCTGCGGCATCCCTCGCAACGCCGCGCAGAAATTGCCATAGTGAAGGGGAGTGCTTGCGTTGCTGAGGCCTTCAATGCGCCGTCTGATGCTCTTGATGCTGATCATCGCCGTCGTTCTGCCAGCGGCCGGCTGCGGCCGCAAGGATCAGCCGGAACCGCCGCCGGGCTCTGAGCCGCGGCGCAGCTATCCGGCCTCCTAAGCGCGAACGGGCTGCCATGGATCACTTCCAGTACCACGGTCGCGTCCTGCATGCGGAGGCGGTTCCGGTTTCCGACCTCGCCGAGGCTGTTGGTACGCCCTTCTACGTCTATTCCTCGGCGACGCTGAGGCGGCACTATCAGGTGTTCACGGCGGCGCTTGCCGGCCTTGATGCGCTCACCTGCTTTGCCGTCAAGGCGAACGGCAATCTGGCTGTCATTGCGACGCTGGCGCGCCTGGGAGCAGGCGCCGACGTCGTCTCCGGCGGTGAACTGGAGAGCGCGCTTGCGGCGGGCGTACCGGCGGAGCGGATCGTCTTTTCCGGCGTTGGCAAGAGCGCGCGTGAGCTCAAGGCTGCGCTCACGGCCGATATCCTGCAGATCAATGTCGAATCGGTGCCGGAGATGGAGGCCTTGAGCCGCATCGCCTGCAGCGTCGGAACGACCGCTCGCGTCGCCTTGCGCATCAATCCCGATATCGACGCCCACACGCACGCCAAGATCACCACCGGCGTGCGCGAAGCCAAGTTCGGCATCGAGTGGACGGCCGCGCATCAGGTTTACGCCCGTGCTGCGGCGCTGCCGGGGCTGCAGCCAGTCGGCATCGCTGTGCACATCGGTTCCCAGCTCACGGAAATCGAACCGTTTGCCGCCGCGTTTCAGCGGCTGCGCGATCTCATCGTCATGCTACGCCGGGACGGCCACACGATAACGACGCTCGATCTCGGCGGCGGCTTAGGTGTGCCCTACGGCGACGAGGAGGGACCAATTCCCGGCCCGGACGCCTACGCCGCCGTCGTCCGTCGCGCGGTCGGCGATCTTGGCTGCCGCCTGATCCTGGAACCGGGCCGGCTGCTGGTCGCCAATGCCGGCCTCCTCGTCACCCGCGTGCTCTACATCAAGGAAGGGGCGACGCGCACCTTTGTCATCGTCGATGCCGGTATGAACGATCTCATGCGGCCGGCCATGTACGGCGCCCATCACGCGATCGTGCCGGTGGTGAACCCGGAAGTGAACGACACGCCGATGGTGGCCGATGTCGTCGGTCCGATCTGCGAGACAAGCGACACGTTTGCCAGCGGCTGCACGCTGCCCCCGCTGCGCGCGGGCGATCTGCTGGCCATCCGCACGGCCGGCGCCTACGGCTCCAGCATGGCGTCGTTCTACAACGCGCGGCCGCTGTGTCCGGAGGTGCTCGTGGCTGATTCTACTCACGCCGTGGTGCGCGAGCGGATCCCCTGGCAGGCACTGTTGTCCTGGCAGCGGCTGCCCGCTTGGCTCGCGCCGGCTGCAGACGAAGGCCAAGGCCAGGCAGACGGGCGATGAGCCGCGCGCGCGGCCTCGGCTATCGCCTCCTCGTTCGCCTTGCGGCCGCCAGCCTCGCGTGGGAGGCCCTGTGGCCTCGGCTTTGGCCAGCGGTCACACTCATTGGCGCCGGCTTCGCGCTGGCATTGCTCGACGTTCTGCCGCTGCTGCCCGCTTGGCTGCACGCGGGCGTATTGATTGTTTTCGCTACAGCACTGCTGGCTGCCCTGGCGTGGGCCGGCACCGGGTTGCGGCGGATCGGCCGGCACCAGGCCTTGCGCCGGATCGAGGAGGACTCGGCGCTCAGCCACAGGCCGCTGTCGGCGCTTGAGGATCGGCAGGGCGCCGGCGCCGACGATCCGCTGGCGCGGCTGTTGTGGCAACGACATCAGGCGGATCTTCACGCCGCCCGTCACCAGCTCCGGCTCAAGCTGCCCGCGCCCGGCGTCGCGCGCCTCGAACCGTGGGGCCTGCGGGCGGGGGTGCTGCTGCTGCTCGTGATCGCCGTTGCTGCCGGCGGCCGGCAGGCCCCGGAGCGGCTGGCGCGCGCTGTTCAGCCCGCTCTCGGCAGCGGCGCCGTCCAGCCACGGGTCGAACTGTGGATCACTCCGCCGGCCTACACCGGCCATGCGCCGCTGTTTCTGAAGGCCGGCGCGGTGCCCGAGGGGCAAGGCGGCGCCGGCTATGCTGCTTCAGCACCGGCGAGTATCCCCGTGCCGGATGGCAGCGTGGCGGTCGTGCGCGCCACCGGGATCAGTTCGGCGCCGACACTCGTCCTTGCCGATCAGCGCACGCCAATGACAGCGATCGGCGCGGAACAAGGTGGGAGCGGCGGCGTGTTCACCGCTTCGATCGTGATCCGGGGCGACCGGTCGTTGAGCGTCGATGCCGAAGGCCGCATCATCGCCCACTGGCCGTTAACGCCGATCGCCGATCAGCCGCCAGCGGTTAGCCTGCCCCGGCCGCCCCAAGGGACACCAAGCGGCGCGCTCGACTTGGCCTACACCGCACACGACGATTACCCGCTGCGTGCGATCACGGCGATCATTACCCCGGCGCCACGGGCCGATTCGGCACCGAAAGCTGGGGCAGGTCCGGAGGCGGAGACGGGGCAGGACGTGACGCCGACAGCCGACACCAGTCTGCGCGTGCCGCTGCCGCTCGGTGCCGGACGTGCCGGCGTCGTCACCGGCCGCAAGCAGATCGACCTTGCCGATCATCCGCGGGCGGGGCAGCCGGGGTCGATCGTCCTCGAGGCTGAGGATGCCGCGGGCCAGACGACGCGGAGCGAGACGGTCACGCTGACGCTGCCGGAGCGCACGTTTACGCACCCGGTCGCGCAGGCGTTGATTGCACTTCGCAAACGGCTGATGACGGCAGGGGAGGCGGCACGCGACGATGTGGCGGAGGGTATCGCCGAAATCGCCGCTCGGCCCGATGATTTCGCGGGTGATGTCGTGGTTGCACTGGCATTGGCCGTCGGGCACGGGCGGTTGGTGCACGACCGTGCGTCGGTCGCCCTCGCCACGGTTGCCGATCTGCTCTGGCAGGCGGCCGTCCGCCTCGATGAGGGCGAGGTGCCGCTGGCGCTGCGTGCCTTCGAGGATGCGCGCGAGCGGCTTGAGGCCGCCTTGCGCGATCAGGCACCGCTCGGTGAGATCGAGCGTCTGATCGATGCGCTGCAAGAGGCACTCGATGCCTATCTTGCCGCCGTCGTCAACGAGTTCGTCCGCCAGGGCGACTCTGGATTGTTGACGGAGGAAGGCAGCACGAAGGTTCACACCGCCGATCTGTTCGATCTCCTCGACTTGGCGCGCCGCTTGGCCAGGGCTGGTGCCCGCGAAGGCGCGCAGCAGCTGTTGGCCGATCTGCAGGAGCTTCTTGCCGATATCCGCGCCGGGATGCAGATGAGTGAGCAGCGCAAGCGGGCACGTGAAATGCAGGCGCTTCTGGAGGAGGTGCGCGGCTTGACGGTGCGCCAGCAGGAGCTTCTTCAGGAGACATTTGGCCGCGAGCTCAGGGAGCGCTCACGCCACGGCAGCGGTCGCGGCGCTGCGTCGGCAGACGCCCCTTCGGTCGATCGCCAGAATGCCTTGCGACAGGCAGTAGGCGCGGTGATCGGGCGCGCGGCGGAGCTCTTGGAACGCGTGCCACCGCCGCTTCCCGAAGCCGATCAGGCAATGGGCAATGCGGCCGGCGCACTGCGTTCGGGTCGTTTCGGAGACGCCGTGAACGACCAGACTCGCGCCGTCGATGCCTTGAAGCGGGCGGCCGACTCTGTTGCCGACGCGCTTAGCGAACGCTTGTCGGGGATCCCCGGTCTGCTTGGCGCTGAAGGCAGCGGATCGGGCCGTGGCCAAGGCGACCTGTTTGGTCGCGGGCCCGCCGGCGGCCGGCGTGGCTTTGCCCACGGGCATGCGCAAATTCCGGAAGAAGCAGGCTTGCACCGCGCCCAGGAACTCTTGGATGAGCTGCGCCGCCGTGCGTCCGACCAGCGCCGCGCGCCGCAGGAACTCGACTACATTGAGCGGCTGTTGCGGCAGTTTTGACCGCTTGCGTGACGGCAGCGGCTTGAGCAAGCAGCCATATCGGGCGTTTACGAAGTCTTTTCCGCCGCCGGCGTGGCGAAGCTCACGCGGATGCGCTGGGCACTCAAGGAAGGATTGGCAATCCGTGCCTCGAAGCGGACCGATTCACCCGGCTTGATCCGGTTCTGATCGTTCGGCACCGTCACCGCCTGCACCTCCTGATCATCGCTGTCATAAAGCGCGACGCGGACCGGCAGCAGGGTCGCCGGATCCTTGAGGACGTTGGCGACAACACCTTGAATGACCAAGACTTCCTCGGCCCCCGACCATTCCCGACTGGACGAGACGTCGCGGAACTCAAGCCCGGCGCCAAGGGTCTGCTGGCCACCCATGCCGAGCGCGCTGTAAGCGCCGGCGGTGGCCGGAAAACGGCGGACGATGCCATCACGCGTAACGATGAGGCCGCCCACGACGACGACAAGGGCGGCGACAGCCGCAGCCGGAACGATCCACGCCCGGCGCTGGGGTGGCCCTCCCCTTTTCTGGGCAGCAAGCAGCTGCTCGCGGGCATCGGCGCGTGCCGCGGCCGACAGCGTCGGCTCGACACCGGCTGCGGTGGCCTCCGTCGTCGGCTCGGTGGCAGCCGGTTCGGGTTCGGTGGCGAAATCCAGATCGCCTTCGGCGCTATCCTTCTCCTCGGAAGAGCTGATCCAGCCCCGTGCCGGCGCTTGGTGCTCGGCCACTGTGGGCGGTGGCGGGGCCACGGTCTCGGGTGACGAAACGGGTGCGGCTGCGGCGGTGCCCGCTGCAGTGGCGGCGGTCGGCAGGGGGGTGTCCATTGCCGGCGCGGCTTCAACGGCGGCCGCTGCGGGCTCCTGCGGTCGTTTCGGTTTCGCCGGCGCTGCGCTCGGCTGTGGCATCGGTGCCGGCTTGTCTTGTGGCCCGACGAACGGTGCCGCCGCACCGGGCTTTGCCTCCGCCCGGCGCGCAGCCTTGGTGCGGGCAGTCGTGGTGGGGCCTTCCAGCGCCGGCGCCGCTTGGCGCTGCGGCCGTGGCGCCTTCTTGCGCGGTGGCGGCGGCGCGTCAACGGGTGCGCGCGGTGTATCCGATGCCTCCGTCTCACCAGTCTGACGCCAGGCATGCCCACACGCGGAGCAACGAACCGTTCGCAACTGGTTGCCGAATGCGGTGCTGTCAACCGTGTATGACGTTGCGCATTTCGGGCAGGCTATGATCATCGTGGTTTGCAGGCCCCTGAATAATCCACAACCTTTTATAGGCGCGGCTCTACCGCAACGCAAGCAACCACCGGTCAGGCGGAAGGTGACCGCGCCTAAACGCTGTACGATCTCGCAAGAAGATGAAGTTTCCGTGTAGAACGACCAGTGCCTCGGCGCCGCGCCGCCCGTGTCCATACGGTTGCCTTGGAGTGTGCACCCGTTGCTGCCGACTCGAAGGCTGCGCTCACGCCACGGACGGGTTTGGACATCGCTCGCGGTCACGTTATGCTTCGCCGGTCGCCCCCGCATGAGGCTGTTTTGCGCGGTACGGCATGGCTGCAGCTGGGGGAAGGATATGGTGCGGAGTGAGCAAGATTGTCCCCCGATGCCGATCATGGATGTGTCGCATCCTTAAGCGAGGGGTGCGCGGGCGCGGCTGTGGTGGCGCGGGCATGACCGCGAACGCTGGCGCGCTCCCACCCTCCCAATCACCGTAGCGGCGTGAGCACAAGGAGCCGGCATGCCCGCTGCCCGCCGGATCGGACTTCTCGTCGCGTTCTCGGTGTTTGCCGCGGTCCTTGCTGCCTGGGCGGTCGGCCTCGTTCGCTTTGCCGCAACCATTCCGGCGATGGTTGAAGACGCGGAAACGCCGACCGAAGCGATCGTCGTCCTCACCGGCGGAAGCGAGCGGTTCACGACCGGCTTGCGGCTGTTGGCGCAACACAAGGCGGAACGGATGTTCGTCTCCGGCGTCCATCCGGATGTTGACGTTGGCCGGCTCCTGGTGGTCGCCGGGCAGCCGTCGGCGGATCTCGCCGAGCGCATCGAGACCGGCCACGCTGCCCTCGACACCGCTGGCAATGCTGCCGAAACCGCCGGCTGGATGCAGCGCCGGGGCTACCATTCGCTCCGTCTCGTCACGTCCCACTATCACATGCCGCGCAGCCTAGCCGAGTTCCGCCGTGCCTTGCCGGACGTGAAGGTCATACCGCATCCGGTTTTCTCCGCGGGCGTTGCCAAGACAGCCTGGTGGCAGCGCCCGGCGACGATCGCGCTGGTCGTCAGCGAGTACAACAAGTACCTTCTGTCCTCGCTCGCCGTTCGCGCCGATGTACCGGCGCTGGCGGTTGCCGAGAGTGGCACATGACACGCATGCGCTCGGGCATCTTCGCCGTCGTGGCATGTCTGTGGACGGGGCTCCTGTTCATTGTCGGGCTGCCGATCCTGCTGTTACCGCGGCGGTTCGTACAGGGGCTGGCGCGGCTGTGGACCCGCGGCCTGCTGATTCTTCTCGCCTGCATCTGCGGGCTCAACTACCGCATCGTCGGCCGGGAACATCTGCCGGCGGGGCCGGTAATCATCGCCGCCAACCACCAGTCGGCGTGGGACACGCTGGTGTTTCATGCCCTCCTCCCCGATCCGGTGTTCGTGCTCAAGCGCGAGTTGCTGCGGGTTCCGTTCCTGGGATGGTATTTGTCCCGCGCCGGCAACATCGCCATCGATCGCCGGGCCGGGTTTCGCGCGCTTAAGCTGATGTTGCCGCATGCCCGGCGGCGGCTCGGCGAAGGGGCGCAGGTCATCGTCTTTCCGGAAGGGGTCCGTGCCCCGCCCGGCGCGCTGCGCCCCTTTCAGCCCGGGATTGCCGCGCTCTACCGTGCCGCTGCGGTGCCGCTGGTGCCAGTGGCGCTCAACTCCGGCTTGTTCTGGCGCCGCCGCGGTTTCACCAAGCATCCTGGCCAGATCACGCTTGAGTTCCTGCCGCCGCTGCCGGGCGGCCTCGACCGCGAGGCCTTCATGACCGAACTCGCTGCGCGTATCGGCGCTGCCGCATCCCGCCTTGCCGCCGCGGCGACGATAGAGCCGGCAGAAAAGGGCGACTTGAAAGCCAGCGGCCGCCTCTAAGCCGGACGTCGTTGCGGATTTCCGCGGAGAGGCGCTCGTCGTTGCGGAGCGTGGCTTCGATGAGGTTGCCGGACCGCCAGATGCGAACGGAACGCAATTTTGGTGCGCGTTCGGCGTGAGCATCCGTATTCGGTTCTTGCCGTGTGCATGAGCGGCGAAGCCCCTTGCGTTGACGCCACCACTTGGGCACCCTTGCTCTTAGAGCCCAAGAGCCAGTGTGGAATCGGGTGCTGAAATGCAGGAACAGGCGAAGACGCTCGTTGTCGCCATCGATCTGTCGCCGGCTGCCGGTCCGGTGATCGAGGCGGCGGCGTGGATCGCGGGCGCCAGCGCCGGCCGGCTGTGGCTCATCCACGTTGCCGAGCCGGATCCGGCGTTTGTCGGCTGGAAGGCCGGACCGGACAGCGTTCGCGAGCACGTGAGCGAGCGCTTCCACGCCGAGCATCAGTTGCTGCAAAGCCACGCCGAAGTCCTGCGCCGGCGCGGACAGGTCGCAACGGCGCTGCTTGTCCAGGGCGATCCCGCCGAGCGGATCGTCGCCGAGAGCGAGAAGCTTGGTGCCGACATCATCGTTCTGGGCTCGCGTGGCCATGGCCCGACGTATGAGTTCCTGGTCGGCAGCGTTGCCCATGACGTTCTCCGCCATGCGCCGTGCCCGGTTCTCATGGTGCCGGTTCCAACCAACCTGTGAGACCAGCGCCGCCAACGGCGTCTCCGCAACCGGTTCTATCCGCTTCGTGCTTCTTCCAGCCCACGCCAGCAGCGTGTCGGCAGCGCCGTCCATGGACGGATCCGCGTAGAACTCAAGCGGTCGTTTTATCCTGGTTGCGCTAAAGCGAAGTCTTGCCCGCAACAACCACTCACGTAAAGAGTGCTCTACCAATTGTAGTAAATAAAAAAATAGTTGTCGGCAAGAATCGCGCCGCCGGACCCCGATTGGGTGGCGATCTTTGTCATCCTCTTTGGTATTACAGAGACGAATCGCGCGGCAGAAGAATTAATCCTCGTTACAGCGCTGGGTTGTCTTGTTTTGGCCCGTTCAGACGAGGGTCTGCAATGTTTGCGCGACAATAGAAAAGCAGTGCGCTGTAAGCGCGGTTCGGTGCGTGCCCGGTGCGAGTCATCTCGTCCGCGGACCACCGGGGTGCCGAGGGATGATTAAGAATGTGGCAGGATGTTGTCTCTGACCTGGAAGAAAAATGGAAAGCCGAGGGAGAAAATAGGCCGATCTTGGGCAGGTTGATTGCCAGGCTTTTTCTTGACATGGCTGCGTGTACAAGCCGTTACAAGGCGCTCAAGGCCGCGCCGAGTAACGTCAATTATCTCAGCTTCTCCCGCTCGTTGCAGGCTCTGGTCGGTTCCATCGGGGAACTCGATGAGACGGCGCGGCTGGTAAGCGATCGCAGTCGGGATGCTGTGCAGGAGATCCCGATCAACGGCGAAGTGGCCATGCGCCGCTCGTGGCAGAGCTTTCTTGCACTGGCTTTCCAGCTTGCCAGCGCGCACACGCTGGAAAGCATCACCGAGCTGTCGCGGAAGTACAATCTTCCGCTCGAAGCGGCGGTCATTCCGTTGCTGGTCGACGAGGAGTTCGGCGACGGCATGGAGGCTTTGCGGTCCTTCATAACAGCCAACCTCAAGATGGATGAGCTGTTCCGCAAGGAGGCGAAGGGGCTCAACTGAGGACGTGGGGAGCAGGGGGGAATGGCGCCGGCGGCCGAGGGGGGCAGGCCGCCGGCGGCCTTCGGCTGTTGCCCAGTCGCGAACGGCATGCTTGGCCAGTCCGAGTCCGGGAGGCGCCGCCGCCTTTGTCAGCTGCGCGCGTGCGCGGCCTCGGCTGCAGGCGTCGGCTGGACCAGGCGCCAGCCGGCATCGAGCGCCTCGCGGTTGAGGTCGAGAAACTTGGGCGGTGTCTCCGCCGCCAGCGCTGCCGCCACTGACGCGGACGAGCACAACGACGACAGCGCCAGGAGCGTTCCCAGCGCAACGATGTTGCCGGCCCTCTCGTTGCCAAGTGAACGCGCGATCTCGGCGAAGGGCGATCGCCTGATCGTCCACGGACCCGCAACCCTTGTCTGCACGCGGCTCTCATCGACGAGGAGTGTCGCCGTCGGCTTTAAGAGCGTCGGCGGGAACTCGGCTGCAACCTCGTCCAGGATCACGAGATAATCGAGACCAGTGACAAGCGGATAATCGATGTCGCCGTCGCTCACCACCAGATCCGAGCGGCTGACGCCGCCGCGCGAGGTCGGCTCGTAGCTCTGCGACTGCGCCACCGTGCGGCCGTCCCGCAGCAGCGCCTCGGCCAACACACGGGCCGAGAACTGGAGGCCCTGGCCGCCGGATCCGCTCAAGCGTAGCTCGACTGGGTGGCTCATCGCTCTTCGCTCACTCCACCGGTGCGCTAACACCGGCAGCAGCACCGCCGTGCCCGTGCGGCGCCAGTACTTCGCTGCGATAGGTGTCGCCATACTCCGGCCGCTCGTTGCGGGCGATAATACCGGTCGTAAGGTTGTTGGGCCGGAACGGGTGCTCGACGGTATTGCCGTAGAAGTCCGGCCGCATGCTGCCCTTCTGGCGCAGAATCATTTCCGGCGACGAGCCAAGATCGTTCTTGCGGCCGAAGATCTCCGTGCAGTCGGACAAGATCTCGACAAAGGAGAAGCCGCGGTAGGCAAGTGCCTCGCGGATCAGGTTCTTGAGCGCGACTGTCTGCAATGTCATGCCGCGGCCGACCAATCCGGCGCCGGCTGCTGCCGCCAGCCCGCAGGCATCAAAGGTCGGCTCGGCGTTGCCATAAGGCGTCGTCGTGGTCAACCGCGCCTCGGAAGTGGTGGGGGAGACCTGGCCACCGGTCATGCCGTAGATCTCGTTGTTCAGCATCAGGCATGTCATGCGGAGGTTGCGCCGGCAGGCGTGGATCAGGTGATTGCCGCCAATCGCGAGGCAGTCGCCATCGCCGGTAATGACGACGACTTCGAGGTCGGGTCGGGCCAGCGCCAGGCCGGTCGCAAAGGTCAGCGGCCGGCCGTGCGTGACGTGAAAGGTGTTGGCGTCGATATAGCCGCCGACCCGGCCCGAACAGCCGATGCCGGTGACGATCGCGAGCCGGTCCTTTGCAATTCTCTCCTCGTGCACCGCCCACAAGAGCGCTCTGAGCGCGATGCCGTGGCCGCAACCTGGGCACATGAAATGCGGCAGCAGCTCCGTCCGCAGGTAGTCGCGGATGTCGAATTCGTCGATGCCCTCAGCGGCCATGGCGGGCCAGCTCCTCGATGGTCTTGAGTATCTCCGCAGGCTCGATCGGCTCGCCGCTCAAGCGGTTGATGCGCGCAACCTTGGCTGGCCGGCCGCTCAAGCGCTCGACCTCGAGACTGAGCTGGCCCGCGTTCATTTCCGGCACCAAGATGGCTTTGGCCCGCTCCGCCAGCGCGCGGAAATGTTGCTCAGGGAATGGCCACAAAGTGACCGGACGGAACAGCCCGGCAGCGATGCCTTGGCGCCGGGCTTCTGCAACCGCTCGCTTGGCGGCGCGGGCTGTGATGCCAATCGCCACCACCAGGATTTCGGCATCGTCGGCGGCGAAGGTCTCGAAGCGGTCAATCACGTCGCGGTGGCTCTCAAGCTTTCCCAGCAACCGCTGCATTGCCCGCTCGACCTCGGCCGGATTCTGCGTTGGCAGACCGCGCTCGCCATGCGTGAGGCCGGTCGCATGGCAGCGATAACCGTCGCCCGGCCGCGCCATCGCCGGGATATCGTCGTCGGTCGCGGCGTAGGGCTGGAACGCTTCACGCGCGCCGGTCGCCCACTTGCGCTCGGCGCGGGCAACGCTGCCGGGGTCGGGAACATGCACGGTTTCCACCAGGTGCCCCACCACTTCGTCGTACAACAGCACGACCGGGGTGCGCAGCATCTCGGCGATGTTGAAGGCACGGATCGTTTCGGAGAACGCTTCGCTCACCGAGGACGGTGCCAGGACGACGATCGGATGGTCGCCGTGCGTACCCCAGCGCGCCTGCATGATGTCGCCCTGGGCCGGCCGGGTCGGCATGCCGGTCGAGGGGCCGCCGCGCATGACGTCAACAATCACGCACGGCACCTCGACCATGCAGGCATAGCCGAGGTTCTCCTGCTTCAGCGAGAAGCCGGGGCCGCTGGTTGCCGTCATCACCTTGGCACCGCCCATCGAGGCCCCGATGATCGCTCCCATCGAAGCGATCTCGTCTTCCATCTGGATGAAGACACCGCCGACCTTGGGCAGCTCGAGTGCCATCCGTTCGGCGACATCCGAAGATGGCGTGATCGGGTAGCCGGCGTAGAAGCGGCAGCCGGCAGCGATCGCGCCCAGCGCGCACGCATGGTTACCCTGGAGGTTGATCCGTTGGCCCGCGCCCATCAGCTTACGAGGCCCCTTTCACGGCCGGTGCGCTCTCGATCCGGATCGCGAAGTCCGGGCACAGCCATTCGCACAAGTGGCAGGCGGTGCAGGCATCGGGCCGCGCGAGCTCGGCGACCATCCGCGCGTTCAAGCTAAGGCAGCGCTCGGGGCACATCTTGACGCAGATGTCGCAGCCCTTGCACCAAGCCTCGTTGATGGTGAGCAAGTGTGCCGGCGCGGTTTCGATGGCGCGGGCCGTCACCTTTTGCGCAACAGCGTCGGTGGCGGCTGCAGCGGGAACACGCTCAGCGCTCACCGCCCAGTCGCGCCCAGCGAGGAAGGCGCGCCGGTTGAGATCCTTGGTCTTGGCTGGCACGAACTGCTCGATCACCGCAAGCCAGTGCTCGGCAGCGAACGGCAGCACGGTCGAAAGCGCGCCCAGAAGGACGGTGTTAGCGACACGGCGGTCGCCCAAGCCGGTGGCCATGCTCGTCGCATCAAGCGCAAAACCGTTACCGACCAGCGCCACCACCTCGGCCGGCGTCTCCGGTGCATAGGCCGAAACGGCATTGCGGGTGCGGTTGCGGAAGGAGATCGGTGGCACGATCCGCTGCGTGTCGGCGATGAAGGTGCCGCCATCGCGCTTCAGGTGATCGAGCCAGCGCACGCCCTCCGCCCACTCAAGCGCGACAACGATATCAGCCTCGCCGCGCGGGATCGTCGGCGACCAAACCTGCTCGCCGAAGCGGACGTGGCTGAACACGCTTCCGCCGCGCTTCGCCATGCCGTGCACTTCGCTCTGCTTGACCTCGAAGCCCTCGCTCTGGCACAGCGCTGCCAGCACCTTCGAGACCATCAGCACACCCTGGCCGCCGACACCGACGATCAGCACATTCACCGGTCGGGCGGCATCGCGGTTGCCATGCGGGGAAGCAGACCCTTTGTCGAGCGCGTTCACTGGACGCTCGGATGAATGCAGTCCGACGGGCAGATCTGGGCGCAGAGCGTGCAGCCGATGCACAGCGCGGCGTTGATGCGCACCTTGTGGTGCCCCTCAAACATGTGCTCGCTCCAGCCCAGCGCCGGGCAACCGAGGTTCATGCACGACTGACACGCGATGCAGTTCTTCGCTTGCACCTCCAGCGGCGGACCCTTGATCTTGACCGGGTCGAGAACGCACGGCCGATCAGAGATCACAACCGCCACGCCCTTGAATGCCGCTGCCTCCCGGCAGGCCTGGTACATCTCGGCGACGTTGTACGAATCGACCTTGCGCACCCACTTCACGCCGCAGGCGCGCACCATCTGCTCGAAATCGACGCGCGCGGTCTCGCTGCCGCGCAAGTTGCGCCCGGTGCCCGGATGGTCCTGGCCGCCGGTCATCGCCGTGATGTGATTGTCGAGGATGATCACCGTGATGTTGGCGTCGTTGTAGACGGCATCGATCAGCGGCGGGATGCCAGCGTGCAGGAACGTCGAGTCGCCGATGGTGGCGATGATCGGCTTTGCTTCCGTGCCGGCCTTGGCGATGCCGACGGCATTCGCGATGCTGGAGCCCATCGAAACGCAGGTGTCGATCGAGCGCAAGGGTTCGAGCGCCGCCAGCGTGTAGCAACCGATATCGCCGGCGACCCGCGCGTCGAGCGCGCGCAAGGCCATGTAGCTCATTGTATGCGGGCAGCCCGAGCACAGCACCGGCGGCCGTGCCGGCGGCGTCAGCTGCCACGGTTCGACTTTCGGCTGTGGCTCAAGGATGCCGGCGCTTTCCAATCCGGCGCGCACGACTTCCGGCGCCAGCTCGCCCACCCGCGGGAAAAACGCCTTGCCTTCGACCTTGAGGCCGGCGGCGCGGATCTCGGTCTCCATGGCCGGCTCGAGCTCCTCGACCACCAAGACGCGCTCGACGCTCTCGCAGAAGCGGCCGATGAGATCGAGTGGCAGCGGGTAGGCGGCTGGCAGTTTGAGAATGCTCGCGTCGGGCAGCACCTCTTTGACGTACGCGTAAGGTGTGCCGGCAGTAATGATGCCGATGTCGCGGCGGCCGGCTTCCCAGCGGACATGCCCGCTGGTGGCGAAGTACGCGCGCAAGGCCGCCTCGCGCTCGATCAGCTTCGGATGTCGATTGCGCGCGTGCGCCGGCACCATCACGTTCTTTCTCGGGTCCTCGCGGAAATGCCCGCTTGGCGGCACCGTGCGCTCGCCTAACGTCACCAGGCTGCGCGTGTGCGAGAGCCGGGTGGTCGAGCGAATGATGACCGGCGTGTCGAAGCGCTCGCTCAAGTCGAACGCTTCGCGGGTCATGACCAGCGCTTCTTGCGCATCCGCCGGTTCCAGGCACGGCACCATGGCAAAGCGGCTGAACAGCCGTGTGTCTTGCTCATTCTGCGAGCTGTGAATGCCCGGATCATCGCAGACGACGATCACCAGGCCGCCGTTGACGCCGATGTAGGTAAGCGACATCAGGGCATCGGCCGCGACGTTGAGGCCGACATGCTTCATCGAGGCGAGCGCGCGCACGCCGGCAAACGAGGCGCCGATGGCGACGTCAAGCGCGACCTTCTCGTTGGTCGACCATTGGGCATGCAGATCCTCCGCCGGATAATCGGCGAGGCTCTCCATGATCTCGGTCGATGGTGTCCCCGGGTAGGCGGCGGCAACGCGGATGCCGGCTTCCCAGGCGCCGCGAGCGATCGCTTCGTTGCCGGTAAGCGGGCGGCTCGCGCGTTGGGCGGCCGGCGCGCTACTGCTCTCAGCGATGGGGGTCCGCGCAGACGCGCGTGTTTCGAGAACGTGATCCAAGGCGTTTTTCCGATCCCAGGGTGCCGGTGCGGGTGCAGCCTCTTGTTCGAACGCGCTTCCGGCTCGGCCTGTCTCCAGTGACTTACCTATCATTCCGAAGACGTTTTGCCATGAAAAAATGCGCTGTCCCGATGGCGCCTTCAAGGGTGGCACTGGGCTTGCGCCATTGTTGTGGCCAAGCGCCACGGCGGACGCTAAAAGCCTTCCCTATAGAAAAAAACGCCCGATGGGGGAGGATGTCCAATGCACGCACACCTTTCTTTTCGGTGGCTGATCGCGGCTTTCTCGATCGTTGCGCTGGCTGCGAGTGCCGTCACCGCTTCGGCGGCCGAGCCGATCCGGTTGGGCGCGTTCCTCGCCGTGACCGGCAAGGGCGCCTTTCTCGGTGATCCCGAAAAGAAGACGCTCGAGACGTACGTGGAGAAGGTTAACGGCGAAGGTGGCGTCCTCGGCCGTAAGGTCGAGCTCATTGTCTACGACACCGGCTCGGAAGCAAAGGAAGCGCTCACCTTCGTCAAGCGGCTGATCGAGCAGGACAAGGTCGACGCCCTCATCGGCGGCACCTCGACCGGCGAAACCATGGCGGTCATCCGCGAGGTCGAGGCAGCGGCCGTGCCCTTCATCTCGCTTGCCGGTGCGGCGGAGATCGTCGAGCCGGTCAAGAAATGGGTCTTCAAGACGCCGCATACCGACCGGCTCGCGGTCGAGAAGCTGTTTACGGACATGAAGGCGCGCGGTCTGACGAAGATCGGCATTCTTTCCGGGCCGGGCGGCTTCGATAAGTCCTGCCGCACCAACGCAATGGCGCTGGCGCCGGCAAAGGGTCTCACGATCGTTGCCGACGAGACGCACGGCGCCGGCGATACCGACATGACGCCGCAGCTGACCCGCATCAAGGGTGCTCCCGGCTTGCAAGCCTTCCTCTACTGTGGCTTTGGCGCGCCGACCAGTATCGTTGCCAAGAACGTCCGCCAGATCGGCCTCGGCGTGCCGCACTATCAGACGCACGGCTCCGCCTCGATGAGCTTCATCCAGGGCGCGGAAGGGGCGGCCGAAGGCGTGCGGCTGCCGGCGGCGGCACTCCTGGTCGTCGATCAGCTGCCAGCCGATCATCCGCAGAAGGCGGTTGCGACCGCTTATCGCGATGCCTACACGGCGCGCTACAAGGAGCCGATCTCGACCTTCGGCGGCCACGCCTACGACGGCTTGTTCATTGTTCTCGAAGCGATCAAGCGCGCCGGCGGAACCGACAAGGCGAAGGTGCGCGACGAGATCGAGAAGACCAGCCGCTTCATCGGCGCCGACGGCATCTTCACGATGTCGCCCACCGATCACTTGGGTCTCGATACGGCGTCCTTCGTCATGGTGGAGGTGAAAGACGGGACGTGGCTTCTGCTCAACTAGTGCAGCGACCCAATCGGGCGATTCACGCCCGAGCTAGGTTGTCGCTGCACAACATATTGAATCGCGTGCACTTTCGGCACAAACAGGATGTACGCTCTGTTTGTGCCAGTGCACTCGCCGCTCCGCCCGCTGTCGTTCCCGGTCGCCGCAGGAGCCGATGAGATGTCGGCCGATTTCCTGCAGTTCCTGTTCTCCGGCATCACCCAAGGCGCGTGCTACGCGCTGGTCGGGCTCGGCTTCTCGATCATCTACAACGCAAGCCAGGTGATCAACTTCGCGCAAGGGGAGTTCGTGATGATCGCCGGCATGGCGGCGGTCGCCCTTATCGATGCCGGCACGCCGTTTGTGCTCGCGCTCGCTGCCGGTGTGGCGCTTACCGTCGTTGTCGGCCTCGCGCTGGAGAAGTTCGCGATCGAGCCGGCGCGCAACGCTTCGGTCGTCACCTTGATCATCATCACGATTGGCGCCTCGATCTTCCTGCGTGGCGCCGCCGAGCTGTTGGGTGGGCGCGGCTTCCGCAGCATGCCGGCGTTCAGCGGCAACGAGCCGATCGTCATCGGCGGTGCGGCGCTGTTGCCGCAGAGCCTGTGGGTGCTGGGCGTGACAGTGGTGATCATCCTCGCGCTGGGGCGCTTCTTCAATGCCACCATGCACGGCAAGGCGATGCTCGCAACCGCATACAATCCCGTCATGGCGCAGCTGATGGGCATCAACACCCGCCTTGTCTTAAGCCTCAGTTTCGCCCTGGCGGCGCTCCTGGGCGGTATCGCCGGCGTGTTGATCGCGCCGCTTTCGCTCACGTATTCGACCGTGGGCGTCATGCTGGGCCTCAAGGGCTTCTGTGCCGCGATCCTGGGCGGGCTCGGCAAGCCGATGGGAGCGATCGCCGGCGGTCTCCTCGTCGGCGTTTCGGAGGCGATGACGGCCGGCTACCTGTCGTCCGCCTACAAGGATGCGGTCGCCTTCGTCATCATCCTGGTGGTGCTGGTCGTGTTGCCGGGCGGCCTGTTCGGCGGTCGGTCGGTCGAGCGCGTTTGATGGCGTCGTTGTGGCAGCCGCGCACCGGCGGGCTCCTGGCGCTGGCTGGGGTGGTGGCCGGCCTGCCGCTCATCCTGCCGAACGCATTCTACTACGACGTCGCCATTCTGGTCGGCATCAACGCCACCGTCTGTGTCGGCCTCAACCTCCTGATTGGCTATGCCGGCCAGATCAGCCTCGGACATGCCGGCTTCTTCGCGCTCGGCGCGTACGCGTCGGCAGTCCTTACCGGCGATCATGGCTGGCCGCCGCTGGCTGCGCTCGCCGCCGGTGCCGTCGGTGTTGGCGTGCTGTCGTTCGTCCTTGCCCAGCCGATCCTCAAGCTCAAGGGTCACTATCTCGCCATGGGCACGCTCGGGCTCGGCATCATTATCTCGATCGTGCTCAATCAGGAAGCGGGCCTGACCGGCGGGCCGGACGGCATGCCGGTTCCATCCTTGCGCGCGCTTGGCCACACGGTTGCGGGCGAACATGCCTGGTATGCGCTCGTCGGCTTCGTTCTGATCGTGAGCGTCTGGCTGACCTTGAACCTCATTGACTCACCCGTCGGCCGGGCGCTGCAGGCGGTGCACGGCTCGGAGAGCGCCGCCGCGCTCACGGGCGTCGACGTCATCCGCTACAAAGTGCTGGTATTCGTCGTCTCTGCCGTGCTGGCGAGCCTCGCCGGCAGCCTGTTCGCGCATTACGCCGGCTTCATCACGCCGGCGGAGGCCAGCTTCGCGCGCTCGATCGAACTCGTCACGATGGTGGTGCTGGGTGGCATGGCCTCGACGTTCGGCGCCGTTGTTGGTGCCGCCGTGCTAACGATCCTGCCGCAGGCGCTGACCGCCTTTCAGGACTTCAAGATGCTCGTGTTCGGGGCCATCCTGATGGGCACGATGATCTTCCTGCGCAAGGGCCTCGTGCCGACGCTCGCCGGACTGATCCGCAACCGGATGCGGAGCGGGCGCGCGTGACGCTGTTGCGGGTCGAACATCTCTCGAAGTCGTTCGGGCCTTCGAGCGCGATCGAGGATTTGAGTTTCGCTATCAGCCCCGGGACGATCCACTCCATCATCGGCCCCAACGGTGCCGGCAAGACCACGCTGTTCAATCTGATCAGCGGCCTCTACCGGCCCACCAGCGGCACGATCTGGTTCGACGATGCCGACATCACGGCGCTGCCGCCGCACCGCCGCGCCCGCTGTGGCCTGTCGCGCACCTTTCAGAACCTGCAGATCTTCCTCAACCTGTCGGCGCTCGACAATGTCATGGTCGGGTATCACCTGGCCTGCGACGGCCGCTTCCTGCCGTCGCTGCTGCGGCTGCCTTCGGTGGTTCGCCGCGACCGTGCCTATCGCGAGCAGGCGGTGGCGCTGATGCGGTTCGTCGGCCTCGAAGCCTTCGTCGACGCCGCTGCCGACGCGATGCCCTACGGCGCGCTGAAACGGCTTGAACTTGCGCGCGCGCTCGCCGTGCAGCCGAAGATGCTGCTGCTCGATGAACCGGCGGCCGGCCTCAATCCGAAGGAAACGGCCGAGCTCGATTTCCTCATCCAGCAGATCGCGGCGCAAGGCATCACCGTCGTGCTGGTCGAGCACGACATGCGACTGGTCTGGTCGGTCTCCAACCACATCCTGGTGCTCGATCACGGCCGCAAGCTCGCTGAAGGAACAGGCTGGGAGATCCGCCACAACGAGGATGTCGTCGCCGCCTATCTCGGCGAGGGAGGCCGCCATCGCTGAGCCGTTACTCGAAGTCGAGGGTCTTGACGCCCGCTACGGACCGATCCGGGCGCTCGCGGACGTCAGCCTTGCGATCGCCGACGGCGGCCTGGTCACGCTGATCGGCGGCAACGGCGCCGGCAAGACGACGCTCTTGCGCGTGCTATCGGGCCTTCTGCCGGCGGCTGCGGGGACTATCCGCCTGGCCGGCCAGGACATCACCGCCTTGGCAGCGTCCGCGCGGGTGCGGCTCGGCTTGATCCAGGTGCCGGAAGGCCGCCAGGTGCTGGCGCCGCTCAGCATCGAGGACAACCTCTTGCTCGGCGGCTATACGCGCACCCGGCGCGAGCGGGCGGAGGGATTGGAGCAAGCCTACGCCATGTTCCCCGCGCTGGGGCAACGCCGCCGCACCGCCGCCGGCCTGCTCTCCGGTGGCCAGCAGCAGATGCTGGCGATTGCCCGAGCGCTGATGGCGAAGCCGCGCTTGCTGTTGCTGGACGAACCGAGCATGGGCCTGTCGCCGATCCTGGTCGATGAGGTGTTCGAGACGATCGTGCGCCTGGCCGCCGCCGGCACCACCGTCTTTGTCGTCGAGCAGAATGCCTTTCGTGCGCTGTCGATTGCCGAGCACGCCTACGTGCTTGAGGCCGGCCGCGTCATCCTCGAAGGTGCGGCCGGGGCCTTGAAATCCGACCATCGCGTGCGGGAAGCCTACCTCGGCTTGTAGGCCGCGCGCGGTGGCGCCGCCGCTCCTCTTGAGTCGTCAGAGGCCGCCGAGATCATTGTTGAAAAGGACGACGATCTCCTCGTCGCCAAGCGCGTATTGGCAGGCCAGGCGAACATCGGCTGAGACGCCCTGTCGTTCGGCCGCCTCGATTTCGGGCTCGGTCAGCAAGCCGATGGCAGTCAACAAGAACCGCTCCTTCTCGGTTAACGGCGCGATTGGCAGGGTGCCGGGAGCCCGGGTCTCGACGTGCACGACGCAGGCGCTGCAGTCGCCACTCTCGCAATTGAACAAGATCGGCACGCCACTGTCCTTGGCGACTGCGAGCAGCGTCCGTCGCGCGCCGGCCGCGAGGTCGATACGAATGGTTTTGTCGAACCCTGGCGCCACGAAGCGGATGATCGCCACGCCGTCCCTCCTTCGTGCCGGCCGCCAGCGAAACCTCCAGCGGCGGAGGGAGGATCGGCGCTTTGCAGCCAATCCGCAAGCGCCGTCCATGCCATGCGCCCATTCAACGGTGGGCATTTCCGCGCCGACGCGCGGCCGGACCATCCCCCCTTGTGCGGGCGATGGTCCGGTGCGGCTGTCCGTGCCTCAGGCTCCGAGTTCGGCTGGCGCGGCCTGGCTGAGCGGCTGCGGCGGGACGAAAGCCTTGATTTCGTCTTCCGATAGCGGCCACGTCTGCCGGTCGGACTGGAGATAAGCACCGATCGCACGTGCTGCCCGCCGGCCCGCTCCCATCGCCAGGATCACCGTCGCACCGCCGGTAACGATGTCACCGCCGGCGAAGACGCCCTTCAGGTTGGTCGCCTGCGTCGCCTCATCGGCGATGATGTAGCCCCACTTGTTGAGGCCCAGGCCCGGCGTCGCCTGCGGAACGATCGGGTTGGCGTTGGTGCCGAGCGCATAGATCACGGTATCGCAGTCGAGTTCGACGAATTCGTCGAGCGGCACCGGCTTGCGCCGGCCGCGCTCGTCGGGCTCGCCCAGCGTCATCTTCTGCACCTTCATGCCGGCGACATTGCCGTCGGCGTCGGTGTAGATCTCGACCGGCGAATGGAGGAACAGGAACTCGATGCCCTCCTCCTTGGCGTGGCGCAACTCCTCGATCCGCGCCGGCGCTTCCGCTTCCGTGCGCCGATAGACGCAGCGGACGTCGGGGGCCCCTAAGCGCTTGGCGACGCGCAGGCAGTCCATGGCGGTGTTGCCGGCGCCGATGACGACGACGCTCTTCCCGAAGCCGACCGGCGTATCGAGGTAGGGGAACTGATCGCCGCCCATCAGGTTGACGCGGGTCAGGAACTCGTTCGCCGAATAGACCTGGCCGGCGAACTCGCCCGGAATGCCGAGGAACGACGGCGCGCCAGCCCCGGCGCCGACAAAGACGGCATCGAAGCCCATGCCATTCATCAGCTGCGCGATGGTGAAGGTCTTGCCGATCACCTTGTTCAGCTCGAACTTGACGCCCATGTCGCGCAAGCCCTGCACTTCGCGGTCGATGATCTCGCGCGGCAGCCGGAACGCCGGGATGCCGTAGCGCAGCACGCCGCCGATGACGTGCAGAGCCTCGTACACGGTCACGTCGGCGCCAAAGCGGACCAGATCGGCCGCTGCCGCAAGCCCGGCCGGACCGGAACCGACGATCGCGACGCGGCCCAGCGTCTGCTCGAACTGCGGCGGTGCGATCTTGAGACGCGGGGCGTTATCGCCGATGAAGCGCTCAAGCCTGCCGATCGCGACCGCGTCGATCTTCTTGGTCAGGATGCACTGGGCCTCGCACTGGCTCTCCTGCGGGCAGACGCGGCCGCAGATTGACGGGAACAGGCTCGATTCCGAGATGACGTTGATCGCGCCCTCAAGGTCATGCACCAGCAGGTGGCGGACGAAACGGGGGATATCGACGCCGACCGGGCAGCCGGTAATGCAGGGCGGGTTCTTGCACTGGATGCAGCGCTCGACCTCCTGAAACGCCTCCGCCGCCGTATAGCCGAGGTTGACTTCCTTGAAGTTGCGTGCGCGCTCGTGCGCGTCCCGTTCGGGCATCTTCGTCTGATGCGGCACCAGTTGGGCCAGCTTCTTGTAGCCGCGCTTTTCGTCCTCGAAGAGCTGTTTTTCGAGGTTGCAGACGTGCGCGTAGCTCTCGTTGGCCCGCGCTTCCTGGCTCTTGAAGCGTTTCTGGCGCGCAATCAGCTCGGGGAAGTCGACCTCGTGGCCGTCGAAGTCTGGGCCCTCGACGCAGGCGAACTTGACCTTGCCGCCGACAGTCACGCGGCATGACCCGCACATGCCGGTGCCGTCGACCATGATGGCGTTGAGCGAGACCATGGTCTTGACACCATGCGGGCGCGTCGTTTCGACACAGGCCGCCATCATCGGCAGTGGGCCGATGGAGACCACGCGGTCAGGCCGATCGCGCCCGATCAGATCATCGAGCGCCTGCGAGACAAAGCCGGGCCGGCCGTAACTGCCGTCATCGGTGCAGACGATGAGGTCGTCGCACAGCGCTGCGAACCGGTCCTCCCAGAAAATCAGGTCACGGTTGCGGAAACCAATAATGCCGGTGATCCGGTTGCCGGCTTCCTTGAAGGCGCGAAGCTGCGGGTAGACCGGGGCGACACCGAGGCCGCCGCCGACCAGGGCTACGTGGCCGACCTGCTCGATGTGCTGCGGCAGGCCGAGCGGGCCTACGAAATCGGCGAAGCTGTCACCCTCGCGGTAGTGGTCGCGCATCTCCCTGGTAGTCTTGCCGAGTGCCTGGACGACGATCGTGACGGTGCCGCGTTCGCGGTCGAAATCCGCGACGGTCAGCGGGATGCGCTCCGAGCCCTCATGCAAGCGCAGCATGACGAAGTGCCCCGCCTGCGCAGCGTTGGCGACATCGGGGGCGAGCACGTCCCACAAGAAGGTCACATCGGAAAAAACCTCGTGGCGGACGATCTGATACATGCGCTTCAAGTCCTTCGCTTATTCACAGGGGCGGGCTACCGCCTGTTCACAGGGGCGGGCTACGCCGGCTGCAGGCAACGCGTCGATCCGCAGCGCCACGACGGCCGGCAACGGTGCTCATGCCCATACCCATGCCCGGGCATTGCCGGTCTTACTCCTGCCGCGGCCGGCGCAGGCCCATCACCGCCTCAAGCGGGATGAAGATGGTTCCGGCTTCGTCGGCATCGGTCTCGCAAGGAGTGGCCGCAGGCGGGGGCGCCTTGGCACGTTTGCCGGCAGTGCCGTCGCGGCAATCGGAGTAGGCGTCCTGCAGACGGCGGCGAAAGCGCTCGAACAGCGCCTGATCGCTGCGCTCGCTGCTTGCGGCCTCGTCGATGAGGCCGCTCGCCCCTTGCAGGATGATCAGCCGATAAACGTCGACCACCCGCTGTTCGTAGACGATATTGAAGTACTGGAGGAACTCTTCCGCCGTTTCCAGCTGCTTTAAGTCCTCGATCAGGCTTGTCATGCGCGCCTCCGCGTCTGTTCTTGTGCGTCCAACCGCTCTGGCGGCGGCAATGCGCAGCCTTTCGCAGCCATCTGAACTGTCGCACCCTGGCGCAAGCGGTCCAGCAGCGCGCGTTCTTCCCCTTCGCTCAACGACCGGCCCAGGCTTGCGCAAACATGGCGCACCGCCGCCTTGCCGGAATGCTTGCCCAGCACAATGCGGTGGTCGCGGCCCAAAAGGGCAGGATCGAGGCCCTGGTAGTTGCGCCGATCCTTGAGCAAGCCATCGACGTGAATGCCGGATTCATGGGTGAAAACGGCCTCGCCGACGATGCTCTTGCCGGCCGGCACCGGCCGGCCCGACGCGCGCGCCACCAGTGCCGAGACCGCCGGCAGCGCCGCCGGCGCCACGCCGGTTTCCCGCCCGTACAGCTGCGGCAGGGCAACGACGATCTCTTCGAGCGCAGCGTTGCCGGCCCGCTCGCCCAAGCCGTTGACGGTGGTGCTGACGTGCGTGGCGCCGCCGCGCACCGCCGCCAGCGAATTGGCTGTGGCGAGGCCGAGATCGTCGTGGGCATGGATCTCAAGATCAAGCGCGCTCCCGGCGCGCAAGCCCCTGAATATGTCGTAGGTGGCAAACGGCTCCATGATGCCGAGGGTATCGGCAAAACGAAACCGGCGTGCGCCGGCCGCCGCCGCGACCGAAATCACGCTGGCGAGAAACGCGGGCTCGGCGCGCGAGGCATCCTCGCCGCCGAGCGAGCACAAGAGTCCCTGCTGACGGGCATAGCCGACGACGTCGGCGATCTCCGCCAGCACCCGCGCCGGCTCCCAGCCCAGCTTGAAGGCCATCTGCTGGCGCGAAACCGGCACCGCCAGATGCACGGCGCCAAGGCCGGCGGCCATCGCCCAATCGACGTCCGATCGCCGCAGCCGGCACCAGCCGACGGCAAGCGAATGGCGCAACCGGTTGACGATGCAGCGGATGTCTCCCCGTTCGGCCTGTCCCATCGCCGGAATGCCGACCTCCAGCTCCGGAACTCCGGCCGCATCGAGCGCCTCCGCGATAGCGAGTTTCTCCGCCAGCGAGAAGGCGACGCCCGCCGTCTGTTCCCCGTCACGAAGGGTCGAGTCGGTTATGATGACGGGCGGTATCGGCATGGCTTCCTCCGGCCGCATCCGCTCAGGCGCCGAACGACTTGCCGCACGAGCACACGTCGCGAACGTTCGGATTGTCGAAGACAAAACCTGCGCGGCCGACGGAATCGACGAAATCGATCCTGATGCCGTCGATGATGGGTAGGCTCTGCGGATCGACATACAGTTTGACGCCCTCGCAGTCGTAGATCTCGTCGCCGGCCGCTGGCTCGGTCTCGAGTCCCAAGAGGTAACGCATCCCAGAACAACCGCCCTGATCGACCATGATCCTCAAGCCGGCGGTCGGGTTGCCAGAGTCTGCGATCAGGCGACGAATGGCTCCGCTGGCACGTTCGCTGAGCTCTACCATTTGGATATCCTCCTAAGCATCCGGCCGAAGCCGTTGCAAGCCGGCGGAGCAATCCCCGTGCCAAAGTCTAACGTCCTGATTCTAGGGGATGCGCAGTGCTGCGGGTGGGGACGGGCGTCGCCTACGACGTTACTTTTGTCGGCTTTGCAACAACGGGGACTGGAACAGCGCCAACGGCTCCCCCGGTTCGCCGCCGAAGCAGATATCCACATCGCTGCAGGTCTCGCAGTTGGGCGCCTTGCAGACGACGATCCCGTCTTCGGCACAGAGCGTGCGATAGAAGAATTTCTTCCACTTCATGTCGCCGCGGTTGCGCGCGGCGAGCGGCTGGAAATGCCGCAGCATCAGGCGGCTCAGCTCGCCACGATTGAACAGGCCGAGATCCTGCCACAGGTGATTGGGGCGGCATGAGCGGCGGGCAATGATCGCCGCCAGCCAGCGGCCGGCCGGATCGTCCGCATCCGATCGATGGTCGAGCAACAGGCGGCGCAGGTCCGGTTCTTCAAGCGCATCCTCGCCGGCACCGGCCTCTGCAGGTACCGCCACTGGCAATACCGCATGGGGCAGGTAGCGCGCCATGAGCGCGCCCAGCTCCGGCGCCGCCAATCCCAGTGCTTCCGGCAACGGCCGCCACGCCTCTGTCATCGCGATGACGAGCGCGCAGACAAATACGTGGCGGTCGAAAGGATCGCCGGACCCGCCTTCCAGCAGACGATCGTAGAGATCACCCGGGGACGCGAGTTCGGCCCTCGAAGCGGGGCAGAAACCATCCGCCCCGGAGTCAGCCATCGCGCCTCGTCACGCTTCCACCAGCACCTGGGCGTCCTTGCTGCACACCCGCACGCAAGCGCCACAGCCGATGCACTGACCTTTTTCTGCCACTGTCATCACCATGCGCTCGGCATCACCATCGTCCTCTTCGACGAAGGTGCCTTCCTCGTCAATCCATTTCATTTCAAGGACGCCCTGGCCGCAGACTTTAAAGCACCGGCCGCAGCCGAGGCAGCGCTTGCCATCGATCCTGTCGACGTACCGAGGTGACCACGGGGTCCCGTCGCGGGTTAATGTCGGTACAGACATTGGATTTGATCCTCCTCTGTTGGTGAGGCTCTGCCTTGTCCTCTAAGCGTCTTCGAAATCGGGGTTGAAGGCCGGCCGGTCGCCGCCATGCTGACCGATCGCCTTCCGCAGCCACGGCGGCGGCGAGCCTTTTAGCATCGTCTGAACGCGGTCCAGCACGTCCGGAATCGACTCCGGGCGCGGCAGCTTGACCGGATGGATCTTGTGCGCAACGACGCGCGCCGCGGCCGGCCCGCCGATCGCGAGCACGAACAGGAGCGCACAGCCGTCGAGCGCATCAACCCGCGGAGTGATCCGATCATCGTTGGCATCGGCGTGGACGCCGTCCTCGCCGCTCGTCGCATCGAAGCCGATTGCCTCGACCAGCCGGTGGCCTTCGGGGGTGACGTCGTAAACGGCGAAGTGCCGCGCGCCCGCGAAATGCGCGTCGACGGTTTTGAGATCCTGGGTCGCAAAGGCTACTTTCATCGTCGTTCCAGTCCCAATCACCGCCGGAACCTGTCCGGGCGGCTGCGTGTCAACAAGACGAAGCCGGCGCATGGTCGGTCTCGCCCACAAACGGCGGCAGTGTTGCTCCCGGCGCGGCGGCTGCGGCAGGCGCATGGCCGCGCGCGATGAAGGTGTTGGCGAGCGCGAACAGCAGCGTCCGGCTGCCTTCGTAGCCAACGGTCACTTGATGTCCGGCGCCGAGCCGATCGAAGATCGGAAAGCCGGCCCGCATCAGCGGAATGTCGAAAAACTGGGCGATCTCGGCAGCGTGCGAGTTGGCGACGATGAGCTCGATGCTGTCGGCGCCGGCCGCTGCGATCGCCTGTTCGAGGTCGTCAAGATCGCCGACGATGATCCTCTCGGCGGGGACGTGCGCGAGCGACGGCGCCGCGCACGGAGCGACGGCGACGGGAACGCGTGCACCCAGTTCGGTAACAAAGCGGCCCATGGCAACCAGCATGTCGCCTTCCCCCGCCAGTGCGAGAGTGCGGTTACCCAGGCTGCCGTGGCCATCCAGCATCGCATCAACAAGCCGGCTGCGCTGCCGCTGCAGGTGCTCAGGTGCTTTGGCACCGCTGACGGCGATCAATTCGGCCACGAACCCATCAAACGCGGCCAGGCCGGTCAGCCGGTCAAAGACCCGGAACGGCACGCCGCAGCGATCCTCCAAGAGCGCCGCAGCGCCGCGCATATGATCGCCGACAGCAAGCGTCAGCACCGAATGGCCCATGCGACGAATGGCGTCGATGGTCGAGCCGCCCAAGGTCGTCGGTACGTGCGCATCCGCGACATGGCCGTCAAGCGAGCCGGAAAGGTCTGGCAGGATGATCGGCGTCAAACCGAACGCCGTGATCGTCTCGGCGATCGCCTCGACGTCGCCCGGCGTCAGGTGGCTGCCGGCGAGCAGGTTGACCTGGCGCAGCCGCTTGCGCCCGCTTCCCGGTGGTACCAGCGCCCTGATGGTCGCCTCCACCGCCGCCGCCCAGCCCTGTTCGAGGCTGCCGAGAAAATCAGGGGTCCGCGCATAGACGATGGCAAGATCGTCCCAATCCGGGTGGCGTTCGCGCATCAATTTGAGATCGCCCACGATGTCGTCATCACGGGTTTCGGTGAGTGCGGTCGAGCAGATGCCGATCACGGCCGGGGCGGCACGCTTGAATATATTCTCGATCGCCTGTTCCAGGTTATCGGCGCCGCCGAGGATGGTGCTGATCTCGCTCATGGCGGTCGTCTGCAGCGGGATCGCCTCGCGGAAATGACGGACCGCAAGCACGACCGCGAACGCCGTACAGCCTTGCGAGCCGTGCAACAGCGGCAGCGCCCGATCGAGACCCAAGAAGGCAAGCGCGCCGCCCAGCGCCGGGCTCACCTTCAGCGGCTTAACCGCGCATGCCTTGGTTGCGAGCAGCGCCGCGCTCATGGTGCGGCCTCCGCTGGTGCGTCCGCAGCGACCCAAGGGGCCGGGCGGCGAACCTCCGCCCAGACCGGGTTGGTCAGGGCGCCGTGCAGCCGGTGCGCCAGGTTCACGATGCCGCCGTAGCCGGCGTAGGCATCCTCGCGTTCCTGGTTGATGTCGAGCCAGGGGACCCGCGCCTTGAGGGCGACGAACTGGGTGCGGCCGCCCGACATCAGAATGTCGGCCTCGCCCGCGCGCAGGCGGCGGTCCATCTCCTTCGCCGGCACCTGGCCGAACAGCATCGCCTCTTCGCCGATCAGCTCGCGGATCCGCGCCTGATCGTCGTCGGTCGACTTGCGTACGGAAGTCCCGACGACGGTCATGCCCAGCTCGTGCAGGGCGGAGACGACCGACCACGACTTGACGCCGCCGGTGTAGAGCAGGACGCGCTTGTCCTTGAGCGCACGCTGGTAGGGTGCCAGCGCCCGGGTGGCGCGCGCTTCCTCGGCGGTAATCAGGGCTTCCGTCCGCTCGGCAAGGTCGGCAGGCGCGCCCGCGGCCGTCAGGAACCGCGCAAGCTGGCGCAGGGCGGCACTGGTATTGCCGATACCGTAGAACGACCCCTCGAAGAAGGGGATGCCGTAGCGGTCCTCGATCCCGCGGGCGAGCGCCACCATCGCCTGGCTGCACACCACCATGCTGACGCGTGCCCGATGGGCGCAAGCGACATCGTGGTAACGGCCGTCGCCGGTGATCGAGGCGAGGATGCGGATGCCAAGCCGGTCGAGGAGAGGTTTCACCTGCCACAACTCGCCGGCGACGTTGTACTCGCCGATCAGGTTGATGTCGCAGGGCGTAAGCACATCGGGCTCGCGGGTGCCAATCACACGCTCCAGCAAGACCCTGCCTGCGAGCTTGTTGCCGAGGCTTTTGGAGCCGACAAAGCCCGGTGCCACGACCGGGATCACCGGGGTGGCGAAGCGCTCTGCTGCGGCGGTGCAGACCGCCTCGACATCGTCGCCAATCAGCGCCGGCACGCAGGTGACGTAGACGAAAACCGCCGGCGGCCGGAAGCGCTCGATGATCTGTTTGATCGCGCGGTAGAGCTTCTTCTCGCCGCCGTGAATGATATCAAGCTCGGAAAGATCGGTGGTGAGGCCGGTGCGGAACAGCTGCGGGCCTGAGGACAGCGCATGCCGGCTGTCCCAGCTGTTGCCCTCGCACGCAATCGGGCCGTGGACGAGATGGGCGGCGTCGGCGATCGGCTGCAGGGCGATCTTCGCCCCGTCGAAGGCACAACCGCCGGCCGCCGCCCCGGGCGTAAGCGTGCGGGCGCCGCATCCCACCTTGCGCTGCTTGTCCCCTTTCGCCTGGTTGACCGCGCATCCGGGCTCGTTGAACAAGTTGGCTGCGGAAGGTGTTGGCATGCGCCTGCACTCCTAACTTTACCGCCCGGGGCGCCGGCCGACGCCGCCTCCCAGGCATCTCCTTATCGCGTCAGATCGAAGCTCATGTCGTTCTCGCCGGCGATGTTCGTCTGCGCGTCCAAGCCGTCGAACACCTTGTCCAGGATCCGCACCAGCATCTGCAGGCCACCCTGGTAGCCGAAGATCGGGAACCGGTGGTGGTGGTGGCGATCGAAGATCGGGAACGAGAGGCGAATGAGTGGCACGCCGCAGTCGCGTTCGAGATACTTTCCGTACGAACTGCCGATCATCAGATCCGTGGGCTCGGTGTGCAGGAACGACCGCAGGTGCCAGAGGTCGTTGCCGGGCCAGACCTGGGCGCGCTTGCCGTAAGGCGAGGCGGCAACGATCGCCTTCATCTTCTTCGCCCACGCCTTCGAACCGTTGCTCGACAAGATGTGCACGGGCTCGGCGCCCAGCTCCAAGAGGAAGCGGGTGACGCCGATGCAGAAGTCCGGATCGCCGAAGACGGTGAAGGTCTTGCCATGCACGTAAGCCATGGAGTCGGTCATGGCGTCGATAAGGCGGCCGCGTTCGAGTTCGAGCTGGGCCGGGACCGGCTTGCCGGTCAAGGCCGAGACCTTCATCAGGAATTCGTCGGTCGCGGCTACGCCGAGCGGGTAATTGAAGGCGGCCACCTCCTGCCCGGAACTCTCTGCCAAGGTCAGGCTCTTCTTCGAGCAGTACTCCTGCAAAGAGATCGTCGCCTTGGCGTTGATGCCGCCTTTGACGGCTTCAATCGGCGTGCCGCCGGAGTACATCGTGAAAGTGCCGTCGGACGGCATGTCGTAGACGTCGGACGGATCGCACATGATCGTCGCCTCGACGCCCATCAGCCCCAGCATCCGCTTCAGTTCGCGAATGTTGCCGACGCAGAAGCCGTCAAAGCCGGGAACGATGTTGAGCGTTTCGCCTGGCTCGCGCGCCGCACCTTCCCAGTAGTGCTTGAGGATGCCCTCAAGCATGTTGTCGTAGCCGGTCACATGGCTGCCGATGAACGACGGCGTATGCGCATACGGCACGTCAAAGTCTTCGGGGACGCTGCCCTGCTGCTTGGCCTTGGCGATGAAGGCCTGCAAGTCATCGCCAATGACCTCAGCCATGCACGTCGTGCCGACAGCGATCGCCTTCGGCTTGTACAGCTTGTGCGCGTTCTGCAGGCCATCGAGCATGTTGTTGAGGCCGCCGAACACGGCTGCGTCCTCGGTCATGTTGGAGGAGACGGCCGACGACGGCTCCTTGAAGTGCCGCGAAAGGTGCGAGCGAAAGTAAGCGGTACAGCCCTGGGAGCCGTGAATGAACGACAGCATGCCTTCGAAGCCGGCAGCGCAGAACACGGCGCCCAAGGGCTGGCACGCCTTCGCAGGATTGACCGTCAGCGCTTCGCGGGAGAGGTTCTTTTCGCGGTAGTCCCAGCTCTTCATCCACTCTTCCACCTCGGCAACGCGCTCGGGTGGATGCGGGCACTCGAACTGTTCCCGCTTGCGCGCGAACATCTCCTGGTATTCGGGTTCCTTGAATAGGGATACGTGGTCTTTGATCTGATCAGCAGACTGGGGCATCAGTTCTGTCTCCGTGTGGCCTCCTCCCGCTTCCCGCCTTCCGCTCCCCGCTGCCGCTCCCCCTTAGGCAGGGGGAGCGAGGCTTGCGCGCGAACGGCGAGGCCAAGCGTCAAAGAGAGCCCGTTTTGTCGTTACGCGCTCGCCGGGGCGGGCTCGGCGGCCTTCCACGGTGCCTTGAACAGGCTCCAGGCGGGATTGTTGATCGCCATGTCCATGTCGCGGGCGAAAACGGCAAAGCCGTCGTAACCGTGGTAGGGACCCGAGTAGTCCCAGGAGTGGAGCTGCCGGAACGGCACCCCCATCTTTTGCGTCGAGTACTTCTCCTTGATGCCCGAGCCGACGAGGTCCGGACGGATGCGCTGGATGAAGTGCTCCATCTCGTAGGCGGTGATGTCGTCGTAGATGAGCGTGCCGTCCTTCACGTAATCCATCGTCCGCTGATAGTCGTCGCGGTGGGCGAATTCGTAGCCCGCTCCGACGATTTCCATGCCTAAGTCTTCGTAGGCGTTGATCATGTGGCGCGGGCGCAGGCCGCCGACGTAAAGCATGACCTTCTTGCCGGCGAGGCGCGGCCGGAAGGTTTCAATGACCTGATCGCTCATCGCCTTGTACTTCTCGATCACGCGCTCCGCGCCTTCCTTGATCTTGTCGTCGAAGTGCTCGGCAATCATTCTGAGCGACATTGCGATCCGCGATGGCCCGAAGAAGTTGAATTCGAGCCAAGGAACCCCGTACTTCTCTTCCATGTGGCGGGAGATGTAGTTCATCGAGCGGTAACAGTGGATCAGGTTGAGCTTGGCCTTGGGCGCCCGCTCCAGCTCGCTCAAGGTCGAGTCGCCGGTCCACTGGGCGATGACGCGCAAGCCCATCTCCTCCAGGAGCCGGCGCGAAGACCAGCCGTCGCCGCCGATGTTGTAGTCACCGATGATGACGACATCGTAGGGCGTGCTCTCGAAGGCCTCCGGCTCGCGCTTGTCAAAGATAAAGTCGCGAACGGCGTCGTTGGCGATGTGATGGCCCAACGACTGGGAGACGCCGCGGAAGCCCTCGCAGCGGACCGGCACCACCGGCTTGCCAATCGCGGCACCCCGCTCCTTCGCCACCGCCTCGATATCATCACCGATGAGGCCGACCGGGCACTCCGACATGACCGAAATGCCCTTGTTGAGCGGGAACAACTCCTCGATCTCGTCAATCATCTTCTTCAGCTTCTTGTCGCCGCCGAAGACGATGTCACGCTCCTGGAAGTCGGACGTGAACTGCATGGTCCCGAAGCTGTCGACGCCCGTCGTCCCAACGTAGTAATTGCGCCGCTGCGACCAGGAGTACTGACCACAACCGACCGGACCATGGGAGATGTGAACCATGTCCTTGACCGGCCCCCACACCACGCCCTTCGAGCCGGCATAGGCACAGCCGCGGATCGACATGACGCCGGGGATCGATTTGATGTTCGACTTGACGCCGCAGTCGGAAGCACCGTCTTGCGTGACCGACAAGTGCTTGGCGCGCTTCTTCGCCGTCTTTTCCGGGTAGCTCTCCAGGACTTCCTCGATGAGCTTCTCGTGGAATTCCCGATCGTTGCGGTAGTCGATCGTCTTGATCGCTGTCATCAGTCTCTCCTTTGCTGCACGGCGAAATTGTTAAACGTTACGCGTGCACCGCAACGCGCTTCGCCGCCGCTTCTTTTGCTTCCAACTCGGCAATCATCTGTTCGTCGGACTTGATGATGCCGAAATCCATCAGCATTTCTTCAAGCTCATCCATGCCGACCGGGGTCGGAATGACGCCCTGGCCTGAATTCTCATGGATCTTCTTTGCGAGGGCACGGTACTCATCGGCCTGCGGGTGGTCGGGCTGGTACTGGATGACCGTCATCCGCCGCAGTTCCGCATGCTGCACCACGTTGTCGCGCGGCACGAAGTGGATCAGCTTGGTGCCGAGCTTCTTTGCCATCGCTTCCGAGAGGTCGATCTCGCGGTCGGTCATCCGCGAGTTGCAGATGAGCCCGCCGAGGCGCACGCTTCCGGTGGTGGCGTACTTCAGAATGCCGCGGGAGATGTTGTTGCAGGCGTAGAGCGCCATCATCTCGCCGGACATGACGATGTAGATTTCCTGTGCCTTGTTCTCGCGGATCGGCATCGCGAAACCGCCGCAGACGACGTCGCCCAACACGTCATAGGCGATGTACTCCATGTCGTCGTAGGCGCCGTTTTCCTCGAGAAAGTTGATGGCGGTGATGACGCCGCGGCCGGCGCAGCCGACGCCCGGCTCGGGTCCGCCGGACTCGACGCAGCGAATCCCTTTGAAACCGACGCGGATGATCTCTTCCGGTTCAAGATCCTCGACGGACCCCTTCTCCGCTGCCATTTGCAGCACGGACAGCTGCGCCTTCGAATTCAGAATAAGGCGCGTGGAGTCAGCCTTGGGGTCGCAGCCGACAATCAGGATTTTCTGACCGAGTTCGGCCAGCGCTGCGAGCGTGTTCTGGCAGGTGGTGGATTTTCCGATCCCCCCCTTTCCATAGAAAGCGATCTGGCGCAGTGCAGTCATCCTGAAACTCCTGTTTCCTTGCGAGAGTGAGTAGCACCCCCCTGGTTGCAACGGCCGTGCCAAGACCTTGCGCGGCCCCGCGGGGTGAATTTTGTCTCGTGATCACAATTGATTAATATCCGTGCGCGGCTGCGCTTGGCCGTCTGGGAGCGCTGTCACAAACCCGACAATCCGCCGACAAATGTCCGAAGCCACACCGGCTGGCAGCTGCCGGCAGCCCGGAGGAGACTTTTGTGCGGCTGCGGTCAATGAATGGAACGTGAATTGCAACGCGAATGCGGTGACGGTTGGGAGGCAGTGCTTGGGAACGAAGGACGGCGCATGGCGGCGCGGCCACTCCACCAATCTTGTGGGGGTGCCGACCGATCTCCTGGCGAGCGCCGCCTTCAACGATGCGGCGTTGCCGCTGCACATCGCGGGCGCGCGTGAGACAAATCCGCATCTCTTTCAGCTGCTCGAACAGGCGGCCGATCGTGCCGCCGCAGCCGCCATCTTCGAGCACTACATGCAGATCATGTTCGGCCTGGATCCGCCGCGCCAAGCGGAGCCGGACAGCGTCCATCGGCGCCGCTACCGATCCAGCTACAGCCGGCTCCTGCGTGGCTGGGCCTATGACAGCAACTCTCCGGAAGGCGCGGTCCTGAAGGGCTGGGTCGAGAGCCGGTTCGGCCTGTTTCCGACGTTCCACAAGGGGAGGATCGACACCTTCGGCGATGCGGCCTGGGTTGGTTACGTCGAGGCGAAAATGGGCAGCCGCTTTCACAACAACGCGATCTACAGTCAGATCGACCTGCTTTATGAGTTTTGCCAGTGGACGCTTGGCCGCATTTCGCCGGACTGCCGGCACTGGCTTCTTTTTCGCGGCGTGGTGGATTTCTCAGAGCATCAGGTTGTCGAACGCCTGGACCGGCGGCGGATGGTGGTGCGGCTCAACAACCTCATTTCCTTTACCGCCCATCGCGACATGGCGACCTGGTTCGGCGATACGATCCTGGAAGCCGCCGTGCCACTCTCCAAAGTGCTCTTTTTCAATGAACTGCTGCCGCGCCATGCGCTGAAGGGCGAGGGTGAGGTGCTGGCCATCGGCGGCGACTACCGGGTCCGTGCCCGTTACGACTGAAGCCGGCGACGGGCGCCACCGCGCTCGGGAACAAGGAGAATAAGAGTTTCGATGCCTGATGCCATGCTGATGGACCGCGCGCTTGGCGCTTACCTTGGCTTCGCCGTCGGCGACGCGCTTGGCGCCACGGTCGAATTCATGACCAAGGGCGAAATCGCCAGCCACTACGGCGTACACGTCCGCATGATCGGCGGCGGTTGGCTCAACCTGAAACCGGGACAGATTACCGATGATACGGAAATGACGCTCGCCGTCGGCCGGGCGATGATCGCAGCGGACGGCTGGGACGTGCGGGCTGTGTGCGACGAATTCGTCGCCTGGATGCGCAAGGTGCCGATCGACGTTGGCAACACCTGTCGGCGCGGGATCCGCCGCTATATGGCGGATGGATCCGTCGCCGGTCCCCTGAACGAGGGCGATGCCGGCAACGGTGCCTGCATGCGTAATTTGCCGGTGGCGCTCGCGACCATCCATGCGCCGGCTCTGTTCGAGCGGTGGACACGCGAACAGTGCCATGTCACCCACAATCACCCATTGTCGGATGCGGCAACGCTGGCGCTGGGCCGGATGGTGCGGCGGCTGGTGATGGGGGGCGGCATCCCGGAGTGCCGCGCCGAAGCGAAGGCGCTTATCGCCCAGCATCCCCAGTTCCGCTTCGATCGCTACAACGGCGTCTGCTCAGCGTTCATCGTCGACACATTGCAGACCGTGCTGCACTTTTACTTCCGCAGCGACAGCATTCGCAGTTGCATCATTACGACGGTCAACAACGGCGGAGATGCCGATACCGCCGGCGCACTTGCCGGGATGCTGGCCGGCGCCACCTATGGCGCCGCAGAAATCCCGAAGGCCTGGCTGGACCGGCTGGACAAGGGGGTGGTCAAAGAGATTCACGGCCAGGTCGCGAGCTTGTTGCGCCTGGCGGAGCGCCTGCGGACTGGGACCGCGCCCTAATCCGCGTCGGGGTGTTTGCGTGCCTCGATGGTAATCGGCAGCCGGACGGCAGCAGCCATAGGCGGTAGATCAAGGCGCCAGCCATTGGCGAGCTCGATCCAACCGCCCCACAGTTCAGCATGCTCGGTGCCGGTAACGCGCTCTTCGAGGTCCTTCTTCGGAACGTAGACGCGGAAGCCCGCGCCGTCTTTGCTGATCGTAACCTTCATGCGCCGCTCCGGGTGGCCGGCGTCCGCGGGCGGGCGCGGACGCCGGTGCTCTTGGGTGTCAGGCGAGACTGATGGCGTCCGAAATGCAGGCCTGGACGCACTGCGGAGTTTTGAAGAATCCCTTGCATTCCGTGCACTTGGCGGGATCGATGGCGTAAACGTCGCCCTTCATCCGGATCGCCTTGTTGGGGCACTCGCTCTCACAGGCGCCGCAGCCGGCGCATTCATCGGGATCAATTCGGTAGGCCATTGCTCTGTGTCCTCCTTGCAGTGTGGTGTCATCGGTCGGGCGTGGCGCGACCGCTGCTGGCATCCGCCGTCACGCCGTCCGTGCCGGCGCGACATCTCGCGCCGCCTCTTCCCGGAACAATGCCGCGACGGCGGTTTCGATGTATTCGAACGCATAGTCATCGACGGCACGAATGCCGGCGGCGGCCAGCTGGTCCTTCGGGCAGGACCCGATTCTGGCACACAGCACGGCCGAAACGCCGTCGAGCGCCTCGATCGTTCGCTCCAGGACGTCGTCATTGCCGTCACCGCCCTGGCAGTAGTGCTGCGCGCGGCGATGCCCGGTCAGCCGCACGCCATTGCGGTCGACCTCGAAAATCTGGAATTCGCGGGCGTGGCCGAAGTGCTGGTTGATGCGGCCGCCGCCCTTCGTGCAGACGGCAACCAGCATCGGTGCAGCGCCGGTTGCGGTGCGAAGCGCGCGCGCGGCCTGCGCCGATGCTTCGTTTCGCTGCACCTGCTCCTCGTCAACGAAGGCACGATAGGCCTGCCTAGTGCCGGGATCATCGGCGACGGCTGCCGGTTCGATCTTGGCCATGTTGAATTCCTGGCCGCAGTCGCTGCCAAGCAGGCCGACGGCATCGGCACGGCACTGCCGGCAGTGCTTCATCAGCTTGGCACCGCCGGATAAAGAGTCCTGCAACGCCTTCAGTTCGGCCGCATTCGGCCCGCGCTGGCCGTCGAGGCCGAAGCGGGTGCCGTGCGCGGGATCGGAGATGAGTGGCATGATGTTGTGCAGGAAGGCGCCCTGACGCCGCACCTCGGCGTTGACCTCGCGCAGGTGCTGGTCGTTGATGCCGGGGATCATCACCGAATTGACCTTGACCAGCAGGCCGGCGGCGACCGCTCGCTTGAGACCGTCAAGCTGGCGTTCGATCAGGAACCGCGCGGCGTCAACACCGTCGTAGCGTTTGCGATCGATGACGACCCACGCGTAGATCTGGGCCGCAATCTCCGGATCGATGGCGTTCAACGTGATCGTGACGTGGCTGATGTTGCGCGCCTTGATCGCCTCGACGTGCTCGCTCAAAGCAAGGCCGTTGGTCGAGAGGCACAAGGCCACGTCCGGCAGCTGCTGGGCGATGCGGTCGCACGTTTCGAAGGTTGCCGCTGCGTTTGCCAGCGCATCGCCCGGCCCAGCAATGCCGACGACCGAGAGCTGCGGCATTCGGGCCGCGACAGCCAGAACCTTGCGCTCCGCCTGTTCAGGCGTCATCCGCTCGCTAACGACACCGGGGCGGCTTTCGTTCGCGCAGTCGTATTTGCGATTGCAGTAGTTGCACTGGATGTTGCAGCGCGGCGCGACCGCCACATGCATGCGGGCGAAGAAGTGGTGCGCCTCGACGCTGTAGCAGGGATGGCGTTTTACCTTCTCCCACACTGCCGGAGGCATATCGGCCGGCGCTGCCGTCGAGCCGCAGCCACCGGCACGACCACCAGCGGGAGCCCGGCATCCGCCTGCCGCGGGAGCCTCGCCAAGCGTCCGACGCCTTGCCAACTCTGCGAGTGGAACGATCGTGTCTGCCACCGCTTTGGCCCTTCCCTGTCTCGGCTGATCCTTACCGGAGACCGGGAATGCAAGGCTGGGGCCATCTTGCTAGTGAATTGTTTTTATTGCTATTATTGGTTTGGCGCGGTGTTTGTCGCGTGTTGTGGACGCGACATCGGTGTCGGAGATGCGACAGCCGCAGCGGCCGCGAGCCCGTCACAACCGCTTCAGAAGCGCTTCACCGTGATGTTGTGCTTGCGCAACGCGTAGCCCATCTGGCGCGGGCTGATCCCAAGCATTCGCGCTGCCTTCGCCTGCACCCAGCCCGCCCGTTCCATCACCCGGACCAGCCGTTCGCGCTGCGGCAGGGCATCGAGATTGCTCAAATCGTCCACTTCCTGCCAGTCTGCGGCCAGCGATTCATCCACTGGCGATGTTGCTGGCTCGCGTGCCTGCGTGTACGCGGGCTGCGGCAGAAGCGTGGCGCACTGGCACAGGGCCTGCTGACACGGCAGATCGATTTCATCAATGATGTCGCCGCGCGTGAGTGTCGCCAGGCGCTGGATGCAGTTTTCCAACTCGCGGACATTGCCGGGAAACGAGCAGGTCTGCAGGGCGGCAATCGCACGGTCGGTGAAGCGAAGCTGGCGCTCATTGTCGCGGTTGAACGCGGCGAGGAAATGATCGGCCAGGAGCGGGACGTCCTCCGTCCGCTCGCGCAGACTCGGGATGAAGATCGGCACCACGTTGATCCGATAGTAGAGATCGGCGCGGAACTCGCCCTTTGCGACCGCCTCCTCGAGATTCCGATTGGTGGCACAGACGAGGCGCACGTCGACCTTGATCGTACGCGTGCCGCCGACCCGCTCGAACTCGCGTTCCTGCAGCACGCGCAGCAGCTTCGCCTGGAACGACGGCGAAATGTCGCCGATCTCGTCGAGGAACAGCGTGCCCTCGTTAGCCAGCTCAAAGCGGCCCTTGCGTTCGTGCGTGGCGCCGGTGAAGGCGCCCTTTTCGTGTCCGAACAACTCGGATTCCAGCAACGTGTCCGGCAGCGCGGCGCAGTTGACCTTGATGAACGGCCCGGCGGTCCGCGGGCTTAGCACGTGCACGGCCTTGGCGATCAGCTCCTTGCCGGTGCCGCTTTCACCGCGCAGCACGACCGTGGAGCGGGTGGGGGCGACGAGGTGGACTTGCGCGAACACCTGCTGCATGGCGCGGCTGACACCGATGACGTCCGCCAAATGGTGTTCTGTCGCATCCGGCCGCGGTGCGGGACGGACCGAGGCCAAACGGCCCGAGTGGTGCGCGGCACTGCATTCGGCCGGAATGCGCTCGTGCAGCTTCACGGTCTGCGCCACCAGGTTGGCGACCATGGTCAGGAACCGCACATCCTCGCCGAAATCAATGGCGCCATGGCGGTTCCAAACCCGCGCGATGGCAAGCACTCCGAACGGCTTGCCGGAGGTGCGGATCGGCACCGCCAGGAATGAAACCGTCTCGTCTTCGAGTGCGTCCGGAACGCGCACATAGTCGGCGAGCAGGACGTCGTCGGCCACGTTCTCGGTTACGAACGGCATTTCGCCCGAAAGGATCCGTGCCGCCACCTCTGCCGGCAGATCGGCCGCCCCTTCGCTCACATCGCGCGGCGAGATGCCTGAAGCGGCGACGACGGTCAGGTTGCCGGCTGCATCGTTGATGGCGACCACGCCGCGGCGCATGTCCATGTAGCACGAAAGGAGGTTGAGAACGGCGCGCAGAGTCGCTTCCAGGTTGAGCGACGCGCTGAGAATCTTGGAGATCTCGTAGATGCTGACCAGCGAGAGTGCCGTCTGCTTGCGCTGGAGAACGCTCATCGGAGGGGTTCCTGCTTCCCGGTTCGCGGTCTTCGGGTGGCGGTCGCAACTGCCGTCGCCGCCGGCGGCGCGGCCGGTCGCATTCATTCCAGTGCACTCGTCGTCCGCATGACACCAAGCAAAGTTGGGACCACGGCTCCATGCTCGCAGGCGGAAGCAGCTATGCGCTCTTCTGCAGCCGAGAATGGCAACTGTCGCACGCGCCCGACCGCTGTTTCGTCGCCAAACGCCCTTGCATCCGGTCTGTCTGCGGGGATGGCGCGGATCTTGCGTGCTATTGCGTGTCGCAGCACGAGCGGGCAGCGGACGCGAGCGCAGGGCCGGCTCGCGCGGGCGGTTGCGCTCGGCTGATGCGATTGCGGGCAGCATGCGCTCGTTTTGACGGCAGTCGGCGGACGGTCATCGGTGGTGAGCAAAGAGAGGTCGGAGATGAGAACAAGCGCCAGGAACGCCTTGCCCGGCATCGTCAAGGCGATCAATCAGGGGCCGATTGCCGCCGAGGTGGAGCTGGAGATCGCGCCGGGGATGACGATTTGCGCCATCATTACCAAGCGCAGTGTTACCGCGCTTGATTTGAAGCCCGGCCGCGCGGCAACCGCCCTGATCAAATCGAATTTCGTCCTGCTTGCCTGCGACGTCGATGCGGGCAAGGTATCGGCGCGCAACTGTCTCGCCGGTGTGGTCACCAACGTCATCGATGGGCCTATCAACAGCGAGTTGACGCTCGATCTGGGTGGCGGCCTGGAGCTGACGGCGATCATCACTGGTGGCAGCGTCCAGAGCCTCGGCCTTAAGCCGGGCGAACGGGCCTCTGCGCTGATCAAGGCCTCGCACATCATCCTCGCCGTCGAGTAGGACGCCCGTACGGGGCGTGACGCGCGGAGCGCGGACCGCGGAGCGCGGACCGCCCGCATAATACCCGCATCATAATCGTACACCGGCCCGCGCGCTGAGCGGCAGCCGCGGAGCGCTGTTGTTCGCCGGTCGGAGTGCTGGGCCGGCGTGTGGCCTTGGTCGCCACCATGGGTGCGGGCCCTCCTTCCTCCAACCGATCCCAAAAAAGGCGGACGACCTGATAACGGTCGTTGGCCATAAAAAGACCCAAATGCGGGTTTTTACACCCATTAAGCGTCAACTCACCCGATTGGGCGGGTGTCACGTGCGCGCAAAAATAGGGATCTTGGGTGCGGCTTTCGCGCCGGCAGCCGCATCAACCTCCGGGAAAGCCCAGCATCGCGTGCGATGCAAGCGAATGATCGGCGGTCGTCATGCGCGAGCGGCTGGCGCCTCCAGTTCTTCGACCTCGTGCGGCGTGCCTGGAGCTCCAGCCGGCGTCGTGACGATTGGTCGCATCGACCGCCTGCACCCGACAGGAGGGAACCAGCACGATGGATCTGAGCCAGTACAAGCTGATTTGGTCCGACGAGTTCAATTATTTCGACTCCAGCAAATGGATCAAGGGCAGTTCCCAAACTTGGCCTGACCGGTACGGAACCATCAAGGCATGGGATCCGAGCCTTGTTAGCGTTGGGAATGGCTATCTGCACTTAGCGGTCGATCAGCGCTCTGACGGCTGGTACGGCGGCTTGGTCCATGGCCGCAATCTGGAAGCTTGGAAGTACGGCTACATTGAGTTTCGTGCTGACTTACCCGCCGGCCAGGGGCTGTGGTCTGCGCTCTGGATGATGCCGCGCGACAATGTCTATGGGTATTGGCCGAATTCGGGTGAGATCGATATCCTGGAGTATCTCGGCACCTCCAGAGAGCTGACGCACGGTTATTCAACCGTGCACTACGCAGCCAACGGCAATCACGCCCAGAAGTATGTTGCTGCCAATGGCACCGACTGGTCGCAGGGTTGGCACACTTGGGGTATGGAGTGGGACCGGGGCAGCGACGGGCATGTTCAGTTGACGTTCTATGTCGACGGTAACGCGTTCGGGACGATCTCCGACACCGAGTACGCTCGTGCCGTTGGTGGTGGGCAGGGAAGTCCCTTTGATCAGTTCTTCTACCCGATCCTCAACCTGACCGTGGGTGGCGCCTGGGCGGGGGAGCCGACATCCGCAGTCGATGGTGCGGAACTGGTAGTCGATTGGGTGCGTGTTTACCAGGAAGGTCAGGGCAGCACCGGCACCGGCAGCACCGGTACCAGTGGCACGGGCAGCAGTGGCACCAATAGCGTCGTCGGCAGCGCCGGCCCCGATGCGCTCAAGGGCACCGCCGCATCCGAGCAGATCTCAGGCCTCGGTGGCGACGATACGATTGAAGCCGGCGGCGGCAACGACACGATCTTTGCCGGTTCGGGCAACGACTTCATATTCGGTGGCGCCGGTGCCGACGTCTTCATGATCGCGCCCGGCCAAGGACCGGACAAGGTGCTCGATTACGTTGATGGCACCGACAAGATTGGCCTCAGCACAGGATTGCGCTTCGAGGACCTGCGCTTCCGCTACGACTCGACCTGGCAATATACCTGGGTGACGGACAAGTCCGGCAACGCCCTCATGGGCCTCAAGTATGTCCTGCCGACGAAGCTGGATGCGAGCGATTTCGTCACAGCCGGCAGCGGCGGCAGCACGACCACTGCCAGCAGCAGCAGCGGGACGACTGCCGGCAGCAGTAGTGGCGGGACGACATCGGGCTCCACAGGTTTTGTCCGCATCAACGGCACCAACGCGGCTGAAACACAAGCCGGCACCGGCGGCAACGACCTGATCCAAGGATTGGGCGGCAGCGATACGATTTACGCCGGTGCCGGCAACGACACCATCTCCGGCGGCGCTGGTAACGACTTTGTGTTCGGCGGTGGCGGTGTCGATGTCGTCCGGCTGGAACCCGGTCAAGGGTCTGACCGCTTCAGCGATTTTCAGGATGGGATCGACAAGATCGGCCTCACCGGTGGCTTGCACTTTGAGGACCTGTACTTCCTCCACGATCCGACCTGGGGCTATACCTGGATCGGCGATGCCTCGGGTGCCCGCGTCCTCGGTCTCAAGAACATCCTGCCAGGGCAGGTGACGGCGCTCGACTTCACCACGCTCGACGACGGTCTGTTCTGATCCGCTGCTCTTGCGCCTCGCCGCTGCTCCTCAGTCCTGCTTGCGTTCGAGCAGCGGCAGGCGGCGGCCGGGTTGCGGCCGGCCGCGCCAGCGCACGACCAGATCGCGGGCCATTCGGAACAGGCGCGGACAGAACACCTGCGCCGTGTAGTACAGCGACTTGGCCAGGCCAAACACGCCGCCGCGGTAGGCCCGCCACAGGTGCGCACAGGCCTCGGCCGGGCGGCTGCGCGCGATCATGCGGGCGCGAACACGCACGTTGAACGCCAGGTAGGCGCGTTCCGGGATCAGCGGCCGCTTGGCTTCCATCCAGTCCACGAACGCCTTGTTGTTCGACGCTTCAAAGTCTTCATAATAGAGCGAAAGCGACAAGTGGTCGGCGGCGCCGGTATCGTGATAGATCGCAAGCGGCTCCTCGATCATCTTGAGCCGGGCGCCGGCGTGTACGAGATCGATCGCGAATTGGGCATCGTCGCCGTAGCCCAGGCCCGCAGCGAAGGGCGACTTGAGCGCCCATGTCCGTGGCAGCACCAGGGTGCTGGGATGTACCCAGCCCTGGTCGACAAACAGATAATCGGAAATGTCCTCGCCGGTGGCGATGCCGCGCGGCGGCTTCACCCACAGCCGGTCGACGCCGCACTCGACATACGTCTGGCTGTAGACCGCGTCGGCTTCGCCTCGTTCGAGCACGGCCACGCATGCTTCCAGCTTGTGCGGCAGGAATTCGTCGTCGGAGTCGAGGAAGGCGATGTAGGTGCCGTCAGCGGCGCGCACGCCCGCATTGCGTGCGGCGGCCGCCTTGCCGTGCACGCCGGACAACAGCCGGATCGAAAGCTCAGGGAAAGCCGCGATCGCTTCGGCGATGTTGTCGGTCGACTTCTCGTCATCGGCGATGACGACCTCGAAGTCGCGCAGGCTCTGTTCGCAGCAGGAGCGCAGCGCGCGAGCGATCACGTGGGCGCGGTTGTAGGTCGGGATGACGACGGAAACGAGGACGGACATGCGTTGAACTTTCCGGTTCGAGGCGGCCGGCTTTGGGGAGCCGTACCGCCGCTGCCTACCTTTTCGCGGCGCCGAGCTTACGTGCGACAAGAACAATCAGGGCGCCTAGGAAGCTCAATTCGCCGACAAGAACGCCCGCCGCGGTCCAGTAGAAAGGAGCCACCTGTAAGATCACCCCGACGCAGAGAAGACTGACGCCGCCGCCGAACAGGCTTGCCAAGGCCAGACTTCTGAACTCGCGCAGGGCAACGAGAAGGCAGCTTGGGGCCGTGTAGAGTGCACGCACAAGGCCGACGCACCAGAAGCCGAAGACCAGCCAACCCATCGGGTAGGTGCTGTACTTGGCCTCGAAAAGGGCATCCCAAATGAGATCCCAGAGCGCGAAGGTGAGCACGCCGATGCCTGCCACCATCGCCAGCAGCGTCAGAGTCATAAACACAACGATCATCCGGATGGCGGCCCGGTCGGAGCGGCTGACCGCGATCGACAATCGTGAGACCATTGCGTTCTGGAGCGCAAACATCGCGATCCCGACTGGGGCGATGACGACCTGACCGGCCGCGAGTGGTGCAAACGCGGTCGGTCCGGCGGCCGTCGAGACGATGACGCTGTGCGCCTGCGACTGCGCGAATGTCGTCGTCGAGCCCAGGAGCGCCCATCTTGTCTCAAGCCACAGGTGGCCGTATCCGCGGATGCGGGCACGAGAGGGCGCCATCGGCCGCACACCGAGGCGGCGCATTTCCACGGCCGACATGCACGCGTTGGCGACCGCCAGCACCGCGAGCACGAAAGCGACGCCGAAGCCTCCGGTCACCACCCACCCAGTGAGCAGGAAGAGACAGCCAAGTGCGACGACGCCAAGATCGCCTGCGCAGGCAATTCCGGGCTGTTGGCGCGCGTAGGCGGCGCAACGGGTCAAATGCCGTTGCATGAAGGTGAGTACGTAGAGGGCGAAAGCAGTAACGACCCAGCCGCCGCCGGCTTCCGTTTCACCGTACTGGGCGATTGCATAGACGAATGCGAAGCCAAACGTGGCAACTGCAATCAACGTATTCAGCGCATAGAGGCGCGCCTCAAGCTCAAGGCGCGCTGCCGGCGGCTCGCATGCCGGCGCGTGCACCATCAATGGTGCCGCAACCAGGGCGCCGTTGACGTACATCGCCACTTGGCCGGCGACGAGCGCAAACGCGAAGATGCCGTACTCTTGGGGCGGCAGCGTCCGGACCAGGAAGATGTTGAGGCAGAAGTTGAACAGGCTCAGGCCAAGCTGGCCGGAGAATGCCTGCAGGTAGGAGACGATCAGCGCACGGTGGCGGGCGAGACGTGCCCAGAGGCGCTGCTGACTGGCTGGCCGTTCGCCGCCGGCGTTGTTCGGCACCCGCCGTCTCCCTGCGGTTGTCGGAAGTTCGCCCCTGGAGGGACCGGACCGCCCGTTGCCGTGCGCTGGCGCTAGCGGCCTCGTTCGGCTTCGGCTGCCTGAATCAGCCGGACGATGGCGTCGACGTCAACCAGGCAATCGTTGTCGACCCATCGTCCGTGTGCCTTGGTTCGTACCGGCTCGCCGCGCACGCATGCGTAGCGGGCGCCGATCGCGGCTGCCAGCTTGATGAAATCGGAGCTCCAGTAGCCATCGAAGAGGTCGATCACCAGCGGCCGGTTCGGTGACATAACCGCGTTCATCAGGCCAGAGCCATGCAGCGCAATGATAATCTCGGCGCCGGAAAACAACCGCACCTCCTCGGCAAAATGCATGGAATCAGTCTGATAACGGGCGAACCCGAGTGGTGCCAACGTCTCCATCAAAGCATCCTCGTTGAGGATGCGGCGGCCGGGTGCGCTCCCGCGTGAAACGAGGACCCGCGACGCGTAGCGCGGCGATGAAGGCGCCGGCGGCGGCAGACCACCGATCAGCCGCTCGCGCAGCCAAGCGCAGGCGCGGGGTTCGGGCCAGCCGGACTGGCGACGGATCGAGGGCAGGATCAGGGTCTTGACGCGTGCGGCCGGATGCGTCCACTGCATGAGGTCGGCGGGGCCATAGCCCATCAATTCCAGCGATTGCATCTTCCAAGACTGCGGATGCTCGTTGATGAGGAGGAGCGGCTTATCCGCACTGCGCTGCCGGTAAAGCTCATAGCCCTCGAGCCGCGGCAGACCCTCGATCAACCAGTGGCCGTAGATCCAACCGAATGTTGTGACCAGAGAACAAACCGGCTCCTCGATCACGATCTGGGGACGCGCCGTCAGCCGCTTGAAAAGAACGTCGATCGGCAGGGCAAAGAACCCGGGCGTCCCGTCATCGAAATCGGGACCGACCGATTCCATCAGGACCCTTCGTTGCGAGTCGAGGGCGAAGGCGCTCGGGCCGATCAGCGTCGCATCGGGAATGACGCTGACGAATGGCTTGCGCAAGCTGAACCGGCGCGGAACTCGTACCAGTTCCTCCGGTTCTGCGCCGACAGAGCTCAGGGCTGGCTGCGCGATCATGTCCTCGGCGCCGAAGGGTTCGGTTCGCCAGGGCCCGCGACCGTCGCGCAGGCATTCGCGTGTCACGATTGGCAGGTACACTCGCGCAAGCGCGGTGAGGATGCGGCGGCGTGCCTTGAGCAGGCATTCGACAATAAGGCGCGGCGGAACGAACCGCGTCAAAAAGTCGAAGCACAGACTTGATAACTTTGGCCGGCCGATTTTTCTCGTGCGAAATAAATAGTTGCTCATTTCTTTCAGGGTTTCGCCACGACTGCCGATCGCAGCGGGTCTCTTATGTCTGCACTATCCCTGCTTCATCGCTGCCAAGCGGCTTAGCGTGACGCCAGTGGGGACCAGCAGAGTCCGGACTTCCGGAAGCAACCGGCGAAGACTTGAGAAGCGCGATCGGCAAGGCGATGAACAGCAGCCACGCCGGGCTGCGGTCGGAGAACAGGAGCGCCTCAAACACATTGACGACGATGAAGGCAGCGTTGAATGAAATCATGAACAGCGCAAACGGTTGATGTGTGCGCAAGAACATCCGAATGGCCTCGTAAAACGTCTGCGCCAGCAAGACGGCCCCGGCCACGGCGGCGATGAGCCCGAGTTCCGAGGCGACCTGCAACAGCGCGTTGTGGGCGTGAAAGGCGACCCAATGGGTGCCGAGCAGGCTCATCTGCAGCCAGCCTTCCTGTGGCCGGGGGTACCAAATGCTGCCGTAGCCCAGGCCGAGCAGGACGTGCTTGTCGATCAGGTTCAAGACGCCGCTCCAGATCACGGTGCGCCCGGTGATATCGGACGAGCGGCCGAACAGCTCGAAGAGTTCGCCGGTGCCGGTGGTAAGGAGCAGCGCCAGCAACGCGACACACAGGCCGCCGCCGATGCCCAACAGCGGCACCAGAGTCGTAATCCGCCCGCTGGCGCCGATTAGGAAACATAGCGCAACCGTAAGCCCGGCCAGCAGCGCCCCCAGCGAGGTCGCACTGTCGCTCATGACAAGACACATGAGGGAGGCCGCACAGAGTGCCCAATCGAGCCAGGGGCGCGCGCGGTTGACGGAAATGGAGCGGACAAAAAAGAAAAGAAACGCCGTTGTCGATGTCAATCCAAACGTATTTTTTTCCTGCTGCAGGCCGCGCCAGACAAGCTTGCCTTCGTAGTCGTGCAGTCCGACCTCGGGAAACACGAGCGCGACAACAGCGCTGCCCACAATAAGACCGGCGAGGACAATGCCAAAGACATCGATGACCGTCTTTGTTGACAAATGATAGCCGATGTAGATGGCCAACAGCGTCGTGCCGACAAGATGGATCGACCGCTGAGCCGTCAGCGCAGGCTGTACCGACCACAGGACCGAACATGCCGCGATGACGAGCACCACCACCAGCGCTAGCCGCCGCGCGACCAGCCACCGCACCCAGTCCAAGCCATGTCCCAGCATGAGCTTGCCGCCCGCCCAGATGTACAGTGCCACCCACAGACCGGTAAACGCCGTCTGCAACGATTCGACCGCCGCTTCCGAGAAGGCAATCGCGCCGACCGCGTGCAGCGCGCCCGATCCCAGCGCCAGCGCGAGCGCCATCGCGATCTGATCCAAGAATACCATCGTCGGGGCGATTCCACTCCTTGCGAGTGCGCTGGTTGGGGCGAATGCAGTCTTCTGCGACTGCATACAGCCTCACATTGAACTATAGCTTGTACAGTCGCCAACCACGAATCGTTTCTCCGTTCGAAACTATAACCATATGAAAACAAAAGAGATTTGAGCCTGAGCCGGGTCAAGCGAAGTGCGCTTGCACCGCAACGGATCGGGCCGGCGGGGTGCTCGGATTCTTGTTTGCCGCCACCGGCCGTGCACGCCACGACACGCAAAGGACCCTTGACGACCGGCGGACCTGCCCCGATTCTGCCCTCGCACGACGGCACGCCCGTTGACGGACGACCCGTGGGACCAAGAGATCAAAAGAACATGAGAGCATTGTTGATCGTTCTGGCGCTAGCCTTGCTTGCGTTGGTCGGCCTGACGCTGGTGCCGGAGGCCGCGCCGCATCAGTTCTATCTGACGATCGGCGCGCTGGCGGTCGGCGGCATCATCTTGCTTACCGCCCTGTTTGCGCCGAGCGGTGCGGGCAAACCGGTGGCCGCCCCGGCCACTGCCGCCGCCCCGCCGCCGCCCGAACCGGCGCCGCCGGCCGAGGCAGAGATCGTGAGTTTTCTAGCCCTCCTGCAGGAGAAGGGCCGGCTCGTCGATTTCGTGATGGATGACATCACCGCCTACCCGGATGCCCAGGTCGGCGCGGCCGCGCGGGTCGTGCACGCCGGCTGCAAGGCGGTCCTCGCCGAGCACTTCCGCATCACGCCCGTGCGCACGGAGAACGAGGGGGCGAAGATCAGCGTACCGACGGGCTACCCGGCCGATGCCTACCGTCTGGTCGGCAGGATCAGCGGTGAGCCGCCCTTTTCCGGCACCCTCGTCCACCGCGGCTGGCAAACCGATAAGGTCAAGCTGCCGCGCGTGGTTGCGGTTTCCGGTGACCGTCTGCCCGCCATCGCGCCGGCCGAGGTCGAGCTGAAATAGGACCTTCTGACGGCCGTGCGAGCCCAAGCGTGCGGCGAGCGCGCGAGGCGCCCAAGCCCGCTTCTACGACAACGGAAAACAGCGAAATCATGACCGCACGCTTCAGCCTCGGGATCGATCTCGGAACCAGCAACAGCGCGATCGCCGTCACCGATTTCGCGAGTGACCAGACCGAAATCGTCGACATCAGCCAGGTGCTGGGGCCGAACACGGTGGGCGAAAAGCCGACCCTGCCGTCGGCGCTCTACATTCCACATGCGGAGGAGTTTACGGCCGAAGCCTTCCCGCTGCCGTGGCCGCAAGCGGCGGGCGAGCGCGCTATCATCGGCCATTTCGCCCGCGACCATGGCGCGCTGGTCCCTGATCGACTGGTCACCTCGGCGAAATCGTGGCTCTCCAATCCGCACATCGATCCCCGTGTCGCGGCGCTGCCGTGGAAGTCGGAGATCGAGGAGCAGAAGCTCTCCGCGTTTGAGTGCTCGCGCCGCTACCTTGAGCACCTGTGCCAAGGTTTTCTCCATGCCGAGCGCCGGCAGGGCCGCGACTGGGACTTGAGCGAAGGCCAGATCGTGCTGACCGTGCCGGCGTCGTTTGATGACGTTGCCCGCAACCTGACCGCAGAGGCGGCCGAGGCAGCCGGCCTCGGCAAGGTCACGCTGCTCGAGGAGCCGCAGGCGGCGTTCTATGCCTGGACGGCGCAGGCCGGCAAGGAATGGCGCTCCCAGGTCGGCCCCGGCGACATCGTGCTTGTTTGTGACGTTGGCGGCGGCACGGCGGATTTCAGCCTGATCGCCGTGACCGAGCAGGGCGGCGAGCTGGCGCTGGAGCGCATCAGCGTTGGCGAGCACATCCTTTTGGGCGGCGACAACATGGACTTGGCGCTCGCCTACACGCTTCAGGCGAAGCTGGCGGCAGACGGCAAGACGATCGACGCCTGGCAGTTCCTGGCCCTGATCCACGCCGCCGCCAAGGCCAAGGTGGCGCTGTTTGAGGACGAGAACCTCGAAGAAGCGCCGATCGCGGTTCCGTCGCGCGGCTCCAGCCTGTTCGCCGGCACGCTCTCGACCCGGCTTGACCGGGCGACGCTGGACCAAGTCGTGCTTGATGGCTTTTTCGCCCGGACCGCGATCACGGACCTGCCGCAGGAGGGCCGGCGCACCGGTCTGCAGGAGTTCGGCCTGCCCTACGCCGCCGATCCTGTGGTCAGCAAGCACTTGGCCCGCTTCTTGACCCGCAGCCTTGCCAACGTCAAGGCGAGCGCGACGTTGAGCGCGCTCGTCGGCGAGAAGGCTTTGCAGAAGGATTTCCTCGCGCCGACGGCGGTGCTGTTCAACGGCGGCGTGTTCAAGGCCCAAGCGATCCGCAGCCGCGTGCTCGAACTGCTCACCGGCTGGAACAAGGCCCAGCCGCTCAAGGAACTGGAAGGTTTCCAGCCGGATCTGGCGGTTGCCAAGGGGGCTGCCATCTACGGCCGCACGCGCGCCACCGGCAAGGGGATCCGCATTAAAGCCGGCGCCGCGCGCTCCTACTACATCGGCCTCGAGACCTCGATGCCCGCCATTCCCGGCTTCAAGCCGCCGATCAAGGCGCTGTGTGTCGTGCCGCAAGGGCTAGAGGAGGGTTCCGAACTGCTGATCGAAGGGCAGAAGTTCGGCCTCGTCACCGGCCAGCCGGCGGAGTTCCGCTTCTTCTCCTCCGAGGTGCGCAGCGGCGACAAGCCGGGCGAGATCCTCGCCGATGCCGAGCGCGAGCTGGAGGAGACCAGCCTGATCGAGGTCAACCTCCCCGCGGCGGCCGAGTTCCCGGCCGGCCAGCCGGTGCCGGTGCAGATCAACGCCGTGATGACCGAACTTGGCACGCTCGAGCTATGGATGAAGCACACCAATTCCGAGAAGCGCTGGAAGGTGGAATTCACCGTGCGAACGGAATAGCCGGCTAGACCCGGACGCGCGAATGACCGGAACCCAGAATGCATCAGCCCTAGCCCAGCCGTCTGGGGCGCTCGTCAAGGTCGTTCCGGCAGTCTTTGTGCTGTTGTGGAGCACCGGCTTCATCGGTGCCAAGTTCGGCCTGCCGCACTCCGGCCCGCTGACGTTTCTGCTGCTGCGCTTCATCTGTACAACCTCGATACTCACGGCCGCGGCACTCCTGCTGCGCTCGCCCTGGCCCAACTCCTGGGCCGTCGTCGGCCGCCTCGCCGTCGCCGGCACATTGATCCAGGGGTGCTATCTTGGCGGCATCTTCGTTGCGATTTCGCTGGGGGTTCCGGCTGGCGTTGCCGCCCTGATCGGGAGCCTTCAGCCGCTCCTGACCGCTGCCGTGTCCGGCTGGTATCTGGGCGAACGGGTCAAGCCCAAGCAGTGGTTCGGGATTATTTGTGGGTTCATTGGCGTGGCGCTGGTCGTGAGCGACAAGCTGCATTTTCGCGGCGCCGATGCCTGGGGCGTGTTCTCGGCGTTGATCGCGGTGGCAGGGATCACCGCAGGCACGCTCTATCAGAAGCGCCACCTTGGCGGCACCAGCCTCGTCACCGGTTCGGCCATCCAGTTCGGCACCGTCCTGCTGATTTTTCTGGTCCTCGCCCCGCTATTCGAAACCATGCAGGTCGACTGGGTGCCGGAGTTCACCTTCGCGCTCGCCTGGTTGACGCTCGTCTTGTCGATCGGTGCCGTCACGCTCTTCTATTGGATGATACGCCATGGGGCTGCGGCCAATGTCGCAAGCCTGTTCTACCTCGTGCCGGCCTCGACCGCGCTGATTGCCTACATCGTGTTTGACGAGACGCTGGGCCTGTTGGCGATCGTGGGCATGATCGCTGCTGCCGTCGGCGTGTTTCTCGTCACCCACCGCTAAGCAGCACTCAACATCCCGCTGCAGGTCCAGAGATAATTTTCCCGCCGCTGCCGCATCAGAACAAGACGCCGTGTGCCCCCAGGACGGCGGCGCCAATGGTCACGGTGCTCAGCGTCAACAGGATCCAGTGGCCGCGCCGCACGATCGCAAAGGTGCCTTCCGGATCGCGGGTGGCTTGGCGATGGAACCAGGTATCGAGGAACAAAGGCTCGGCGACAAAAAGGACGATGCTGAACACCGCCCATACCAGCACCATCGCATGCATCCACCAGAACCCCGGATCGAGGAAGCGGTCCCAGGCGGCGAGGCGGTGCGTCATATAGAAGCCACTTAAGCCGGCGAGCGTCACTGACACCTTGGCTTGGGCCGAGAAACGCCCCTCGATCGCCTCGAACAGCGCCAGCCGACGCGCTGGTTGTTCGTTGCGGGCGATTGCCGGCAGGATGACGGCGGTGACCATGGCAACGCCGCCGATCCAATGGACGACGGCGATGACATGCAAGGCGCGCGCGATCGTGAGGTCATCCATGTCGAGGGCGTCCTGCTCTCTGGGTTTGCGTGGCCGCCATTGTCAGCGCCAGACCGTCCGCCAACGATGTCGTCGCCGCGTGGCCCAACAGCCGCAGTGCTTGCGCCGGATCGCCCAGCGAGGCGCGAATGTCACCCGCGCGGCCGGGGCGATGGATGATCTCCGGTTCGATGCCGAGCACGCGCGCGATCGTTCTCGCGAGTTCGTTGATGCTGGTGGCGCGCCCGGTGCAGACGTTCATGACTGCGCCGGCCGCGCTCTCCCGCACCATCGCGCGGAGCAGAAAGGCGACGACATCGGCCACATAGACAAAATCACGCGTCTGTTCGCCGTCGCCAAAAATCTCGATCGGCAGCCCTTGGCCGAGGCGATCGGCGAAGATGGAGATGACGCCGGAATAGGGCGAGGACGGATCCTGGCGCGGCCCATAAACGTTGAAAAAGCGCAAGCCGATGGCGGGAACGCCATGCACGTGGAGTGCGACCCGCGCATGCTGTTCGCACCCCAGCTTGTCGGCACCATAGGCGGTGAGCGGCCGGGTCGCGGCCTGTTCGCTGAGCGGCAGGGCGGGGTTGTCGCCGTAAACGGCGGCCGATGACGCATAGACGACCGGGATCGGCCGGTCCTGCGTTCGCACCCGCCTGGCGGCATCAAAGACCGTGATCGTGCCGGTCAAGTTGGTGCGATGGGTGCCGACCCAGTCCGCGACCGAGGCGGCGACGGAAGCGACGGCAGCCAGGTGAAAGCAGCCGTCCATGCCGGCCATTGCCTCAGCAACAGCCTTGCCATCGGCCACATCCCCTTTGATGATCTCGGTCGAGGGCGCGACGTTCTCCTCCTTGCCGGTGGAGAGATTGTCGAGCACCCGCACGCCGTGGCCTTCGGCCTGCAGGGCGTCGACGAGGTGCGAGCCGATGAAGCCCAGACCGCCGGTCACAAGGTAGTGCGCCAATCGAACGGCTCCCTCACGCGTGCGGACGGCTCAAGTTCATGCGCCGCCCAGCAGGCGGGCGTGATGCCTGAGATGATCTTCGATGAAGGTGGCGATGAAATAGTAGCTGTGATCGTAGCCATTTTGCCGGCGCAGCGTCAGCGGCACTTCGGCCCGCGTGCAGGCGGCCTCGAACAGCTCCGGCCTTAGCTGCGTGGTGAGGAACTCGTCATTCAGCCCCTGATCAATGAGGATTTCGCTCCGCCAGTGCGACTTGGCCACCAGGCGGCAGGCATCGTGCGCACGCCAGTCCGCCCGATCAGTGCCGAGGTAGCCCTTGAACGCCTTCTGCCCCCACGGCACTTCCGAGGGTGCCACGATCGGCGCCAGCGCCGAGAGCGAGCGGAAGCGGCCCGGATGGCGGAACGCCAGCGTCAACGCGCCGTGGCCGCCCATCGAGTGGCCGCAGATGCCCTGCCGCTTCGGATCGGCCGGGAAATGGGCGAACACCAGTTCCGACAGCTCTTCGATCAGATAGGTTTCCATCCGGTAGTGACGTTTCCACGGCGCCACGGTGGCATCGAGGTAGAAGCCGGCGCCTGAGCCGAAGTCGTAGCTCGCATGCTCGCCCGGCAGATCGAGCCCGCGCGGGCTGGTATCGGGACAGACGAGGATTAGCCCCAGCTCCGCCGCTGCCCGCTGCGCGCCGGCCTTCTCGGTGAAGTTGGCCCAGGTGCAGGTGAGGCCTGAGAGCCAGAACACGACCGGGCACGGCCGCGGGCGGGTCTCCGGCGGCAGGAACAGCGCGAACTCCATGTCCGTGCCGGTCACGCGCGAGGCGTGGCGGTAGACGGCCTGAACGCCGCCGAACGAGCGGTATTGGCGCACGAGCACGGGCGCTTTCGGCTTCGGCTGTGGTGTGGGGAAGAAGGCGCGCAGCACGTCCAGCCTCAGTACGTCACGACGGTGCGGATCGACTGGCCGGCATGCATCAGATCGAACGCCTCGTTGATGCGGTTGAGCGGCACCACGTGGGTGATCAGATCATCGATGTTGATCTTGCCTTCCATGTACCAGTCGACGATCTTCGGCACGTCGCGCCGGCCGCGGGCGCCGCCGAACGCGGTGCCGCGCCAAACCCGCCCCGTGACCAGCTGGAACGGCCGCGTGCTGATCTCCTCGCCGGCACCGGCGACGCCGATGATGATGCACTCGCCCCAGCCCTTGTGGCAGCATTCGAGCGCCTGGCGCATCAGCTTGACATTGCCGACGCACTCGAACGCGTAGTCGGCGCCGCCGCCGGTGAGATCGACCAGTGCCGTGACCAGATCACCCGCAACCTCCTTCGGGTTGACGAAATGCGTCATGCCGAACTTCTCGGCGATCGCCCGCTTGGCCGGATTGGTGTCGACGCCCACGATCATGTCGGCGCCGACCAAGCGCGCGCCCTGGATGACGTTAAGCCCGATGCCGCCCAGGCCGAACACGACCACCTTGGCGCCGGGCTCGACCTTGGCGGTGAAGATGACGGCGCCCAAGCCCGTGGTGACGCCGCAGCCGATGTAGCAGATCTTCTCGAACGGCGCGTCCTTGCGCACCTTGGCGAGCGCGATCTCCGGCACCACGGTGTAATTGGCGAAGGTCGAGGTGCCCATGTAATGGAACAACGGCTTGCCGCCGATCGAAAAGCGCGAGGAGCCGTCCGGCATCAGGCCTTTGCCTTGGGTGACGCGGATCGACTGGCACAGGTTGGTCTTCGGGTTGAGGCAGTATTCGCACTGCCGGCATTCGGGGACATAGAGTGGGATGACGTGGTCGCCCGGCCGCAAGGAGGTCACGCCGGTGCCGACCTCGACCACCACACCGGCTCCCTCGTGGCCTAAGATGGCGGGGAACAGGCCCTCCGGGTCGGCGCCGGAGAGCGTGTATTCATCGGTATGGCAGACGCCGGTGGCCTTGATCTCGACCAGCACCTCGCCGGCCTTGGGCCCTTCGAGCTGCACGGTTTCCAGCGTCAAAGGCTTGCCGGCCTCGTAAGCGACCGCAGCGCGCACATCCATGGTTTACCTGTCCTCCCTGCTTCTTGCGCCGAGCGGCCGGCACACTAGCATCGTTGCGAGTGAAACGTAAGCGCGGTCGGCGGTAGCCCGGAGGCAGCGCCTGATGCCGCGTGACGTCTCCCGTTCCTTGCCGTAAGGTAAGGAAAGGCGACCAGAGAAAGGCGGCAGCGATGGCAGCGGCGACGATCACCGCCAAAGGGCAAACGACGATCCCCAAGAGCGTTCGCGAGCGGCTGCGCCTCGGCCCTGGTGACAGGGTCGAGTTCATCCTTCAGGACGATGGCACGGCGCTGATGGTTCCGGCGACGCTGTCGCTGGCCGAACTCAAGGCGTCTATCCCGGCACTACCACGGGCACTCACTCTTGATGAGATGGATGCAGTCGTCCAGCAGCACGCGGCGGAACGAGCGCAGCGATCGCGCGCTTGGGGCCACAGCCACCGCCACATTTGACAAGGCCGCCGCTGCACTCGATAGTTGCATCAAGATCTGACGAGGGAACAAAGCGCAGCAGCCGGGGTAGAGAACGCATGGTTCAAGCTACCGGCCGTAATCCGACTGAATTGAAGTACTTGTCAAGCAGGGTGCATGCGTCAGCCCGTGTAGGTCGGGTTAGCTTTCGCGTAATCCGACGGATGGGATGGCGTGGGGGTAGCGCTCGTAAGGCGGCTTTCAAAGCGAAGCCAAGTACCACCGGATGGATCTTATCAATCCGGCGCAACGCGCGCGCCAGAATACGTTGTGGTCTCTGACCTGCGCAGGCTGAGGGGGATGACAAGACACGACAAGACATTGCAGCACGTCGTGCTCGGCAGAGCCGATGCGAACATCGCGTTTGCAGATCTGCGCGCCTTGCTGCTGGCGCTGGGTTTCGCTGAACGGATCCGCGGCGTGATCCTCAAGTACAGGTTGGAGCTTTAGATGCACCTCAAGTACGAAGTCATCATCTACTGGAGCGCGGACGATCAGGCGTTTGTCGCGGAAGCGCCGGAACTGCCGGGGTGCATGGCCGACGGCAAGACGCACGGCGAAGCCTTAAGCAACCTCGAAATCGTCATGGCCGAGTGGATTGAGACGGCAAGCGAGATGGGGCGCGCCATCCCTAAGCCGCGCGGTCGCCTGATGTTTGCGTGAGTGCTGTAGGTCGGATGAGCGTAGCGTAATCCGACGGATGGAATATCTCGACCCGGCGCAACGGCGGCGTCAGAGTTCGCCTTCGGCTGGTCTGGCCGACGCGGGGTCAAGCAGGAATGTTGAAGGATTCAGGGCCTATCGCACGGAAACCATTGCGCTTGTTCCAATCAAAATGCCCTCCCAGGAATTCCACGAGAGCGGAAGGTTCGGTACGAGCTAAATTAATAGATGATAAGGCTTGCGCTGTAACGCGCACGTATAGAATGGGTGTGCTGCGAATATGACCCGTCGCGCGATCCAATAGATCCGTATGCATCACTACTTCGATCACATCAATTGGAATTACCTGCATAATTTCGATGGCTACGCGTACGCTTGAGGAACAAATGTTATCGCGATGTAGCTCCAAAATGCGACTAGTCGACAGCGCTTTGATCGACGCCCTACCTGACTTGAGCAGAGTAATGGACTGGGTAGGCATATCATCCGGGTCAAGGCCATCGACTATTGCTACAATCCTATCCTTATCAGTGAACAGGAGATCGACGCCTTCCACCGAAAAAGGAAGCTGATTTAAGGAACTATACTTGATCAAGGAATCTTCAATGGCTTCATGATCGAGGGCCAACAGCTTTTGTGCGTATTCAATATCGGCGTTGTGCGTCTTAGCCTCTTCCCGTAGCGCTCTATAAGCGGCCTCATCTCGAGCTCGTGCAGCCTCAAGTGCCGTGACAAGCTCGTCGCGCTTCCTTGTAGCTACACCGAACGCTCTCGAAAAAAGGCCTGGAGAATAGCGGTTAAGTGAAGCACGAGCCGCTTCTTCTTCTCTGCTACTTCGTTCCGGATCAGGTACGTTCGGAGATTTGGCGGTTGTGGCCCAATCACGGCGTCGAAAGTCAATTGCGTGGCATTTTGTAAGTGAATCCACTATTTCTACGTATTTTCGTGCGGATTCAGCAGAGGCTTCAAGCTGCGCGAATTTTTCGGACGCAAATTGCTGGGCGATACGTTGTCGTTCAGCTCGCTTTGAAGCCCGATCAATGGATCGTAGGGTCCGGAGTACTGTGCGACCTACCTGTCGATACGTTACCATATTAGCCCCGAGCTTGTCGGTCGGAATCGCCTCTAGGTGTATTCGGACGCATGATTTTAGCCGCCGGGTTCACCCGCCTCCACATCTTTCACGCCATCTACACCAACCCGCGTGGGTCGGATGAGCGTAGCGTAATCCGACGAATGATTTTGGCGAGTAGCCCGTCATGGAGCGGAGCGGAATGCGGGGAATCCCCCGCGGCACGCCATCCCCAAGTGCGCAAAAGCTCCATCCTTGTTTTGCGCAATCGCCAACCTTCCCGCATTCCGCTTACGCTGCATGCAGGCTACACTTGCTACGCGGGTTCGAAACGGCGTTGCAGCTCGCGGCCGAGAAGCTGGAACTCATCGACGCGGGCGGTGCCTTTGCGCCAGACGAGCCCGATCTCGCGCTGCGCGGCCTCGCCCGTCACGGGCCGCGCCACCAGCCCGGTGCCGTTGAGGATGCCGGCGTCGAGCGCCAGTTGCGGCACCAGCGTCAGCCCTAAGCCGTTATCGACCATCTGCACCAGCGTGGGCAGGGAGGTGGCGGCAAAGACCTCGCCGGCGCGGGCGGCCGCCAGATCGCAAGCGGCGAGCGCGTGCTGACGCAGGCAGTGGCCATCGGTCAACAGCAGCAGGGGCTCGGAGCGGATGCTTTCCGTCGGCACGCTTGGCAGCCGGGCCAGCGCATGATCCGCGGGCATGACCAGGCGGAACGGATCACGGCCGATGGGGAAAACATCGCCGGAACCATAATCATACGGCAGCGCAAGGATGACGACATCGAGCGTTCCAGCGTGCAGCCGTTCCACCAAACGGTCCGTCAGGTCCTCGACCAGGTAGAGCTTGAGGTTCGGGTAGGCTTGGCGCAGGCCCGGCAGGACGCGCGGCAGCAGGAACGGGCTCACGGTCGGGATCGCGCCGAGATAGAGGGGACCGGTGAGCGGTTCGGCAGCGGCATTGGCAAGGCGAACCATTTCCTCCGCACCCTGCAGCAGTGCCTGCGCCCGGCGGACGACCTCGTTGCCGAGCGGGGTCACCACCACCCGGCGCTGTGTGCGGTCGACCAGCGCTGCACCGAGCGTCTCCTCCAGCTCGCGCAGGCTGGCCGACAGGGTCGACTGCGTCACGTGCACGGCCGCTGCCGCGCGGCCGAAATGGCAATGTTCGGCAAGGGCGACAAGGTGGCGCAGCTGGCGCAAGGTGGGGAGGCGCATGATCAGCTTCTTCGATTAGTTTTTTCAATTCTATTCATTGGATCGAACGTCCGCAAGGACCTACCTCGGGTGTAACGCAATTCCCGATGACCCGAGGAGGTCCGATGCTGACGATTGGCGACAAATTCCCAAGCTTTAACCTGAAGGCTGTCGTTTCGAGTGATCCGAAAACCGCGTTCACGGACGTGAGCGATGCGAGCGAGGCCGGCAAATGGAAGGTGGTGTTCTTCTGGCCGAAGGACTTCACCTTTGTCTGCCCGACCGAGATCGCGGCCTTCGGTGCCCTCAACGGCGCCTTTGCCGACCGCGATGCGGTGGTCTACGGCGTTTCCACCGACTCCGAGTTCGTGCATCTGGCCTGGCGGCAGAACCACGCCGACCTCAAGGAGCTGCCGTTCGCGATGCTGGCCGATATCAAGCGTGAGCTCAGCCAGGCACTCGGCGTCCTCGACAAGAACGAGGGCGTGGCGCTGCGGGCGACCTTCATCGTCGATCCCGAGGGCGTGATCCGCTTCGTTTCGGTCAACGACCTGAGCGTCGGCCGCAATCCGAACGAAGTCTTGCGCGTGCTCGATGCCCTGCAGACCGACGAGCTGTGCCCGTGCAACTGGCAGAAGGGCGAGGCGGTCCTCAAGGTGGCCTGAGGCAGGCGATATGGCAGGCGCCCCGCCCCGCGCGGGGCGCGCCCCCTTTAACGACAAGGAGATCGACGACCGATGACCCTCGAAACCTTGAAAGCGGCGGTGCCGGATTACGCCCGCGACCTGCGGCTCAATCTCGACACGCTCGCAACCGAGCCGGCGCTGACCGAGCGCCAGCGTGCCGGCACCTTCATTGCGTCGGCTTGCGCAACCCGACAGCCACGCTTGCGCGAACTGGTGATGGCCATCTTTGGCCCGGCGCTGAGCGAGGCTGAGCTGACCGCGGCCAAGACGGCCGCCGCACTGATGGGGATGAACAACATCTACTATCGCTTCACACACCTCGTGTCGGCGAAGGATTACCAAAGCATGCCGGCGCGGCTGCGCATGAACGCGATTGCCAAGCCAGGCGCGGAGAAGGCCGATTTCGAGCTGTGGTCCACGGCGGTCTCGGCGATCAACGGCTGCGGCATGTGCATGGACTCCCACGAGCGCACTCTGCGCAGCCACGGCATCGGTGCCGAGGCGGTGCAGGCGGCGGTACGCATTGCCGCGGTGATCAACGCGCTCGCGGTCGTGCTCGATATGGAGAAGGGCACGCACGCGGCGGCGGCTGCGGCCGCGTGAGGGTTCAGACGCCGAGAAAGCGTTCCTGCATCGCCTGGTCGGCAAGCAGCGCGGCTGAGTTCCCCGACCAGACGATGCGGCCCTTCTCCATCACGTAGTGACGATCCGCGATCCGGGCCATTGCCTCAGGGTGCTTGTCGATGACCAGGATCGCTTGCCCGGCCTCGCGCAGGTTGGTCTCCAGAACCGACCAGATCTCTTCCCGGATGAGCGGCGCCAAGCCCTCGGTGGCCTCGTCGAAGATCATGAAGACGGGATTGGTCATCAGCGCGCGACCGATTGCCAGCATCTGCTGCTCGCCGCCGGAGAGCGTGCGTGCGTACTGCTGGTGGCGCTCGGCCAAGCGCGGAAACAGGCTCATGACGCGCTCGACGGTCCATGGCTCATGCGTGCCGGCGTGGTTGGCGGCAGTCGCGAGCAGGTTCTCGCGCACCGTGAGGTTGGCGAACACGTGCCGGCCTTCCGGCACGTAGCCGATGCCAAGCCGGGCGATGCGGTGGCTCGCCCAGCCGGTGATGTCCCGATCGCGAAAACGCACGGTGCCCTGGCGCGGCGGCTGCAGGCCCATGATGGTGCGCACGGTCGTGGTCTTGCCCATGCCGTTGCGGCCCATCAGCGTGACCACCTCGCCCGCTTCGATCGTGAGCTCGACGCCGAACAGCGCCTGGCTCAAGCCGTAAAAGGTCTCGACCTGGTGCAGCTCCAGCATCGGCATCAGTAGTTCCCGAGGTAGGCGCGGCGGACGTCCTCGTTGGCGCGGACCTCGGCCGGCGGGCCGGTGACAATCGCCTTGCCCTTGACCAGGACGGTTATGGCATCGGCGAGCGCGAAGACGACGTCCATGTCGTGCTCGACCAGCAGAATTGTCACCTTGCCCTTGAGTGGCCGCAAGATGCCCATCATGCGCCGGCTCTCGGTCCGGCTCATGCCGGCTGTGGGCTCGTCCAGCAGCAGCATCTTCGGCCGCGTCGCCAGCACCATGGCAAGTTCGAGCTGGCGCTGTTCGCCGTGCCCGAGCCGGCTCGCCGGCACATCCGCCTTGGCGGCCAGGCCCAGGCGGCCGAGAACCGCGAGCGCCGGCTCTCTCAGCGAGGGGATCTCGCGCGCCGGTGCCAGGAAGCGAAAGGAATGGCCCTGACGCGCCTGGACCGCGAGCGCCACGTTCTCCGCGGCGGTAAAGTCCGGGAACAGGCTGGTGATCTGGTAGGAGCGCTGCAGGCCTGCATGCGCGCGGCGATGCACGGGCCAAGCCGAAATGTCCGTACCTGCAAAGCGGATGCGGCCGGCGTCGGGCCGCAACTCGCCCGAAAGCTGAGCGATCGTCGTAGATTTGCCGGCGCCGTTGGGGCCGATCAGGCCATGAATGCTCCCGCGTTCGACCGCAAAGGTGAGCACGTCGCTGGCGGCAACCGCACCGAAAAACTTGGTCAGCCCGCTGACTTCGAGGATCGGCTCAGTCATCGCCGGACTCAGGTCCGACCAGCCAGCCGTAGATGCCGCGGCGTGCGAACAGCACGACGAAGACGAGGATCGGCCCGAGGAAGAGCATCCAGTGCTCGGTGAGGCTGGTCAGGATCTCTTCGAGGGCGAGGAAGGTGGCCGCGCCGGCGACGGCGCCATAGAGCGTGCCGATGCCGCCCAGGATGAGCATGACCAGGATCTCACCGGAGCGGCTCCAGTGCATCAGGCTCGGGCCGACGAACTCGGTCTGGTTGGCCGTCAGCGCCCCCGCGAGCCCGGCGATTGCGCCGGCCAGCGTGTAGGCCGCGAGCTTGTAGCGTCCCGTGGCAATGCCGAGTGCCGCAAGGCGCGCCTCGTTCTGCTTGCACCCTTGCAAGACCATGCCAAAGCGACTGTTGACGATGCGGCTAAAAACAGCGAGCGCCGCCAGTAGGATGAACAGGCACACGTAGTAGAAAACCCAGTCCTTGCTCAGGTCCACGCCCGGAACCATGCTGCGTTGCCACAGGTTGATGCCATCGTGGCCGCCATAGGCCGGCAGCGAGACGAAGAAGTGATAGAGCATCTGGGCGAAGGCCAGTGTCACCATGATGAAGTAGACGCCGGACGTGCGCAGGCACAAAGCACCCGTGAGAAGCGCAAACAAGGCCGCGGCGAGCACCGCCAGCGGCCATTGCACCAGCGCCGCTGCGCTGCCGTGCCAGGCGCCGGGCAGGAAGGGGATGAGCGTGCTCTCGACGTCGTGGTGCGCCAGGATGCCGACCACGTAGGCGCCGATGCCGAGGAAGGCGGCGTGGCCGAAGCTGACCATGCCGCCGAAGCCGAGGATCAGGTCGAGGCTGAGCGCGGCAAGTGCGGCGATGACGATCCGCGTCGCGACGCTGATCAGGAACGGCTCGCCCAGTGCGAGCGCCAAGGGCGGCAGCGCCAGCAACACCAGGAGGCCGGTGAGGTTGACGACCTGCTTGCGGCGAGGGGACGCGCTCATCCGTAGGCCTGGAACAAGCCGCGCGGCCGCCAGATGAGGACCGCCGCCATGAGGACGTAGATGGCAATGCTGGACAGCGACGCGCCAATGCCATCGGCCGCTGTCGGCGACAGGACACCGCGCAGCACGACCGGCAGGAAGGCGCGGCCGTAGGTATCGACCAGGCCTACGAGCAGGGCACCCACCAGTGCGCCGCGCACGGAGCCGATACCGCCGATGATGACGACGACGAAGGTGAGGATCAGGATATGCTCGCCCATCCCGACCTCGATCGCGAGCAACGGGCCGGCCATGGCGCCGGCGAGGCCGGCCAGCATCGCACCGATGGCAAACACGCGGGTGAACAGCCGATTGACGGCGACGCCCAAGGCGCCAACCATCTCACGGTCGGTTGCGCCGGCCCGGATCAGCATTCCGGTCCGGGTGCCGGTGATGAGCTGGCGCACGGCGAGAGCGACCGCGAGGCCGACGCCGATGATCAGCAGCCGGTAGGCGGGGTAGGGGACGCCGGGGATGACCTCAACCGTTCCCGATAGGATCGCCGGCGGCGACAGAAACAATGCCTGCGGTCCCCACAGGACCTTGACCAGCTCGTTGAAGAACATGATGACGCCGAAGGTCGCCAGCACTTGGTCGAGATGGCCGCGATCGTACAGCCGGCGCAGCGCGATGATCTCGATTGCCGCCCCGGTGAGGCCGGCAGCGGCGACGGCGGCCAGCACGCCCCACAGGAAGTTGCCGGAGACCTGCGTCACCGTGGCGGCGACGTACGCGCCGACCATGTAGAGCGTGCCATGCGCAAGGTTGATCAGGTGCATAACGCCGAATACGAGCGTCAGGCCTGCCGCAAGGAGAAACAGCGTCACGCCTTGTTGGAGGCCGTTCAGCGTCTGCTCCAGGAAAAGCTGTGCGGTCATCGGCCTGATCTGGTCCCGGCGCGCCGCGGGAACCGGCTGCGGGCTGGCGCTACATCGCGCACTCGGCGGCGTAGGCGTCCTGGTGGTCGGTGAAAACGGTTCCGATCAAGCGGTTGGTCACCACGTCGCCGATCTTGACGACCTCGCGGGCATAGATGTTCTGGATCGGAAAGTGGTTGTGGTTGAAGCGGAAGGCGCCGCGAACCGACTGGAAGTCAGCCCGCTCGAGCGCGGCACGGAAGGCATCGCTGTTGGAGAGATTACCCTTGACGGCGGCGATCGCGCTGTCCAGCAGCAGTGCCGCCTCGTAGCCTTGGCTCACGTAGAGCGACGGCGTGCGGCCGTGTGCTTCGCGGTACGCTTTGACGAACACCTTGTTGGCGGGATTGTCGAGGTCCCACGCCCATTGACCGGTGTTGACGACGCCGAGTGCGGCCTCGCCGACGGCGCGCAGGATGTCCTCGTCGAAGGAGAAGGCGGTGCCGAACAGCGGGATCTCCTGCATCAGGCCCGCCTGCGCGTACTGTTTGACGAAGTTCACGCCCATGCCGCCCGGCAGGAAAAAATACGCGGCATCCGGCTTCGCGGCGCGCAGGTTGGCGATCTCGGCGGCGTAGTCGACCTGACCCAGGGTCGTGTAAACCTCGCCTATGATCTCACCCTTGTAGAACCGCTTGAAGCCGGTGAGCGCATCCTTGCCACCCGGATAGTTGGGCGCCAGGATGTAGAGCTTCTTGAAGCCCTTGTCGGTGACGTACTGCCCCATCCCTTCGTGCAGATTGTCGTTCTGCCAGGCGACATTGAAGAAATTCGGCTGGCAGTTCTTGCCGGCGAGCGCCGACGGGCCGGCATTCGGGCTGATGTAGAACTTTCCGGCGCGGGTGACGGTGGGGACGACGGCAAGCACGAGGTTTGACCAGATAATGCCGGTCAAGATGTCAACCTCGTCCCTTTTCAGCATCCGGTTGGCGATTTCCTTTGCGTTCTCGACGTCCTGGCTGTCGTCGACGACGATCAGCTCGACCGGAACGCCGCCGAGACTGCCGCCGCGCTGGTCGATCGCGAGCTTGAAGCCGTCGCGGATGTCGACGCCCATGCCGGCGCCGGCGCCAGAGAGCGTCGTGATCATGCCGATCTTGATCGGTGCGGCAGCGAGAGGGGTGGCAACCGCGAGGCCGAACAGGGCTGCAATGGCCACCAGGGTGCGCATCGGGATCATGGTCTCGGTGGTCTCCCCTACCTCTCTCAGCGTCTCCAGGCATTTCCGCGCATCGCATCGATCGCCCTTTGACGCGACCGCGCGGCAGCCAAGATTACGGCATGACCCCCTTGACCGGCAACGCCGGCTGCGGCCGTATCAATCGCGGTCCGGCTCTGGGTCCGGCTCTGGGTCCGGCGCTTCCTCAGGCGATGCGCTGTCCGCTGCAGGCGCGTGCTTCGGGCCTGCCGGCGGCGACCAGTCCTCCTCGACGAACGCGAAATCCAGCGGCGTGCCTGTGGCATGCGCGTAGAGGACAAGATCGTTCAGGAATTCACTCTCGCGATCGGCGCGCTGCTTGCTGCGGCGGATGGCGACCAGGCGCAGCATGGCGGCGACGTTGAACCCCTCGTCGCGGGCCTGTGCCTTCATGTCCTTCAGGTCGTCCTTGAGCCCGTCAATCTCGTCGAGCAGCTTCTCCATCCGGTCAAGATAGGCGATGAGCTTGTCGGCCCCCGTCGTGCTCTGAACGTTTGACACGTCGTGATCTCCTCCTGCGCCTCACTGCGGCGGGCAACAGCTACCCTCAAACCAGCACGGACGTCGAGTCAAGAAACCGCGCCCGTATAGGAAAAAGAGTTGACGAAACGAATATAGTCCTATATCACCGCGCTTGCGAACGCCCTCCGTGTGTTCGCCATTTCCTCCCCGGCCCCCACGCGGGAAGGCTCATCACCCTCCCTTCCGAGCCTTCCCGCAGCGGGCCCGTCACGAGGCACCGCGCGTCAGCGGCCGATCAGAGGAATAGCAGCGTCCGGTTGCTGCCGGCTTCGGTGAGGAGCGTCACCACGCCCGCGCATTCGGGCGCAAGGTCAGTCCTGAGGTCAGCTGCCGTCAGTTCGGCAGCGCGCAACCCCATCTCGCAGACGAGAAAGCGCACGCCGAGTTGGCCGCACGCGGTGAGCAGGTCCTGCAAGGTGGCGACGCCGAGGGACGCATTGCGGGCGTCAAGGGCGGCAGCCGAATGCTCGCCACTGCCGGCGAGCGCATGCCAGCCGGGGACGCCGGACGCGGGCGGCGCGCGTAGAGCGTTGAGCGCCGCGCCGGTGAAGAACAAAGTTACCGGCCGGTCGATCGCGGCTGCCGCCGCCGCCAGCACGAGGGCATAGTGAACTCGCTCATACTGGCCCGAGAAGACGATGAGCGACAGCCCCGGCAGGCTGGCGTCACCCATGGCAAATCGCCGCATCGGCCGCCGTCGCGCCCGCTTCGGCCTCAAGCCTGCGAATCGTTGGCGTCTCGCCGCACAGAGGGCAACCCGGATCGGCTTTCACCCGCACTTTTCGGAACCGGCTGCCGAGGGCATCAAGGATGACAAGCCAGCCGGCGAGACTGTCGCCGATGCCCAGCAGTTCCTTGATCACTTCCGTTGCCTGGAGCGAACCGACGACGCCGCAGAACGCGCCCAGTACGCCCGCCTCGGCGCACGACGGCACCTCTCCGGCCGGCGGCGGGCCGCCGTAAAGGCAGCGGTAGCACGGCAGATGGCCGCCGTCCGGGTCGCCAGCATAGGGCTTGAACGTGGCCACCTGGCCGTCGAAGCGCAGGATGGCGCCGGAGACAAGCGGCTTGCGGCCGAAAAAGCAGGCGTCGTTGACGAGGAAGCGGGTCGGGAAGTTATCCGAGCCGTCGGCGACAATGTCGTAGCCGGCGATCAGGTGGTCGGCATTGGCGGCATCAAGCCGGAAGGCGTGCTCGATGATGCGGATCTCCGGATTGATGGCGGCGAGGGTGGCGTGCGCGCTTGCGACCTTGGCCTGGCCGATGCGCGCCGTCGGATGGACGATCTGCCGCTGCAGGTTGCTCAAGTCGACCTGGTCGCTATCGACGATGCCGATCGTGCCGACGCCGGCGGCAGCAAGATACATCAGCAGCGGTGAGCCCAGGCCGCCGGCACCGACGACCAGGACCCGCGATGCGAGCAAGCGGGCCTGGCCGTGGCCGCCGATTTCATCCAGGAGGATGTGCCGGGCGTAGCGTTGGATCTGCGCTTCGGTCAAACCCATCAGCGGCCTGGCCTCCGCCCCGATCGGCCGGCACCGCTACTCGACGCTGATGCCATCGAACAGGGCGGTCGAAAGATAGCGTTCCGCGCACGATGCCAGCAGGACGACGATCAGCTTGCCCGCCATCTCCGGCCGGCGGCCGACCTCGATCGCGGCCGCCAGCGCAGCACCAGACGAGATCCCAACCGGCAGCCCTTCGAGCTTCGCCACCCGGCGCGCCGTTGCGAAGGCGGTCTCGTTGCCGACCTTGATGATTTCGTCGATCATCGACGTGTTGAGAATGGCAGGAATGAAACCGGCGCCGATGCCTTGGATCTTGTGCGGGCCCGGCACACCGCCCGAGAGCACGGGGCTGTCTTCGGGTTCAACCGCGACCATGCGGAATCCCGGCCGCCGCGCCTTGATCACTTCGGCGCACCCCGTAAGCGTGCCGCCGGTGCCGACGCCGGAAATCATCACGTCGACCTGGCCGGCGGTATCGCGCCAGATTTCCTCCGCCGTGGTGCGGCGATGGATCTCCGGATTGGCCGGGTTGGCGAACTGCTGCGGCATCATGGCGCCCGGCGTCGACTTGACGATCTCCTCGGCGCGGGCGATCGCACCGGACATGCCCTTGGCGGCCGGCGTCAGGACGATCTCAGCGCCCAGGAGCGCCAGCATCTTGCGCCGCTCGATCGACATGCTCTCCGGCATCGTGAGGATCAGCCGGTAGCAGCGCGCCGCACAGACGAAAGCGAGCGCGATGCCAGTGTTGCCCGAAGTCGGCTCGACCAGGACGGTGCCGGGTTTGATCCGGCCGGCTGCCTCGGCATCGCGGATCATCGACAAGCCGATGCGGTCCTTGACCGAACTCAGGGGATTGAAGAACTCGCACTTGGCCGTGAGCTGCGCTACGCAGCCGGCATCGGCGGCGAGCTTCTTCAGCCGCACCAGCGGCGTGTTGCCGATCGTGTCGAGAATGCTGTCGAAAATCCGGCCGTGGCCGATGGCATCGGCTGTCGGCGCCTGCTTCGCTGTCTCGTCCATGTCGCAACGATCCCTTTCCACTTCTGTTGTCCGCCGCCCCCAATGACGGTGCTGCCTGGGGGCAGCCGCCCTGCCGCTAGATGACGAAGTCGATCGCCTGTCTGCCTTCGCTGACGATCCCGGCCGCGTTGGCCCGCCCGCACAAGTCGTCAAGCGTGATCCGGTCTAGTTGCAGCATCACCTCGCCCTGCAGATCGAGCCACAGCGGTCGCACCACCTGGCAGCCGAGTGGCGACGTCGGGCCGTCCTGCAGCGGATCATCCTCGTTCTCGACCGGGCGCACGACGCGGACGATCTCGCCCACGGTGATGCGCCGGCGCTCGCGTGCGAGCCGGTAGCCGCCGCGTGGACCGCGCACGCCGACTAAGATGCCGTCGCGCACCAGGCTCTGCAGGGCTTGCTCCAGATAGCGCCGGGGAATGCCCTGCCGGCGGGTGATCTCGCGGCTCTGAACCGGCTCCGAGCCGGCATGGTAGGCGATGTCGAGCACTGCCTCGATCGCAAACAGGACCTTGCGTGACATCCCAAGCATGGTGTTACGCCGGGCCGTCGGCACTGGTGACGTTGCTCCCGGTCGAACCGAAGCCGCCCTCGCCACGGCTGCTGCCGGGCAGCTCGGCAACCGCGCAGAGCTGGGCCGCTGTCACCGGGGCGATCACCAGCTGGGCGATCCGCAACCCGCGCTCCACGCGGAAGGGAGATTGGCCAAGGTTGATCAGGATGACCGCCACCTCGCCGCGATAGTCGCTGTCGACGGTGCCGGGGCTGTTGAGGACGGTTAAGCCGTGCCGCGCGGCAAGCCCGGATCGCGGCCGCACCTGACCCTCGTAGCCCGGCGGCAGGGCGATCGCGATGCCGGTTGGCACCAGTGCACGGCCTCCCGGGGCGAGCTCGATCGGCGCCTCGACGGCGGCAGCCAAGTCAAGGCCGGCGCTGCCCGCCGTCGCGTACGAGGGCAGCGGCAGCCCGGCTCCGTGTGGCAGCTGGCGGACGAGGACAGCCGCAGGACCGAGCAGTGGTCTCATGGGTGAGCCTCCAGGGCTTCGGCGATCGCGAACGCGAGGCGCTCGGCGACCGCTTCCTTGCTCATGCGGGGCCAGAGCTCGGTCCCGCCGGCGCTGATCAGGTGAATTTCGTTGGTCTCGCCGCCGAAGGTGCCGGTCGCAGGGGATACGTCGTTGGCGAGGATCCAGTCGCAGCCCTTGCGCCGGCGCTTTTCAACAGCGTTGTCGAGAAGGCGGCTGGTTTCCGCGGCAAAGCCGATGACAAGCGCCGGCCGGTTGGCGGTGGCGCGGCTCAAGGTGGCGAGGATGTCCGGGTTTTCGACCAGCCGGAGCGGCTCCGGTGCGGCGCCCGCTTGCTTCTTGATCTTATCCGGCTGCGGTTCTGCCGCCCGCCAGTCGCTCACGGCCGCCGCGCAGACGGCAACATCGACGGGGAGCGCCTGTTCGCACGCCGCCAGCATCTGCTGGGCCGTTTCCACGCGGACAACCTCGACCGCCGGCGGATCGGGCAGTGCGGTCGGGCCGGAGACGAGCTGTGTCCGTGCCCCGAAGCGGGCGAGCGCCGCGGCGATGGCATGACCTTGGCGCCCGGACGAGCGGTTGCTCAAGAAGCGGACGGGATCGAGCGGTTCGCGCGTCGGCCCGCTGGTGACAAGCGCCCTTCGGTTGGCAAGGCGCTGGCCGTAGGCGAAATGCTGGGCGATCGCGGCAAGGATCTCGTCTGGCTCCGCCATTCGGCCCGGCCCGTATTCGCCGCAGGCCATATCGCCCACGTCCGGCCCGACGAAGCGGACGCCGCGGCCGGCCAGCGTCGCGACGTTGGCCTGCGTTGCCGCATGTTCCCACATGCGAACGTTCATGGCCGGAGCGGCGAGGATCGGCTTGTCGGTGGCAAGGAGCGCTGTGAGTGCGAGATCGTTGGCCATGCCGGCTGCCATGCGCGCCAACAGGTCCGCCGTCGCAGGCGCAACGACGACGAGATCGGCCTCGCGCGACAGCCGGATGTGGCCCATCTCGCTCTCGTCGGTCAACGAAAACAGATCGGTGAACACCTTGTCTTCGGTTATTGCGGCAACAGAGAGCGGAGTGACGAACTGTGTTGCCGCTGGCGTCAAAACGGCCCGCACCGAGGCGCCGGCCGCGCGCAGGGACCGGATCAGCTCCAGGCACTTGTACGCGGCAATCCCACCGGAGATGACCAGCAGAATTCTTTTTCCCACGAGCGGCGACATACGCAGCCAGTTTTCACTCTTTTCCTGTGTTGTTGATTGTAGAGCGATCCCGCCCAGAGGCAAGAACAGACCGGAGGCGAGGTCAGAAAAGCACGCATCGGCGTGGCGGAGGACGCGTGCCACCGCGAGCGGCGGCTCGATCCTATTAGTGGAACAACAGTGCGAGCACCGCAACCGTGAGAAGCGCCCAGGCGAGCCACGCCGGCGGCTGCCAGCGCGGGCTGCCGCCGAGCCGGGCCAGGGAGTCCGGATGCAGCCGCAGCGTTCCCTCGGCAAGGGCGCTCAGCCCGCGCTCGGCCTGTCGGACCGCTTCCGGCAGACGTGCGATGCCGGCGCGGACGTCATCAACCGCCCGGCGGAGCTGCTGCTCCGGCCCGAAGCTCGCTGCGACCCAGTCCTGGATCAAGGGCCGCGCCAGGTACCACATGTTCGCTTCCGGGCACAGCTTGCGCCCGGTTCCTTCCGCCAGCAGCATCGTCTTCTGCAGCAGCAGGAGTTCCGGCTGCGTGGTCATGGCGAACTGCTCAGTGACCTGAAACAGATGGCCCAGCAGCCGTGCCATCGAGATCTCATTCTGCGGCTTGTCCATGATCGGCTCGGCGATCGAGCGGCAAGCCTGGGCAAAGGTGGCAACCGAGAGATCCTGCGGGATCCAGCCAGCCTCGAGGTGAACCTCGGCCGCGCGCTGGTAATCGCGGGTGAGGAAGGCCAGCAGAAGCTCGCCCAGGTGCCGGCGCGCCTTGCGGTCGAGCCTGCCCATGATGCCGAAGTCGACGGCTGCGATCGAGCCGTCGGGGCGGACGAACAGGTTGCCGGGATGCAGGTCGGCATGAAAGAAGCCGTCGCGGAAGACTTGGAAAAAGAACATCGTCGCCGCGCGCGCCAGCAAGGATTCCGGATCGTGCCCGGCGGCGATCAACGCGTCGCGCTCGTCAATCGGGATGCCGGAGATCCGCTCGCTCGTCAGCACGCGGCGGGCCGTGCGGCGCCAGTCGATAGCCGGCACCTTGAAGCTCGCGTCGCCGGCAAAGTTCTCCGCCAGTTCGCAGGCGGCCGACGCTTCGAACCGCAGGTCCATCTCCATTTCGACCGTGGCGGCGAAAGTGGCGATCGACTCGCGCGGCCGCAGGCGGCGCCACGCCGGCACCGCGGCCTCGATCAGGCCGGCGATCCAGTAGAACAGGTCGAGGTCGCGCTTGAGGGCCTGTTCGATTCCCGGCCGCAGGACCTTGACCGCAACCTCGCGCCCGTCGCTGTCGACGGCGAAATGGACTTGCGCGATCGATGCCGCGGCGACGGGGGTATCGTCGAAGGAGCGGAACAGGCATTCCACCGGCTGCCCCAGCTCGGCCTCAATGGTCTGCCGCGCAATGCTGCCCGGAAAGGGCGGCAGGCGGTCCTGCAGTTCGGAAAGGTCGGCTGCCAGGGCCTCACCCAGCAGATCGGCACGGGTCGACAGGGCTTGGCCGAGCTTGATGAACGATGGCCCGGCTTCATTCAGCGCTTGAGCAAGGCGCTGCCCGGGTCGGCCGGGGGCACGGCTCCAGAACACGAGCCGCGCGGCGGCGGCAAGCGGCTGGGCAATCCCTAAGCCCTCGAAAACGAACAGGGCGTCGTGCCGCGCCAGCGTCCGCGCCAGCACGACCAGCCGTCCCATGTTGCGCAGCGGGCGGATCATGGCAGCGGCGGCGATGCGGCGATCACGTCCGCCATGCGGAATGCATGGCGACGATGCCACCCGAAAGGTTGCGGTACTTGACCAGGTCGAGGCCGGCGTCCGAGATCATGCCGGCGAACCGCTCCTGCGACGGGAACCGGCGAATGCTCTCCGCCAGGTAGCGATAGGCCTCGGCGTTGCCGGCAACAAAACGGCCCAGGAGCGGCAGGACGCTGAACGAGTAGGCGTCATAGAGGCGGTCGAGAACCGGCATGGCGACGCGGCTGAACTCGAGGCAAAGGAACCGCCCGCCCGGTTTCAGCACGCGGCGCGCCTCTCGAAGCGCCCGATCGACGTGCGTAACGTTGCGCAGGCAAAAGGCGGTCGCATAGGCGTCGACGGCACCGTCGGCGATCGGCAGCCGTTCGGCGTCGCCACAGACCCAGGCAATTTCGCGCACGAAGCCGCGGTCAATGCCGCGGTCGCGACCGTGGGCCAGCATCGGCGCATTGACATCGCACACGATGACCTGTCCGCCGCCGCGATCGCGGAAGCGGAAGGCGATGTCGCCGGTGCCGCCGCCGACGTCCAGGAGCGTCATGCCGGGACGCGGGTTGAGCCAGTCGATCATCGCCGCCTTCCAGAAGCGGTGAATGCCGCCGCTCATCAGGTCGTTCATGAGATCGTAGCGGGTGGCGACGCTGTCAAAGACGTCGCGCACGAGCGAAGGCTTTTCGGTCACGCCGACGGTACGAAACCCAAAATGCGTGGTTTCCTCCGCGGGCGCGGCCGGTTGCTGCGGGGTGTTGGGATTGTCGGTGACGGACATGGCAGCGGACCATAGCGGAAGCCGCGCGGCGGCGCTACCTTGCGCCGATGCCGGAACTGCCCGAAGTCGAGACCGTCCGCCGCGGTTTGATGCCTGCCCTCCTCGGCCGGTCGTTGAGCCGCGTCGTCGTCCGCCGGGCAGACCTGCGGTTTCCGCTGCCGCACGATTTCGGCCGCCGGATCGAGGGGCAGCGCGTCCTCGGCATCGACCGGCGTGGCAAGTACCTGCTCATCAGCTTGACGGGCAATTGGGTGTGGCTGGTCCATCTCGGCATGTCCGGCAGCTTTCGCTTCGGGGCGGACGCCGGCCGCCTGACCCATGACCATCTGGTCATCGGCACCGATGCCGGGACGGAGATCGCGTTTCACGATCCGCGCCGGTTCGGCTTCATGGACCTCGCTGCGACGGCCGCGATCGATCGGCATCCGCGCCTGGTCGGTCTTGGGGTCGATCCGTTGAGCGCGGGCTTCACCCCGGCCTACTTGCGTTCCCGCCTTGCCGGCCGCCGCTCGGCGCTCAAGACGGCGCTAATGGATCAGGCGGTGGTCGCTGGCATGGGCAACATCTATGCGTCGGAGAGCCTGTTCCGGGCCGGGCTTTCGCCAGCGCGGGCGGCGGGCAGTGTGCCGGCGCGTGGACTGGCGCGGCTGACGGCCGCCATCGGTGCCGTGTTTGCTGAGGCGATTGCGGCCGGCGGCTCCTCGCTCAAGGATCATGTTCAGCCGTCGGGTGAGTTAGGTTGCTTCCAGCACAGCTTCGCCGTTTATGACCGGGCCGGGCAGCCGTGTCCTGGCTGCTCCTGCGATACGGATGCAACCGGAGGTGTACATCGCATGGTCCAGGGCGGCCGGGCAACTTACTATTGCCCGCGTCGGCAGCTTTAGCGCGGCGCAAGTTTACGCTGCGCTGCGGCACCGCGCCGCTGTACGCGGGCGCGGCCCCTTGCCATAATTGCCGCCGACAAGCGCGGCGCCGATCGGCCCGCCATCGCAAGACATCGGCAAAGAGGGACCGGAGGGAAGTATGACGTACGAATGCATCACCGTTTCGACCAGCGGCACGGCCGGGCTGATCACGCTCAATCGACCCAAGGCACTGAACGCGCTGAATCAACAATTGATGAAGGAGCTGGGCGAAGCGCTCGATGCGTTCGACGGCGACGATGCCATCGGTGCCATCGTCATCACTGGGAGCGAGCGCGCCTTCGCCGCCGGTGCCGATATCAAGGAGATGAAGGACAAGTCCTTCATGGATTGCTACCTGGAGGATTTTCTCACCGTGAAGTGGGAAAAGGCCTCGCTGTGCCGCAAGCCGGTGATTGCGGCCGTGTCCGGTCTGGCGCTTGGCGGCGGCTGCGAGCTCGCGATGATGTGCGACATGATTATCGCCTCTGATACAGCCGAATTCGGTCAGCCCGAGATCATGATCGCGGCCATTCCCGGCCTCGGCGGCACGCAGCGCCTCACGCGCGCAGTCGGCAAGGCGAAGGCGATGGATTTGTGCCTGACTGGCCGGCGGATGAAGGCGGACGAGGCCGAGCGCGCCGGGCTTGTCTGCCGCGTTGTGCCAGCCGCCGAACTCGTGCAGCAGGCGGTCGCGATGGCGGAGACGATCGGCAAAATGTCGCGGCCGATGGTGCTGATGATCAAGGAGTCCGTAAACCGGTCGTTCGAACTGCCACTCTCCGAGGGAATGCGCTTCGAACGGCGGCTGTTCCATTCGATCTTCGCCACCGCCGACCAGAAGGAAGGCATGAATGCGTTCGCCGAAAAGCGCAAGCCGGCCTTCCAGAACCGCTAAGGCGGCAGCCGTGGTCACGCGCCCGGTTGACGGCCCGCGTCACCGCAGGTAAGGAAGGCGCCGGCTTTTGCCCCCAAAGCCTTGGAAATCACGGAGCGTTTGAGCGATGGCCCATCACCCTTCTGCCAAAAAGCGCATCAGGCAGACGAAAAAGCGGACGCGCATCAACCGGACGCGCACGTCGCGTATCCGGACTTCGCTGAAGAAGGTCGAAACGGCAATCGCCGGCGGCAACAAGGCGGAGGCGACGGACGCTTTTCGTTCCCTGCAGCCGGAACTCATGCGCGGAGCGGCCAGGGGATTCGTCCACCGGAATACGGTTGCACGCCGGCTCTCGCGTCTGTCTGCGCGCATAAAGAGTATGTCGGCTTGACCAGACCGTTTGATACGCAAGAATAAGCAATAAAGCCGAGCTCTATTCTGGCGTCTACACGTGAGAGTGGTCGCTTGACAGGTGTCACAATTAGCCTGTCAAGCGATTTTTTTTTGTCGTTCGCCATTCGGCCTCATTGCGTGGCGGCGGCCTGATCCGTATCCTTCCGCTCTAAACGCTCGCTGGGAAAATAATGATTGAGTGTGAGGGGGCGGTTCTGCGCTAAGCAGAAGTTTTGACTGCCCTCTGTGTCAATAAAACAGAAAATTCACTCTCTTGTGGGGGAGAAAATATAAGAAAGGGCGGGGTTTCCCGCCGGGCTGTAGGCGTGTTATCGGGATGTTCTTGGGTTTTGAGTGCCTTGCGCACCCATTGGCCTGCTGATCGGGCCATCTTTGAGTGATAGCTTTTGCGCTGTTGTGAGGCACTTAAGGAGCAGGGAGCGAGGCGAGGGGACTGTCCGAATGGTGGTGACTTAACAGCACCTTCGGATCTTGCGGCTGGGGTCATCGACATTACTGGTAGCCACGATCGCAAGCCTTTGCGGCCGACCCTTTCTCTTTGCAAGAGACAAGGCATCCCCGTTGCACTGAACCGTATTTTGTCGACGAGGCGACGGGAATATGACTCATAGTGAAACAGTTCATTCGAGTGATAACAACACGTGGTCTTCGGATCTTGAGATGCAGTGGGCGAAGGTCAGCAAGCTGCTTCGGTCTGAGATCGGCGAGGCCGCCTATCGCAGCTGGCTGAAACCGATGGCTGTCCGCGAGACGGACGACGGAACGGTCACAATCGCCGTGCCGACACGGTTCATGCGCGACTGGGTGATTGCCCACTATGCCGACCGCTTGCGCAGCCTGTGGTTGGACCAGAACCCGGCCGTCAAGAGTATCGAGTTCGTCGTGCAGCCGTCGCGGGTGTGTGGGCAGCCGGCCACGCCGGCGCCGGGCAGGTGCAAGGCGGACGAGCGCGGGCAAGGCGCGGCCGAAGCCGCGATCGCCAAGTCCGCGCGATCCAACGCCCAGCCTGCGCGCGCAGAGAATGCTCAGGAGCGTGCCAACGGCGGGCGCGAGACGGGCGTAATCGATATCGCCGCTCCGCTCGATCCCCGCTGCACGTTCGATCGCTTTGTCGTCGGCAAACCGAACGAGTTTGCCTATGCCGCCGCGCGCCGGGTGGCAGAGGCGACAAACGTTCCCTTCAACCCGCTGTTCCTCTATGGCGGCGTCGGCCTCGGCAAGACGCATCTGATGCATGCGGTCGCCTGGCACATTCACACCCGTCAGCCGGGACGCTCGGTGATCTACCTGTCGGCGGAAAAGTTCATGTATCGCTTTATCCGTGCCTTGCGTGAGCAAAGCACGGTCGATTTCAAGGAACAGTTCCGTTCGGTCGACGTACTGATGATCGATGACGTCCAGTTCATCGCCGGCAAGGATTCGACACAGGAGGAATTCTTCCATACCTTTAACACCCTGGTCGATCAGGGCCGGCAGATCGTGCTCTCTGCCGACAAGTCGCCGAGCGATTTGGAGGGGATGCAGGAGCGCCTCAAGTCGCGCCTGAGCTGTGGACTGGTCGCCGATATTCACGCCACGACGTACGAACTGCGCCTGGGCATCCTTGAATCGAAGGCGGAGCAGTTCGGGGTCGTCGTTCCGCGCAAGGTCAAGGAGTTCCTCGCGCACCGGATCACATCCAACGTCCGCGAACTCGAAGGGGCGCTCAACCGTGTCGTTGCGCATTCGCAACTGATGGGCCGCGACGTCACCATCGAGACGACCCAGGAGGTCCTGCACGACCTCTTGCGGGCCAACGACCGCCGCGTCACGATCGACGAAATCCAAAAGCAGGTAGCCTCGCACTACAACGTCCGCATTGCCGACATGCACTCCGCGCGTCGGGCCCGCTCGGTAGCGCGGCCGCGCCAAGTCGCCATGTATCTCGCGAAGCAGCTCACGTCGCGCTCGCTGCCTGAAATCGGTCGCAAGTTCGGCGGTCGCGACCACACAACGGTCATGCATGCCGTGCGCAAGGTGGAGGAGATCAAGACCCAGGACGCTGCTTTCGCCGAGGACCTGGAACTCCTGCGCCGGATCCTGCAAGGATAGACTTCGCCGGCGTAATCGCTGCGGACCGCGCACGAACACGCTGCAGGTGCGTGCAGGGTCTGCTATAGTGCGCCGGCAGTGAAGAGACTTGATATCCGTCATCGCGGCGGCACGGGATCTCGATTGCCACAAGACGGCCCGCGTGAGGGCATCTCGTTGGCCGCCGCGGGATCGGATTGCCTCGGAATTCCAAGACGATGAAACTTACCATCGACCGCGCCGCACTGTTGAAAGCCCTTGGTCACGTGCAGAGCGTGGTCGAGCGTCGAACGACGATTCCGATCCTCTCGAATGTCAAGCTCGAGGCCGATTCCGGCGAATTGCGCCTAAAGGCCACCGACATGGACCTGGAGGTGATGGACGGGGTCACCGCCGAGGTGCAGGGCGAAGGCGCCGTGACCGCGCCCGCCCACACCCTGCACGACATCGTTCGCAGGCTCCCCGACGGAGCGTCCGTCGATCTGGAGAGCGTTGACGGCGGCGAGCGGCTGGCGCTTCGCTGCGATCGCTCGCGGTTCACGCTGGCCTGCCTGCCGGTCGAGGATTTCCCGCTGATGTCGGGCGGCGAGCTGCCCTACCGTTTCCGCCTCCAAGCCGATGCGTTGCGCGGTCTGATCGATCGGACCCGGTTCGCCATTTCGACCGAGGAAACGCGCTATTACCTGAACGGCATCTATTTGCACACGTGCACGCGCGATGGTGTCGAGGTCTTGCGCGCGGTCGCCACCGACGGCCACCGGCTCGCCAGTGTCGATGTCCCGCAGCCGACCGGCGCCGCCGGCATGCCCGGCATCATCGTGCCGCGCAAGACGGTGGCGGAGGTGCGGGCGATCTTGGAGGATGCCGACGCCGAGGTCGAAATCGCGCTCTCGGACTCGAAAGTGCGGTTTGCCGCCGGCCGGGCGGTGCTGACCTCAAAGCTGATCGACGGCACCTTCCCCGACTACGGGCGGGTGATCCCCCTGCACAACGACAAGCAGCTGGATGTCGAATGCAAGCCGTTTGCGGCCGCAGTCGATCGTGTGTCAGCCATCTCCAGCGACCGGACCCGAGCGGTGAAGCTGAAGGTGGCGGACGGTGTCCTGGTCCTTATGGCGACGAGCCAGGATCACGGCAGCGCGACTGAGGAGATCGAGGTCCAATACGCCGGCGAGGGGATGGAGATCGGCTTCAATTCACGCTATCTCCTCGATATCGCGCAGCAGATCCGCGGCGAGAGCGCGCGCCTCCTGATGGCCGATTCCGGTGCGCCGACGATCATCCAGGAACTCGGCGATGCCAGTGCGCTGTACGTCCTGATGCCGATGCGCGTCTGATCGATGGACAAGGGTGCCCTTGCACGACATCGCAGGGTTGTGTGATCGCGCGGCGGAAGGCGGCGATCGTGGGACGGCTGCGGGCGTGCCGTCGGTGGCGCGCCTCAACCTCAGTGCGTTTCGCTGCCATCACGGCCTGCGGCTCGAGACGGAACCGGCGCCGGTCGTGCTGACCGGGTGCAATGGCGCCGGCAAGACGAGCATCCTCGAGGCGCTGTCGCTGCTCTCGCCGGGCCGCGGCCTGCGCCGGGCACGGATGGACGAGTTGGCGTGGCGGCCGGCGGATGGCGAGCCGGTGCCGGCGTGGGCAGTGGCAGCTAGACTGCGCACGGCGGACGGGCCGATCGATCTCGGGACCGGCTGCGCGGCAGACGGCGCGGGTCACGAGCGGCGCGAAGTACGGATCAACGGCGAGCGGGCACGCAGCCAGGCAGCACTGTCGGCAGTGACGAGTGTCTTGTGGCTGACGCCCGATATGGACCGGTTGTTCATGGACGGCGCCGGGGCGCGCCGGCGCTTCCTTGACCGCCTGGTGTTCGGCTCCGACCCGTCTCACGCCGGCCGCTTGAGTTCGTATGAGCGGGCGATGCAGGAACGATCCCGGCTCTTGCGCGCGGGCACGCGGGAGGCATCCTGGCTTGCCGCACTGGAGAAGACGATGGCGGGCCATGGCGTCGCGATCGCGGCTGCCCGCCGGGAGACGGCGGAGCGGCTGACCGGGGCCGGCGCCGAAGCCCGGCCGTTTCCGGCCGCTGCCGTCGCCGTTGCGGGAGCGGTTGAGGGCTGGCTCGACGAGCAGCCGGCGCTCGCCGTCGAGGATCGACTGCGCGTGGCGCTGGCTGCTGCGCGCCGCAGCGATGCCGAGACCGGCGGCGCCGGCGTCGGGCCGCACCGCGCCGAGGTTGCCGTCACCCATGCCGCGTCCGGCCGGCCGGCGCGGACGTGCTCGACGGGAGAGCAGAAGGCGCTCCTGATTGCACTGGTTCTCGCGAGTGCCCGGCTGCAGCGCCGGGAGCGCTCGGCGGCGCCGTTGCTGCTGCTCGACGAGGTGGCGGCGCACCTCGACCCCTGGCACCGCCAGGCCCTGTTCGAGTGCGTCGAGGCCGTCGGCGGTCAGGCGTGGTACGCCGGAACCGATGCCGGCGTGTTCGCGCCGCTCGCCGGCCGGGCGCAGTTCTTTACCGTTGGCGCCGCGGCGCCGGCACGCGCGGCCGCCGCGGCAGCGGCGGTTTGAAGGGAGCCTTGCGAACCTCATGAGCGAAACGACCGCGCCTGCAGGGGATGTTTACGACGCCACCTCGATCAAGGTGCTGCGTGGCCTCGAAGCCGTGCGCAAGCGGCCTGGGATGTACATCGGCGACACCGATGACGGCTCCGGCCTGCACCATATGGTCTACGAGGCGGTCGACAATGCGATCGACGAAGCGCTCGCCGGCTACTGCACGGAGATCGTCGTCCAGCTTAACGCCGATGGCTCGGTGACCGTGACCGATAACGGCCGCGGCATTCCGGTTGATCTGCACGAGGAGGAAGGGGTCTCGGCGGCAGAAGTGATCATGACCCGGCTGCATGCCGGCGGCAAGTTTGACAGCAATTCGTACAAGGTCTCGGGCGGCCTGCACGGCGTCGGCATCTCGGTCGTCAACGCGCTCTCGGAATGGCTGGAGCTGCGCATTCGCCGGGACGGGCACGAGTACTTCATGCGCTTCCGCGACGGCGATGCGGAAGCGCCGCTGGCCGTCGTCGGCGACACCGCCCCCTCGGCCCAGGGAGCGCCGCAGACGGGAACGCAGTTGACGTTCCTGCCGTCCACGCACGTCTTTTCGATGACCGAGTTCGATTACGCCACCATCGAACACCGCCTGCGCGAGCTGGCCTTTCTCAATTCCGGCGTGCGGATGAAGCTGATCGATACCCGCGCCGTTGAGCCGCGGCAACTTGATCTGCATTATGAAGGGGGGCTTAAGGCCTTCGTTGCCTATCTTGACCGCTCGAAGGCGCCGATGATCGCGGCGCCGATCATGGTCCGCGGCGAGAAGGACGGACTGGTGGTCGAGGCGGCGCTGCAGTGGAACGACAGCTTCCACGAAACCATGCTGTGCTTCACCAACAATATCCCGCAGCGGGACGGCGGCACCCATCTGGCCGGCTTCCGCGGCGCTCTAACGCGCACGGTCCAGGCCTACTCGGCCATCTGGGCGAAGAAGGACAAGATCGCGATCACCGGTGACGACGCCCGCGAGGGCCTGACGTGCGTGCTCTCGGTCAAGGTGCCAGACCCGAAATTCTCTTCTCAGACCAAGGAGAAGCTGGTTTCCTCGGAGGTGCGCCCGGTCGTTGAGTCGATCGTCGGCGAGCAGCTTGACCGCTGGTTCGAGGAGAACCCGACCGAAGCCAAGAAGGTCCTGGGCAAGATCGTCGAAGCAGCGGCAGCGCGTGAGGCGGCGCGCAAGGCGCGCGAGTTGACGCGGCGCAAGGGCGCGCTCGACATCACCTCGCTGCCGGGCAAACTCGCCGATTGCCAGGAGCGCGACCCGGCCCGCAGCGAGCTGTTCATCGTCGAGGGGGATTCGGCCGGCGGCACGGCGAAGCAGGCGCGCAACCGTGCCAACCAGGCAATCCTGCCGCTCCGGGGCAAGATCCTCAACGTCGAGCGGGCGCGCTTCGACAAGATCCTGAGCTCGGCCGAGATCGGCACGCTGATTGCGGCTCTCGGCACCAGCATCGGCCGGGAAGACTTCGACATCGGCAAGTGCCGCTACCACAAGATCATCTTGATGACCGATGCCGATGTCGACGGCAGCCACATCCGCACGCTCTTGCTTACGTTCTTCTTCCGGCAGATGCCGGACATCATCGATCGCGGCTACCTCTACATTGCCCAGCCGCCGCTCTACCGCGCCAAGCGCGGCTCGTCCGAGGTTTACCTCAAGGACGATGGTGCGCTCGAAGATCACCTGATGACAGCAGCGATCCAGGAGGGCGCGGTTTTCACCACTCACAGCGGCGAGCAGATGGCGGGCGCCGATCTACGCCGCCTCGTCGACGAGGCCCGCTCCGTTACCAGCCGGCTGCGCCGCTTGGCGCAGCACCTGCCGCTCCACCTGTTGGAGCAGGCGGCGATCGCAGGCGCATTGGATCCGCGGACGCTCAGCGATCCAGAGCGGGCGGCAGCGGCAGCGGCGGCGGTGGCCGCCCAGCTCGATGCCCTGGAGAAGCCCGGCGAGCGCGGTTGGCGCGGCGAGGTGACGGCGGGCGGGCTTGCCTTCAGCCGCACGGTGCGCGGCGTTGCCGAGCGCCATGTCATCGATGCCAAGCTGATCGAGACCGGCGAGGCGCGCAAGATCAGCGCCAAGATCGACATGCTGCAGGAGATCTATCGAAAGCCGGGCGTGCTCCTCGTCAAGGACAAGGAGCACCCGATCACCGGCCCGCTTGGCCTTGTCGAAGCGGTGATGGACGTTGGCCGCCGCGGTGTGGCGATCCAGCGCTACAAGGGGTTGGGGGAGATGAACGCCGATCAGCTGTGGCACACGACGCTGGATCCGAACGCGCGCTCGCTGTTTCAGGTCCGCATCAGCCACGCCGATAATGCCGAGGAGGTCTTCTCGACGCTGATGGGCGATACCGTCGAAACGCGGCGCGAGTTCATCGAGGACAACGCGCTCAACGTCGCCAACCTCGACGTCTGAGCCGATGGCGGCCGGATCCGGCCTCCGGCGTACTCTTCGGCTTCTACCGCACCACCAGCGCAAGGCCAGGCGGCGCGTTCGCGAGCGCACGTGATGGCGGGGAGGGAGACGCTCCGCAGCCCTTTTCATCGTCATGGCCGGCCTTCGCCGGCCATCCATGGATCCGGACAGCCTTGTCAGTTGATGCGCAGAACAGGTCCGCATTGGTGCCGGTTTGTCAAGGCTGGCCGGGCTGGTGTATCGTCGGCCGCAGGTCAGGGACTTAATCTTCGCAAGGGGCGGCCATGCACATCGGGATGCTGTTGCCAAGGCACGCGCGCTTTCGCGGCGACCACTTGGCGTTTGTCTGCGGCGACCAACGCTTCACCTACCAGGCCTTCAACGCCTACGTGAACAAGCTCGCCAACGCGATTTTGGCGGCGGGTCTGCGCAAGGGCGACAAGGTCGCAACCGTGCTGCCGAACTGCACCCAGCTGATGGCCGCGTACTGGGCCGCTGCCAAGAGCGGCACCGTCATCGTGCCGATGAGCCCGTTGTTGCAGGACGCAGGCCTGATCTCCCTGCTGGCTGACTCCGATACCGTCCTCGTCCTGGGCCATGTCAGCTTTACCGAGACATTCCAGCGCATCCGCCCGCAGCTGCCGGCGATCGCGGCCGATCGCTGGATCCTCATCGGCGATGGCGCGCCGCCTCAAGGCTTCCGCTCCTACGAGGCCTTCGTTGCCGATGCGAGCGAGGACAATCCACCGGAGACTGGCCTGACCGAGCATGACGTCTTCAACATCATGTACTCAAGCGGCACCACCGGGCTGCCGAAGGGCATTGTCCACACCCACTATGTGCGGGCGATGTATTGCATGATCTTCGCTATGAGCTTCCGCGTCATCCCGGAGAGCGTCGTCCTCCATGCCGGCTCGATCGTCTTCAACGGCGCGATGGTCGATCTGATGCCGTGGATGTTTGCCGGGGCGAGCTACATCCTGCACGAAACCTTCAATGCCGAGGCGGTCATCGAGACGATAGCGACCGAGAAAGTGACCCACATCGTCATGGTGCCGGCGCAGATCATCCAGGTCCTGGACAGCAAGGCGTTCACGCCGGAGAAGCTGTCGTCGCTTGAGATGCTGCACAACATCGGTGCGCCGCTGCTGATCGAGCACAAGAAGCGGATCAACGAGCTGCTGCCGGGCCGCTTTTACGAGCTCTACGGCCTGACCGAGGGCTTGATGACGGTGCTGGATAAGCACGATTCGATCCGCAAGGAAGGCTCTGTCGGCTGCCCGCCGCCGTTCATGGAAATCAAGATCGTACGCGAGGACGGCACCGACGCCGCTCCGGGCGAGGTGGGTGAGATCGTCGGCCGCAGCCCGTGCCTGATGCCGGGCTACTACAAGCGGCCGGACCTGACGGCGAAGGCGATCCGCGACGGCTGGCTCTACTCCGGGGATGCCGGCTACTGCGATGACGAGGGCTATCTCTATCTCGTCGACCGGATCAAGGACATGATCCTCTCGGGCGGCGTCAACGTCTACCCGCGCGACATCGAGGAGGTGATCGGCCAGCATGCGGACGTGCGCGAAGTTGCGGTGTTTGGCGCCCCGGATGCGAAGTGGGGCGAGGTTCCGGTCGCAGCGGTCGTCCTGCGCAGCGGCGCTGCGGTGACGGCGGATGAATTGCGCACCTGGACCAACACGCGGGTCGGCGCCAAGTTCCAGCGTATCACCGATGTCGTCTTCTATGACGAGTTTCCGCGCAACGTCGCCGGCAAGACGTTGAAGCGCGAAATGCGTGATCGGTATTCGCCCGGGTGATGGTGCGGCGGGGCCGAGGTTTCGGCCGGCGGCGGTGGTTGACAAGCGTGCGCGAGCCCCTATAGTCCCGCGCTCATGGCCGCGCCTCGTGATAAGGCGCGGACGGGTAAATTTGTTTTCGTGGTCACGGGCATGTACGCAATCATACGCACCGGCGGCAAGCAGCATCGCGTTGCCGAGAACGACCGCATCGTCATCGAGCGGCTGGCCGGTGCGCCCGGCGATGTCGTTGCTTTCGACGATGTCCTCATGCTTGCCGGAACGGCCGCACCGCCCCTGATCGGCGCCGAAGTGCCGGACGTGGCGCGCGTGTTCGGAGAAGTGCTGGCACAGCAGCGCGGCGCCAAGATACTGGTGTTCAAGAAAAAGCGCCGGCAGAACTACCGCCGGCTGCGCGGTCACCGCCAGGAGCAGACGGTCGTGCGCATCACCGCGATCAGCGCCGACGGCACGGCACCCGAGCCGCGCGCGCAAGCACCGGTGGCAGTGGCAAGCGAAGCCCCGGCCGCTGCGGCGACAGCCGACGAAGTCTGAGGAGAACGAAGCGATGGCGCACAAGAAAGCAGGCGGCAGCTCGCGCAACGGGCGCGACAGCGCCGGCCGCCGTCTCGGCGTGAAGAAGTTCGGCGGCCAGACGGTCATTCCGGGCAACATCATCATCCGCCAGCGCGGGACCAAGTTTCACCCGGGTGCTGGTGTCGGCATCGGCAAGGATCACACGCTGTTCGCCCTCGTCGAGGGTCGCGTCGTGTTTCATCGCAAGGCCTTGCAGCGGACCTACGTCGCGATCGAGCCGCTGGCGTAAGCTCAGGCGCGGGCGCCTGCAGCCGGCGGCCAAGGCGTGCGCGAATGACGCGCCGGCATAGCGTTTCAGGATCGTTCGCGCGTGCAGTTCATCGACCAGGCCAGGGTCATGGTGTGGAGCGGCAGCGGCGGCAACGGCTGCCTGTCGTTCCGGCGCGAGCGCTGTATTCCCTTCGGCGGACCCGATGGCGGTGACGGCGGCGACGGCGGCGATGTCGTTGCGGAAGCCGTGCCCGCGCTCAACACGCTGATCGATTATCGTTTCCGCCAGCACTTCAAGGCCGGCCGTGGCGGCCACGGTGCCGGCCGCAACCGCACCGGCGCCCGCGGTGCCGATGTCGTGCTCAAGGTGCCGGTCGGCACGGAGATCCTCACCGAGGACGGCGAGGGCCTGCTCGCCGATCTCGTCGCGCCCGGGCAGCGTGCCGTCATCGCCCGCGGTGGCCGCGGCGGCCTCGGCAACGCGCACTTCAAGTCCTCGACCAACCGGGCGCCGCGCCGGGCCGACCCGGGCCAGCCGGCTGAAGACTTCACCATCATCTTGCGCCTGAAGCTGTTGGCCGATGCCGGCTTGGTCGGGCTGCCGAACGCCGGCAAATCGACGCTCTTGGCCGCCGTCTCGCGCGCGCGGCCGAAGGTCGCGGCCTATCCGTTCACGACGCTGCATCCTTACCTCGGCCTTGTCGAGGCGGTGCCGGCGCCGTTCGTGCTGGCCGACATTCCTGGCCTGATTGCGGGCGCGCACGAAGGCGCCGGGTTGGGCGATCGCTTTCTCGCCCACATCGAGCGCTGCCGCGTCGTCGTCCACCTGGTCGACGGCACCGCGGCGGATGTCGCTGCCGCCTACCGCACCATCCGGCACGAACTTGAAGCCTATGGCGCCGGGTTGGCCGAGAAGCCGGAGCTGATCGTCCTCAACAAGACCGATGCGATCGATCCGGCTGAGCTCGCGGAGCGCCGCCAGGCCCTGGTAGCCGCTGCCGGTGGGGCGACGGTGCTGGCTGCCTCCGGGGCGACTGGGGCCGGCGTCGATGCCGTCACCGCCGCGATCGCGCGGCTTGTGCACGTCGAAGGCGTCGACGCGACCGCTGGCGAGAGAACGCCGGAGACAGTGCCGTGACCCTTGTTCGCGAGAGCCGGGCGCTCGCCGATGGGCATCGGCTGGTGGTCAAGATCGGCTCGACGCTCCTCGTCGACGAGAGCACGGGCGAGCTGCGCCGCGCCTGGCTGGACGCGCTCGTCGATGACATCGCGCGGTGCCGCGCCCGTGGCCAGGAGGTTCTGATCGTCTCCTCGGGCGCGATCGCGCTCGGGCGCCGGCACCTGCGCTTTGCCACCGGGGTGCTGCGCCTGCAGGAAAAGCAGGCAGCGGCCGCGACCGGCATGATCCGCCTCGCGCATGCCTACCAGGAGCTGCTCGGCCGCCACGACATTACGGTCGCCCTGGTTCTGCTGACGCTCGCCGACAGCGAGGACCGCAGGCGCTACATCAACGCGCGCAACACGCTGACGACGCTCCTGGAACTGGGTGCGGTGCCGCTCATCAACGAGAACGATACGGTTGCGACCGACGAGATCCGCTTCGGCGACAACGATCGCTTGAGCGCGCGTGTCGCCGACATGGTGAGCGCCGATACGCTCGTCCTGCTGTCCGATGTCGACGGCCTCTACACCGCCGATCCGCACAAGACCCCGGGCGCCGAGCCGATTGCGGAGGTGCACGAAATCACGCCGCAGCTCGAAGCGATGGCCGGCGAGACAGCCAACGGCTTCGGCAGCGGCGGTATGATCACCAAGATCGCCGCCGGCCGCATTGCGGTGAACGCCGGCTGCCGCATGGTGATCGCCGATGGCCATGCGCTCTCGCCGCTCAAGCGGATCGAGGACGGCGCCAGGTGCACTTGGTTTCTGCCGCAGGCGACGCCGCAGGCCGCACGCAAGCGCTGGATCGGCGGCACCTTGAAGCCACAAGGGGCGATCGTCGTCGATGCCGGCGCGGTGCGCGCACTCGGCAACGGCAAGAGCCTGTTGCCGGCCGGTGTCGTCGGCGTCGTCGGTGAGTTCAGCCGCGGTGCCGCGGTCGAGGTGCGCACTGCCGAAGGGAGGCTCCTCGGCAAGGGCTTGAGCGCGCACGCGGCCGCCGACGTGCGCCGCATCATGGGCCGCAAGAGCAGTGAGATCGAGGCCTGTCTCGGCTACCGCGGCCGCAACGCGATCATCCATCGGGACGACCTTACCCTGGAGCGGGAGGATATGGCATGAGCGGGCAGGCCGCACTGGCACCATCGCCGACGACGAAACAGCCGGAGGCTGATATCGCCGCCATGATGGAGCGCCTCGGCCGCAAGGCGCGCACCGCCGCGAGCGTGCTGGCGACGGCAACGACGGCAGCCAAGAACGAGGCGTTGAGTGCGGCTGCGCGCTCGATCCGCACGCACGCGCCAGCCATCCTCGCCGCGAATGCCCGTGACGTTGAAGCGGCGCGCGCCCGCGGTCTGAACGCGGCGCTGGTCGAGCGGCTGGTGTTGAACGAGGCGCGCGTCGAGGCAATGGCCAAGGGCCTGGACGAGATCGCGCTGTTGCCGGACCCGGTCGGCCAGGTGATCGCCGCCTGGAAGCGGCCGAACGGCCTTGCGATCGAGCGCGTGCGCACGCCCCTGGGCGTGATCGGCGTCATCTATGAGTCGCGCCCCAACGTCACCGCGGACGCGGGCGCGCTCTGCCTCAAGGCCGGCAATGCGGCGATCCTGCGCTGCGGCTCCGAAAGCCTGCAGTCATCGCTCGCGATCATGGCGTGCTTGAGCGAAGGCTTGGCCGCGGCGGGCTTGCCTGATGCCGCGATCCAGCTGGTGCCGACCGCCGATCGTGCTGCCGTCGGCGCGATGCTGCGGATGACCGAATGGATCGATGTCATCGTCCCGCGCGGCGGCAAATCCTTGATCGAGCGGGTGACGGCGGAGAGCCGGGTGCCGCTGTTCAAGCACTTGGAAGGCATCTGTCATACTTACATTCACGCCCAGGCCGACGCCGAGATGGCACGGCGCGTCACGTTTAACGCCAAGATGCGCCGGCCCGGCATCTGCGGGGCGACGGAAACGCTTCTCATCGACCGCGCCATTGCCGCCCGCCTGCTGCCGCCGATCCTGGACGATCTGATCGCAGCCGGCTGCGAGATCCGCGGCGATGCGGCAACCCAAGCCCTCGACGCCCGCGTGCTTCCCGTAAGCGAGGCCGACTGGGACACGGAATACTTGGACGCCATCCTTTCGGTGCGCATCGTCGACGGCCTGGAAGAAGCAATCGCTCACATCCAGCGCCATTCCTCTCAGCACACCGAAGCCATCATCACCGAGGATGCAGCCGCGGCGGAAGCCTTCGTCAGCCGGCTCGACAGCGCCATCCTCTTGGTCAACGCCTCGACCCAGTTCGCCGACGGCGGCGAGTTCGGGATGGGAGCGGAAATCGGCATTGCGACCGGCAAGCTGCACGCGCGCGGCCCGGTCGGCGTCGAACAGCTCACCAGCTTCAAGTACATCGTCCGCGGCCACGGCCAGTGCCGTCCGTGAACCGCCGGCGCCCCCATCTGAGCTGACGGCGCGAGTGCCGGGGGAGGGTCTTGCGTGTTCATGATTGTCGGCAAGGCTCTCTGGCTGATCGCGCGGCCCGGCAATTTCCTCGTGCTGCTGCTCGCGATCGCGCTCCTCGCCCTGGCCTTGGGCCGCCGCCGCTTCGGTGGCCAGCTGCTGGTGGGAGCCGCGGCCGTACTGGTGAGCGCCGGCATTCTTCCGCTCGGCACCTGGCTGATGCAACCGCTCGAAGAGCGCTTCCCGGCCGTCCTGCCGGCGCGGGTCGACGGCATCGTCGTCCTCGGCGGCAGCATCGATGCCACCATCACCGAGGCGCGCGGCCAAGTCGCGCTCAACGACTCCGCCGAAAGGCTGACGACGATGGTGGCACTCGCGCAGCGCTATCCGGATGCGCGGGTTATTTTCAGCGGCGGCGCTGCTGCCGTGGATCTGCCGCCGGTGCGCGAGGCCGATCGGGTCCGCGCCTGGCTCGAAGGGATGGGCGTTGCCGCCGACCGGGTCCTGTTCGAACGCGACTCGGCAACCACGTACGAGAATGCCCTGTTCAGCGCCCGCCTCGCGCAGCCGAAAGCGGGCGAAACGTGGCTGCTGGTGACCTCGGCCTCGCACATGCCGCGCGCAGTGGGTGTCTTCCGCGCCGTTGACTGGCCGGTCCAGCCATACCCGGTCGATTTCCGCACACCGCTTGATTTTTATAGCGTGTTCGTAAACCTCACCCTCGTCGACTTGGCGGTGAAGGAGTATGTTGGCCTCGTTGCCTACCGCGTGTCCGGCCGGTCAGCGGAATTGTTTCCGGGGCCGGCGCAACCATGAGCACACCGCAGAGGGGATGGCGGCGGGCTCCAAACAAGCCCATCTCGGTGACGGAACCCACTGGCTGACGGAAACCACGGGGCTGCCAGCCCCAGCCGCGCGGCACGACGCTTCCTCTTTTTCCATGGCTCGAACAGGATCATGACTGCAGCGATCAGCGCTCTTCGCAACATCGCCATCATCGCCCACGTCGATCACGGCAAGACGACACTCGTCGACCAGCTGTTGAAGCAGTCGGGCACGCTGTCGGCCCGCGCCGCCGAGCCGGACCGGGTGATGGATTCGAACGACCTCGAACGCGAGCGTGGCATCACCATCCTCTCGAAGAACACGGCCGTCACCTGGCAGGGCTTTCGCATTAACATCGTCGATACGCCGGGCCACGCCGATTTCGGCGGCGAGGTCGAGCGCGCCCTTTCCATGGTCGACTCCGTGCTGCTGCTGGTCGATGCGGTCGACGGGCCGATGCCGCAGACGACCTTCGTTACCCGCAAGGCGTTGGCCCGCAACCTCAAGCCGATTGTTGTCGTCAACAAGGTCGACCGGCCGAGTGCGCGCGCCGACTGGGTGGTCGAGCAGACCTTCGAGCTGTTTGACCGCTTGGGCGCCAGCGACGAGCAGCTCGATTTTCCGGTCATTTACGCGTCGGCGCTGGAGGGCTGGGCGAGCCTGCGCTCGGCCGAGCGTGGCACCGACATGACGCCTCTGTTCCAGATCATCGTCGAGAAGGTGCCGCCGCCGCCTGTCGACGCCGCCGGACCGCTGCAGCTACAGGTGAGTGCGCTCGATTATTCGAGTTACGTCGGCGTGATCGGCATCGGCCGCATCCGCCGCGGCCGCGTGCGCCGCAACTCGGCCGTCGTCGTGTCGGGTGCAGAAGGCCCGCGCCGTGCCCGGCTGCTGCAGGTTCTGGGCTTCCACGGCCTGGAGCGGGTCGAGCTGGCAGAGGCCGCTGCCGGCGACATCATCGCCTTTACCGGCATCGAGGGCTTGAAGATCTCCGAGACCGTCTGTGATCCGGACGCGGTTGAACAGCTGCCGCCGCTTACCATCGATGAGCCGACGCTCAGCATGACGTTTCAGGTCAACGACTCGCCCTTCGCTGGCCGCGAAGGCAAGTACGTCACCAGCCGGACGTTGCGCGAGCGCTTGGACGAGGAACTGCTGCACAACGTCGCACTCCGCGTCGAGCCGACCGAGAGTGCGGATAAGTTCAAGGTCTCCGGCCGCGGCGAGTTGCACCTCGCCATTCTCATCGAAACGATGCGGCGCGAGGGCTACGAGCTCGCCATCTCGCGCCCCGAAGTCATCCTCAAGACCATCGACGGCGTGACGAGCGAGCCATGGGAAACGCTCACCGTCGACGTCGAGGAGCCGCATCAGGGGGCGGTGATGCAGGCACTGGGCGAGCGCCGCGCCGAGCTCAAGGACATGGTGCCCGACGGCAAGGGCCGCGTCCGCCTTGACTACCTGATCCCGACGCGCGGCTTGATCGGATTCCGCTCAGACTTTCTCACGCTCACCTCGGGCACCGGTGTCATGGATCACGCCTTCGAGAGCTATGGTCCGCAGGTCGCGGGTGAACTTGGCAAACGAACCAACGGCGCGCTGGTCTCGATGGCGACCGGCAAGGCGCTCGCCTACGCGCTGTTCAACTTGCAGGAGCGCGGCCGGCTGTTCATCGGCCATGGCGCAGAGGTCTACGAGGGGATGCTGGTCGGCATCCACACCCGCGGCAACGACCTCTGCGTCAATCCGTTGAAGGCGAAGCAGCTGACCAACATCCGCGCTGCCGGCAGCGACGAGAACATCATCTTGGTGCCGAAGATCGAAACCACGCTCGAATTTGCGCTTGAGTTCATCAACGCCGACGAGCTCGTCGAGGTGACGCCGAAGTCGGTCCGCATCCGCAAGAAGTTCCTCAAAGAGCTCGAACGCAAGCGCGCTTCACGAGCAGCGTGAGGCAGGGGTGGATCAATCGGGAGCGTTCGGCAATGGCGGTAAGCAACCGACGATGCGATCCATGCCGGCGACGAAGGTCATAAAGCTTGCGGATGTGTTTCGCTCCCGATCGATGTAGCGCGCAACGGCTCGTGCACCGCTCACCTTCTGGAACGCTGGTATCAGACGGGCAAGCACCTCGCTCGGTTTAGAAAGCCGGTCCGGATCGCGGAAACGGGGTTTCATAAGCCGGTCAGGTAACGTGGGGTCAGCGAAGGCAGCGGCGAGCGCCTCCGGGGAGCCGAGATACCAGGCCTCCAGTTCCTGGCAGGCTATACGAATGAGGGCGTCGTCCCGCCCGGCTTCGTGGCACACCCTCAGGAGTTCAGTCTTCAATTGCTCGCATTTGCGGTTGTCGTTGTCGATTATCACGACGAAGCGGACGTCCGGTTCACGCCAAGCTCTCAGTTTGCGCGGAACGCTTTTCAAGAGATCCGCCTTGCCTTGATGAGGGATGCACTGGAAGGGCACATCGGGAAAGACTTGTTTCATCCATATGTCCAAGAATGCTGCCATTGAGCGCTCCTCGACAAGAAAGACGACTCGGTTCATGCCGTCGGCTCTTCTTCGAAAAGCCGCTGCCGCCAAAGCTCACCGGGCCGATCGCCTTCCTCGACGAGACGTTTCAGCCGCTCGCTGTTGGATGCTCGGTGGACACTAGTAAAACCACTCGACTTGACCAGGTAGTAGATTTCGTTCAGGCGGGTAGAATTCAAAAAATCCGGAGAGTGGGTCGAAACGAATACTTGCCCGCCCCGTCGTGCGTAATCCCGGAACTCCTCGGCGAGTTCGTCCATCAGCTGCGGGTATAGCTGGTTTTCTGGCTCTTCAACTGCGAGCAAAGGATGCGGGCGCGGATCGTAGAGCAGGACCAAATAGGCGAACATCTTGATCGTGCCATCGGAAACATAGCGGGCGATGAAGGGGTCGCGGAAACTGCCGTCCTGGAACCGAAGGACGAGGCGACCATCTTCGGTCGATTTCGGTTCGACCTGCGACACGCCGGGCACGCGTTCCTTCATCTTTTCGAGGATATGGTCGAAAATGTCTCTGTGGTGCTCGAACAGGAACTGGGCGACTTGAGCGACATTCTCACCATGCGTTGAGAGATGTTCGGCATAACCGAACTCGGCACTCGGCCGGGCGTCAGAAATGTGGAAATCGGATATGTGCCAGTTTTCGATCAGGCTCCTGAAGTCGGCGACGACCCGGAACTCCTTGAACTGACCGAGCCCTTTTATTGCGAGCACCGATGGATCATCGAGTTTATATTCCTCGCGCACTTCCTTGGTGCCCGGCTGCCCGTACGCTGATTCGTTCGTAATCGCGGTGCCCTTACCGCGCGCGAAATTGACGAAGTGCCACGGCTGCCCGCGTCGACCTCGCCGGTATTTCAAGAGTTCGCGCGCGATGAAGGGGCGCCCGTGGTCAGAGGCGATCCTTAAGTCATAGGTTATGAGCGGGCCATCCGCCTCCCGAAACTTAACCGTAATGACGATTGGCCCCTTCTCGCCGCGACTGACGAGTTCCTTGAAGCCACCTCTTCGGTTAACTGCCTGCACGACGTTCTGAGCGAGCGCATCTTTCAGAAACGAGAAAACGTCGAACAGCGTCGACTTGCCCGAGCCATTGGCCCCAATGATGACGGTTAGGCTGGGCAGATCAGTCAGCTTCGCCCGGCGAAATACGCGGTAGTTCTCGATCTCCAGCGCTTCGATTTGCATCGCCATGGGGGGCCTCAGATCAGCCGCTCGGAATGCACTTGATCTGCTGCAGTAGAAGGCTGCTATTCAAAGTGCAACACTTAGTTTCAAGTGGACGCAGAAGTATGAACGCGAGAGATGTGTAGGACCGAATGTTAGTGTAGCGTTGCCTCTTGCACCAGCAGGCGTGCGGCCGGCCGTTCGTTGGCGAGGGCTATGAGGGGATGCTGGTCGGCATCCACACCCGCGGCAACGACCTCGCAAGCAGCCAAAGACGGTCAGCAGCACTCAGATGGCGGGTGCGGGCGGGTCCTTTGCGTCGCTCGTGCGGGAGGCCTTCCGCTCAGGCGGCGGCGGGTCGAGCCGGGCCGGTTTCGGCGGCTTCGGCCGGTCGTAGCTGCGCGGCGTCGGGCCGTAGTGGTTGATCAGCCGGCGATCGTCACGAAAATAGGGCCGCCGGTAGCAATCGGCATCGCCAAGCGAGGCATAGCAGTAAACGGGCTCGTAGTCGGCGACCCCGCGCTCGTACGCCGTCTCGTCGTCGGCGCACGCGCTGAGGACCAAGACCAACGCTGCCAGTAGGGCGCCTTTCTCGAGCCGCGGCGCCCGTCCCCTCTGGCGGCGCAACAATATGCTTGCGTTCACTGGGTGACGTCGACGACGACGCGGCCGCGTACCTGGCCTTTGAGGATCTGGTCCGCCATTGCCGGCACTTCGCCCAATCCCACGACCTTGACCATCGTTTCGAGCTTGTCGAGCGGCAGGTCGGTCGCAAGCCGCGACCACGCGGTCAGGCGCCGCTCCAACGGGCAGGTGGCAGAGTCGATGCCCAAGAGGTTGATGCCGCGCAGGAGGAACGGGATGACGGTGCTGCTGAACGCGATACCGCCGGCATTGCCGACCGAAGCGCAGCTCCCCCAGTAGGCAAGGCTCGCGAGCAGGCTGCCCAGCGTCTGGCCGCCGACGTTGTCGATCGCACCGGACCAGCGCTCGGGCCCAAGCGGCCCCTTGGGCGGAGCTTCGACTTCCGCGCGGTCGACGATCGTGGTAGCGCCGAGGTCGCGCAAATACCCATGCGTCTCGGCGCGTCCGGTCGCCGCGGCAACGCGGTATCCGAGCCGGCCCAGGATCGCGGTCGCGATGCTGCCGACGCCGCCGGCGGCACCGGTGATCAGCACTTCGCCCTTGTTCTCAGGCTTGAGGCCGTGTTCTTCGAGCGCCATGACCGCCAGCATGGCGGTGAAGCCCGCGGTGCCGATCGCCATCGCCTGGCGGGGCGAAAGGCCCTGCGGCAGGGGTACCAGCCAGTCGGCCTTGACCCGTGCCAGCGTCGCATAGCCGCCCCAGTGGATCTCGCCGACGCGCCAGCCGGTCAGGATCACCGCATCGCCTGGCTTGAAGCGCTCCGACTGGGACGCCCGCACGGTGCCGACGAAATCAATGCCCGGCACGTGCGGATAGCTGCGCACGAGCTTGCCGAGGCCTTTCAGCACCAAGCCGTCCTTGTAGTTGAGGTCGGAGAACTGCACCTGCACCAGCACATCGCCTGCCGGCAGCGCATCGGCGCGCAAGGTCTCGACGTTGGCGACGACTTTCCCTTCCTGTTGCGCGATGACGAGCGCGCGGAAGCTTTCTTGTTCGGCCATGCCACTCCACCCGATGCCGCAATGCACCGGCTCGCCCCCGAAACCGTGCCTGCGTGTTGTTGTTGTAGCTCGCATTCTCGCGCAAAGGCGCTACGCGCGTCAATTGCATTGATCACACATTGAATGCAAATTGCGAGAAAGTGGCGGCGGATGGACGGGGTGGTGGCGTGCCTTTGGCACCAGGATCATCGCCCGCGCCATGCCGATGGATCGCCACGCCGTGCTGCGCTTGCTTGTGGGGATGGCCACTCAGAACACAGGGATGGTCCGCTTCAGGAAACCGTCGAACAGCGGCACGGTGAACTGGATGTCGCCGTGTGAGGCGCTGAAGACCATGCCTTTGGCAATCAGGCTGTTGCGGATGGGCGCCACGCTTGTGACTTTGCGTGAAAGTTTCTCAGCGATGTCTCCTGACCGATGCGGGCCGGGACCAAGCTCCGCCATCGCCCGCATGTAACGCTTTTCAGTCGGCGTCAGCCGGTCGAAGCGAACCCGGAAGAATCCGGCGTCCAGTTCAGCCAAAGCGGACGCCGTCGCGCGATCGGCGTCCGAGCGCGTAACTGGCGACCGATCGGCAAGGTTCCAGCCGTGCTTGCCCCATTCCTGGAGGAAGTAGGGGTAGCCTTGGGTTTGCCGCAGGATTTCGGCGACAGCGTCTTCGACGTAGGCAACACCCTCCCGCTCGGCCGGCTTACACAGGGCAGCGCGCGCGGCGGGCGGATCGAGGCGGTCGATGGCGGCGAACTCGAAGAGGCGCTCGGCATAGGACTTCGCCCGGCCCATCTGCCCGACGAGCTGGGGCAGGCCGGCGGCAATCATGGTTACGGGAGATTGGCGTTGGCTGAGCCGGTGGAAGGCAAAGATCAGAGCGGCCAAGTGCTCTTTGGGGACATACTGGAGTTCGTCGAGGGAAAGGACCACGGCCGTATGCCGCTCGGCGGCAGCCCGGCCAACGGCGGCAAGAAGGTCAGCAAGGTCAGCTTCCAGATCGCCACTGTCGGCGATCCCCTTGTCGGGCTCGAAGTCGAGGCCGACTTCGACGTCCTGATACTTGACCTTGAAGGAGTCGACAAAGCTCCTCAATGCGCGCAAGGCAGAAGCCAAAGCAGCGCGGGCAGCTTCGCCGCGGCTCAGGCGGAGCAAGGTTGCTCGCAGCGGCGCGGCAAGCAGGCCAGGCAAAGATCGATCTTCCGGTGCTTCGATCTCGACCGTGGCGAAGCCACGAGCCTCGGCCTCGAGGCGAATCTTGTTCAGGAGCACAGTCTTGCCGACGCCGCACAGCCCATAAAAGATGAAACTGCGGGCGGCACGCCCGACCTTGACGCGGTCGAGGGCGATGCCTGCGCGCTCAACAATGTCGTCACGGCCCGCAAGCTCAGGCGGCGGGAAACCAGCGCCGGGCGCGTAAGGGTTGGTGCGAGGGTCCATTTATAGAGATGTTAAGCCAGTTTATGCAGTCTCGATAACATCACATAAGATCCCAATAAGCAAGCCTGAGAGGCTTCGCAGCCCAGTACATTCAGTGGGTTAGGTTTCGCCTTGAACGCGCCCTCAGGGCTGCGCTGCTCCCGCGTCCAACGCAAATATGTTCACCGGCGTCTGCCGGCCGCGCACCGTCACCTCGCCGATCGGCCGGCCACGCGCCTGCATGCCTGCCGCGGTCACTGTCTGCTCGGTCGCCAGCACGTAGGTGCCGTAGGTCTTGTTCAGCTGCTCCAGCCTGGCGGCGATGTTCACTTCGTCACCGTAGACCGTGAAGATCAGCCGCACGTCGGTGCCGACGGCGCCGGAGACGAGCTTCCCGGTGTTGATGCCGCAGCGGGTCTTGAGCTGCAGGTCGGGCCCGAACCGCTCCGCTTGGACCAGATCCTGGATTGCGAGCGCCGTCTTCACCGCCGCTGCCGCATGATCGGCCAAGGGCCTGGCGGTGTTGAAGGTAATCATCATCGCATCGCCCAAGAACTGATTGATGACGCCGCCGTTTTGCTCAATCACTTGTGCCACCTTGGCGAAATAGGCGTTGAGCGTCGCCATCAGCACGTCGGGCGCGAGCCGCTCGGAGATCGTGGAGAAGCCCTCGATATCGCAGAACAGTACGCTCGCCGTCTTTACCTCGCCGTCGCCCGGGCGGATGGCGGCATCCGATGTGGCGACGCGGTCTGCCACCTCCGGGGCGACGAAGCGCGTTAAGTCACGCGCCACCGTCGCATCGGCAACCGCCTGGCGCAGCATGCGGCGCGCCCGCACCAGCGCCACTGCAAGCACGCAGGTCACCAGCAGGATGACGATGATCTTGTCGACCTCGGCGCCGATCAGGACGAGGTTGCGGGTCATGTAGGCGACGTAATCGCGCGTGACCGGCGGTGGCTCTGCGCTCATGAGCGCGTAGCCGACCAGCACCGTCCAACCCGTGGCGGCCGATAGGCCGGCCGCGACCACATAGATTGGATCGAAGCGCAGCGCTCTCAGCGCGATCAGGATGAATGCGTAGAGCAGCGTCGGCGCCTTCAAATAGAAGGGCGCCGGCTGCATATACTGAATGTGGAAGCTCCAGATCAGCCCCATCAGGAGCGCCATATCGATCATGACGCCGACAATGAGGAACCAGCCCGGCATCAGGCGGCGGTGCGAAAGCAGCACGCGCACAATGCCAGCGAGCAGAAAGGCGCCGAGGACATACGGGACGGGACGGAAGGGCGTACCGAGCGAGGTTTTCGGCGAAAGCGTGTAGAGCGCCAGGACAAACGCCACCAGGCCTAGCTGCAACCAGCCGATCAGGATCTCCGCCTGGCGCTCCTGCTCGGCAATGGCCGCCCGGATGCGCGCCGGCAGCTGGCGTCCGCCAGGCCTGCCGAGAAGGCGGCGGACGACGTTCAAGGCCACGAGCTTAGGCCTCCCCGCGCGTGCCTCTGATCGGATCCCTGCCCCGAACCCGGCCGGCCCCTGACCGGATCGGGCAACGGCGCCGGCACCGGACCGCTCGTCAAGCCTCAAGCCCGAGCAGCCCGCGCGCGAACGCCTGCGGATCAAATGTTTGCATGTCGTCCATGCCTTCGCCCGCACCGACGGCATAGACCGGCAGACCGAACCGCTCCGCCAACGCCACGACCACACCGCCTTTCGCCGAGCCGTCGAGCTTGGTGACCACGAGGCCTGTCACGTTCACCATGTCGCGAAAGACCTCGACCTGGTTGTGCGCGTTCTGGCCGACCGTTGAGTCGATGACCAGGATACAGTCGTGCGGCGCCTTTGGATCATGCTTCTGCAGAACGCGGACGATCTTTTGCAGCTCCGCCATCAGGTGCGCCTTGTTCTGCAGCCGGCCGGCGGTGTCGATCAGCAGCACATCGGCGCGCTCCGCCTGCGCCAGCAGCATCGCATCGAAGGCAAGGCTGGCGGAGTCGGCGCCGGGCGGCCGGGTCAGCACCGGACAGCCGATGCGGTCGCCCCAGATCTGCAACTGCTCGATGGCGGCGGCACGAAAGGTATCGCAGGCGGCAAAGATGACCTTCAGCCCAAGGCCATGAAACAGACGGCCGAACTTGGCGATCGTTGTCGTCTTGCCGGAGCCGTTGACGCCGCAGACCAGGATCACGTGCGGCTTATGCGCATCGCTGAGCGCAATCGTTTGTGCGACCGGCACGAGGATCTCGGCGATCGTATCAGCCAAAACGGTGCGGACCTCGTCTGCGCCGACTTCCTGGTTGAAGCGCGCCTTGGCGAGCCGCTGTGTGACCGCGGCGGCGGTCTTGACGCCGAGATCGGCACCGATCAGGAGCTCTTCCAGTTCCTCCAGCGCCTCGTCATCGAGGCGGCGCTTGCCGAACAACTCGCCGATGCCAGTTGTCAGCTTGGCCGACGATCGCGACAGGCCGTGTCGCAGCCGGACGGCCCAGCCGGCCTTCTCCGTTTCGGACGCCTGCGATCCGGTCATGCCGCGTGCTCGCCAATCAGGTGGTCATCCTCGGTGCCGACCATTCGCACAGCGACGATGCTGCCGGGCGCGGCTTCGAAGCACAGGCGCACGGGCGCAAACTGCGGGCAGCGGCCGCGGCCTTCGGTCTCGACCAGGACTTGGGCGACGGCGCCGACCCGGCTCATGAGAAACGCCCGCGAAAGCTCAAGGCCGCGGGTGCGCAGCCGCCTGGCCCGCTCCTCGCGCACCGCACGCGGGATCTGCGGCATGCGCGCCGCCGGCGTGCCTTCGCGCGGCGAATAAGGAAACACATGGAGGCGTGCGAGGCCGAGCACGGTGACACCCGCAAGCGTCTCGGCGAACATCGCTTCGGTCTCGGTTGGGAAGCCCGCGATCAGGTCGGCACCGAAGGTGATCTCCGGCCGCAAGCTCGGTTGGGAAGCCCGCGATCAGGTCGGCACCGAAGGTGATCTCCGGCCGCAAGCGGCGCGCCCGCTCAATGAGTGCAAAGACGTCGGCGCGGCTGTGCCGGCGCCGCATCCGCTTCAGCACCAGGTCATCCATCGCCTGCAGGCTCAGGTGCCAATAGGGCAATAGCCGCGGCTCTTCGGCAAGCGCGGCAAACAGATCCGCATCGATCGCCGCCGGATCGAGGGTCGAGAGCCGCAAGCGCGGTAGCTCAGGCACTGCGCGCAGGATCCGGCGCACCAACTGCCCCAGCGCCAGCCGCTCGCCGTTGAGATCGGCGCCGTAGGAGCAGAGGTCGATCCCGGTCAGAACGACTTCGCGGTAGCCGCGTCCGACCAGCAGGCGCACCTGGTGCACGATCCGGTCGGGTGCGACGCTGCGGCTGGGTCCGCGCGTTGTCGGCACGATGCAAAACGTGCAGCGATGGTCGCAGCCGGTCTGCACCTGGGCGAAGGCGCGGGCACGGCCGTCGAGGCCATCGACCAGCGGCTGATCCATCGCCGACGGCACGCTCACGTCGCCCACCGCCACGGCCTGATCGCGGCGCGCCAGCATTGCCGCGTCAATCTTCTCCCGGTTGCCAATGACGCGATCGACCTCGGGCATGCGGGAAAATGCGTTCGGGTCGAGCTGTGCCGCGCAGCCGGTGACGATGATTGGCCGTGCTGGATGCTGGCGGCGCAGTTTGCGGATCGCCTGGCGCGCCTGGCGGACGGCCTCTGCCGTCACCGCGCAGGTGTTGACCACGAGCGCGTCGCCTAATCCGGCGGCGGTGCCGGTCGCGCGGATCACTTCCGACTCCAGCGCGTTGAGCCGGCAGCCGAAGGTGATGATTTCGGGCGGCGGGCTTGTCGTCACGGCTGCTCCGCTGCCGAGAGTCCCATCGGCGCGAGGCTGCCGGTGAAGGTGGTTGCCACCGGGCCGGTCAGGCAGACGGTGCCGTCCGCCCGCCATTCGACCTGCAGCGGACCGCCATCCATCAAGACCTCGACCCGGCGTTCGCTCAAATTACGCCGCGCGGCGGCAACCGCGGCGGCACAGGCACCGGTGCCGCAGGCGCGCGTGATGCCGGCGCCGCGCTCCCAGACACGCACGCGCAAGGCGCTGGGCCCCAGCACCTGCACGACTTCGACGTTGGTGCGCTCGGGGAACAGCGGATGATGTTCAATCTGAGGCCCGAGCTCGGCCAGTGGCACCGCGTCGGCATCGGCAACGAAGAAGACGATATGCGGGTTGCCGACCGAGACCGCAACGCCGTCGCCGAGCGCGCCTGCGGTGACATCGAGGTGCAGCGTGTCGCGGGCTTCCGCCAACGGGATCGCCTGCCAGTCGGTCCTGACTGGACCCAAGTCGACACTGACGTTGCCGGCAGCCGCTGCTTGCGCGTGAATGAGCCCGGCCGCCGTCTGCAGGCCGATGCGGCCGGTCCCGGTCTCTTGCATCAACAGCGCGGCGATGCAGCGCGCGGCATTGCCGCAGGCGCCGACCTCGCCGCCGTCGGCATTGAAGATGCGCATGAAGGCGTCCGCATCCGCCATCGTCGGCCGCTCGATCACGATCAACTGATCACAGCCGACCCCTTGGCGCCGGTCGGCAATCGCCCGCGCAAGGTCCGGTGCCATCGCAACCGGGCGCCGGCGGGCGTCGATGACGACGAAATCGTTGCCGAGTCCATGCATCTTGGTAAAGGCGAGCGAATCCATGCCTCCTCTAATAGGCATCGGCCGACGTGAAGTCCACGGCGCTTCGCCGCGGCGCCGCCGGTGCTCGCGTCCTTGACTTGCGTAGGCACGCTCCATATTGTCCTCTGCCTTTCCGACCGGGTGCAGCGGCGTGGCAGATCGGGTGCTGCTGCGCGCCCGGCTTTTTGTTTATCGACGTACGGAGCGGGTGAGCGCGTGTTCGAGGGGTTGAGCGAACGACTGGGCGGAATTTTCGATCGCCTGCGCAAGCGCGGTGCGCTCTCGGAGTCGGATGTTACCGACGCGCTGCGGGAAGTGCGCATCGCCCTTCTTGAGGCGGACGCGGCGCTGCCGGTCGTCAAGGACTTCATTGCCAGCATTCGCGCCCGTGCCGTCGGCCAGGAGGTGCTGCGCAGCGTCACGCCGGCGCAAATGGTGGTCAAGATCGTCCACGACGGCTTGATCGACATGCTGCGCGGCTCCGCCGAGGACGAAAAGCTGCGCATCGGCGAAGGCGCCGGCATTAACACCGCGGGCGCGCCGCCGGTGGCCGTGCTGCTAGTCGGCCTGCAGGGCTCGGGCAAGACGACGACTGCGGCCAAACTTGCGCTGCGCCTGAAGAAGCGTGAGCGCAAGCGCGTCCTGATGGCATCGCTGGACGTTTACCGGCCAGCGGCTCAGCACCAGCTCGCCGTGCTGGGCGAACAAACCGATATTCCCGTGCTGCCGGTGGTCGCCGGCCAGGCGCCGGTAGCGATCGCCGAGCGTGCGCTGGATGCGGCGCGGCGCCAGGGCTTCGATGTCGTGATCTTCGATACCGCCGGCCGGCTCGCGGTCGACGAGGCGATGATGGCGGAAGCCGCCGCCGTCAAGGCGACCGTGCGTCCGGTCGAGACCATCCTCGTTGCCGACGCGTTGACCGGTCAGGACGCGGTCACGGTGGCGCGCGCATTCAACGAACAGGTCGGTGTGACGGGCATCATCCTGACCCGCGTCGACGGCGATGCCCGCGGCGGCGCCGCGCTTTCCATGCGCGCGGTTACCGGCTGCCCGATCCGTCTGGTCGGCGTCGGCGAGAAGCTCGATGCGCTGGAAACCTTTCAGCCGGACCGGATTGCCGGCCGCATCCTCGGCATGGGCGATGTCGTCGGCCTGGTCGAACGCGCGGCGGAAGTGATTGAGCGCGAAGACGCCGAGAAGCTGGCAAAGAAGCTCGTCAAGGGCGAGTTCACGCTGGAGGACATGTCGCAGCAGTTCCGCCAGCTGCGCAAGATCGGCGACGTCAAGGGCCTGTTGGGCATGCTGCCCGGCATCGCCAAGATGAAAAAGCAGATCGAGGACGCGAAGATCGACGATGGGCTGCTGGCGCGCCAGGAAGCGATCATCTTGTCGATGACGGTCCACGAACGACGCAATCCGAAGGTGCTGAACGCCTCGCGCCGGCGGCGGATCGCGGCCGGGTCGGGCACCACGGTGCAAGACGTGAACCGGCTCTTGAAACAGCACCAGCAGATGAGCGAAATGATGAAGAAGGTGGGCAAACTGGGCCGGCGCGGCCTGTTGCCCGGTGGCAAGCTGCCGCCGGGGCTGTTGCCGCCTGCATCGTTCCGGTAACACGCGGCTTCTTAGCGAGCCTTTGAGATGAGGAATGGATCGACGGTATGGCACTGAGAATTCGTTTGGCACGGGGTGGCGCCAAGAAGCGCCCGTTCTACCGCATCATTGTCGCCGACTCGCGCAGCCCGCGTGACGGCCGGTTCATTGAGGTGCTGGGCACCTATGATCCGATGCTGCCGAGCGATCGCTCCGACCGTGTCGTGCTGAAAACAGAGCGCCTGCAGTACTGGCTTGGCGTCGGTGCCCAGCCGAGCGACCGGGTGGCGATCTTCTGTGCCCGCGCGGGGCTGATGGCCTTGCCTGAGCGCCCTGAGCAAACGCTGAAGCCACAGCCGAAGAAGAAGGCGCAAGCGCGCCTGCAGGCCGCGGCGGCAGCGCCGGCTGGCTAACCGCTCACACATCGGATCGACGGGGCGGATCGCGCGATGGCCGGGCAACAAACAGATCAGCAATCGGTGGGCCGGCGCGTATGCGTCGGCGCGATCGCTGGTGCGCGCGGCCTCAACGGCGATGTGTGGGTGAAGAGCTTCACGGCCGCGCCGGAGGATGTCGCTGCTTACGGGCCGGTGAGCGACGCGGCAGGGTTGCGCCGGTTCACGCTCAACGTGGTCGGCCATGGGTCCGGCGGCGTCATCGCTCGCATCGACGGCATCGCCGACCGGACGGCCGCCGAAGCCGTGAAGGGCATCGAGCTGTTCGTCGACCGGGCGGCTCTGCCCGCGCCGGCCGAGGACGAGTTCTATTTCGCCGATCTGATCGGGCTCACGGCCGAGCGCGCCGATGAGCGGGACGAAGCGGTGCGCCCGATCGGTCGGGTGGATGCGGTGCACGATTTCGGCGCCGGCGCCGTGCTGGAAGTCGCGCTGGCGCAAGGCGGCGTTGCCATGGTGCCGTTTACGCGCGAAGCGGTGCCGGCGGTGGATCTTGCCCGTGGCCGGCTTCTGATCGCGCCGCTGCCGGGACTGCTGGCGCCGGCTGTGGATGGCGAGAGCGGGGACGGGTGAACCATGGCTTCGACCGCCGCACAGCCGTGGACGGCCATCGTCCTCACGTTGTTCCCGGAGATGTTCCCTGGCCCGCTGGGTTTGTCCCTCGCCGGCCAGGCGCTCAAGGCCGGCGTCTGGGCGCTGGAAACGGTGGACATTCGCACCTTTGCACGCGATAAGCACCACTCGGTCGACGATGCGCCCTATGGCGGCGGGCCGGGCATGGTCTTGCGGCCTGATGTCGTCAATGCGGCGATCGGCGACGTGCGTGCGTTGGCACCTGAGCTGCCGCTTGTCCACCTGACGCCGCGCGGGCGCAGGCTCGATCAGGGTCAGGTCCAGGCGCTGGCTTCCGGGCCGGGTGTGGCTTTGTTGTGTGGCCGCTACGAGGGCATCGACGAACGGGTGCTCGACGCGTGGCAGCCGGACGAGATCAGCCTCGGCGATTTCGTCCTGTCCGGCGGTGAGCCGGCGGCAATTGCGCTGATCGATGCCTGCATCCGGCTCCTGCCCGGTGTGGTCGGTGCCGCGCAGTCGTTACACGAGGAGAGCTTCGAGCACGGTTTGCTTGAGTACCCCCAGTACACCCGGCCGCGCGTTTGGCAGGACCGGGAAGTGCCGGAGATCCTTTTGTCCGGCCATCACGCCCGGATCGAGGCGTGGCGCCGGGCGGAGGCCGAGGCGATGACCCAGGCGCGCCGCCCCGATCTGTGGTCAGCGTACCTGCGGCGCCCCCGATGTGCGGCAGAGGCGGTGGCCGCCCCGACAGATGATGAGTGAATGAGCAAGGCGAACGGCAATGAACATGATTGAAGAGCTGGAAAAAGAGCAGATCGAGAAGCTCAGCGCGGAGCGCGCAATTCCGTGGTTTGCGCCGGGCGATACCGTTCGCATCAAGGTCAAGGTGGTCGAGGGGACGCGCGAGCGCATCCAGGCGTTCGAGGGCGTGTGCATCGCGCGCCGCAACCGCGGCCTCAATTCCTCCTTCACGGTGCGCAAGATTTCGTACGGCGAGGGAGTGGAACGGGTGTTCCCGCTGTACTCGCCGAACGTCGCCGGCATCGAGGTCGTGCGCCGCGGCGATGTTCGCCGCGCCAAGCTCTATTACCTGCGCAACCTGCGCGGTAAGAAGGCGCGTATCTCCGAGAAAACCGACGGCTTTGTCGCCAAGCTGGATGCGGCCGAGCGGACGGCAGCCGCGCAAGCGAAGGCCGGTCAAGCCGGTCAAGCCAGTCAGGCGGCGGCGGCAGAGCCGGACCAAGCCGCGAGCGAGTGAGGCACCACACGGGACGATGAGCAAGCCGCGCACGCTGTTTGACAAGATCTGGGATGCGCACCTGGTCGACCGGCAACCGGACGGCACCTGCCTGATCTATATCGATCGTCATCTCGTGCATGAGGTGACGAGCCCGCAAGCCTTCGAGGGGCTGCGCACCGCCGGCCGGGCGGTGCGGCGGCCGGAAGCGACGCTCGCCGTTGCCGATCACAACGTGCCGACCACCGACCGCGCGCAAGGCATCGCCGATGCCGAATCGCGCATCCAGATTGAAACGCTGGCGCGCAACTGCGAGGCGTTCGGCATCGAATACCTGCCGATGACCGACATCCGCCAGGGTGTCGTCCACATCATCGGCCCGGAGCAGGGCTTTACGCTGCCGGGGATGACGATCGTCTGCGGTGATTCCCATACCTCGACGCACGGCGCGTTCGGTGCGCTGGCGTTCGGCATCGGTACGTCCGAGGTCGAGCATGTCTTGGCGACCCAGACGCTTCTGCAGAAGCCGGCCAAGAACATGCGCGTCAGTGTCACGGGTGCCTTGGCCTTCGGGGTGACGGCGAAGGATCTCATCCTCGCCATCATCAGCACCATCGGCACCGCAGGCGGCACCGGCTACGTCATCGAGTACGCGGGGGATGCGGTCGCGGGCCTGAGCATGGAAGGCCGGATGACGGTCTGCAACATGTCGATCGAAGCGGGCGCGCGCGCTGGCCTGATCGCGCCGGACGAGACGACTTTCCGCTTCCTCGCCGGCCGGCCGATGGCCCCGAAGGGGCAGGCCTGGGAGCAGGCGGTCGCCAGTTGGCGTGCCCTGCCGTCCGATCCCGGCGCGACCTACGACAAGGAAGTGACGATCGACGCAGCCGCGATCGTGCCCTCGGTCACCTGGGGCACCAGCCCCGAGGATGTCGTGCCGGTCACCGGCCGGGTGCCCGATCCGCGCGATGCCGCTTCGGCCGGCAAGCGTCAGGCGATGGAGCGCGCGCTCGCGTATATGGGCCTAGAGGCTGGCACGCCGGTTAAGGACATCCGCGTTGACAGGGTCTTCATCGGTTCGTGCACCAATGGCCGTATCGAGGACCTGCGCGAGGCAGCGAAGGTCGTCCTTGGCCGCCGGGTGGCAGAAGGTGTCGGCGCCATGGTGGTGCCGGGATCGGGCCTGGTGAAGCGGCAGGCGGAAGAGGAAGGGCTCGACCGCGTCTTCCGCGCCGCCGGTTTCGAGTGGCGGGAACCGGGCTGCTCGATGTGTCTCGCCATGAACGCCGACCGGCTGGAGCCAGGCGAGCGCTGTGCCTCGACCTCGAACCGCAACTTCGAGGGCCGGCAAGGGCGCGGCGGCCGCACGCATTTGATGGGTCCGGCAATGGCCGCTGCTGCGGCCGTTACAGGCCGGCTCACCGATGTGCGGGAGCTGATGCGCTGAGGCGTGTGGCGGATCTCGAAGGTGTTAACATGGTCGTCAACACGATAGATCTATCGCTTGGTAAGTTCCGGCGCTTTGGTGCTGTCGGGCCTACGTACGAGATCCTTGGTATCAATCAAGAACTTGCGAATGGCGACAAGCTGTTGCGGGTTCGGGTTCTGGAGTCGGGAGAGGAGGTGGATTATCTGCTCTCGCACGCGCTCCAAGATCCCGAGGCTGACTGATGTTTGCGATCGCATTTGACTTGGTGGTCAAGCAAACCGAGGCAAGCCATCCCCGCGGGGTCGCGCAGGCCTATCAAGATATCGCCAATGTGCTGAGTCAGTATGCCTTTAGCCGGATTCAGGGGAGCGTCTACATTACCCAGAGCGACGATCTGGCAAACCTGTTTAGGGCGATCATGGCCTTGAAGGCGCTCCCTTGGTTTCCTGCTTCGGTCCGTGACATCAGGGCCTTCAAGGTCGAACACTGGTCCGATTTCACGAGCGTTATCCAATCCTGAGCTTCGGGCAGGCCATCGCCATGACTCCCTTCACAACGCTTTCAAGTATCGCTGCCCCACTGCCGATGATGAATGTCGATACCGACATGATCATCCCGAAGCAGTTCTTGAAAACCATCAAGCGCTCCGGGCTGGGAGAGGGGCTGTTCTTCGAGCTGCGGTTCGATCAGGCCGGCAACGAGATTGGCGACTTCGTCCTTAACCGCGCCGCCTACCGGAAAGCTGCGATCTTGATCGCGGGCGAGAACTTCGGCTGCGGCTCATCGCGCGAACATGCACCGTGGGCGCTGTTGGATTTCGGCATACGCTGCATCATCGCGCCCTCGTTCGCCGACATCTTCTACAACAACTGCTTCAAGAACGGCATCCTGCCGGTGGTATTGCCGAAGGCCGATGTCGATGCCTTGAGTGCGCTTGTCTCCCAACAACCGGAAGTCGCCATCACCGTGGATCTGACAGCGCAGACGGTGGACGCTCCGAGCCTTGCGCCCATGCGTTTCGAGATCGATCCTTTCCGCAAGCATTGCCTGTTGCACGGCCTTGACGATATCGGCCTGACGATGCAGAAAGCCGCAGCGATCGATTCGTTCGAGGAGCGCCAACGGGCTCAGTATCCTTGGCTCTTCTGCTGACGAACGGCCGCAACGCTTCTCCTTTTCAAGTGCGGCGGCCGGAGGAACCCAGATGGGCAGCGGCAAGACGCTTCTGATTCTCGCCGGCGACGGGATCGGGCCGGAAGTGATGGCCGAGGTCCGGCGCCTCATCGAGTGGCTTGAGCGCAAGCGCGGTTTCGGCCTTCAAGTCATTGAAGGCCTTGTCGGCGGCGCCGCGATCGACGCGCACGGCGTGCCGATCGATGAGTCAACGATGGCCGATGCCATGGCCGCCGACGCGGTTCTGCTTGGAGCAGTCGGCGGTCCGAAGTGGGATGGCCTGCCGTTTGAGCGCAAGCCGGAGCGGGGCCTGTTGCGGCTGCGCAAGGACCTGGAGCTGTTCGCCAATCTGCGGCCGGCGGTGGTGTTCAACGCGCTCGTCGATGCCTCACCCTTGAAGCCGGAGCTTGTGCGCGGCCTTGACATCATGATCGTGCGCGAGCTCACGGGCGGCGTCTATTTCGGCGAGCCGCGCGGCATCGAGACCTTGGCTGACGGCAGCCGCCGCGGCGTCAATACGCAAGTCTATACGACCGGGGAGATCCGCCGCGTCGCCCGCGTCGCCTTCGAGATTGCGGCCGGCCGCAGCAAGCGCGTGTGCTCCGCCGACAAGGCGAACGTGATGGAGTCAGGTGTTCTCTGGCGTGAGGAGGTCCAGCGCCTGCATGACGAGGCGTTCCCCGCCATCGAGCTCACGCACATGTACGCCGACAATTGCGCCATGCAGCTGGTGCGCAATCCGTCGCAGTTCGACGTCATCGTCACCGACAATCTGTTCGGCGACATCTTGTCGGACGAGGCGGCGATGCTGACCGGCTCGCTCGGCATGCTGCCCTCGGCCTCGCTGGGTGCCACCGAGGCGCACGGCCGTCGCCGCGCCCTCTACGAGCCGGTGCACGGCAGCGCGCCCGATATTGCCGGCAAGGGGATTGCCAATCCGCTTGCGGTGATCTTGAGCTTCGCGATGTGCCTGCGCCTGTCGCTCGATCGGGCGGCCGATGCGGCGCTGATCGAGGCCGCGGTCCAGCGCGTACTCGACGGCGGTCTGCGCACCGCCGATATCATGCAGGTGGACAAGGCGCGGATTTCGACCCGGGTGATGGGCGAGGCGATCATCCGCGAACTTGACAAGATCGCGGCGTGACGCGGCTGTGCCGCCCGCTGTCGTGAGGGAGAATTAAGCGATGAGTTACAGGGTTGCTGTTGTTGGTGCGACGGGCAATGTCGGCCGCGAGATGCTGACGACGCTGGCCGAGCGCGCCTTCCCGGCACACGAGGTGGTGGCGCTCGCTTCGGAGCGCTCGATCGGCGCCGAAGTCTCCTTCGGTGAATCGCAGACGCTCAAGGTCGAGAACTTGGCGACTTTCGACTTCCGCGGCACCGATATCGTCTTGTCCTCGCCCGGCGCCAAGGTCTCGCAGGTGTTCAGCCCGAAGGCCGCCGCCGCCGGCGCGGTCGTGATCGACAACACCTCGTACTTCCGCATGGATCCGGATGTGCCGCTGGTGGTGCCGGAAGTGAACCCGGGCGCGCTTGCCGGCTACCGCAAGCGCGGCATCATCGCCAACCCGAACTGCTCGACCATCCAGATGGTGGTCGCCTTGAAGCCGCTGCACGATCTGGCGCGCATCCGCCGTGTCGTCGTGGCGACCTATCAGTCGGTCTCCGGCGCCGGCAAGGAGGCAATGGACGAGCTGTTCAACCAGACGCGCGGCATCTTCGTCAACGAACCGGCGCACCGGCATCAGAAGAAGTTTACCAAGCAGATCGCCTTCAACGTCATCCCGCACATCGACGTCTTCATGGAGGACGGCGCGACCAAGGAAGAGTGGAAGATGGCGGCCGAGACGCGCAAGATCCTTGATCCTGACATCAAGGTTATCGCCACCTGTGTGCGCGTTCCCGTGTTCGTCGGCCATGCCGAGGCGGTGACGGTCGAGTTCGAGCGGCCGATCACAGTGGAGGCGGCGCAGGCGGCGCTGCGCGAAGCGCCGGGGGTCAGCGTGATCGACTATCGTGCCGACGAGGGCTACGTGACGCCGGTCGAGTGCGTCGGCGAGGATGCGGTCTATGTCAGCCGCTTGCGCAAGGACCCGACGGTCGAGAACGGCTTGAGCTTCTGGTGCGTCTCCGACAACCTGCGCAAGGGGGCGGCACTCAATGCCGTCCAGATCGCGGAAGCGCTGGTCCGCGCCAACATGCTGAAGGCGGCTTGACGCGGACCTAAAGTGGTTACGCCGCGCGGACCTCACGGACGAAGCGGCCGACGAAGTCCTGCATGGTGGCGGCCTGCTGGCTGAGCTGGCGGGCGGCGGTGAGCACCTCGCCGGCAGCGGTGCCGGTCTCGCCAGCGGCCGCAGTGACCGTGTCGATGGTGCTTGAGACCTCCTGCGTGCCGGTTGCCGCCTGTTCGACGCTGCGGGCGATCTCGGAGGTCGCCGCCTGCTGCTCATCGACGGCCGCCGCAATGGTCGCGGCGATCTCGTTGATGCTGCCGATGGTGGCGGTGATGCCCTCGATCGCGCCGACTGTGCCGGTAATCTGACCCTGAACGGAAGCAATCTGGGCGGCGATCTCGTCCGTTGCCTTGGTGGTCTGCGTGGCAAGCGCCTTCACTTCCGACGCCACCACCGCGAAGCCTTTGCCGGCATCGCCGGCGCGTGCCGCCTCGATGGTGGCGTTCAGCGCCAACAGGTTGGTCTGGCTGGCGATGTCGTTGATGAGCGTGACGACGGCACCAATGCGGGCGGCGACGTCGGCGAGTGCCTTGACGGTGCCGCGTGCGGTCTGGGCCTCGCCGGCAGCGCTCTGGGTCATCGTATGCGACTGCGCCATCTGCCGGCTGATCTCGCGGATGGACGCTGAGAGTTCTTCCGCTGCTGCTGCGACCATCTGCACGTTGCTCGAAGCCTGCTGCGAGGCGCTCGCGACACCTGCCGCCTGGCGGCTGGTGTCGCCGGCGGTCACCGACATCGCCTCACTGGTCGTCTGCATCTGTGCTGCTGCCGAAGCGACGGCCTGGACGACGCCGGATACGTCGGCTTCGAACTTGGTCGCCAGCCGGTTCATCGCCTCTCGTCGCTCGGCCTCGGCGTGGCGCTTCAATTCCTCCTGCTCGCTCTCCAGCCTTGCCTTGGCGATCGCATTCTCCTTGAACACCTGCACCGCTTCCGCCATCGCGCCGATCTCATCTGCCTTGCCCAGGCCGGGAACCGCAACGCCGGTCTCCCCCTCGGCAAGAGCGGTCATGACGCCGGTCATGGCGGCGACGGGGCGGGAGACCATCGTCCGCACCAGCACGGCGATCAGGGCTATCACCGCTGCGCATATGGCAATGGTGACACCCGCTGTTTGCAGGCTCACGCGGCGCAACTCCGCACCTAAAGCACTGAGATCCCAGGCGATGGCGACACTCCCGACAACGGTCTTGCCCTCCCCGAACACGACGGGTACGGCAACCAGCTCGTGCTGGGCACGCGACGCTCGCGCGATCGCGCCGGCTTCAACCGCTTCGCGTGCCAGACGTTCGAGGTCCGCCATGTCAGCCGGCGGCAGTGAGGCGCTGTGGTACTCGGTGAGTCGGGCACCACTCTTGGCATAGGTTGCGAGTGCCGCGACCGAGGAGTCCGCCGCACCGACCAGGTCGGCGTAGGTGTGCTCGATGCTCTCCGCCTTCGCGAAGCGGATGCCGCCGGCCAACTGGCCGGCCAGCAGGCGGGTCATCCATACGTTGGCGTCGGCACGCTGAAAGGTGAGCTTCTCTTCAAACCAATAGGTCTGCAGTCCGACGACGGTGAACAGGCCGAGAGTCGCAGCGACGGCGACCGCAAGGCTGATCTTGCGGCCGATCGTGGACAGAAGGCGGCTGCCGAAGGCCATGCCAGCGGGCCGGCCAAGAATGTGCGGATTCATTGTTTTCCTTTCGGCGGAAGGCGCCGATGCGCTGGCAGTGGGCGCAAGCTTCCGCCCTTTGAGTTCCGCTACTGCGGCAGGTTCTCGACGTTGACGCCAACCGTGACCGCCCCAATCACCTTGCCGTTGGCTGGATCCGTCACCGGCAGGCTGACCTGACTGGAGTAGGTCTGCGTTGACTCGTCCTTTTCCACTTCGCTGATGTGGATGGCATCGGGGCCGACGAGAAACGTCTTCTGCCACTTGGCCTCGTCGCCCTGCCAGTAGTCGGAGGTCGTGTCGCTGACGGCGACGTTCAGGCCTTTGTCGTCCATGACGAACAGCTCGGTGATCAACTCACCGCTTTCCTTCTTCTTGGCGACAAGGAAAGCTGAGAGCTTGTTGCCGCTGACGGACTGGATCAGTGGCTTGGCGCTCGCCGACGTTTCCGCCCGCCACTGCTTGTCGAGCTTCTGGATGTCGGCCTCGGTCAGGGAGGCATTGGTCACGTTCTGGGCTTTGATCGCCTCGACCACCTCCGGGCTCGACAGCCACGGCTGCACCTGACTCTTGGCGAACTCCTTGATCGGCTTCTCGAATTCATTGGCCTGGGCGCCGCCGATCATCAGACCCGTGGTGACGGCAATGGCGGCAAGGCGAAATCTGGCGTGCATCATGACATTTCCTGACTGTTGTTGTTTCCTTGGCGACGGCGGCGTCGCTACGGCACTGCCGCCGACGCCCTGGGGGCTCGGCGCCGAACGCTCGATGCGAGCCTCCCGAACCAGTATCTGACAGCGTCCTTTATGGACACTTAACGTTGAGTGCATCCTTAGTCGGCAACCTACAGGTTAGAGAGTCCAAGATCGTCGGTTCCACCGCCGCACGCCCGGCTCAAGCCGCGCGTCCCGGTGCCGAAACGCGGGCACGTGTACGGCCGTCAAGCAGCGTCCTTCATGCGGGAACCATCAACCGCCAGGACTTGTGCTTCCAGCGTGTCGAGCGCGCGGAGCACGGCCTCCGAAGCGTCGGTGAGGGGACCGATGGCACGGCGAGCGGCCTCAACACCGCTCTGCTCGAGGGCAACCAGCACCTGCCTTGCGGCGTCGTGCACGCGCTTGTGCGGTTCAAGCATCTGCTGATAGCCGGAAAGGCGGCGGATTTCCTCACTCGCCTGGTCGCACCACCGCCCCAGGCGGCAGTGGTGATGATCAGGCACTCTGTCCGCTTTCAGCTTGAGCCGGCCGTCGACGACATCGAGGATCTTCTGTTTGAAGGCCTTGTGATCGTCCTTGGCAAGCTTGATCAGCTCCGGCGCACTGAGGCCCAAGAGACGCATCTCGACGGTAAAGCCATCAGCCAAGGCTCGGAGCGCTTCCGCTTGATCGCCCAACCGCCGTGCTGACTGCATGACCTCGACTGCAGCGGTGCCGGTCTCGTTGGCCGCGGTCGTGACGGTGCCGATGGTGCTTGAGACCTCAGACGTTCCGGTCGCCGCCTGTTCGACGTTGCGTGCGATCTCGGCTGTCGCTGCCTGCTGCTCCTCGACGGCCGCGGCGATGGTGGCGGCGATCTCGTTGATGCGGCCGATGGTGGCGGTGATGCCCTCGATCGCACCGACGGTGCCGGTGATCTCGCCCTGCACCGCGTTGATCTGAGCCGCAATCTCCTCAGTCGCCTTGGTGGTCTGGGTGGCGAGCGCCTTCACCTCCGAGGCTACCACGGCAAAGCCCTTGCCGGCATCGCCGGCGCGTGCCGCCTCGATGGTTGCGTTCAAGGCCAACAGGTTGGTTTGCGACGCAATGTCGTTGATGAGCGTGACGACGGCACCGATGCGGGACGCGACTTCGGCCAAGGCATTGACAGTGCCGCGCGCGGTTTCGGCTTCGCCGGCTGCGCTCTGGGTCATGGTGTGGGACTGCGCCATTTGCCGGCTGATCTCGCGGATGGAGGCTGAGAGTTCCTCCGCTGCTGCGGCGACCATCTGTACGTTGCCTGATGCCTGCTGCGAGGAACTGGCGACACCCGCCGCCTGGCGGCTGGTCTCGCCGGCGGTCGCCGACATCGTCTCGCTGGTCGCCTGCATTTGCGCCGCCGCCGCGGCAACGGCCTGGACGATACCGTTGATTTCGGCCTCGAACTTGGCTGCCAGCTGGTCCATTAATTGGCGCTTCTCGGATTCCGCGCGGCGCTTGCCCTCCTCCTGCTCAGCTTCCAGCCGTGCTTTGGCAATGGCGTTCACCTTGAAAACCTGGACGGCATGCGCCATTGCGCCGATCTCATCGGCACGGTCGCGGCCGGGGATGTCGATTCCTGTTTCGCCGCTTGCCAGCGCGGTCATGGCTCCCGTCATGACGGTGACCGGGCGGATAATGGCGCGCGTGATGATCACGGCGTTGGCGATTGACAGGACGAGCATGATGGCGAGGCCGCCCAGCATCAGTGCATGCGCGAGATGGTCATGGCCATCGCCCTGCAGACGGTTCTCTTCCACCGCCCTTTCAAGCGTATCGGAAAGCTGCTCCTGGGTTGCCTCCAGCGCGTTGAAGGCCATTTGCAGGTCGGGCAAGCGGGCGTTGGCGGCAGCATGGTCGCGAAAGGCGAGGCTGCCGACCTGTCGTGCCTGAGCGGCATATTCGGCGAGACCTTCCGCAACGGAATCGATCTTTCGACTGATATCATCAGAGAGCCCGGCTTCCCTGAGCGCCACGACCGCAGCACCGAGCTTCTGCGTATGTTGGCCGATATTGGCCTCGACCGCAGCGCGGACCGCAGCGTCGCCCTCGCGTGCCTCGTGCAGTGCCCGCAGCACATCGGCCCAGACGGCCTCGTGCATCATGTCCGCCTCCATCTGATGATGGATGCCCCGAGCCAATACGCGGCTTTCCTCCAGGTCGGCGGACATCCGCAGCACGCCCCACAGGCCGGCGCCGACGATCGCTAAGCCCGCGCAGCCAGTCAGCACGCAGAGGGCGAGCGCTTTGCCTTTGAGGCTGAATGTCGACCGGCTGCGCCGGGTCTCCCTCGGCTGCTTCGTTTCGCGAGCACTGCTGTTGATCTTCATGGCCAGTCACTCTCACTACCGTTAGGCCCCCGACCGTCGGGCATGAATGGCCCGTTCGCACGGATCGGGTTGGCGGGGGCATCGTACGGGCAAACGGTGTCGCGTCGGTTAACGGCTCCGGCGGTGGCTCTGCGACGGCATGACGCCGGGCACAGGCGCGATCGCGCGGCCCCAACTTGTCAAGGCTTTGGCGCCGGATTACGGTATCGCACTTGCACAAACTCATGAGGAGAGGAGGGGAAGAACAATGCCCAAGACAGCCCGCCCGCGCCGCAGCATGCTGTATATGCCGGGATCCAATGTGCGCGCGCTCGACAAGGCCCGCAGCCTGCCCGCGGATGCGCTCATTCTCGACCTTGAGGACTCCGTTGCGCCGGACCAGAAGGACGCCGCGCGCGCGAACGTCTGCGAGGCGGTCAAGGCCGGTGGCTATGGAATGCGCGAGATCCTCGTGCGGGTCAACGGCCTCTCGACCCGCTGGGGCTTCGATGACATCGCGCTCGCGGCGAAATGCGGCGCCGATGCGCTGCTGTTGCCGAAGGTTGAGAGCGCTGACGCGATCCGGCAGATGGAAGCGATCATGCAGGCGAACGGCGCGCCCGACGGCATGGCCATCTGGGCGATGATGGAAACGCCGCGCAGCATCCTTGAGTCACAAAGGATTGCCGAGGCGACACCGCGCATGGGCGGCCTCGTCATGGGGACTTCGGATCTCGCCAAGGAGCTCGATTGCGCGCACACGCGCGAGCGCCTGCCGATGATTTCGTCGTTGGGTTTGTGCCTGCTGGCGGCGAGGGCGGCCGGCTTGGCGATCCTGGACGGCGTCTATCTTGATCTCGCGGACGAAGACGGCTTTGCCTATTCCTGCCGGCAAGGCGCCGAACTCGGCTTCGACGGCAAGACGCTCATCCATCCGAAGCAGGTCGGCCCTTGCAACAAGGTGTTCACGCCCAAGGAATCCGACGTTGCCTGGTCGCGCAAGATCATCGCCGCGCACGCGGAAGCGGCGGAACGGGGTGCAGGCGTCTGCGTCGTCGATGGCCGCTTGATCGAGAACCTGCACGTGGAGAGCGCGCAACGCCTGGTCGCGATGGCAGAAGCGATTACCAAGATGGAGGCCGAAGCGGCGGCGTGAGCGCACTGGGCAGGGACACGGCGTGCTGCTATGCGGCAGGTGCAATGTTGCAATGCAAAAAAACGCCCTTACATTATCGAGAGGCGCGCACTACCTTTTCCCCGAGCGCTGGGTGATGTCACTTGCCGCTCCGGTGGCATCGGCATCACGGCGCACGTGGATCGGGCAGCCGCCCGTGTTTCGGCCAGAACTGTGCGAGGAATGAACAATGACGTGGGATGAGAGGATTTCGAGGACGGCCCCCTATGCTGCCGTCGCGATCGCCTTCCTCGTGACGCTGATGACCTTTGCCGTCTATTTCCAATAGGTCGCGGTTACACACACGTCCTTCGCGACCGCGTGAGCGTCAGCGAACTCTGAGACGGGGAACCTTCGGGTTCCCCGCTTTCATTCTGGAGCAGGCGAACTTAGAGGTAATTGACGAGGCTAAGCTGGCGGATGCGGCTCACCGCCTGATACGAAGCCTCAAGCGCTCGCGAGTCGTCGAGCAGGCGCGTGATCGTCTCGTAAGGATCAACGTTCTCGATGCTGCCGATCTGCGTTTCCAGGGACGCGATCAAGTCCTGCTGCCGGTTCATCGACTCGTCGACAACCACCTGTTGGAAGCCGATGTCCATCTGCACCGCGGCGAGATTGCCGGTCTTCTCGCCGGCCACCGGTGCAGCGGCTGGATCGATCGCGCTGTTCAGCAAATCGATCGCCTTGGCAATGCGCTCCGGATGCAGGGCGAGATCGCCTGTCGTGCCCGGTGCTCCCTCGGCAATCAGTGCCATCGCCCGGAGCGCCTTTTCGAACGCGGGATCGGCGCCATTGAGGCTCATGTCCAGCGTCCGCTCTGCATCGGCGGCGTGAACGCGGCCGATCGTGTCGCCGGCGTAGTAGCCCTCGGCAGCGAGCGTGCCGGCGACTGCAGTGCCGGCGCTGTCGGGCAGCGTGCGGGCGACGATGCTGATCGCCGTGCCGTTGTTCGCTGCCACCTCGAACACGCCGTCGTTGCTGCCCGTTCCGGAGACCGTGAACAGGCTGCCGACGGCGATGCCGGCGAACGCATCGGCCGTGGCGGCGGTCACCGTGTTGGCGGTACCATCGAAGGTGAGCGTGCCGGTCGCGGCCGGAGTCAGTTGGGCGCCGTTGGCAACGCTGAGCGTTCCGGCGGCAGCCGCTTCATCGTAGAAGCGCTCCTCTTCGACCTCGATATAGGTGCCTTGGGCGTCCTGGCCGACGCTTCGGACCACGAACGAGCCGTCATAGCCGCTTGCGGGGGTGCCGCCGATGGTAATCCGCGTGCCGGCAGCAATTGCCTCAACCTCGGCGGTGGCGGCGGAAACGCGGATCCGGCTCGGCGCCGCGGCATCGGCCTCGAAGCTCAGCCAGTTGCCGCCGGGTGCCAGGGAGAAGCTGGCAAGGCTGGCATCGCGGCTTTCGGGATAGGCGTTCGCCCGGCCGTCATAGCGGGTCTGGAAGTCTTCGAGGTTGGACAGGCCGAGATCGACCGGCCGGGTCGTGGTGCTGCCGCCAGCGAACAGGTAGCGGCCGTCGACCTTGGTGTTGAGCGCGTTCTGCATCTCGCCGAGGGCACGGAAGGCTGAGGCCTGCAGGGTTGCCACCTGTGCCGCATCGAGCGGCTGGCTGTTGCCTTGCTCGATCAGCGCGGCGCGGAATTCTCGCGCGGTCGTGTCGATCGACTGCACGGCCAGATCGGCGGCGCCAAGATCGACCTTCATCAGCGTGTTGTTCTGCTGAAACCGCGTCGCCATGGTGCGCGCGTTTTCGGCCGAGAGCAGCCGCCGCGTATCTCCGGCGATGCCCGCATAATCCTGCGAGACCTTCTCCGAGGCGAGCTGGGTCTGCCCCTCGTTGATGCGCGCCTGCGTCTTGCCGATCAGCTGCGACAGATAGTTGGCGCTCGCGAATGCCGAGATCCGTTCCATGATGTGCTACCGGAGCCTAGGGTGCGGACCGCTCAAGCGCATCGAACATCTCCTGCATGACCGACATCACCCGCGCGGCCGCCGAATAGGCCTGTTCGTAGAGCATGAGATCGGCCAGTTCCTGATCGAGATTGACGCCGCGCAGCGAGTCTGACTTCTGCTTCAGCGTGTCCACCAGCTCTTCCTGGCGGGCGGTAGCGGACTCGCTGGCGGCCGTTTCCGAAGCCGTGTGGGCGATGACCATGCCGGCGTAATCGGCGAAACCGGTCGTGACCTGCGGCAGCTCGCCACTGGCTGCGAACGCCGTTCCTTCGCCAACCGCGGTTGCGAGCGCACGGGCGGCGCTGCCGTCGCCGCTCGACACCAGGTACGCGCCGGTCAGGCTGCGGGTGGCATCCCACTGGACCGTGCCGCGGCTCAAGCCTTCTGGCGCGGAAAGGAGGTCGGCGCGCACGCTCAAGGATTCCGCCGATCCCGCGCTGCCCAGGGCAACGTCGGCGGAAAACAGATCGTTCAGCCCGAAAAAGGCAGCGAAGCCGGTGTGGCTTTCGTCTACGACCGCATCGCCGTCGCTGTCGAAACCGATCGCCGCGTCCGCTGCCGCGGCGCCCGGCGTGTTGACTTGGGCCTCATCGCGGAAGCCGATGGTCCTGCCGTCGGCAAGCGCGATCTCAAGCCGTCCGTCGGCACCCAGGGACGCCGTGCCGTGGCCCTGGCCGCTCAGCCACGCGTCGAGGCTCGTCTGCACGTCAGCGATGGTGCCGGATGCGCCGCCCAGGAGGGTGCGCATGGTGGTTGTGCCGACCTGGTTGCCATTGCCGTCGAACACGACCAGGCGGGTGTCCGAGGTGCCCTGAAAGGTGATCGCCTGGTTCGCAGGATCGGCAAACGTGCGGCTGCCGGTAACGGCATCGAGTCCAGGGAACGCTAAGCCGCGGTTGTGGATCTGATTGACTGTCTGGGCAAGGCCGCCCGCAAGCGTGTCGAGGTTGGCGGCGAGATCCGGCAGCGTCGTATCCCTGAGACCGATGAGCCCGGCCAGGCGGCCAGCGCGGATTTCACCGGAGATGTCATTCTCGGCCGTCGCCTCGCCGATGTAGATGCCATCGACGCCGCCACCGGTCGCACCGGCGCCGGCGGAGAGCTGGTTGGCGATGCCGTGGCTCAAACCGCGGGCGGTGCCATCGACGAGGGTGCGCCCGCTGGCCGTGAAGACGACGGCTTCGCCGCTCGCACGGCGGAACACGCGGATATCCATCAGGCCGGCGAGCTGATCGAGGCTCTGGTCGCGCTGGTCCTGCAGGCTGCTCGTATCCTGGCCCGCATAGCCGTTCCGCGCGATCTTGTCGTTCAGGTCCGCAATCGTGGTCAAGAGGCCGTTGACCTCGCGCACCGCCGTGCCGATCTCCTGGTCGGCCTCCTGGCGCAGGCTCTGCAGCGCTCCGGTGAGTTCGCGAAAACGGATCGCAAGATCGTCGGCACTGCGGACGACGGCGCGCTGGTTGAGCGCGCTGTTCGGTTCCGAGGCCAGGCTTTCGAGCGAGTCCTGGAACTCCGTGATCGTATGCGCCAGCGAGGTGTCACTCTCCGGGCTGCCGAATAGGGTCTGGACCCGGCCGAGATAGTCCTGACGGACGCTCGCCTCCTGCAGGCTCGCGGTTTCGAGCCGGATCGTCTTCAAGAGGCCCTCGTCAACGGTGCGCTTGAGCTGGGTCAGGTCGACGCCGGCGCCGCTGCCGTCGACCACCCGCTGCTCGAGCGTCGGTTCCTTGCGCGAGTAGCCGGGCGTGTTGACGTTGGCGATGTTCTGGGCAACGGTGCTGAGCGCCCGCTGGTTCGCGATCAGGCCGCTCTGCGAGGTCCGAAGCGCTGCAAACAAGTCGCCCAACATCAGCGTGCGCTCCCCTTCGCCCGCATCAGAACGCCTGGTTGAGGCTGAGCGCGGGCGGCGGCGCCGCCTTGCCGCCGGCGTTGCGCATCACCCGGCCGGCGCGGCTGTAGGTGCCAGGCCCCTCGGCCAAGCCCTTCGCGGCCTCGACGATGTGGTCGATCAGGCGCCGCTGCGCCGTGCGGCTGATGTCGAGATGGAAGCTGTTTTCAGTCACGAGTTCGTGCAGTCGGCGCGCTCCAGCCTCGAGGCTGCTACGAAGCGCCGCCGCCACCTCGCTGCGGCGGGGGCCCAGCTGCTGAAACGCTTTTACGGCCTGCGCATAGCTGGTCGCCGCCGCAACCTTGTCGGCCAGGCCGGCGCGAACCCGCTCGCCCCGCCGTGCCTTCAATGCGGCATTCTCCTCACTGAGGATCCGCGCCAGCCCCTCCAGCGCACGCAAGAGCTGGCCCGCCGCGTCCGCTGGCGATACCGCCTCTGGCCGTGTCGTCGCCTCTGTTCGTGCTGCCGTTTCACTCATCGGCCGGCGTCCTCCGTCTCAGCCTGCAAGCGCACGAGTTCGCGCTCGATTGCTGATGCAAGACCGATGCCACCTGAACGTGCAATCGACTTGCCGATTTCGTCTAACTGTACGGAGCGCCAGATCTCCTCCGCCGGCCCGCCGCCGAACGGTGCTTCGGCTTCGGCGTCGGCGAACATCGGCTTCAGCATCTGGGCGAGGAAGACGGCCTCGAACTCCTGCGCCACCCGCCGCATGGCAGCCGCATCGGTGGCCGCCGAAACGCGTGGCAGCCGCGGCGCGGCAACGGCCGCGACGGGTAATGCCGGTTCGGTCAACGGGTCGGTCATCACATCACCTGGATTTCCGCGTGCAGGGCGCCTGCGGCTTTAATCGCTTGCAAGATCGCGATCAGGTCGCGGGGACCGACACCCAGTGCGTTCAAGCCGTTGACGAGTTCCTGCAGCGTGACCCCGGTCGCGAGCACGCCCAGCTGGCGGTCCTTCTGCTCGTCGACATCGACGCTGGTGCGCGGCACGACGACCGTCGATCCGGAGTTGTTGAACGGCTGCGGCTGCGAGACCTGCGGGGTTTCGGTGATGCGGATGGTGAGGTTGCCCTGGGCGATGGCGACGGTGCTGACGCGCACGTTCTCGCCCATGACGATGATGCCCGAGTTCTCGTCGATGACGATGCGGGCGACCAGATCCGGCTCAATCCGCAGCTGCTCGATGTCGGTCAACAGATTGACGACGTTGCCACGGTAGCTGTCTGGAACGAGGAGGCTGATGGTGCCGGGATCGCTCGGCCGCGCCGCCGGCTTGCCGACGTGCGTGTTGATGGCCTGGGCAATGCGGCGTGCCGTCGTCAGATCGGGGCTGCGCAACGCCAGCTTGATCTCGTTCATGTTGGTGAATTCGAAGCCGACCTCGCGTTCGACGATGGCACCGTTGGCGATCCTGCCGCTGGTGGGCACGCCCTTGGTGACCGTGGTCGCCGTCCCCTTCGCCGAAAAGCCGCCGATTGCCACCTGGCCCTGGGCGACCGCATAAACCTCACCGTCGGCGCCCAGGAGCGGCGTGACGAGCAAGGTGCCGCCCTGCAGGCTGTCGGCATCACCAAGCGCGGAGACGGAAACGTCGACGCGGGTGCCCTGGCGGGCGAACGGCGGCAGCGAGGCGGTAACCATGACCGCCGCAACGTTTTTTGAGGTGAGGCCTTTCTCGGTCGGCTTGACGCCAAGCCGGTTCAGCATCGACTGCAGGCTCTGCTTGGTGAAGCTGCCGTCCTTCAGCGTATCGCCGGTGTTGTTGAGGCCGACGACGAGGCCATAACCGACCAGCTGGTTGTCGCGCACGCCCTGGAAGTCGACCAGATCCTTGATCCGCGAGCTGGCGCCAGCCGGAGCGGGGATGATCAGCGCCGCAAGCAGGCAAACGATGGCAAACCCCGCCGCCAGGCGGCTGCAGCGGGGGCGATGGCTGATCGAGGCTCCTGAGGCGTTCGTGCCGCGCATCAGCTTACCCTTCGTGCGCATTCTGCGGGACGTGTACAGTCCTTGCCTGATGCGAAAGCCGTGCCAGCAGCAACGGACCGGCGATGGCCGTATTTGCGCTGCCGGAGCGGGCAAGATCTGCCCGGGGCGGCAGATTTTGCCGGCACGGAACGCGCCGCTCCCCTAAAGCCCGGCGCGCGCGAACAGCGGTGCCAGTGCCGCGGGCACGGCAGCGGCCTCAGCCTTGATAAGGGTGAGGAGCGCGCGTTCGTTGTTATCAATGGGGCGGGTATCCGGAATGCGGGTGCTGAGCCAGGCAGCCTCATCATCATCGATCGCCGCACGTTCAGCCTGTACCGCCGCTTCAGTGGCCGCTTCGGCTTCTTGTGCCTGGCGCTCGCGGGCGCCGAACGGATCGAGGGCCGCCCACGCGTCTCCGAAACGGCCGCGGACGATTTCGCCTGCCATGCCGGCCAGGATGCCGCCCGCGCCGCCCGAGCGCGATTCGAGCCAGCGCTGGCGCGCAAGCGCTTCGGCGCGCGTCGGCAGCCGCGGCGCGCCGAGGGGATTGACGAGGTGACTGGCGACGGCCTGGACGAACAGTCCCTGCCATGCGGGTGCGTTGTCGGCGCCGCGGGTCGCATCATTGAGGTCGAACAAGAGATCAGCCTCCTGCCGGCTGACCCGCAGGCTGCCGTCGCCGGCCTGGGCGTAAAGGATCGTCCGCAGTGCCTCGACATCGGCGGCATCGACGACGCCCGCCCGCCGGCGTTGCGGTCCGAACAGGAGCCCGCTGCCCTGCAAGACGACATCGCGCACGGCACCGAGCGCGAGCACGACCAGTTCCTGCGGGCAGCTCTCGGCCCGGTCGATGGCGGTTACGAGGAGCTCAAATTCGGCGCGGGAATCGATCCGGCCGTCCTTGCGGATGCGCTCGATCAGGAACCGGGCGTCCTCTTCGCTCACGTGGCCGCGCGGCTCGGTCCGCCAGACGAGATGGTCGGTCAAGCCCTCGACGAAGAACGTGATCCATGCCGGATCGTTGTGCGTGCAACGGTCGTTGAGATCGAACATCCGTTCGGCTTCGTCGCGGCTCACGATGCCGTCGCGAAACACCTCGGCGCGCAGCCGGGCAACATCGTCGCGGCTGATGCTGCCGGCCGCCAGGATCGACGCGACAGCATCGGGCCGGCTGGCCGCGGCACTCGATTGTAAAGCCATCTGGCCCTCCATCTGCAGAAAACCCAGTTCCAATGGCAGCCTGCCATTACGGGCCTTAACCCGGCGTTAAGCGCAATCCTGCTCACCGGCCGACCTGCTCCGTGCGGAGTTGACTAAGGGAGCAGCGAACCCCAATAGAGGGCGCTCACGCTTGCATCTGCCACTGATCGCCGTTCACCCTCATGTCGCGCTGGTTCGCCGTTCCCGCCTGGCTACTGGCTTCACTCGCGGCCCTTGCCGTCTGGTGGTGGCAGGGACGGCCGGTGCCGATGGCTGATGTCGCACTCGAACGGGTGCCGTGCCTCTCTTACGCACCCTTTCGCGGCCGCCAGATGCCCTTCGACAACGACCTGATCATCCCGCCAGAGCAGATCGAGGAGGATTTGCGCGCGCTCAAGCCGGTCACGGGATGTGTGCGCACCTACGCGGTCAATCAGGGTCTCGCGGAGGTGCCGCGCATCGCAAAAGGCCTCGACATGACGGTGCTGCAAGGCGTGTGGATCGGCGCCGAGGTCGCGCGCAACGAGCGCGAGATCGAAACCGCGATCGCCCTTGCCCGGCGTTACCCGGACACCGTGAAGGCGCTGGTCGTCGGTAACGAGGTGCTGTTGCGCCAGGAGCAGCCGGCCGCGGCCCTGATCGCGATGATCCAACGGGTGAAGGCGGCAGTGCCAGTGCCGGTCACTTATGCCGACGTCTGGGAGTTCTGGGAGCGCAATCCGCAGGTCGCGCCTGCGGTCGATTTCGTCACCATCCACACCCTGCCCTACTGGGAGGACCATCCGGTCGCGATAGCGGACGCAGTTCCGCACGTCGGCGCGACATGGTCGCGGGTGCAGGCCCTGTTTACCGACAAGCCGGTGTTCATCGGCGAGGCCGGCTGGCCCAGCGCCGGGCGCATGCGCGAAGGCGCGCTGCCGTCGCTTCTCAACCAGACCCGCTTCATCCGCGAGCTTCTTGCGCTGGCGGGCGAGAAGGGCTTCGGCGTCAATATCGTCGAGGCATTCGATCAGCCGTGGAAGCGCAAGCTGGAGGGCACCGTCGGCGGCCACTGGGGCCTCGTGGATGCCGGCCGGCACGTCCGGGTGACGCTGCAGGGACCGGTGGCGCCGTACCCCGGCTGGCCCGCGCGTTTCGCCGTCGCGGCCGCGCTGGCTGGGCTCGGCATGCTCGCAATTGCGCGCGTGGCGCGGCTTGGGCCGCTGGCCTGGTTCGTCCTTGCATTGAGCGCCCATGCCGCCGCTGCGGCGCTGGTAATCGCCTGGGGTGATGTCGCAGCGCAGAGCCGGACGCTCGTCGAATGGGTGTTGGGCCTGGCCCAGCTTGCCGTCGCCGTGGCCGTGCCGGCGCTGGCGGCTTACGCGATCGCCGTCGGCCGTGGTGCGGTCATTCCGGCGCGCACGCTGCTGGCAGCGCTGCAGGCACGGCGGTGGCCCGTTGCTGCGCCGCTCGCGATCGGCCTGAGCACGCTCAGGTTCGCCGTGCTGGTCGGAGCGGCAACGCACAGCCTGGCGCTGGTCGCCGATCCCCGCTACCGGGACTTCCCGGTTGCGCTTTACGCCGGCCCGGCATTGGCCTTGGCGGGCCTCACCGCATGGGGCAGGGGGGGCTCCGTTGGCAGCGATTGGCGGGAGGAGCGGCTGCTCGCCTGGCTGCTGGCAGCGGCAAGCGCTGCCGTCGCGGTGATCGAGGGGCCGTACAACACGCAATCGCTCGCCTGGCTGGTGACGGCTGCCGTCATCGCGCTGTCGGTCCTGTGCCAACGGCGGTCGGTAGACCGCTGACGCCAGGACGCATCGGTATTGCCGCTCGGCGGCGGCCGTACTACCTTCCGTCGCAAGGGACGCAGAGGAATCGGTGCCAACGCTCGGACAGGAAAGCGGCCACGGCCGTGCGCTCATTCTCGTTGGCTTGGGCGTCGTCGCCGCAGTGCTCGCGATCGTTCTCAATTTTTTCGCCACTGCGCCCCACGAAGAGCAGCAGGTGCGGCCGGCGCTGACATCGGCTGCGACGGCGCCCCAGCCGCGCTCGAGCGCCGGCAGCGAGGGTGAGGCGGCGCCAAGCTTCGACGTCGTCCGCGTCCATCCCACCGGCGATGCGGTCATGGCCGGCCGCGCGTCCCCCGGCAGCACGGTGGTCATTTGGGACGGCGAGACGCGCCTCGGCGAGGTCGCAGCCGACGGCCGCGGTGAATGGGTTTTCCTCCCCGACACGCCGCTCGCGGCCGGATCGCACCGCCTGCGCCTGGAAGTCCTGGCCGCGGACGAGCCGGCGGTGATTTCCGACGACGAGGTCCTGATCATCGTCCCGCGCCCGGGCGAGGACATCGCCGGCCGGTCCGGCAGCGGTGGTGAACAGCCGCTGGCGATGCGGATGTCACGCGCGACCGGGCAGCCGGTCGGCATTCTGCAGCGCCCAACCGAGGGTGGGCTGGCGGCAGGTCTCAGCATCGATGCCGTCGATTATGACGCCCGCGGCGCGACACAGGTGTTCGGCCGCGGCACCCCCGGTACGACCCTCAGGCTTTATGCCAACGACCGGTTGCTTGGCGAAACCAGCGTCGGCAAGGACGGCAATTGGCGGTTTGCCGCAACCGATCCGCTGCCGGCCGGCCGCTACGGAATTCGTGCCGAACAGGTCGGCGAAGGCGGCAGCGTCACCGCGCGCGATGGCATCGTGTTTACAGCCGCCGCCGTGCCGCCGCCGGGGACGAACCAGATCGTCGTCGAGCGCGGACAGAGCCTGTGGCGGATCGCGCGCGAGACCTACGGCAGTGGCCCGGCCTACACGGTCATCTTTGAGATCAACCGCCAGCAGATCCAAGACCCCGACCGCATCTATCCCGGCCAGGTGCTGCGGCTACCCGCAGCGCCGGCCGAGGTGGGCCGGAACGCAGCTCCCACGCAGCGCTGAAACCGCGTATTTCCCGGCTGCCGTTCTTGGCGCCGCGCCGCCGAGCAGGTATTGTCGACACCCGGTCAAGGCCTTTTTTTCCGCCGGTTGTAACGCCGAGGCGTGATGCGAGCCCTTTTCGGACGGGCACTTCTGCTCTTGGTCGCTCTCGCTTTCGGGGCCGCGCCGGTCCAGGCGGCGCCAGCGACGGCGCAGGACGTGCGCTTCATCCGTATCGGCACCGGTGCCGCGGGTGGCAGCTATTTCCCCGTTGGCGGCCTCATCGCCAACGCGATCAGCAACCCGCCCGGCTCGGCGCCGTGCGCGCTGGGCGGCAGTTGCGGCGTTCCGGGCTTGGTCGCCGCGGCGGTATCGACCCAAGGCGCGGTTGAAAATGCGCAAGCCGTCGCCGATGGCAAGCTCGATCTCGCTCTCTGCCAAGCAGACGTCGCCTATTTCGCTTACACCGGCACCGGCCCCTGGGCGCCAAAGCCGCCGCTCAAGAACCTGCGTGTGATCGCCAATCTCTACCCCGAACTGCTGCACGCCGTGGTCCGCCGCGACGAAGGGATCAGTGCGATCGGGCAGATGCGCGGCAAGCGGATCAATCTTGGCGAGCAGAACTCGGGCACCCTCGCGGTCGCGCGGTGGGTGCTGCGTGCCTACAACGTGCCGCCGAGCACGCTCACGGCGTCCTTCCTGTCGCTCAACCGCGCCAGCTCACTGCTGGTCGAGGGCAAGCTTGACGGGTTCTTCATGATCGGCGGCTATCCGTTGACCGCGGTAACGGATAGTGCCGAGGCGCTGCCGATCGCGATCCTTCCGGTCGATGAGGCCGTCGCGACGCAACTCATGCGCCAGCATCGGTTCTTCGCGCGCAGCGTCATTCCGGACAAGACCTACCCCGGCGTCGGCGCGGTCGAGACGCTCGCCGTCGGCGCCCAGCTGATCGTGACGGCGGACATGGACGAAAGCTTCGTCTACGCCATGACCCAGGCGCTGTGGGACCCGCGCAACCGTCCGATTCTCGACGGCGGGCACCCGCTCGGCAGGCTGATCCGGCGCGAGACCGCGCTCGACGGCTTGGCCATTCCGCTGCACCCGGGCGCCGCACGCTATTACGAGCAACAAAGCCAAACGAGAAGTGCGCCGCCGCAATGAACTCCCAGCAATTCCTCTGCCCTGCCAGCACCACGCCTGCCGTGCCGATCACGCCACTGCGCAAGGACACGCTCAACGACTGGCTGGCAAGTCAGCCGGAGACGACGGCGCGCTGGGTGCGTGGCAGCCGGTTCACTGCCGATGCCGGTGAAACGTGCCTGATCCCGGACCAGGCCGGCGGCCTCGACCGCGTGCTGTTCGGCCGTGGCGACGGCCTCTCAGCCTGGGATTGGAGCGTCCTGCCGGGCGTCCTGCCGGCGCGCGTCTTCCGCATCGATGCACCGCTTGATGCCGAAGCGGGCGCGGCAGCAGCGCGGGCCTGGGCGCTCGCCTGCTACCGGTTCGACCGCTATCGCCCGGCGACCGGCTCGTGGGCAACGCTGGCCGTGCCGCCCGCGGTCGATGCGGCCGCGGTCGCGCGCGCCGTCGCGGCGGTCTTTCTGGTGCGCGATCTGATCAACACGCCGGCGGCCGACATGGGCCCGTCCGAGCTGGCGGCGGCCGTACGGGAGGTTGGCAGCCGCTTCGGTGCTGACGTAACCGTGATCGAGGGCGAGGATCTCGCCGTCCACAACTACCCGCTCGTGCACGCGGTCGGCCGGGCCAGCGCGCGGCCGCCGTGCCTGATCGATCTGCGTTGGGGCGCACCCGAGGCACCGAAGCTCACGCTGGTCGGCAAGGGGGTTTGCTTCGATTCCGGCGGCCTCGACATCAAGCCATCATCGGCCATGAAGCTGATGAAGAAGGACATGGGCGGGGCGGCGATTCTGCTCGGCCTGGCGCAGATGGTCATGGCGGCGGCGCTGCCGGTCCGCCTGCGGCTGTTGATCCCGGCGGTCGAGAACAGCGTTTCCGGCAACGCCCTGCGTCCCCTGGACGTCATCCGCAGCCGCAAGGGGACGACGGTCGAGATCGGCAATACCGACGCCGAGGGGCGTCTGGTGCTGGCCGACGCGCTCACGGAAGCCGTGAGCGAGACGCCGGCGCTCGTGATCGATTGCGCCACGCTCACTGGCGCCGCGCGGGTTGCGCTTGGCACCGAGTTGCCGGCGCTCTTCTGCAATGACGACGCGCTTGCTGCCGACCTCCTTGCCTGTGGTCAGCGCGTGGGCGACCCGTTGTGGCGGCTGCCGCTGTGGCAGCCCTACCGCCGCCACCTGCGCGGCAAGGTCGCCGAGCTGACGAACGCCCCCGACCTGGCCTTTGCCGGCGCGATCACGGCGGCGCTGTTTCTCGCCGAGTTCGTGCCCGCCGCGCGGCCCTGGATTCACCTCGACGTGATGGCCTGGAACACCGCGGCCCAGCCCGGCCGGCCGGAGGGTGGCGAGGCGATGAGCCTGTTGGCGCTTGCCGCCCTGGTCGAGCAGCGATTCCGGTCCTGAGTGCAGGCGGTACGCCGGCCGCGCGGTCGGGACCGGTCAGGCCGCTTGTTGCCACTGATCCAATCGTGCGCCGCTCACGTAATCCTTGGCGTGAGGGGTTCGATCTTGCCCTCTTGCCACCCGCGGCGCGCTTGCGTGTTCGCAACGCCGCCCATGGGGCGCAAGGGCACCTCCGCTCCTCGCCGACGTTCCCTCCCCAAAAACCTCGGGCCGGTTCCTACCGGCCCGCTTCTTTTTTCTCCTCCAGCCGCCGCCGCTGGGCGGTCGGTGGCCGGAATCGCTGCAGGTAGGTCGGCACGATTGCTTCCAGCGCGGTTGCGGTGATACCGAGGTCTGCGAGTGTCAGCGCGCCCGCATCGACGACGTTATCCTGGCCTAAGAGCTTGACCTGATCGCGGGTTAGCGGCGGTACCGGCAGCAGTTCGAGAAACAGGGCTTCAATCTCGGCGATCGCGAGCGGAACCGGCAGCAGCCAGCGCTCGCGCCCGGTCTCGCGCAAGACGATCTGCATCAGTTCGCGGAAGGTGATGACCCGCGGCCCGCCCAACGCGTAGGTCTTTGCGGCGGTTGCCGGATTTTCGAGGATGGCATCGATCGCGTCGGCCACGTCGCCGACGTAGACCGGCTGGAATGACACGTCGAAGACCGGCAGCACCGGAAGGAACCGCGCGAGGACGGCGAACCGGTTGAAGAAGTCGTCCTCGGGTCCGAACACGACGCTCGGGCGCACGATGCTTGCGCTCGGGAAGGCGGCCTGCACGGCTGCCTCGCCCGCAGCCTTGGTGCGGCCGTATTCGGCCGGCGAATCCGGGTCAGCGCCGATCGCCGACATCTGCACGAAGCGCTTGACGCCGGCGGCTGCCGCGGCCTTGGCAACCGTGGCCGCACCCTCGACGTGGATGCGCTCGAACGTGCGTGCGCCGCGTTGGTAGAGGATCCCGACCAGGTTGACGACGGCGCTCGCGCCGGCGACCGCTTCTGCAACCTCGGCCGGATTGGTGATGCTGGCCTTGCGCGGGACGATCTGCGCCGTGCCGCCCAAGGGCTTGAGGAACTGCGCCGCCTCCGGATCACGCACGGCGACACGAATGCCCCAGCCGCGCTGGGCGAGCCGTTTCACGAGGTGGCGGCCGATGAAGCCGGAGCCGCCAAAGATCGTGACGATGCGACTTTCTTCCATGCGTCGAACTCCACAACGCTTGACCGCGCCGCCCGCGCCGCGAACGCTGCGCCGATGCGGCAGAGCCCCCTTGTCCGTGCCCGCAATACGCCGGCAATCGAGAGATGTAAACCGCTCTCGCCGGTCGGCAAAGCCCTCCGCGGCGGCGGTCGCGGTACCCCCTTGTCTGGGTTGACATGCGGGCGCAACCTTCCTACCAGTGGAGGGAGCGCCGGGCCTCAAGGCCGCGGGCGCTCGCGCCGCGTGCCCAGGTGGCGGAATTGGCAGACGCGCAGGTTTCAGGTACCTGTGGCCGCAAGGTCGTGGAAGTTCGAGTCTTCTCCTGGGCACCATCAATCCCGCGCGCAAAGCGCGCGCACCGGCAATCCCGCGCGCGAAACGCACGCACCGGCAATCCCGCGCGCGAAACGCGCGTGCCGGCCGGCTTGTGCTCCTTGAGATCAGGGAAGGACGACGAAAGGTGGCACCGGAAAGCATCCAGCTTCACCGCGGCGATCTGCCGGACGACCTTGACCTCGGTTCCAGCGTCGCCATCGACACCGAGACGATGGGGCTCAACCCGCTGCGCGACCGGCTATGTCTGGTTCAGCTTTCGGCCGGCAACGGCATCTGCCACCTGGTCCAGATCCCGCTGCGCAATGGCAGCGCCGGCGGCGGTGCCGATGCGCCGAATCTGTGCCGGTTGCTGAGCGATGAGCGGGTCGTGAAGCTGTTCCACTTTGCCCGCTTCGACGTCGGCACGCTGTACCAACACTTGGGCGTGCTGACGGCGCCGGTCTACTGCACCAAGATCGCGTCCAAACTGGTGCGCACCTACACCGACCGCCATGGCCTCAAGGATCTGTGCCGCGAGCTGTTGGGCGTCGAGATTTCCAAGGAGCAGCAGAGCTCGGACTGGGGGGCGGCGAACCTGACGCCGGAGCAGCTCCGCTATGCTGCCGGCGACGTCTTGCACCTGCATCGCTTGCGGCAGAAGTTGGATACCATGCTGGAGCGCGAGGGGCGGATGGACCTGGCCGAAGCGTGCTTCCGCTTTCTGCCCACCCGCGCGCGCTTGGACGTCGGCGGCTGGCCTGCCGACGATATCCTCGCCTACTGATCCTGAGCGGCGGCGGTCTTGCCGCCGGCACCACCCAGGCGCACGCGCGAGCGCCGGCGCGGCTGTGCTCCTCTACGGCCGCGCCAGTCTCTTCTCCGTAAGGGCGCGGTCAGACGACGGGCCGCTGCAGGGACGGGTTCTGAACCGGCGGCTTCTGCGAATAGTCATAGAATCCCTTGCCCGACTTGCGGCCCAAATAGCCAAGCTGAACAAGGCGTGTGAGTGTGTGCGGCGGAGCATGGTGCTCATGCCGAACGTCCATAAAGATGTTGAGCGCCATCGCCTCGACCACATCAAGGCCGATGTAATCAGCCAGCTCGAACGGCCCCATCGGCAAGCCTGCGCCCGACTTCATCGCGTGATCAATACTTGAGATCGTCCCCGTGCCGCGCTCCAGCATGCGAATTGCGTTCAGCATGTAGGGAGTAAGCAGACGGTTGACGATGAATCCAGTGGTATCCTGGACGATCACCGGATCCTTGCCGATTTTCGTGCAGAAGCTATTCAAACTATTAATCGTATCCTCAGACGTCTCAAAAGCGTGGATGATCTCGACCAGCTTCATTACTGGAGCGGGATTAAAAAAGTGCAAGCCGGCGATGCGTTCGCGATATTTGCAAACAGCCATCATCGCGGTGACGGACAATGTTGACGTATTGGTCGTCAGCAACGTATCCGGCCCACAGATGCTTTCTAGTCTCTTAAACAAATCCTTCTTTGTATCGATGTTTTCGATAACCGATTCAATAACGAGCTGACAATCGGCCACCGCCCGTTCGTCGTTCGAGAAAACAAGCCGCGATACAATCGCATCGCGCTCTTCGGCCTTCATCTTGCCGCGCTCAACACTCCGGTTCAGCGAGTTCTCCAGCGATTTCTTCGCCTTTTCCCAGGAACCGGGAGTCGCTTTTACCGCAACGACGGGGTACCCAGCTTGTGCGCAGACTTGAGCAATGCCAAGTCCCATGGTACCGACGCCAATAATCCCGACCTTGCTGATCTCCATTTTTTCTTTCCCTCCTCAGATGGAAGAAGCTTGAGCGCACCACGCGCGTTGTGCGAAGGCGGCGCCACGCAGATACCGCAGCAGGCAGCTCGCTCCGTCGCCCGCACGAAACCGCAGGTTTAGAGGCTTTTGGCGCGGAGATAAAGCGTTTATCGCCGCTGGCAGCGGTCTTCATTATGAGCCCGGCGTGTCGCGGTTGAGGGGAGGCGGATGCGGAGGCAGGACACGACTTGGGGTGTAAACCGGGATGTGAACTGCCTCGGTTTCTGCCGGAGGCTCCAATTCCTGGGAGGATGGAGCAATCGGCAAGTCGACACCGACGCGATCCAAGTATTCGTCTGAACTGCACTTAATCCGGTCGAACAAGCGCTCGGCGCTGTCAGCGGTCTCTTCAGCATCCGAGCCGGCTTAATCACCACCGAGAAGAGCCGGATCGGCGCCAGCCCTGGCCCGCGGCGCTGGCGTTCCGCGCACCAGCGAACTGCACCATGCCAATGCTGCCAGCAGGATGACGCCCTTGATGGCGAGGATCGCGCCGGCAGGCACGCCCAAGGCCGCGAGCGCCTCAAAGGCGACGGCACACATGCAGAAGATCAGCGCCGCCAGCGACAAGGGTGCGATCGCGTAGCCGAAGCGGTAGAACCAAGCTTGCCAGCGCCGGCCTGGCCGCGCGGCCGCCATCCCGAGAGCGGCCAGCACTGCCGTTGCGCTCAGCACAGCCACCGTGGCTGCGGTCACGATGGCGAAGTAGGCAGCAGTGGCGAACAGCCCATCGCCGAGGCCAAGCACGCCCATGATCCATTCTTCGGCGCCAGGCAGGTCCTCCAGCATCACGCCTGTCGCGATCCCGATCGCGGAAAACAGGAACAGGACTTCGACCAGGCTGGGATTGGCGCTGGCGACGGCCCTGATCTCGCTGCCAAGCCGGCGAAAGGCGACGCTGAGGCCGCCGCGTGCCTGTGGCGCGACGCACTTGGCGCAGACCAGGCAATGCCGCGATTCCGTTTTGCGCTTCAGGTCGATCATCGTCGGGCAGACGGTCTTTTCGCTGTAGCGCTCGCCGTCGGGGCGAGGGGTCTTCGGCTGCAGCGTTACCGCGCTGAGGCGCGCCGACATCCCCAGCGTGAGCCCGACCGGGCAGGCATGGCGGCACCAGGCGCGCTTGTTGCGGCCGAACAGGAAACCCACCGTAATGGCGGCGAAGAACAGCGAACCGAATAGAATTGCGAGTGCAAGCGGGTTGTCGTCGGCACCGGTCGCCTCGTTGAGGACGCTCACAACCAGGAAGCTCGCGAGCGGCAGGCCCGACCATTTCAGCCAGTTCGGGGTCGGCCGCTGGAGGCCGATGCGGGACATCCACTCGCTCGCCGCGCCCATGGGGCACAGGAGGCCGCACCAGGCCCGCCCGGCGAGGACCGCCGTGACGAGGACGAGCGGCAGCCAGACCCCCCACAGCAGGAGGCTGCTGATCGCGCCGATGTCAGCGAAGGGACCGCTGCTGCCCACGGCCTTGTCGCCAAGCATCAGCGGCGCCAGCAGGACGATCAGAAACAGCACAAGCATCAGCACCTGCAGCTTGACCAGGTGCGGCCCGATCAGGTGAAGCAGGCGTTCGATCCGAAGCGCGATCGGTCCGGCTGACCGGCGCCCGGAGGAGGGCGGGGCCTGGTCGGGTGAGGCTGTCATCGTCGCTGGCTCCTAACAACCCGCGTCGCGCGGGGACGAGAGGTGCCGGTTTGATAGCCCCTCGCCAGCGCCGTTGAATGGGCGCCTTGATGAAGTGTTGGTAAAGTTTGGATTGCGCCTCAGGTGCGGGCGGGCGCCGTTTCCTGCGTCGATTCAATCATGATCGGTTGCCGCGCCCGGCTACCAGCGGCGGCTCATGCCTTGGCCGCGCTTCGCGGATGCGCGGAGCCAGCGGTTGTCGGCGCGATCCCGCGGGCGTACAGTCTCTGCCGGTGCAAGGAGAGCCAACGAATGACGCACGGCCAGCGCCAACGTGGTTGTTTCCTGGCGGGCATCGTTGCGGCACTCGTGCTCGTTACGCGGATGGCGGCAGCGGAAGCGCCGCGGTTGGCGCTGCCGATCGACTGCACGGTCGGCCAGACGTGCTGGATCATGTCCTACGTCGATCATGATCCCGGCGACGGGGTGCGCGACTACGCCTGCGGCATCGCCACCTACAACGCGCCGCCGGTCAACCGCCATCAGGGGACCGATATCGCCCTGCGCGACCTTGGCGTCATGCGCGTAGGGGTCTTTGTCAGGGCGGCAGCCGCCGGCAAAGTGCTCGGCCGCCGCGATGGCGTCGTCGATCGCAATGTGCGCATCCTTGGGCCCACGAGTGTCGCCGGCAGGGAATGCGGCAACGGCGTCCGCCTCGATCACGGCGACGGCTGGACCACCCAGTACTGCCACCTGCGCGAGGGTTCGGTGACCGTCAAGAGGGGCGATGAGGTCAGTGCCGGCGCCATACTGGGGCTCGTTGGCCTCTCCGGCATGACCGAGCATCCGCACCTGCACTTCCAGGTCGAACACAACGGCAGCATCGTCGATCCCTTCACCGGCCCGGAGCGCAAGGAACGGTGCGGGGCTGGCAGCGGCGGCCTGTGGGAGGCGACGGCGGCCGCGTCGATGCCGTATCGCCCGACGGCCCTTTACAATGCCGGTTTCGCTGCAGGGCCTCCCGACATCGACGCCATCCGTGACGGCCAAACACCGCCGGCGGAGCTAAAGGCCGACATCCCGGCTCTGGTTCTGTGGGCTGATATTTTCAACGTTCGTACGGGCGACGCGATCGTATTTCTGATCCGGAATCCTGACGGTGCGACTGTTTTCGAGCACACCGCCAAGGTCGCTGAAAATGAGGTCCGGCGGTTTGTCTACGGCGGTTTGAAGCGGGGTGCGGCCGGATGGGCGCTCGGCCGCTATTCCGGCGAGGTCCGCTTGCGCCGCGGCGCGGGTCCGAACGGCCGCGAGGAGATCGTGACCGCGACGACGGTCAACATCCAGTAAAGCCAATCCGATCCATTAGGGTGTATCGGGGCGGCGCGATGCCAGCCGCGGTGCCGTGCGCAGCAGGCGGGGCGGCCGGGAGGCTTGGCGTTTGGCCGGTTCGGTGTCTTGTTTCCGGGAGGTGCGCTTCTTCGCGATGCGGGGCTTGCACGACGGCTCGATGTCGAACAGCGCGGCGCGCAATGGCGGCGCACGATGGCGCTCCTCCATCACGCTCAGCGTTCGCGCGACGATCGGATGCCGGTCCGGGCTCGGAACGCACGCCATCAGATGGGCGCGCGCAATCACGATCACGTGGCGGGCGATCTGCGGATACTTGAGCCGCGACTCACACCAGCGGGCGTAGGCCGCGAGCGTCCACGGGTGCGCCGGCAACGCTTTCAAGCCATGACCGCGGCACCAGCGCACGAACTCCAGCCACGCCTTGTCCGCCTTCTTGATGCGCATGTTCGGCTCCGGGCCCAACGCGGGACGCAGGGGCAGGATAATGCGACCGATGCAGTCGAAGGGTCAGTATAGCGTGCAAGGCTTGCGGCCGGAACCACGGTGAAAACGACCCGCGCGCTGACCGAGGGCGGCCGGCTTCCGGCACAGAAATTCAATTCCTGCGTTCAATCGACTAGCCGTTATTAGTCTGCTAGACGGCACTTTGTTTTTTTGCCTGCAGTACGCAGGGCGCGTCTGGCAATCCCTTCGCTTCCCGCTATATTGCGGGCTGCGGCGGGAAAGGCGACGGGAGATCTCCATGCAAGTTATCGAAGCGGACGTCATCATCGTCGGCGCCGGCGGCGCCGGCCTGCGCACGGCAATAGCCGTTGCCGAGGCGGATCCCAAATTGTCGATCGCGCTCCTGTCCAAGGTCTACCCGATGCGCAGCCACACGTGCGCGGCCGAGGGTGGCGCGGCCGGGGTGATCAAGAGCAACGACAACCTCGAGTATCATTTTCACGATACGGTTTCCGGCGGCGACTGGCTGACCGACCAGGACGCCGTTGACCTGTTCGTCAACGAGATCCCGAAAGAACTCCTGCGCATGGAGCACTGGGGCTGCCCGTGGAGCCGGGAAACCTCTGGCAACGTTGCCGTGCGCCCCTTCGGCGGCATGAAGATCATGCGGACGTGGTTCGCCGCCGACAAGACCGGCTTCCACATGCTGCACACCCTGTTCCAGACCTCGATCAAGTATCCGTCCGTAAAGCGGTTCGATGAGTACTACACGGTCGACCTGCTGACGGATGACGGCGCCTGTTATGGCTGCACCGCGATCGAGATGCGGACCGGCCAGATGCGCCAGTTCCGCGGCAAGGCGATCGTGATCTGCTCGGGCGGCGCCGGCAAGATCTTCCCCTTTACCACCAATGGCGCAGTGAAAACCGGCGACGGCATGGCGATGGCCTACCGCGCCGGCGTGCCGCTGAAGGACATGGAGTTCGTCCAGTACCACCCGACGGGCCTGCCCGGGTCTGGCATCTTGCTGACGGAGGCGTGCCGCGGCGAGGGGGGGTATCTGGTGAACAAGGATGGCTACCGCTACCTGCAGGATTACGGCCTCGGGCCGGAGACGCCGACGCCAGTCTTGAAGGCGATGGAGCTTGGCCCACGGGACCAGTTGTCGCAGGCCTTCTGGCATGAACAGAAGAAAGGACGGACCATTCCGACCAAGTGGGGGGATGTCGTCCACCTCGATCTGCGCCATCTCGGCGAGAAAAAGATCGACGAGCGCCTGCCGCTGATCCGCGAGCTTTCGGCGAAGTACGTCGATAGCGACCCCGTTACGACCCTGGTGCCGGTGCGGCCGGTCGTCCACTACATGATGGGCGGCATTCATACCGATATCCATGCCGCAACGCCGCTCAAGGGTCTGTATGCCGCCGGTGAATGCGCGTGCGTCAGCATCAACGGCGCCAACCGGCTTGGCTCCAACTCCCTTGGCGAACTCCTGGTCTTTGGTGCCCGCGCCGGTCGCGGTGCTGCCGAGTACGTGAAGAAGGGCGTAAGGGCGCCGGGCGAACGGCTCGATGCGCTGGCGGCCGATTCGGAAGCGCGGGTCAAGGCCTGGTTCCAGCGCACCCAGGCGAGCGACCGGGTGCCGGCACTGAAGAAGCGCCTGACGACGGCGATGGAGGACGGCTGCGGCATCTACCGCGACGAAGCAACGATCAAGGCCGCCTGCGATATCATCGTTGACGTCCGTGAGCGCTTCAAGAATGTGGCGCTCGAGGACAAGAGCAGCGTCTACAATACGGACCTTTATCAGACGCTTGAGATGGATGCGATGATCGAGGTGGCGCAGGCCGTTGCCGTGTCGGCATTGCAGCGGCGGGAGTCGCGCGGCGCGCACCAGCGCCTCGATCACGTGAAGCGCGATGACGAAGCGTTCCTCAAGCACTCGATGGCCCACTACAACCCGAATGGCGAGCCGCGTATCGACTACCTGGACGTTGTTATCACCAAGTCAAAGCCCGCCGAGCGCGTCTACGGCGCCAGAGCAGGAGGACAGTCAGCAGCATGAGCGAGCGGACAATTGAGCTTGAGGTCCTGCGCTATCGACCCGAGCAGGACCAGGAGCCGTTCTTTCAGACCTACAAGGTGCCGTGCGAAGAGGAATGGGTTGTCCTCGACGCGCTCAACTACGTCAAAGAGGAGATGGATCGGACGCTCAGCTACCGCTGGTCCTGCCACATGTTCGTGTGCGGATCGTGCGGCATGATGATCGACGGTGAGCCAAAGCTGGCCTGCAAGGCGTTCCTCAAGGACTATCCGACCGGCAAGATCCGCGTCGAACCCTTGAGCAATTTCCCGATCGAGCGGGATCTTGTGGTGGTCCTCGACGACTTCGTCGAGAAGCTGGAGAGCGTCAAGCCGTACATCATCCCCAAGGAAGAGCGTACGGTTGAACAGGGCGAGTACCTGCAGACGCCGGCGCAGTTGAAGGCATTCAAGCAGTATACCTTGTGCATCAACTGCTTGTGCTGCTACGCCGTTTGCCCGCAGTACGGTCTGGACGAAAGCTTTGTCGGACCGGCGGCGCTGGCTCTGGCGCACCGTTACAACATGGACTCCCGCGACCTCGGTCGTGCGGCCCGTGATGACGTCGTTGCCGCGGCGGAAGGGATCTGGCACTGCAGCTTTGTCGGTGCCTGCTCGCAAGTGTGTCCGAAGGATGTCGATCCGGCAGGAGCCATTCAGCAGGCGAAGTTCGCCCACGGGATTGACTACCTCACCTCATTCCTGCCCGGAGGCAAGCGATGAACCCGCGCAAGCCCTACGTGCGGCCGATCTCGAAGACGTCGTGGTTCATGACGCAGGGCCGCTACAAGGTCTACATGCTGCACGAGATCAGCTCCCTGTTCGTCGCCATCTACACCGCGATCCTCATCATCGGGCTGGTCCGCCTCGGTGAGGGGGAGGCGGCCTGGCAGGGATGGCTGGATGCGGTGACGAGCCCGATCGGCGTCATCTTCCACCTAATTGCGTTCGTCTTTGCGCTGATCCACACCACCTCGTGGTTCAAGGCGGTGCCGCAGGCGATGCGCATCCAGCGCGGCGAGGAGATCGTGCCCGGCAAGCTGATCGTCGGCGCGCATTATGGCGTGCTCGCCGCCGTATCGCTGTTCGTTCTGATCCTGGCAGGAGTGGCTTGAGATGGCGCGCTCGGCGAAGGCGGTTCCGTGGTTTCTGTTCGCAGCCGGCGGGACCGTGCTGTCCTTCATCCTTCCCGTAATGATCTTCACCACCGGCATCGCGCCGGCTTTGGGCCTGTTCACCGACGCCCTGTCGTACGACACGATGAGCGCCTTCGTTGGCAACTGGCTGGTCAAGCTGGTCCTGTTCGGGATTCTGACGCTCGCCTGCTGGCATGCGGCGCATCGCTTGCGCGTGTGTGCGCATGATTTCGGCATCCGCGCCGATACCGCAGTCGCCGTCATCCTGTACGGGTTGGCGACCGTCGGCACCGCGACGGCGGCCCTGGCGCTGGTGTCGATTTAGCTTCCGTTCGGCAGCGAAACGGCGTCGGCTAGTGGTTCGATGCCAACGGATGAATCCCATCCGTTGGCCGACTCGAATTGCCAAATCAATACCTTAGAGCGGTTTCTGATCAACCTAGGTCATAGCCGCACGAGCTGAAGTAGTTGG